>Ga0316603_10002380_pt1 | contig 10304 bp, 11 predicted proteins | sample OWC_soil_day10_n_FD_207649 | JGI IMG/M metagenome (GOLD analysis project Ga0316603, IMG submission 207649) | Wetland soil microbial communities from Old Woman Creek delta, Ohio, United States - OWC_soil_day10_noCT | ecosystem: Environmental > Terrestrial > Soil > Wetlands | place: USA: Ohio...
GCTGGCCGTGGAAGGCGTCAAGCGCGCGCAGGAGAAGTACGGCAAGGGCAAGGTCATGACCGGCGAGCAGGCGCGCTGGGGCTACGAGAACCTGGCGCTGGACCAGAAGAAGCTCGATGCGCTGGGCTTCGCCGGCGTGATGCGGCCGATCAGCACCTCCTGCGCCGACCACCGCGGTGCCGCCATCGCCCGAGTGCACACCTGGGACGGCAGCAAGTGGAACTTCAGCTCCGACTGGATCGAGGCCGACCAGTCGGTCATCAAGCCGATGATCAAGGCCGCCGCCGACAAGTACGCGGCGGAGAAGAAGATCACGCGGCGCACGGCAGAAGACTGCCAGTGATCGCCGGTTGATCGACTGCCCGAGGGCTCCGCACGGAGCCCTCGTCCAAGCGCCGCGCGCGGCGCTTGGACGAGTTCCAAGGACCAGACATGTCCAACATCCTGCTCAACGTCAACGGCATCGAGGTCATCTACAACCACGTCATCCTGGTGCTCAAGGGCGTGAGCCTGCAGGTGCCCGAAGGCGGCGTGGTGGCGCTGCTCGGCGGCAACGGCGCCGGCAAGACGACGACGCTGCGCGCGGTCAGCAACCTGCTGGCCGGCGAACGCGGCGAGGTCACCAAGGGCAGCGTCGAACTGCGCGGCGAGCGCATCGAGAAGCTGTCGACCTCGGACATGGTGCAGCGCGGCGTGATCCAGGTGATGGAAGGCCGCCACTGCTTTGCGCACCTGAGCATCGAGGACAACCTGATGGCCGGTGCCTACACGCGCAGCGACGGCAAGGCCGCCGTGGCGCAGACGCTGGAGAAGGTCTACAACTACTTTCCGCGGCTGAAGACGCGGCGCACCAGCCAGGCGGCCTACACCTCGGGCGGCGAGCAGCAGATGTGCGCGATCGGTCGCGCGCTGATGGCCAACCCGAAGATGGTGCTGCTGGACGAGCCGAGCATGGGCCTGGCGCCGCAGATCGTCGAGGAGGTGTTCGAGATCGTCAAGGACTTGAACCAGCGCGAGAAGGTGACCTTCCTGCTGGCCGAGCAGAACACCAACATGGCGCTGCGCTATGCCGACCACGGCTATATCCTGGAAAGCGGCCGCATCGTCATGGAAGGCGCCGCCAAGGACCTGCGCGAAAACGAGGATGTCAAGGAGTTCTACCTCGGCATGGGCGGCGGCGACCGGCGCAGCTTCCGCGACGTCAAGAGCTACAAGCGCCGCAAGCGTTGGCTGGCTTGACACTGCATGTCCGATGACAACGGCTTTGCGCCGCCGCCCTTCAAGCCTGACGAGGCCTTGCAGCGCCTGAAACGCGAGTTGCGCGAACTGGGCCTGGCCGAGCGCGAAGGCGTGTTCGAGCGCCGAGGACTGGCCATCGCGCGCGTGCGCGTCGACGGCGCTCAGCTCGCCGCGGCGATCGTGCAGCGGCCCAGCCGTACCGCTCCGCAGTGGCAGGCGCGCACGCTGGCCAGCAGCGCCGCGGTGCGCGACTTCAGCGCTGCGTTGAAGAAGGCGCTGCAGCAATGGGGAGACCGCGATGACTGAATTCTTCGACCTGCTGGAAACTCGCGAGCCGCGAGAGCGCGAGGCAGCGCTGTGCGCCGCGCTGCCTGGGCAGATTGCCGCGGCCCAGGCCACCGCGGCCTTTGCCGAGATCCTGCGCGGCGTCGATGCCCGCGCCATCGGCTCGCGCCAGGCGCTGGCCCAGTTGCCGGTGACGCGCAAGCACGAACTGCTCGAACGACAGAAGGCGCAGCGCGGCAGCGACCCCTTCGGCGGCTTCTCGGCCATCGGCTGGCGCAGCCAGGGCGCCGTGCGCCATGCGCGCCGCGTGTTCCAGTCGCCCGGCCCGATCTATGAACCCGAAGGCCATGCCGGCGACTACTGGCGCTTCGGCCGCGCACTGTTTGCCGCTGGCTTCCGCGCCGGCGATCTGGTGCACAACAGCTTCAGCTACCACCTCACGCCGGCCGGCTCGATGATGGAAACCGGGGCGCTGGCCATCGGCTGCACGGTCTTCCCCGGTGGCGTGGGCAACACCGAACTGCAGCTGCAGGCGATGCTGGAATTGCGCGCGGACGCCTATGCCGGCACACCCAGTTTCCTGCGCATCGCGCTGGAGAAGGCCGACGAGCTGGGCCTGGCGCTGCCGGCGCTGCGCAAGGCCACGGTCGGCGGCGAGGCCTTCCCTGCGGCGCTGCGCGATGCGCTGCTGGCGCGCGGCATCGACGCCTATCAGAGCTACGGCACGGCCGACGTGGGGCTGATCGCCTTCGAGACCGCGGCGCGCCAGGGCCTGGTGCTGGACGAGGGCGTGATCGTCGAGATCGTGCGCCCGGGCAGCGGCGAGCCGGTGCCCGAAGGCGAAGTCGGCGAGGTGGTGGTGACAACGCTGAACCCGGACTACCCGCTGGTGCGCTTTGGCACCGGCGATCTGAGCGCCATCCTGCCCGGCCGCTGCCCCACCGGCCGCACGCACACGCGAATCAAGGGCTGGATGGGCCGCGCCGACCAGACCGCCAAGGTGCGCGGCATGTTCGTTCATGCCAGCCAGGTGGCGCAGCTGATGAAGCGCCACCCCGAGCTGGCGCGGGCGCGGCTGGTGGTCGAAGGCGAAATGGCCAACGACCGCATGACGCTGCATGCCGAAACCGCCTCGCCGGCCGAAGGCCTCGCGGCCGCCCTGGCCGGCAGCATGCGCGACATCACCAAGCTGCGCTGCGAGGTGCGCCTGGCGGCACCGGGCGCGCTGCCCAACGACGGCAAGCTGATCGAGGACCTGCGGCGCGTCGACTGAGCCGCGCGGCGCCAGCGCCGGCGTCGGGTCGAATAGCCCAGCAGTGCTACGTAGTTTCCACTCGCAGGACCCGCGCTGCTTGCCTAGTATTGGGCCATCAGCATCCCCCACCCTGGAGACAATGCCATGAACCGACTCAGCTTTGCCCTGGCCGCACTGGTGATGGCCGGCGCCGCACAGGCCTACCCCGACAAGCCGATCACCGTCGTCGTGCCCTTCGCGGCGGGCGGGCCCACCGACAAGGTGGCGCGGGACTTCGCCGAGGCGATCCGCAAGCATCTGAACAACGCCACCATCGTCGTCGAGAACGTCGGCGGTGCCGGCGGCACGCTGGGCGCCAACAAGGTGGCCAAGGCCGCCCCGGACGGCTACACGCTGCTGCTGCATCACATCGGCATGGCCACCTCGCCGGCGCTGTACCGCAACCTGCCGTTCAAGACGCTCGAGGACTTCGAGTACCTGGGCATGATCAACGACGTGCCGATGACGCTGATCGGCCGCCCGACGCTGCCGGCCGGCAACTACCCCGAGCTGGTCAAGTGGCTCGAGGCCAACAAGGGCAAGATCAACCTGGCCAACGCCGGCCTGGGCGCGGCGTCGCACCTGTGCGGGCTGCTGTTCCAGCAGGCCATCAAGATCGACATGACGACCGTGCCGTACAAGGGCACCGCGCCGGCCATGACCGACCTGCTGGGCGGGCAGGTCGACATCATGTGCGACCAGACCACCAACACCAGTGGCCAGATCGACGCGGGCAAGGTCAAGGCCTACGCGGTGACCACGGCCAAGCGGCTGAGCACGCCAGCGCTGGCCAAGCTGCCGACGCTGGACGAATCGGGCCTGAAGGGCTTCAACCTGACCATCTGGCACGGCCTGTATGCCCCCAGGGGCACGCCCAAGGCCGTGCAGGACCAGTTGAATGCGGCCTTGCGCAATGCGCTGAAGGACCCGGAATTCATCAAGCGCCAGGAAGGCCTGGGCGCCGTGGTCGTGACCGACGGGCGCGTGGCGCCGGCCGAGCACAAGAAGTTCGTCGCCGCCGAGATCGACAAGCTAGGCGTCGCCATCAAGGCCGCCGGGCAGTATGCCGACTGAGGCCGTGAGGAGCCCGAGCCCCGCGCGGCCGCGGCCCGCAGGGCCGACTGACAACCGCGACCTGTCGGGGCAGTGAGCGGCCAGCAGCAGCCTTCGCCAGCCTGGCAGGCCGCCCCGTGGGGCGGCCTGTTGCCTTGGGGCCGGCCGCTGCTGCTGGTGGACAGCATCACCGAGGCGCTGGGCCGGCCGCCGGGTGCCGTGCTGGTCAGCGGCTCGCACGGCGGGCTCAGCGCCGCGCGGTTTGCGTTGCAGGCCCAGGTCTGGCTGGTGGTCTTCAACGACGCCGGCATCGGCAAGGATGCCGCCGGCATCGCCGCGCTGCCCTGGCTACAGCCGCACGGCGTGGCGGCACTGACAGTGGCGCACGACAGCGCGCGCATCGGCGAGGCCGCGTCGACCTGGCAGCACGGCGTGATCTCGGCGGTCAACGACGCGGCCGACGCGCTCGGGGCCCGCGCGGGCCTGCCGCTGCGACCCTGGCTGCAGGCCGCGGCGGCCGGGTTCAGCGGATCGTCAGCGGGATCGTCACCGGGCCATCGTTGACCAGGTGCACCTGCATGTCGGCACCGAAGACGCCGCTGGCCACCGGCGCATGGTGCAGCCGCGCCTGGTCGACCACCGCATCGAACAGCTGACGCCCCAGCGCCGGCGGCGCCGCGGCCGAGAAGCCCGGTCGGTTGCCGCGCGCGGTGTCGGCCGCCAGCGTGAACTGCGACACCAGCAGCAGCCCACCGGCCACGTCCTGCAGGTTCAGGTTCATCTTGCCGGCCGCGTCGCCGAAGATGCGCAGCGCAAGCAGCTTGCGCACCAGGCGCTCGGCATGGGCCGGCGTGTCGGCCGGCTCGGCGCAGACGAAAACCAGCGCGCCGGCGCCGATCGCAGACACGCAGACACCGTCGATCTCCACCCACGCGCGGGCGACACGCTGCACCAGCGCGATCACGCGGCGCCCTTCACGACGGGTCGGCCTCGTTATCGGCGTGGGCTTCCACGTCCATCGGCAGCAGCTGGATGGTGGCGCGCAGCCCCGGCACCGCGCTCATCAGTGCCTGTTCGACCGAGGTGCGCAGCGCGGCGGCCCGCCCCAGGCTCCAGTGGCCGGGCATGTGCATGTGCAGGTCGACGAAGCGGCGCGCGCCGGCACGGCGCGTGGTCACGTGGTCGAAGCGCAGCGCGTGGTGGCGGAAGCCGTCGAGCGTGCGCTCGATGTCGGTGCGAACCTGCGGCTCCAGCGCGCGGTCCATCAGCCCGTCCACCGAACGCCAGACCAGCGACACGCCTTCGCGCACGATGTTGCCGGCCACGGCGATGGCCACCACCGGGTCGAGCCACAGCCATCCGGTGCCGGCCACGGCCAGCAGGCCGAGCACCACGCCCACCGAGGTCCAGACATCGGTGAACAGGTGGCGGGCGTCGCCCTCCAGCGCGATCGAGCGGTGCTCGCGCGCCTTGCGCAGCATGGCCCAGGCCAGCACGCCGTTCATCGCCGTGCTGACGAGGCTGAGGCCCAGGCCCCAGCCCAGGCTTTCCAGCGGTCGCGGCGCCCAGAGGCGCTGCACCGCGGCCCAGATGATGGCCAGCGCAGCGACCAGGATGAGCACGCCCTCGAAGCCGCTGGAGAAGTACTCGGCCTTGTGGTGGCCATAGGGGTGGTCGTCGTCGGCGGGCTGCGCGGCGATGGTCACCATCAGCAGCGCGAACATCGCGCCGGCCAGGTTGACCAGCGATTCCAGCGCATCGGACAGCAGGCTGACCGAATCGGTGACCCACCAGGCCGCGGTCTTGAGCACGATGGTGGCGACGGCCACCGCCACCGACAGCTTCAGATAGGCACTTACCTGCATGGGACCCTTGTCTCGCCCGCGCCGGCGGCCGCGCGCACGGCAGCTCAGCGCCTTTCGATGCGCCGCAGTTCCTGCGTCAGGAACTGGGCACTGGGCAGTTCACGGCCATCGGCGACGCGCACCAGGTAGACATTGCCGCTGCTGTCCGAGCGGGTGCCGATCTGGTTGATGAAATCCTGAACCGTGACCACCCTGTCGATTTGCCACTGCAGCTTGCCGCGCAGGAAGTCCGCCGCCTGCGCCCCGGTATATTCCTTGCCGTTGCGCACGAAGCGGATGTCCTTGCGCGCGGCCAGCGCGTCGAGCAGCCGCTCGATGCGCGCGCGCTCGGCGGCGCTGGGCTCGGCCCGGGCGGCGACTGCGCCGGACGCCAGCAGCCAGACCATCCAGGCCCTGCGTCTCACTGGACTACCCTGCGCATTGCGTGCTCCGGGATTCGCGCTTGGGAGCGGCCCGGCGCGCTCATGGCACCAGCGTGACGCGCGCGAACTTGCGCTTGCCGACCTGCACCACGTAGGCACCGGCCGGCAGCTTCAGGCCCTTGTCGGCGATGGCCGTGCCGTCGATGCGCACGCCGCCCTGCTCGACCAGGCGCAGCGCCTCGCTGCTGCTGGGGGCCAGGTTGGCCTGCTTGAGCAGACTGCCGATGGCCAGCGGCGCACCGCCCAGCGCCACTTCGGGAATGTCCTGCGGCACACCGCCACGGGCGCGCAAATCGAAGTCGGCTTCGGCGCGCTCGGCCGCCGCGGCGCTGTGAAAGCGCGTCGTGATCTCCTTGGCCAGCAGCACCTTGGCGTCCTTCGGGTTGCGACCCTGGGCCACCTCGAGCCGCAGGCGCTCGATGTCCGCGTCACTGCGGAAGGACAGCAGCGTGAAGTAGCGCCACATCATGGTGTCGCTGATCGACAGCAGCTTGGCGAACATGGTGTTCGCGTCCTCGGTGATGCCGATGGTGTTGCCCTTGCTCTTGGACATCTTTTCGACGCCATCCAGCCCTTCCAGCAAAGGCATTGTGAGCACACACTGCGGCTCCTGGCCATACTCGGATTGCAGTGCGCGGCCGACCAGCAGGTTGAACTTCTGGTCGGTGCCACCGAGTTCCAGGTCGGACTTCAGGGCCACCGAGTCGTAGCCCTGCATCAGCGGGTACAGCAATTCGTGCACGCTGATCGGCGTGCCGGCCTTGTAGCGCTTGGTGAAGTCGTCGCGCTCCAGCATGCGCGCCACCGTGTAGCGCGAGGCCAGTTGAATCATGCCGCGCGCCCCCAACGCGTCGCTCCATTCGCTGTTGTAGCGGATCTCGGTGCGCTGCGGGTCCAGCACCAGACTGGCCTGGGCATAGTAGGTCTGCGCGTTGGCCTCGATCTGTTCGCGGGTCAGTGCCGGCCGCGTGGTATTGCGGCCGGACGGGTCGCCGATCATCGACGTGAAATCACCGATCAGGAAGATCACCGTGTGCCCCAGGTCTTGCAGCTGGCGCATCTTGTTCAGCACCACGGTGTGGCCGATGTGGATGTCCGGCGCGGTCGGGTCCAGGCCCAGTTTGACGCGCAGCGGCGTGCCGGTGATCTCCGAGCGCTGCAGCTTCTTCAGCCAGTCGGCCTGCGGCAGCAGTTCGTCGCAGCCGCGCAGCGAGACGGCCATGGCCTCGCGCACACGGTCACTCAGGGCCGCGGCAATTTCGGGCGAATTCAAGGCCTCTGACATGGGGTCACTTCTGCGTACATTTCCGGAGTTCGAGCCGCGGGGCGGTTGATATACTCGCCCGTCGCGGAAGGCACCCCCCTGTTCGAGGGGGGCTGCGAAGCAGCGGTGATTCTAGTTGTCCAGGGGTCGCCCACTTGGCGCCCGCGGCACTCATCCGGGGTATCCACGCGGGCCCGGCCCGCCAACAAGAAGCTTGTCAATGTCGTTGGACTCATTCACCCCCCTTTTGCAACACACCGGTGCCTGGCTGTCGCGCCATACACGCGCGCTGAGCGCCGCATTCGCGCTGCTGCTGGGTGGCTTTGCGGCCGCCGCCTTCGGTGTGGCCCCTCTGCTGGACGAAGCCGCCGAGCAGCCGAGCCGCCTGGTCATCGACAACATCGCCCCGGCCGGCATGGGTGAGCAGCTCGAGGCGCTGGCCGGACACGATCTCGACCTCTGGCGCAGCGACCTGACCCGCGCCACCGACCACGCCGACAGCCTGCTGCGCCGCCTCGGCGTGGCCGATGCCGAGGCCACCACCTTCCTGCGCACCGATCCGGTCGCCCGGCTGCTGCTCGACGGCCGCGCCGGCAAGATGGTCCAGGCACGTGCCACCTCCAACGGCGCATTGCTCGAACTGGTGGCTCGCTTTGCAGCGCCCGACAGCGCGGGACGCGAGCCGCAGTTCACCCGACTGAGCCTGAAGCGCCACGACGGACGTTGGCTCAGCCGAATCGAGATCGCCCCGCTGGTCGGCCAGGTGCGATTGGCCAGCGGCACGATCCGCTCGTCGCTGTTTGCCGCCACCGACGAAGCGCGCATCCCGGATGCCGTGGCCGTGCAGATGGCCGAGATCTTCGCGGCCGACATCGACTTCCATCGCGAACTGCGCAAGGGCGACACCTTCAGTGTGGTCTATGAGGCCCTCACCGCCGACGGCGAGCCGGTCACCTGGGCCGTGCCCACCGGGCGTGTGCTGTCGGCCGAGTTCGTCAACAATGGCAAGGCGCACCATGCGCTGTGGTATGCCGACGCCAGCGGCCGCGGCGCGTACTTCGGCTTCGACGGCCAGAGCAGGCGTCGCGCCTTCCTGGCCAGCCCGATGGAGTTCTCGCGCGTGACTTCCGTTTTCGCGATGCGCCTGCACCCGATCTTGCAGACGATGCGCGCGCACCGCGGCGTCGACTATGGCGCTCCCCACGGCACGCCGGTGCGCTCGGTGGGCGACGGCGTGGTCGAGTTCGCCGGCTGGCAAAACGGCTACGGCAACGTGGTCAAGGTGCAGCACGGCAAGGAGCGCAGCACGCTGTACGCGCACCTGAGCCGCATCGACGTGCGCAAGGGACAGGCGATCGATCAAGGCCAGCGCATCGGTGCCGTCGGTGCCACCGGCTGGGCGACGGGCCCGCACCTGCATTTTGAGTTCCTGCAGAACGGCACGCACGTCGATCCGCTGAGCATCGCCAAGGCCGCCGACACGGTGACCATCGATGGCAGGTCGCGCGCGCGCTTCGCCGAACTGTCGCGCAGCGCCAAAGCCCATCTCGACTTGGCCGAAACCCTGGCTGGAAACAGGGTGCAGGCCGAATAGCCCGTCGCGGCGGAGCGGCTCACCGGCTCCTGCCCAGCGCGCGAATGGTTTGGTTCATCGGTCTGATGTCCGGCACCTCGCTGGACGGCGTGGACGGCGTGCTTGCCGACCTCGATGCGAATGCTGACGACCGCCAGGCCATCCGCGTTCAGGCCCACCATCAGGCCGCCCTGCCTGCGGCGTTGCGTGAATCGCTGCTGCGCTTGAACAGCCGCGGCGATGACGAGCTGCACCAAGCCGCGCTGGCTGCCAATGCGCTGATGCGCGTCTATGCCGAGGTGGTCGAGGCTTTGTTGCGGCAATGCAGCCTGGCCACGTCCCAGGTGCGCGCGATCGGCGCGCACGGTCAGACGGTGCGCCATCGGCCGCAGGAATTCGACGGCACCGGCTACACGCTGCAGCTGATGAACGGCGCGTTGCTGGCCGAGCTTTGCGGCATCGATGTCGTCTGCGATCTGCGCAGCCGCGACGTGGCCGCAGGCGGCCAGGGTGCACCGCTGGTGCCGGCGCTGCATGCAGCGCTGTTTGCCACGGCCGGCGCGGACGTGGCCGTGCTCAACCTGGGCGGCATCGGCAATCTGACGTTGCTGCCGGCCAATGGGCCGGTGCGTGGGTTCGATTGCGGCCCCGGCAATGCGCTGATGGACCTTTGGTGCCAGCGTCACCAAGGCCAGACCTATGACCAGCACGGCCGCTGGGCCGCGTCGGGCCGGGTCGACGCGCCCTTGCTGCAGCGCCTGCTGTCCGAGCCCTATCTGCGACGCGCTCCGCCCAAGAGCACGGGACGCGACCTGTTCAATGCGGGCTGGCTGGATGCGGAACTGCAGGCCTTGGGCAAGAGCGTGCCGGCGGCCGACGTGCAGGCCACGCTGGCCGAGTTCAGCGCACGTGCGGCCACCGATGCGCTGAACGAGCATCTGCCGCAGGTCGACCGATTGCTGGTGTGCGGCGGCGGGGCGCTCAACGATCACCTGATGCACCGGCTGGCCGCGCTGCTGCCGGGCGTACGGGTGGCCAGCACGGCAGTCGCCGGTGTGCCACCACTTCAGGTGGAAGCCTTGGCCTTTGCCTGGCTGGCTCAAGCCTTCAGCATGCGTCGACCCGGCAATCTGGCAACGGTGACCGGTGCCCGTGGTGCGCGCGTGCTGGGGGCGCTGTATCCGGCCAGCTGAGCGCCCCGCCCGAATCGGGATAGGGGCCGATCATCGCTGATCGGGCCCCTCCCACACCACCCGGCATGCGGGTCCGCACCGGGCGGTTCGGGAAGTTGAGGTCAGGAGAATCGTGG
>Ga0316603_10002382_pt1 | contig 10302 bp, 5 predicted proteins | sample OWC_soil_day10_n_FD_207649 | JGI IMG/M metagenome (GOLD analysis project Ga0316603, IMG submission 207649) | Wetland soil microbial communities from Old Woman Creek delta, Ohio, United States - OWC_soil_day10_noCT | ecosystem: Environmental > Terrestrial > Soil > Wetlands | place: USA: Ohio...
GAACCACTTGAAGCGGCGCTGGAGCAGATATGCCATCGAGAGCACCATCAGCGCGGTACCCAGATAGCCGCAGGTCAGCGCGAGCTTGCTGCCCGCGAGGAAGCTGACGTTCATCTCGGCGAGCTCGGGCTCGAGGCCGTCGCGGAGCAGCAGCTGGTAGCTGACCGACGCGCTCGGCCACTTCCAGCGGAGCACGACCTCGACGAGCACGGCCAGGAACGAGCCGAGGCCGAGGATCCACAGCAGCAGGCTGAGCTTGCGCGTCTTGACGCGTGCCGCGCCCGAGTCGCGGATGTTGAGCCCGTCGACGAACGGCGACGTGGGCAGCACGTGGAGGCGCTTGCGGCGCTTGCCAGTTGGCTCGGCGCGCTCGCGGAACAGCGTGGCAGGGGCGATCTCGATCAGCGATCCCGTCGGGCATGCGGACACGCACGCCTGGTCGGCGTACCCCGCGCAGTGATCGCACTTGTTCGCGATCCTGCGTGCCGGCGCCTTGCGACCCTTGCCGGGGCCGAACGCGAGCTTGCCGGTCTTGTCGAGCCGGGCCTTGAACACCGGATTGAAGGTGTCGAGCTCGGGCTCGGCGACGTTGATCATGTCGATCGCGCCGTAGGGGCACGACAGGGCGCACAGGCTGCACCCGATGCAGCGGTCCTCCTTGATCTGCACCTCCCCGGTCTTCGGATCGCGCTTGATCGCGTCATGCTCGCAGGGCGACAGGCAGCGCGCGTCCTCGCACGTCCGGCACGAGAACACGAAGTCGAGCACGCCGAGCTCGAACCCGCCGAGCGTCAGCCGCCTCGAGCCGTGGCGATCCTCGCACGCGTCCTCGCACTGCTTGCAGTCGATGCAGAGATCGAGCTGGCGCAGCCGCACGGTGGGGCCCGCCACCGACAGCCCGTGGCGAACGTAGAAGTCGAGGATCTCGTGCTTGATCCCGGTGATCGAGCGCAGCCGCGCATTGGTCAGCGCGAGCCCGGCCACCAGCGTCCGCTCCACGCCCGGGGCAGAGTGCATGATCACGCGTAACGCCTCGACGCCGATCATCACGACGACGACCCGGCTGATCGAGAACGCCGCCGTCACCTCGTGGTCCCCGGACACCGGGATCGCCGCGAGGTTGAACAGCTCGCCCTCGCTGAACAGCGCGAGGTTCTTGCTCGCGCTCCGGGCGAGCGGTCCGGGAGGCATCAAGGTGCCCGCTTGCTCGCCGCGGGTCGCATCGCGCTGCTGCCGGCCGCGGTCGTCGAGCACGGTGCGCTCGAACACGCCGATCGAGACCTGTCCGCTCGCGACGAGACACAACGCATCGCGGATCTCGTCCGGTGGCACGAGCATCGAATCGCGCGGCGCCTCGACGCGCGTCACGAACCCGGTGCCGATCAGCGAGACCAGCGCCTCGTCGGTTGCGTCGGCGAGCATCGGGAGCGCGCGCAGCGTGGACCACAGGAGAGCGGGGTCGACGGCGGCGGGGACGGCGGGCTCGTCAGGGACAGCGAGCTGCATCAACCGCCGGCCTTGCGTTGGTTCCCGGTCGCCGAGGGCGGGAGACCGGGGAGTGCAGCGCGCACCGGTGCCGCGCCAGGCCCCTGGGTGGCCCGGGTCCCCAGCGGCGTCACGACGGTGTCGTTGAGCTCTGGCGAGCTCGAGGTGACCACCGTGTCGAGGAACAGGTGATCGCTCGCAGCGACGCGGATGGTGGCATGCTCTCCCGTATCGGAGGCGCCAGCCGCCGCGAACGGATCGACCCCACGCCTTCCGGCCACGACGGCGGTCTTGTCCGTGAACGCCGGCCCCTCGGTGGTGGGCCGCTCCTCGAACTCGCCGGCGCGCGGGGGCGGGCGCTTGCGCTGGATCGAGGCCGGCGCCGACTGGGTTGGGACGGCAGACTTGGCCTGCCGGCCAAGCGCGGCCACCTGGACGGTCTGCTCGGGCGCGAACGGGTTGGACGCCATCGGTCGCACCGACGGGAACAGCTTCGGAGCCGGCGGCGGGACGCGCTTCGGAGGCAGTGAGGGGGGGCGCTTCAAGTTCGTTGCCGGGACAAGCTTCGGCTTCTGCGGTGGCAGCTGCGGACGTCGGAGCGCCGGGTGCGAGGCGGTCTTCGCTTTGCGCGGCGGCACCCGGTGGGCGGTGGGATCGTCCAGCGTCGGCATCTTGAACACGCCGGTCACGCTCGTCACCACGTCGCGGAACTCGTCGTGGATATGCTCGACGACGTTCTCGACGACGGATCGCAGGCGGTGATGCTGACGCGGCTTGCCCAGCAGGATCGCGAGCGCCTCGTCCGGCGACTTCGGGCACTCCGTGGCGTGCTCGGCGGCCCTGCGCACCACATCCTCGGTCGAGCCGAGCGCGTACAGATGCTCGCGCTCGACGAACCGCACGTTGTTTGCCTCGAGCCACACGACGGGCGTGTCGGCGCCGATCAGGACGAACGCGTGCTGGTTCGGGATCGTCTTCACGGTGCCATCCTCGAGCTTGATGGTCGCGGCATCCGCGGTGAACTCCTGCACGTTGGAGCTCAGCAGCACGCTCAGCTTGCCCGCCGCGATCATCTCGGCAAGCCGCTTCTGGTTACCCTGCTTGCAGCGCTTGAACCCATCACCGCGGTACGACAGCGTGGTGGTCGCGCCGAGCTCCGCGAGCGACATCGCGCCCTCGACCGCGGAGTCGCCACCGCCGATGACGAGCACGTGGGCGCCGGCGAACTCCGCCGGATCATCGAGCAGTGACTGGACCTTCTCGAGGTTCGCGCCGGGGACGGCCAGCAGGCGCGGCTTGCCGCGCAGCCCGGTCGCCAGCACCACGGCGCGCGCGCGGTACGTCGCCACCGTGGTCTTGATCTCGAACACGCCGTCGTCTCCGCGCTTGACGGTCTCGACCGCCTCGCCGAGCTTGACCGGCAGCTTCGAACCCGTGATGACCTTGCTCCACGCGGCGACCAGCTCCTCCTTCGACGCATCGAACACGGGCAGGTACGAGAGGTTCACCGCCGTGCTCGGCTCGGCCATGAAGTGCTTGCCCTTGGGGTAGCGCGACACGGTCGATGCCAGGATGTGCTCCTTCTCGAGCACGACGCACGACAGCTTGTTGACGATGCACGTGAGGCCCGCCGACAGGCCTCCCGGGCCCGATCCCACGATCACCACGTCGACAACGCCGGCTCCCGCGCTCGGCCGCGTGCCGAGGTCACGGGTGATATGTTCGATCACCGCGCGGCCGAGGTTCGCGGCGTTCTTGACCAGCGGCTTGCCGGCGATCTCGCCGATCAGGTACTGGCCCGGCACCGCGGTCTGGAAGTGATCGTCGAGCTCGGGCACCGTGAGCGTGCGAGGGAGCGAGCCCTCGCGAAACATCACGAGCGCCATCGTCGGGCACGCGTTCGCGCACTGCTCGCATTGCACGCAGTCGGAGAACCGCGCCACCTTCACGATGTGGTCGACCAGATCGAGCACCTGGGTCGGACAGACGTCGATGCAGGCCTCGCAGCCGATGCAGCGATCGTCATTGATCGAGTGGAGCAGCGGCGGATCGACCGGTTCCGCGGCCTCGAACCGCCGACGGATGCGTGCACGCCTGTCATCGGCCACGGCTCCGAGCGCCAGCAGGAAGATGGCGGCGGTCGCGATCGCGATTGGGACGGCGGTCTCCATGCGTCCTCAGTGCAGCCGAAATCCGCTCGTGTGGCAACCCGCGCTGTTGCAGCTTCCGTCGAGCTCGCCGATCGGTGTCACCATCGGTATGACCTGTGGGCAAAGCGAGCTGAACGCGATCACGGGGAAGGTCACGAGATCGGTCGAGTAGAAGTTTCCGTTGGTCTGGCTCTGTACGATGATGTCGGTGCCCAGCGCATCGATCAGGTGGAAGGTCGCCCCCGCGAGCGGCATCGTGCCGCCGGAGCTGTCGTACATCGTCCCCGCGAACGTGAACGGGGGCGCCATGTCCATGCCGCCCTGGTGGTGGCACGACAGGCAGTCCTCGCCGACGAAGTGGTGGCCGTCGCTGGTCGGTGTCGCCGGCTGATCGCAAGGCGGTGGCTGGACCTGGCTGAGGGCGCCAGCGTCGACCTCACCGCCGAACGGTTTCTCTTGCAGCACGCCATCGCACCCGAGGGTTGCGACGATCAACACGAGCACAGTCGAGCGCACCACGGACCCAAGGGTTGCAACCCGTGTTCCGGCTGTCAATCGGGCCCAGCGCCACGAACACGCGTCGTGACCTGTACGCGACCTGCACAATTGTCCCATTATGCAGCATAGACTCAGATGCCGATCGTGTCGCCAGACGCAGATGACCATTGGTGTGGGGAGTGCACGCGCCCGAGCGCCGTGGTTCGCCGTGTCGTCCTGTCCGTGCTGATGCTGTGCATCGCGAGCGCATCCGCGTTTGCCGATCCCTGGAAGACCACGATCGATGTCGTGCTGCGCAAGAAGCCGGGCGAGAAGCAGGCCGCGATCGCGAAGCTCCCGGCCGGTACGGTCGTCGTGATCGAGCAAGAGGAGGGCCGCTGGCTGCGCGTCCGCGTCGGCAAGAAGGTCGGCTACCTCACGCGCACCACGGTCGCCGACACCCAGCCCGCTCCTCCTCCGCCCCCCGTCACCATCCCGATCCCGACGACCGAACCGGTGGTGGTGAAGGTGACCGGGCCGAGCAACGCGTGGAGCGCCGATCGCCGGGCCGCGAAGACCACCACTGGCCTGTTCCTCGCGGTCAAGGCCGCCACCGCGGACCTGGTCGCCGAGCCGCGCGCGGGTGCCGCCAAGATGGCCGTGGTGAAACGCGGTGAACGGCTCGCGGTCCTCGATGCCGCGGATCCAGCCTGGCTCCATGTCCGCGATGACGAAGGTCACGACGCGTGGGTCGCTCGCCAGGATGTCGACAACGGGACCGCGGGTGTTGCGATCGGTGCCGACGAGACGGGGGGCGCGATCACCGGGCGCGCCGCGACCGACCCGGTGAGGCGCTTGCCGCGCGGCAAGATCGCGAGCCGGGTCGCCGCCGGCATCGGCTACCGCTCGTTCGGGATGGACTTCACCTCCGACGGCACCGCGGGCCTCGCCAACTACCTCGTCAGCGCCGATGCGCTCGCGGCGAACACCGAGGGTGACGTGACCCTGGCCATCACCCCGCGGATCCGGCTCGGCCTCGATGGCCGCGTCCAGGTCTCGACGTCTGCTGGCTCCGGGATCCAGTACTTCGGCCCGAGCAAGACGGGCGGCGAGATTCCGTTCTCGACGTTCGCCGCGGATGTCGGCGCGCGCGTCGGCATCGTGCGACGCGTGTTCGAGCTGTCGGCTCGCGGAGGCTTCCACTACGACACCTTCCTCACGCGGCGCGTGGAGAACGCCGGGCGGTTACCGCGAGAGCAGCTGCTCGGCCTCACCCTCGGAGCGCGCGCCGAGATCGTCCCGCCGACGTCGAGGGTCAGCGTCGGCGTGCGGCTCGACGTGCTCGCGCTCGGCAGCCGTGACCAGACGCCCGGGCTCGAGGACGGCGCGTCCAGCAGTGCCGGGGCGGTGTGGGCGGGCGCGACGATGCGGATCGCGCTGCGCCGCCACCTGTCGCTGGTCTCCGCGTATGATTTCGGCCGCGCCTCGACGTCGTGGTCGGGCATGTCGATCCGCGAGCCCGGGGTCACCAAGGCCCACCGGGTCGACAGCAGCCAGATCGTGCAAGTCGGGATCTCAGCCGAACTCTAACCATGCAACTGGATCGAACCTTCGTCAGGGCCGGGCTCGGCGTCGCGGTCGCGTGGCTGCTGTGGCTCGCGCGGCCCGCACACGCGGATGACTTCCTGAAATCGTCGCCGGGCGAGCTCGCGACGAGCCATGCCTCGCTCGATAACCAGAGCTCGTGCGAGAGCTGCCACGAGCCGGACCGCTCGGTGTCGCCCGCGAAATGTCTTGGCTGCCACGATCACTCTGACCTGAAGAAGCGGATCGACGCCAACCAGGGGTTCCACGCCTCGGCCAAGGCCAAGGGGCGCGACTGCAAGCTGTGTCACCAGGAGCACCGCGGGCGCTCGTTCGACCTGATGGGGTGGAAGGCGATCGGCGGCACGGCCGGGTTCGACCACGCGCTGGCCGGCTGGGCGCTGTCGGGCAAGCACGCGGTCACCGACTGCGGGCGATGCCACAAGGCGAGTGACAAGCAGGGGCTGAAGACCTACCTCGGCGTCGACCGAACGTGCGGTGGCTGCCACAACAAGGATCAGCCGCACGGTCAGCTCCGGCAGACCCACATGCGTTGCGAGCGTTGCCACTCGGAGTCGAGCTGGCGCCCGCCAAAGCCCAAGGCGGACTTCGATCACAACAGCAAGGATCAGGCGGCGATGAAGCTCGAGGGCTCGCATGCCGACGTCGCGTGCGTCAAGTGCCACCCCAAGGCGGCGTTCAAGCTGGCGGCGTTCGACAACGGCAACTGCGTCCAGTGCCACAAGAGCCCGCACGACGGCCAGCTGTTCGGCACCAAGAAGTGCGACTCGTGCCACTCGCCGGCGCTGCGGGCGTTGAAGGAGGTCCGGTTCGATCACAAGAAACAGACCGGCTACGCGATCCTCGGCTCGCACGCGCAACTCGCGTGCGAGAAGTGCCACACCAAGGCGCTCGGTAAGCGCAAGCCAACGGGCTCGTGCGAGGGTTGCCACGCGGCCGACAACAAGCACGGCAACCGGTTCGACAAGCTCAGCTCCCCGCTGGTCTGCGCGACCTGTCACTCGCAGCGTGCCTGGAAGTCGGCCTTCCAGTTCAATCACAAGGCCAACACGGCGTTCGAGCTCACGGCGAAGCACGCGACCCTGCCCTGTCGCACCTGTCACCGCGGCAAGACGCCGGCGGACTTCGAGAAGTTCGAGATCAAGAACGGCTGCATGAGCTGTCACCAGCACAAGAAGGCGCACGGCGGCAAGTTCACCAACGACAAGTGCCTGACGTGCCACGAGGAAGGCGGCAGCAAGAAGCAGCGAGGGGACGCGCTCGAGGTCTATCACGGCGAGAAGTCCAAGTTCCCGCTGCGCGGCGGCCACGCAGGCACGCAGTGCCAGCTCTGCCACGTCAACGACATCTACGTCGAGACGCCGCGCGAGTGCGGCGTCTCATGCCACCAGGACTCGCTGCACCGGGGCACGCTCGGTCAGGAGTGCACGCGGTGCCACGAGCCCGGCGTGTGGCCCGCGACTCGCTTCGATCACAAGCAGGACACCAAGTGGCCGCTCAAGGGCAAGCACGCCGACATCAAGGAGTGCGAGAGCTGCCACCCGAGCCGCCAGTATCACGACACGCCGAAGGCGTGCGGTGACGCGGGTTGTCACAAGGCCGACGACGTTCACCAGGGACAGCTCGGCACCGCGTGCGAGAAGTGCCATCGCGAGGACAAGTCGATCGTGTTCCGCCACAACCGCGATTCGAAGTTCAAGATCGATGGCAAGCACACGCCCCTGGTCTGCGCGTCCTGCCACAAGACGATCACGTTCAAGCCGGTGCGCTCCGATTGTTTCGGCTGCCATCCCGAGCCCGCGATCCACAAGGGACGATATGGCACGCAGTGCGAGCGCTGCCATTCGACGAAGACGTTCGGCGACATCCGCGCGCTGCACGATGTCGGTGACTTCTCGTTGACCGGCGCGCACGACCGCCTCGACTGCGCGCGCTGCCACCCACGCGGCGAGAACCTGCGCGGCGCCGGCAACCTGTGCATCACGTGTCACCGCAAGGACGACATCCACCAGAACGGGCTGTCCCCCCGCTGCGGCGAGTGCCACACCCAGACCTCGTTCGCGCCGGCGCGGTTCGACCACGTCAGCGTCGGCTGCTCGCTCATGGGTCTGCACGCGACCTTGCCGTGCGCGGATTGCCACAAGCGCGGCAACTACGGCGCGATCTCGCCGACCTGCATCAGCTGCCACCGCAACGATTCGTTGCGGGCGAAGTCACCCGATCACGCCACGCTGTTCGAGTGCGGCGGCTGCCACAACCCCTCGGCGTGGATCCCTGCCACGCAGCTCGGATCGCAGTCGATATGCAGGTAACCCGCTCGCTGGTCGCGGTCGCCGTGCTCGCCATCGTCCCGGGACGTGCGGGCGCCGACGATGCCACGAACGATGCCACGATCGATCGTCGCGGCTCGGGAGATGCCCCGACCGACGAGCTCGATCTCCGACTCACGCTGTCCAGCCTGCTGTACCGCGAGTCCTCCGGCGATGCCGATCCGTTCTCGATGGGCGGCGCGCCGATCGAGGTGGCGAGCCCGGTCCGTCGCTACTTCGGCGATCTGCGGCTCGAGCTGTCCGGATCAGGCCTTGCGTTCGATGGCCGGGTCCGTCAGACCACGAGCCAGCGCTACCAGGCCGGCGCCGGCGCCGGCGGCGAGTACGAGATCCGCACGCTCGCCTACCGGCTCGGCGCGGGGCTCACGAAGCTGGTCGTCGGCCGGCAGTACGTCGATGCGGTCGGTGCGACGAAGATCGACGGAGCGGCGGTGCTCCGGCGGCTCTCGAAGGTGTGGGCGGCCACGCTGTTCGGGGGCGCGTATCCCGCGCTCGGATCGCGCTCGATCGACACCGACTACCCGGCGATCCGCAAGGCCGACGGCACCACCGGCGCGCCGCTCATCCCGATCTCCGGCGGGCTCGGCATCAGCTACAACACGCCGAACGTCCATGGCGATCTCGGAGCGGCGGCGGTGTTCGTCGCGCAGGACGTTCCCGACGCCGTGGCCGGCGCCGTGGCGGACGGGACCTCGGCGGGGCGATCGCGGGTGTTCACCACGGCCAGCGGGTACGCACGGCCCGCGGCGTGGCTCGACTGCTATCACTTCGCGCTGCTCGACCTGGCCGGTGGCGTCCACCTGACCAACGGCAGCGCCGGCATCAACGCGCACCCGATGGCAAATCTTCAGCTGTCGGCGGCGGTGAACCACGTCAGCACTGACCTGCTCCAGATCGCGGCCCGCAACGTGCTGTCGGATCCCGATCCGACCGCGATCGGCGTCGTGCAGAACGACATCTCGGTGATCCGCGTCTCGCAGGACTCGGTCCGCGGCGGCACCAGCGTCGCGCTGCACCACGCGCGGTTCGAGCTCTCGCTGTCCGGTGGCTACCACCGCCGGCCCGGCGTCGCGATCACCCAGCCCGACGGCGCCCAGGTCACGTTCCCGGCGGCGCGATCGGCCGACACGACGCTCGCCGTGCTCGACCGCAAGTCGATCGCCGGCATGCGGGTCTCGGCGTCGGCCTCGCTGACGTTTCCGATCGGCAACGAAGTCCCGAATCGCGCACGCGGTGGGGTGGTCCGACTCGCGGCCATGCGCACGTTCCTCGACTCCCGCGCCGAGCTCACCGCCGACCTGATGCTCGAACGGTTCCGCGATGCGGCGAGCGCCAAGCCGTGCACGGACTCGCTCGACGTGTTCGCTTGCTTCAGCACGTCGACCACGGGGGGTGGGCAAGGCGGCGTGCTCGGGAGCTACCGCGTGGCGCGCGAGTGGCTGGTGCTGCTCGACACCCACATCGGGCTCCGGGACGTCCACACGAGCTCGGTCATGGGCACGATCGGCTGGCCTCGCGTGTTCTCGTTGACCGCATTCGCCCGGGTCCAGTGGCGCTATCGCTGACCTGTACCAAGCGTGGGCGATGTGTACCAAACCTGCACAGTGCCCGCTCGCGATCCAAACGGAGCCCCCCAAGATCATGTCGAACCGCCCTGGCACCGTGCTTGCTGTCTCACGTGAGGTGGTAGGACGAGCAAGCCTGTGGGTGGTCCTGATCCTCGCGGTCGCGGCGTGCGATCTCGGCAGCCACGACCCGGATCCGATCGATCCGAACGCCACCGGCGGGCCGTCCTCGGCCTGCTCGGGCGCGTGCCACGGCGCCGGCGGCACGGCCGCGCCGCCTCGCGACACCCTCGGCCGCACCGATTCCAGCGCGATCGGCGTCGGGGCGCACGCCCAGCACCTCGGCGGCTCGCAGTGGCACAAGCGTGTCGAGTGTGGCTCGTGCCACCAGGTCCCCGACCAGATCGGCGCGCCCGGCCACATCGATACCGAGCTCCCCGCCGAGCTGGTGTTCGGCGGCATGGGGGCTGGCGGCGTGTGGAATCGCGACACCCAGACCTGCACGAACACGTACTGCCATGGCGCGACGTTGACCAACACCGTCGACGGCGCGACCGGTGTGTCCGCGGGCGGTGCTGCGACCGAGCCAAAGTGGACCCTGGTCGACAGCTCGCAGTCGCAGTGCGGCTCCTGCCACGGCGCGCCCCCGCCGGCACCTCACCCGACGAACCCCGACTGCGGCCAGTGCCA
>Ga0316603_10002385_pt1 | contig 10296 bp, 7 predicted proteins | sample OWC_soil_day10_n_FD_207649 | JGI IMG/M metagenome (GOLD analysis project Ga0316603, IMG submission 207649) | Wetland soil microbial communities from Old Woman Creek delta, Ohio, United States - OWC_soil_day10_noCT | ecosystem: Environmental > Terrestrial > Soil > Wetlands | place: USA: Ohio...
AGGTGGTGCAGCGGGTGCCGGTCAAGATCGTGTTCACCGATCCGCCGGATTCGGATCACCCGCTGCGTGTGGGGATGAACGTCACGGCGATCGTGAATGTCGGGTGAGCGGGTCCGTCGTCCCGAACCCGTTGGCTCGGACGCCGCTCCCGCCCGCGGTGCACGATCTGTTGAACGAGCGTCAACCACACGACGACAGGGTTCGTTACATGGGGGCGGAGGATGTGCGTCCTATGCCGCCACGCAGGGGTGCGGTTGGTGACGCGGTGAACTGAGCCATGGCTGAGACCGGCTTCCGCAAGTGGATCATCGTCGTCACGGTGGTGCTCTCGGCGATCATCGAGTTGATTGACACGACGATCGTCAACGTGTCCCTGCCGCAGATGATGGGGAATCTCGGCGCCACGCTGGATGAGATCGCGTGGGTGGTGACCGCATACGTGTTTGCCAACGTCATCGTGCTGCCGATGTCCGCGTGGCTTTCGGGGGTGCTCGGCCGGCGCAACTACTTCGTAGGCTCCATCGTGCTGTTTACCATCGCGTCGTTCTTCTGTGGCAACGCCAACGGCATTTGGGAGCTCGTGCTCTTTCGCTTCGTGCAGGGCGCCGCCGGCGGTGGCCTGATGGCCACCGCGCAATCCATTCTGGTGGAGACATTTCCGCCGGAAGAATTGGCGATGGCGACGGGCCTTTTCGGCCTCGGCGTCGTGGTCGGACCGACGATTGGGCCGACGCTGGGCGGCTGGATCACCGATAATTTCTCATGGCCCTGGATCTTTTATGTGAATCTGCCGATCGGTGCGCTGGCCACCGTCATGTCGCTGATGTTCATTCGCGATGCCGCCCAGCAGCGGAGAGTCGCTGCCATTGACTGGTTGGGCATTCTGCTCTTGGTCGTTGGCATCGGCTCCTTGCAGATTGTCCTGGATCGAGGTGAACGCGACGACTGGTTTGCGGCGCCCTATATTACCGTCCTGACCATTCTGGCTGCCGTTGGCATTGTTGCCTTCATCTGGTGGGAGCTGCGCGCCGAGCATCCTGTGGTTGATCTGCGGGTGCTGAAAAACCGTACGGTGGCGGTGGGCACCGTTTTCACGTTCTTTCACGGATTTGGATTGGCGTCGTCGCAGTTCATCTTTCCGGTCTTCATCCAGCACCTTCTCGGCTTCAGCCCGTTCCAGTCCGGGTTGCTCATGTTCCCCAGCAGTTTCACCGCGGGCTTGCTGATGCCGGTCATTGCATACATCGTCCGCCGGGGCTTTCCCCCGCAGCCGCTGATCATTGCCGGTTTCTTGACGTTCTTCGGATTTACCTGGGGATTGTCGCAGTCGAGCATGGTTTCGGGGCAGTGGGACTTCTTCTGGCCGCTCATCCTGCGAGGATTCGGAATGAGCCTGTTGTTTGTCCCCGTGACCACGCTATTGCTGACGGGGTTGTCTCCGCGCGAGACCCATCAAGTCACCGGCCTAACCAACATGACGCGGCAACTCGGTTCGTCGTTTGGCGTCGCCCTGACGGCCACGTTCGTCCAGTATCGCATCTGGGCGCACCGGCAGGACTTGTTGCGCTACCTGACGCCGTTCGATTTCGCCTTCCGCCAGCGGTTGCGGTTGATCATCCATGGCTTGATGGCGCAGGGGTCATCCTTCCCCGAGGCGCAGCGTCAAGCTTATGCGGCGATGGAAGGCACACTGACGCAGCAGACGTATCTCCTCACCTATATGGATGCGTTCCGCATCATCGGGGTTGCCATGCTATGCTGCATGCCGTTGCTGGTGCTCTTCAGACGCCGCTCCGGGCCGGTGGCAATGGCCGCGATGCACTGACGGCCACCGACGGGGAGTGCGGATGATGTGTGTGCGCAATCCGGGTGTCCCGGCAGGTCTGCGCAGCCGGGCGCGGCGGGTGAACGGGCGGCGCCAAACGCGGCCCCCCCGGTCGCTGGCGGCGGGATCGTTCTACACCTTCGTGCACGGCTGCGGCTTGAACTCGTCGCAGTTCGTCTTCCCGGTGTTCATCCAGCAACTTCTCGGCTTTAGTCCGCTCCAATCCGGTATGATCATGTTACCGAGCAGCTTGACCGCGGCGGTCTTGATGCCCATCACCGGCCGAGCCGTCCGCGGCGGCTTCCCGCCGCAACCGGTTGCCGTGGCCGGGCTGATCAGCTTCTTCGCCTTCACCTCGCTGCTGTCGCAATCGACGTTGGCGTCGGGCCAGGCGGACTTTTTCTGGCCGCTGATTCTGCGCGGGTTCGGGCTGAGCCTGATGTTCGCGCCGATTACCACGATAGCGCTGGCGGGGCTGTCTCCGAAGGACGTGCATCAGGCTGTCGGTCTGATGAGCATGCTGCGGCAACTCGGGGGATCGTTGGGGGTGGCGCTGACGGCGACGTTTATTCAACACCGGGTGTTGGCGCACCGGCAGGACCTCCTCGTGCACGTGACCCCATTCGATTTCCCGCTGCGCGAGCGGATGCAGATAATGATGCACGGCCTCATGGCAAAAGGCACCTCGTTTGTCACGGCGCAGCGTGCAGCGTATGCTGCGAACGACGGCGCCGTCTCCCGGCAAGCCCTGCTGCTGACGTATATGGATGCGTTCCGAATCATCGGCGTGTTTTTTCTCATCTGCATGCCCTTGCTTGCCGTTTTGCGGCGGCGCCCGAGTCCCGGCCCGGTGCCGTCGATACACTAATTGCGCCGAGGGCAGGTCTTCAATGGTACGCGGTCGTCAGGTTACTGTTCTGCTCGTGTCGGTCCTTGTCGCTGTCGGAGGGGCGTACTGGTGGTGGAGCCGGAAGACCGTCCAGAACGGCTATGTGACTGCGGCAGTGGAGCGAGGTTCGGTTGGCTCCCTTGTCACCGCCACCGGAACGCTGAATCCAGTCAAGAGTGTCCAGGTCGGCACCTACGTCTCCGGCCCGATTCAGGCGCTGTACGCCGATTTCAATTCACCGGTCACCAGGGGGCAACGCGTCGCCAAGATCGACCCGGCCCCGTTTCAGGTCAAGGTGCTGAGTGCCGAGGCCGACGTTGCGAACGCCCGCGCCCGCGTCGACAAGGACCGGGCCGATCTCGAATTGAAGCGCTTGACGCTCGAGCGCAACCGGCGACTCGCGGCCCAGGACCTGATTTCCCAGAACGACGTGGACACCGCCAAGAGCAACTACGATCAGGCCGTCGCCCAACTCGCGCTCGACCAGGCAAGCGTGAAACAAAGCGAGGCGTCACTGCAGGAGGCGCGCATCAATCTAGCCTACACCGATATTACGTCCCCGGTCGACGGCGTGGTGGTGTCGCGCAACGTCGACGTGGGGCAAACCGTGGCGGCCAGTTTTCAGACGCCCACCCTCTTCTTGATTGCGCAAGACCTGACGAAGATGCAGGTGGACGCCAACGTGAGCGAGTCGGACATCGGTGCGGTGCGCGCTGGTCAGGCGGCCACCTTTTCGGTTGACGCCTATCCTGGCAAAGCGTTCCAGGGCACGGTTGCGCAGGTGCGCAACGCGCCCATTACCGTGCAGAACGTGGTTACCTACGACGTTGTCATTGCCGTCGACAACCCGGACCTCGAACTCAAGCCCGGGATGACGGCGACGGTCAATATCATCACGGCGCAGCGCGACGACGTGGCGAAGGTGCCGTTGCGCGCCACGCGATTCGACCCCGAGCGTAAGACCGGCGCCGAGGCTACGCCAGCACCAGGGATGACCCGGGTGCGGTCCACGCGCGCGGGAACGTCGACGGTGTGGCTGGTACAACCCAACGGCGCTCTGCGCCGGGTCGAGGTGACCCTCGGTGTGCGCGATGACCAGTTTGCCGAGCTGCTATCCGGTGACGTGAAGGTGGGTGATCAGCTGGCCATTGCCTTCCGTAGCGGGACCCAGCGCAAAGTCGAGCGGCCACCATCGTTTGGCGGGCCGCGCATGCGATAGGACGATGGGGCAATCGCTCATTCAGGTTCGCGACCTGTGGAAGATTTATTACCTGGGTGATGTGGAGGTGCAGGCGCTGCGAGGGGTGTCCACCGACATCGACGTGGGGGATTTTGTCGCCGTCATGGGTGCGTCCGGCTCCGGCAAGTCGACGTTCATGAACATCCTTGGCTGTCTCGACCATCCGACTCGGGGTAGCTATCGGCTTGACGGTCTCGATGTTTCCAGTCTCTCGGCGGACGAGCGTGCGTCGATCCGTAACCGTCGGCTCGGCTTTGTCTTCCAGAGCTTCAACCTCATTCCACGCACCAGTGCGCTGGAGAACGTCGAATTACCGCTTGTCTACAGTGACCTGCCGCTTGCCGAGCAGCATCAGCGGGCACGCGAGGCGCTCACGGCTGTCGGCCTGGCCGACCGGGCCGACCATATCCCCAGCCAGCTGTCCGGCGGACAACAACAACGCGTGGCCATCGCCCGCGCCCTGGTGAACCGCCCATCGCTGCTGCTCGCCGACGAGCCGACCGGCAACCTGGACACGCAGACGAGCCTGGAAATCATGCAGATCGTCAGCCGTCTGAATGACGAGCAGGGCATTACCGTCGTGCTGGTGACGCACGAACCCGACATTGCCGCGCACGCGCGGCGCACCCTGACCTTCCGGGACGGCCAGATCGTCACCGACGTGCGGCCGGACGCCCGTGCGCGGGAGCGCGCGCCGCGCACGGCGCGCGGATGATGCGTATGAAATTATTGCGCCTGACGCTCCGAACCGCCCTCCGCGCCCTGCGACGCAACAAGCTGCGCTCGGGCCTGACCATGCTCGGGATCATCATCGGTGTCGCCGCCGTGATCACCATGGTGAGCATCGGCCAAGGGGCCGATGCCGCGGTGCAACAGCAGATCAAGAGCATGGGGAGCAATCTGCTCATGGTGGTGCCCGGTGCGACTACGTCGGCCGGCGTGCGTTCCGGATGGGGCGGGGTGTCGACGCTCACCGTCGCCGACGGCAACGCCATCAAGAAGGAATGTCCCTCCGTTGCCGATGTCACCTACATCCGGCGGCAGATCGTGCAGGTGGTGAACGGCGACCTGAACTGGTCGACGGTAGCCCAGGGCAGCACCCCCGCATTCGAGAAAGTCCGCAGTTGGCCGGCGGTGCGGGGGAGTTTCTTTACGCAGCGCGATGAAGAGAGTGCGGCCCGGGTGGCACTCCTGGGACAGACCGTTGTCGATCACCTATTCGGCCCGGGTGAAGATCCGGTCGGGGCCTCCATTCGGATCAAGGATAAACCCTTCCAGGTGATTGGCGTGCTTGAGGCGAAGGGGCAGACGGGGTGGGGGCAGGACCAGGATGACCTGGTGGTGATGCCGTTCTCGACTGCGGAGCGCCGGGTGCTCGGCACCCAATTCATCGGGACGGTGGACATGATCTTCGTCTCCGCTGTGTCGCCGGACGAGATCGACGACGCGATGAAGCAGATCACAGCACTGCTCCATGAGCGCCATCGCATCCAGCCGGATCAGGAAGACGACTTCACCGTGCGCAGCCTCACCGACATGGCGAAGGCCTCGGAGAGCGCGAGCAAGGTCATGACCAGCCTGCTGTTGAGCGTGGCCTCCATTTCCTTGCTTGTGGGCGGAATCGGCATCATGAACATCCTGTTGGTGTCGGTGACCGAGCGCACCCGCGAAATCGGCATCCGCATGGCGGTGGGTGCGAAGGGCCGGCACATCCTGCTGCAATTCCTGGTCGAAGCCATCACGCTCAGCATGGTGGGCGGGCTCGCGGGGGCGGTCGTCGGCATCGTCGGGGCCAAGCTGATCTCCTACCTTGCCGGCTGGCCCACGCTCCTCTCGGTGCCGGCGGTCGCCGGGTCGTTCCTGTTCTCCGGCGCGGTCGGAGTGTTTTTCGGTTTCTACCCGGCCCGTAAGGCGTCACGTCTCGATCCGATTGCGGCGCTGCGGTACGAGTGAGCCGCAGGCGGTCGTGCGACCTGCGGACATCAGACGACAGACGGACAGACAGCAGACTCAGCCATGGCGGTCATGACGGCTCGCGTCCGTTGTCTGTCGTCTCCAAGTCTGTTGTCTGCGCGATCTGTTTCAGCCGGCGCACAGAGGCGCGCCCGACCGGCTCACCCGCGCGGGTGGAACTTGCGGTGCACGGCGCGCAGCCGCTCACGGGCGACGTGGGTGTAGATCTGGGTGGTGGCGATGTCGGCGTGGCCGAGCATCATCTGCACGGCGCGCAAGTCGGCCCCGCGCTCTACCAAGTGTGTGGCGAAGGCGTGGCGTAACGTGTGCGGGCTCACGGTGCCGGCGATCCCGGCGTGCCGTACCGCCAGTCGGAGCCGCTTCCAGAAGCCCTGGCGGGAGAGGCGACGGCCGCTGCGGTTGACGAACAGCTGCCGGCTGAGGCGGCCCGCGAGGATCGCGGGCCGCGCCGTCTGCAGGTAATCCAGCACCCGCTGTCGGGCGCAGGTCCCGATCGGTACGGCCCGCTCCTTGCCGCCTTTGCCGATCACCGTAAGGTACCCGGCCTCCAAATTGACCTGGTTCACCGTCAGCGAAACGACTTCCGAGACCCGCAATCCCGTGGCGTACACGAGTTCGAACATAGCCCCGTCACGCTGCGTCAGGGGATCGCTGTCGCCCCGGCGCAGCAATTCCGCCATCTCCTCCGGGCCCAGCGAACGGGGCAGGCGCTGACCGAGCCGTGGCAGGTGAATGTCCTGGCTTGGATCGGTGCTGAGGTCACGCTCGCGCAGCAGGAAGCGGAACAAGCCGCGCACTGCCGCCAGCATGCGCGCGCGACTGCGGGCAGAGAGGCCCCGTTGCCGCAGGGCGTCGAGGAAACTCACGACATCGCGTCCCTGTACCGCCGCACCGCTGGCGATGTGGTGCCGTGCCAGGTGATCGAGAAACACCGCCAGGTCACGACCGTACGCCGCCAGCGTGTTAGCGGCGAGTCCCCGCTCGGTTGCAAGATGGTTCAGGTACCGGTCGACCTGGGCGTCCAACAGCGACACCGCGATCTTCCGTCCTGCATCCTGCGCGTTGCGGGCGGGTGTCGGCATCCTGCGTGGCACGGCTGTCACGCAACCGCAGTCGGAGCGGCCTCCTGCTCGGCAGGGTCGGCGGTGAGGCGCCGCTGCAATACGGCCTTGATGTGGTCCAGCCGTTCCGCATCGCCGATCTTATCGCCTGCCGCATCGGTGACATAGAACACGTCCAACACCTGATCGACATTGGTGGTGATCTTGGCCAGGTGAATCGACAACCCCAGATGAAAGAGGGTGTTGGTGATGGCGAACAAGACGCCGACCCGATCCTGGGTGTACACGTCGAGCACCGTGAAGTGGTCCGAGACATCGTTGTCGATTTCGATGTCGGTGCCAACCCGCGGTACGAATTTCTTTGCCAGGATCGACGGGCGCTGCGCGGCAGTCACCAGGGTTTCGACGTCGACCTGGCCGCTCAGCACCTGTCCAAGGCTGTTCTGTACCCGGTCCCACCGCGCCGGCCGCTGCATCGCTTCGGCCTGTTCGCCGTGTGAGACGCGAAAGATGTCCAGCGCCAGGCCGGAGCTGCTGGTATTGATGCTGGCCGCGAGGATGTTCATGCCGTGCGCCAGGAGGATGCCGGTGAGCATGGAGAAGAGGCCCGGGCGGTCGCGCGTGAGGACCGTGAACTCGCTGAAGTCGCGTTCCGCGAAGTGCTTGACCTCGGTGAGGTACGGGGCACCGTCCATGCGGCCGACCAGCTGCATGTGATGGGCGATGCTGTCCTCGGCGGTGCCGAGAAAATAGCGGTCGGGCATGTCAGCCAGGAAGTGCTGGACGCTCGTCGCATCGACATCAGCAGCCGCGGCTGCCACGCGCTGTTTCACGCGCTGCACCCGCTGCGCGTAGTCTTCCTCGACATAGGCCTCGCGCTCGAACACGTCGAGGGTCCGCATGTAGAGTTCTCCGAGCAGCATGTCGTGCCAGTTGTTCCAGATTTTGGGGCCCACTGCCCGCATGTCGGCGAACGTGAGCAGGTAGAGTGTCTTCAGGTTGGCGAGCGTTTCGACGCGCTTGGCGAAATCGGTGATGAGGCGCGGGTCGTGGATGTCCCGGCGCTGCGCCAGGTGTGACATCAGCAGGTGATGTTCGACCAGAAAGAGCAACTGTGCCGTGTCGTCGGGGTTGAGCTGCAGGCGCGCCGCGATGTCTGCCGCCATGCGCGCGCCGCGCTCCGAGTGTCCGCCGCCGTGGCCCTTGCCGATGTCGTGCAGCAGGAGCGCCAGGAACAAGATCTCGATGCGATCGATCTCCCGCACCACCTGCGTCAACAGGGGCGAACTGTCCTTGAACACGCCGGCGCGCAGCCGTTCGAGCTCGTAGACCCCGCGCAGCGAGTGTTCGTCGACGGTGTACGTGTGGTAGACATCATGGAGCACCATGCACAGGAGCGCTCCGAACTCCGGGAGAAACGCGCCCAGGACGCCGACCCGGTGCATGTCGAGGAGGGTGTCATACACCTTCTGTTTGCCGCCGAGCACATCGAAGAACGCCGCGATCATCCGGCGGTCCCGGCGTTGCACATCGTCGAGCACATCGAGGTTGGCCCGCAAAATGCGTTTGGTCCCGTTGGAGATCTTGACGTTGTGCCGTTGCGCGTCGCCGAACAGCGCGATCAGATTGCAGGGGTCGTTCCGCAGCACCTCGGTGCCGCGGATCGACAGCGCTCCTTCGCCGACCAGCACGCCAGGCCGGATCTCGCGGGAGCGGAAGCGGCCGAGCAGGCGATAGGGCTGCGCACGCTCGAGACAGCGGTCGATGATCTGGTCGGCGAAGCGGTTGATGGTCGCGGCGTGCAGGTAGTACGTGCGCATGAACGCTTCGACACCTTTCACCGTGGCCGAACCTTCGAAGCCGAGTTCGGCCGCAATGCGTTCCTGGTACTCGAAGGTCAGCTGATCCTGATGCTTCCCCGACATGAAATGCAGGGCGTTGCGCACGCGGAAGAGGAAATCGCGTGCCGCTTCGAGCTCTTCCCGTTCCCGCTCCGTGATAACCCCTTTGCGCACCAACTCCGCGACGCTATTCGTCTTGAATTTGACCTTCGCCATCCACATGGCGGTGTGCAGGTCGCGCAGGCCGCCTTCGCCCTCCTTCAGCTGCGGCTCGAGGAGGTAGACGGAATCGCCGAAGCGCGTGTGTCGCTCTCGGTTCTCCGCCAGCTTCTCGGTAAAGAAGCGGGCGACGTTGCGCTTGAGCACGTCGCGTTCCATGGCCGTGGCGAACTCGGCGTGGAGGGCTTCGTCGCCGCAGAGGAAGCGGGCGTCGAGCAACGAGGTTTTAACTTTGAAGTCCTTCGCCGCCAGGCGCACGCACTCGCGTACATTGCGCATGGCGTTGCCCACCGTCAGACCGGTGTCCCATAAGCTGTACAGCATGCGCTCCGCCACGTGCTCGATGTACGGCTCGCGCTTGTTCGGATAGAGAAACAGCAGATCGATGTCCGAGCACGGATTCAGCTCCCCCCGGCCGTAACCGCCCTGGGCAACGACGGCACAGCGCTGGTCAAGGCGCGAAAAGCGCTCGAGGTACTCGGCGTTCGCGGCATCGAACAACCCCCGCAGCAGACGGTCCATCGCGGCGGTGTAACTCTGGACGATAGTGTCACCCGAGGCGCCGCGCTGATGGTGCTCGCGCAGACGGTCCTTGACAACCTGCAAGAACTCACGGGCTGCTCGCCCCCAGTCCGATCCCGCGCCCAGCGGCTCCAACGGAGGAAACTCCGCGATGATGGCAGGGACGTCGTGCTCGTTCATAGATTCTTCGCCACGTGGCTATTTTCGACGAATTGCATGATTCCACGCAAGAGCCCATCGGCCACGGCGTCCTGATAGGCCCGTTCTGCCAACCGGGCACCCTCCCTGGGGTTGGTGAGGAACGAGACCTCGGCGAGGACGCACGGCATGCCGGCGCCCACCAGTACGTAGAATGGGCCGCGCTTGACCCCAAGATCGCTTACGGGCTCGCCACGCGCGCTCAGGCCGGTGACGAGCGCGCGCTGCACATGCTCGGCCAGTTCGACGGATTCTTGCACCTTGTAACTCTGAATGAGGTCACTGAGTATCAGCGCCGTGTCCATGTCGCGATTGCCGCGCCCGGTCATGCTGGTGAGACCGTTTTCCATCTTTGCCAAACGGATGGTGGCGCGGTCGCTGGTGTTGTTGAGGTAGTAGGTTTCGACGCCGGCTAGCGTCGGGTTGGGACTGGCATTGGTGTGGATGGAGAGGAACAGGTCGGCCCGTTCCGCGTTGGCGCGGGCCGTCCGCTCTTCCAGGGCGAGAAAGACGTCCGCGTTGCGGGT
>Ga0316603_10002388_pt1 | contig 10293 bp, 9 predicted proteins | sample OWC_soil_day10_n_FD_207649 | JGI IMG/M metagenome (GOLD analysis project Ga0316603, IMG submission 207649) | Wetland soil microbial communities from Old Woman Creek delta, Ohio, United States - OWC_soil_day10_noCT | ecosystem: Environmental > Terrestrial > Soil > Wetlands | place: USA: Ohio...
CGAACGGCAGCAGGAACTTCGGGTTGCGCTTGGGATAGACCGCACGCAGGAGCTCGATCACGACCGGGGTCACGAGCAGGATCGCGGCGTCGTTCGACAGCAGTGCGGCGGTCACCACGGCCACGATGAACACGACCCGGAACGCGTGCTTCACCGGGCCGCGGGTGGTCGGCTCGATCCACGCCGCGAGCCGCGCGAAGCAGCCGAGCTCGGCGGCACACGCCGTGGTGGTCATGATGCCGACGATGCCGATCATCGGCCGCCACAGATCACCGAGCGCGTGGCCGACGTCGTCGGCGTTCGCGACCCCGCCACCGAGGGCGATCCCGAGCCCGGCCAGCGCGCCGACCGCCGGCGCCCACGTGCGTCGCCAGGACAGCGCGATCGCGAGCGCGACGACGAGGGCGAGGGAAGCAGTGATCATGCGAACCGGCGCGAGATCACGCCGACCGAGAGCATTTCACGAAAAAGGCGGGCCACCTCGCGCTGGCGCCCCGCGATCGCTCAGCGACTCGCTTTGAGCTTCTTGATCTCGGAGATCAACTCGGGAATCGCCTTCTCCCACTCCGCGATCACGCCGTAGTCCGCGACCTGGAAGATCGGCTCATCCTTGTTCTTGTTGATCGCGACGATCGTCTTGCTGCCCTTCATGCCGGCGAGGTGCTGGATCGCACCGGAGATCGCGACGGCGAAGTACAGGTTCGGGGCGACGATCTTGCCGGTCTGACCGACCTGCCAGTCCGCCGGCACCATGCCGGCGTCGGTGGCGGCACGCGAGGCGCCCATCGCCGCACCGAGCAGATCGGCGAGCTCCTCGAGCACCTTGAAGTTCTCGCCGGTCTTCATGCCGCGCCCCCCCGAGACGACGACCTTGGCGTCGCCGAGATCGGGGCGGTCACTCTTCTGGGCGTCGAGCCGCACGAACGCGGCCCCGAGCGGATCGACCGCGCCGGCCGGCGCCGCCGTGACCGTGCCCGCGCCCGGCAGCGGCGCGGCGGGCTCGAACTCCGACTGCCGCGGCGTGACGCAGATGATCGGCGTTGTGACCTGCACCGTGGAGTACGCGTTGCCGGCGAGGATCGGACGGACGAAGGTATCCTTGCTGGCGAGCTTCGCGATGTCCGAGGCCATGCCGGCATCGAGCAGCGCCGCGACCCGAGGCAGCAGATCCTTGCCCATCGACGTGGCGGTGGCGGTCACCAGGGTCGCGCCGTGCTCCTTGGCGAGCCGCGCCACGATCGGCGCATAGGTCTCGGCAAGGTAGTGGCCGAGGGCCGCATCCTCGACGACGACGACCTTCGGGGCGTACCTGGCTGCATCGGCACTTGCCGCCTGCGCGCCGGGGCCGACGAGGAGCGCGACCACGTCGCCGGCGTGGGCGGTGGCCGCGGTGCGTGCGAACGCGAGGTTGGCGAGCGCGCTCGAACGGAGCGCGGGGCCATTGAATTCACAATATGCGAGGACGTTTCCCATGACGGCTCCTTAGAGGACCTTCGCCTCGTCGGCGAGCTTCTTCACGAGGGTGGGGATATCGGCGACGATCTGACCTGCCGCGCGTGGCGGAGGCAGCGTCACCGACAGCTCCTTGATCACGGGCTGCGGCTCGGCGCCGTAGTCCGCGAGCTTGCCGATGGTCATCGGCTTCTTCTTCGCGGCCATGATGCCCTTGAGCGACGGCAGGCGAGCTCCTTCGCCGGAGTACACGTGCGACTCGGGCGTGACGCCGTTCTTGACCGACTTCGACGCCACGATGCGCAGATCGACGGTGACCACCGACGGCATCGGGACCTTCTTGTACTCGACGCCGCCATCGACCTCGCGGCCGACGGTGAGCGACTGCTTGTCGGCGGCGAGCTCGATCGTCGCGGCGAACGTGGCCTGCGCCAGGTTGAGCTTGCCAGCGAGCATCTGCCCGACCTGGTTCGCGTCACCATCGACTGCCTGCTTGCCCATGACGATGAGGTCGGGCTTCTCGGCCGCGATGATCGACTGCAGGACCTTGACGACGATCAGCGCGTCGATCTCGTCGTCCTTGGCGACCACATGGATCGCGCGGTCGGCGCCCATGGCGAGGCAGGTCCGGATCTCCTTGGCCGCATCGTCGGGGCCTATCGAGACCACGACGATCTCGCCGCCCGGGATCCGGGTGTTGTCGGCGCCGTTCTCGAGCAGCCGCAGCGCGGTCTCGATGGCGTACTCGTCGAACGTGTTGACGATCCAGGACGCGCCAGTCAGATCGATATGGCCGTCCTTGATCTTCGCCTTCTGCGTCGGGTCGGGGACCCGCTTCACGGGAACCAGGATCTTCACGGTGACGTCTCCTTGTTAGGTCGGCTGCGAGCGAGTCCAGAAGTCACGAGCGCGACGACCCAATCAGCCGCGCGCACGATATCGAATTTCTTTGGCCGGATTCCAGGCGATGGTGCCGAGATCGCTGACGCTCGGAGCGGTTGCTTGGCGAGCACCCATGCCAGCGCCAGCTCATCGAGCATGCCGAAGATCATCCGGGCCGCGACGTGGCTCGGGATCGAGGCGTCGAGCTCGCCGGATTGCTGCCCCGCGGTAAGGATTCCACCGAGCATGCGCAGGAAGTCCGCGAACTGCGGGTTCTCGTACTCCTTCATGAACTTGCTCGACTGCCGCAGCTCGATCGTGAGCACCTCGGCGGCAACCGGCTCGTCGTGGACCAGCTGGAGGTAGGCCCGGATGAACGCGCGCAGCTGGTCGACCGGGGCGGTCGCCGGCACGGCCGCGATCGTCTTCCTCAGCACCTCGTTGACCTGCTTCATGCGGCTCTCGAACAGCGAGATCAGCAGGTCATCCTTGCTCTTGAAGTAGAGGTAGATCGTGCCGTCGGCGACGCCGGCATCCTTGGCGATCTCCGAGACCCGGGCCGCGAAGAACCCGCGCCGCGCGAACACGCGCTCGGCGGCTGCGAGGATCCGTTCGCGCTTGTCTCCGCCGCGATCGCCGCGGTCACTGGAGGTTGGCGCTGAATGAACCGTCATTCAGTGACGTGATACCCCTCATGACGCGCAACGTCAAGACACGCTGCCCGACGCCGTGCGGTTGAAAACACGGGCCGTGTGAACTACAACCTGGCGGTGTCAACTGCACGAATTTCGGGCCATTTCTTCTTGGCGCTCGTGATCGCACCGCTGCTCATGGGCGGCGCGTGCGAGAAGAAGACCACCAAGCCTGCCGACACCGGCGCGATGGCGGCGCTCGATCGCTCGGGGTCGGGGTCCGGGAGCGCCGTCGCGGTCGACCTCACGCCGCTCCAGGGGATCGACATCGGCAAGCTCGACGCCGACAAGCAGAAGCTGTTCTACAAGCTGGTCGGCTCGCTGAATTCGCCGTGCGGCAAGGGAGAGAACCTCCGCAAGTCGTACGTGTCGACCACCTCGTGCAAGCGCGCGCCGTTCGCGGTGCGCTACGTGGCCGCGCTGATCGACGACGAGGCGACCGAGGACATGGCGCGCGAGGAGTACACCAAGAAGTACGAGACGCCGGCCAAGCCCCTGAAGATCGATTACAGCAAGGCTCCGCGCGTCGGCAACGACGATGCCCCGATCCGGCTCGTCGAGTTCTTCGACTACGCGTGTCCGCACTGCAAGGAGTTCAAGCCCATGCTCGAGCAGGTGGTCAGCGATCACCCCGGCAAGGTGGTGGAGTACTTCATGATGTACCCGCTCGGCCACTGGCCCGACTCGAAGGGCGCGGCCCAGGCGGCGCTCGCGGCGCACGCGCAGGGCAAGTTCAAGCAGATGCACGACATGCTGTTCGACAAGGCTCCGGCCCACAGCAAGACCGACGTCACCGGTTACGCCAAGGAGCTCGGCCTCGATCTCGGCAAGTTCGAGCAGGCCTACGTGCAGGCGCAGCCGCAGGTCGAGATGGACAAGGCCCAAGGTGACAACGCTGGCGTGGAGTCGACGCCGACCCTGTTCTTCAATGATCGCAAGTACGAAGGCCCGATGAACCCGCGCTACATCGGGATGTGGATCGACGAAGAGATCGCGGTGAATCGATGACCCCGGCGAGCCGTCGGAGGACCATGCGCGCAGCTGGCCTGGCGGTGCTGATCCTGTCCGCGGCTCACGCGGCCCCGGCGCACGCGGACGTGCTGAAGAAGGGCGACCGGCTCGCCGAGCTCGATGTCGCGGTCGACGCGAACGCCAAGCCCGCCCGGCTCAAGACCTACAAGGACAGCTGGATCGTGGTGACGGTGGGGGCCGAGTGGTGCAAGCCCTGCGCGAAGGAGCTCCCGACCTGGGACAAGCTCGCCGGCACGCTGCACGGCAAGGTCACGTTCGTCGCGATCGATGTCGACAACGAGGTCGATGCTGGCAAGCGGTTCCACAAGAAGCTCAAGCTCAAGAACATGAAGCTCGTCTACATGCCGTCGGACAAGTCGGCGGTGGCGGCGAAGTACGGAGCCGAGACGATGCCGTCGACCTTCGTCATCGATCCGAAGGGCGTGGTGCAGCTCGTCAAGGATGGCTTCGACGAGCGCAACCCCGACGGCGAGCTCAAGAGCCTGCGCAGCGCGCTCGACAAGCTCGGGATCAAGTAGCTACCACTTCGTCGCGACGATCGGGATCGCGACCGGCTTCCCGCCGCGCTCGATCCCGAGCTCGACGCGCTGTCCAGGGGACATCGAGCCCGACGCGACGAGCTGCCGCGCGGTATCGACCCCGAGCTCGGTGACCGGGCGGCCGTCGATCGAGACGAGGTGATCGCCGACCGCGATGCCGGCCAGCTCGCCCGGCCCGCCGGGCTTCACGCTGGAGATCGTGATCGTGGTGCCCGCGGCCTCGGTCGAGATGCCGAGCGTGCCTGCCTCGCCGGTGCGCGGCGGGAGGATCTTGATCGTGCCGAGGTCCTGGCGCTGGCCCGTCGTCACCGTGTACTCGCGGGTCGCGAGTGGCGGGCTGCCGAGCGTGGCCTCGAGCTGGACGATCATCACGCGGCCCTTGCCGGCCGCGACTCGCTCGACGACGAACCGGCCCGTCGCATCGGTCGTAGGCCCCTTGCCGCTCAGGACGTCGCCGAACTGGAACCCGCCGCCCGTGATCGCGTGGAGCCCCGGCACCGGCTGACCGGTCACCGAGCTCACCACGACCCCGGTGACCGAGGCCCAGGACGCCAGCGCGAGATCGAGCTGCACGGGACCCGTGGTGACCTTGGCGCTGCCGTCCCCCGTGCCGGCATCGGCGGTGACGGTGCAGACGTACTCCCCGGGAGCGAGGCGCTCGAGGCTGTACTTGCCGTCGGCGGCGATGATCCGGCGATGCAGATCCGTCATCGGGTCGCGCTGGAGGTTGAGCTCCTTGGCGCGGCACGTGAGGTCGTACGTCGTCACGACCGCGCCGTTCGCCGTCACCGTGCCCGACAGCGTGCCGAGCGGCTCGAGCGTCAGCGTCACGCTGTCGCCCGTCTTCACGCCGGACTGCTGCGCGCGCGACGTACCGCGCGCTGCCTCGACGACGAGCTCGTAGGTGCCGCGGCGCAGCCGCACGATCGCGAACCGGCCGTCGGCGTCGGTCAGCACCGGCTGCGGCGGGTGAAGAAACTCGGACATCAAGTCCATCGGATCGTTGTTCTTCGCTTCCACGTGCGGCGTGACCCACGCATCCGGCGCCGGCTTGTGGTCGGGCCCGAGCACGAGGCCCCGGATCACGCCGTCGCGTGACTCGACCGTGAGCGTCACGCCCGTCATCTCCTGGGCCTTCGCGAGCTCGTACGTCAACGGCTCCGCGCGCTTGTCGCCGCGGGCCCACGCGAGCGGACCCTGGTCGTCCGCGACGCTGACCGAGATCTTACCGGGCTCGAGTCCGACCTCGCGGAACGCGCCGTCGGCGCCGGTCGTCGCACCGGAATCGCGCATCGATGGCATGAAGAACCCCGGGCTCTCGCCCGGGTGACGGACCACCACCCGGACGCCCGGCACCGCGGCCCCGCCGGCGTCGACCACGCGACCCGCGAACGACGCGCGAGGCTCGAGCTTGACCACCAGCCCGGTCTGATCGGCGGCGGTGACGGTGACGGGTAGCTTGCCCTTGCGCCCATCGGTCGTCGTGGCGACCAGCGCGTAGGTCCCCGTCGGCACGCTGCGCATCGTGAACGCGCCGGTCTCGTCGCTGTCGGCGCGAACCATCATCGACTTCATCGCCGTGAACATGTTCGCGATCCCGATCTTGTCGCTGTCGAGCTCGAGCCCGAGCGTCGCGATCGTGCCGGGCTCGATCCGCCCGGACAGCGTCGCGCCCACGGCCAGCTCGATCACGAGGTCGGTGACGTCCTTGTCCACCACCTCGACCGGCTTGCCGATCTCGGGGATCACCCCCTCTCCGATCGCGAACATCATGTAGCTTCCGGGTTGCACGCCGAACACCTCGAACGCACCGGTGTCGTCGGTGGGATCGAGCGCCGCCGCTGTCTTCGCCGATCCCATCGAGAACACGCCGAGCCGCACCCCGGCGATGCCCTCGGCCGGCTTGCCCGCCCGCACCGCGCGCCCGCTGATCGTGAATGCGCGATCGACCACCACGGTGACGCCATCGACCTGCTCGCCGATGCCAAGCTCGACCACGGTCGGAGATCTGGAGGCAAAGCCGCGGCCCGATGCGGTCAGCGAGATCGCGCCCGAGCCCAGGCTCCGGATCGTGAAGCTCCCTGTGTCATCCGCGGTCACCGGCGGGCTCGGCGCCATCATCTGCATGCGTCTTCCGTGCGCGACCACGAGCGCGCCGGCGACCGGCCTGCCGTCGCGTGACACCACCTGGCCGCGGATCGAGCCGCCCGGCGCGAGCACGAAGTCGATTGTCAGTGGCTTGCCGGTGAGCTCGAGCGGGCGAGTAACCCGCGTGTAGTCGTCGTGTCGGGCCTCGGCGGTGTACGACCCATCGGCCAGCGACAGTTGATACCGTCCGTCGGCCCCGGTGATCGCGATCAGCTCCGGCGCGGACCCGAACATCGTGTCGTCGCGTTGCACCGTCAGTCTCGCACCGCCGATCGGCCCACCGCCGACGTCGCTGACCAGCCCCGTCACGACGGTGCCACCCGCGACGAGCGCGAGATCGACGACGGTTCGCGATCCCGCCGCCACTGCCAGCTTGGGGCGCGCCGCCGGGACGAACCCGCTGGCGGTTGCCGAGATGGTGTAGTTCCCCGGCGCGATCGCCGCCACCTGCCATGCGCCGGTCGCATCCGTGGTTGCGGTCGTGGTCGACATCTGATCGCGGGTCATGAACTTCGAGCCGAGCTCCGCGTTGGCCACCGCAACGATCGCGCCGGCGACGCCGGTCCCATCGGCGAGCCGCGTCACCCGACCCGACAGCGACGCCGGCTCCGCGGGCTTGCTGAGCTTGCCGCCGCGAGCGGTGAACGCCCCGCTGCCGCTGCCGCTGCCGGCTCCGACCGCGGGCGCGGCCTCGTCTCTCGAGCTGGCTCGCCACCGCCAGAACGCCACCAGCAGCGCGACCACGACGAGAGCTCCCAGGATCCATGAACGGCGCACGCCGGCACGATAATGACCTGGTTGCCGCGCGCAACCAGTTACTCGCGGTGCCAGCGCTCGCGGCGATTCGAGTCCGGACGCGGGAACGTACAGCGCGTTCGGGTGAAGTGGATTCCGAACAGGTCGATCGTTCCAGGGCTCCGCCCCCCTACCGGCACGCCGGCAGGGTTCCCCCCGATCGTGAGCGGTCCGTCGAACTGGATCGGTGGCACCGGGTCTGCGATCAGGATGTCGAGCGCGTCATCGGCACATACCGTGATCCGGGCGGGGATCGCGGCCTCGCACGATGCGGCGGCTCGCAGGTAGCGGCGGCGGACGACACCCGAGATGCCATCGTCATCACGGACCAGGTCGATCACGCGCGGCGCGACCTCGATCCCGAGCGAGCCGGGCGCCGAGGTGACAGGAACATCAGGGAACAATGGATACGCCTCGAGCGTGGCGCCGTTGTCGAGGAGCATCCAGCGCTGGCCGTCGGAGACGTAGGTCCCGCCGAGGTCCTGGTGACAGGATTCGATCGGTGCGCGGTGATCGCAGGCGGCGAGGATCGCGAGCGCGATCAGCCGCTTCACGCCAGCGCCTGCGCCTTGAGCAGCTCGGCCTGATCGTACGCGCGCAGCGCGTCGATGATGTCGTCGAGGTTGCCGTCCATGATGGCCGGCAGGTTGTGCTTGGTGAGGCCGATGCGGTGATCGGTGACGCGGTCCTGCGGGAAGTTGTAGGTGCGAATCTTCTCCGAGCGATCGCCCGAGCCCACCATCGACTTGCGCTGCGCGCTCTCGGCGGCGGCCTGACGTTCACGCTCGGCCTCGAGGATGCGCGAGCGCAGGATCTTCATCGCCTTCGCGCGATTCTTGATCTGCGACCGTTCGTCCTGGCACGCGACGATCACGCCGGTTGGCAGGTGCGTGATGCGCACCGCGGAGTCGGTGGTGTTGACGTGCTGACCACCGGCGCCACTCGAGCGGTAGGTGTCGATCTTGAGGTCCTTCTCCTCGACCTTGACGTCGACCTCCTCGGCCTCCGGCAGGATCGCCACGGTCGCGGCCGAGGTGTGGATCCGGCCCTGCGCCTCGGTGGCCGGCACGCGCTGCACGCGATGGACGCCGGACTCGAACTTCAGCTTGGCGAACACATCCTTGCCCTCGACGAGGACGACGACCTCCTTGAACCCGCCCGAGGTGCCCTCGGACAGCGACATCGTGTCGAGCTTCCAGCCCTGACGCTCGGCGTAGCGCGAGTACATCCGGTAGAGATCACCGGCGAACAGCGCCGCCTCGTCGCCGCCGGTGCCCGCTCGGATCTCGAGGATCGTGTTCTTCGCGTCGTCGGGATCCTTCGGCAGCAGGAGGATCTTGATCGCCTGCTCGGACGTCGTGCGCTGCGCTTCGAGGTCGCGCAGCTCGTCGCGAGCCATCTCTCGCAGCTCGGGATCGGGCTCCGCGTCGACCATCTGCTTGGCCTTCGCGAGGTTCGCCATGAGCCGCTGGTAGCTCTTCCACTCGGCGACGAGCGGATCGAGCTCGGCGTGCTCGCGCGAGAGCTTCATGAACTCGGCGCGCTTGTTGATGACCTCGGGTGTCCCGAGGCGCGCGCCGATCTCTTCGTGGCGACGCTCGAGGGTCGCCATCTTTTGCTGGAAGCCCTGCGAATCGAACATGCGTCTCGCTCCGAAGGGGCTTCGCGGGTCTTACGCGCGTCGCCCCGAAGGGCTGCGTGCTCAGGCCTTCTTCGCGTACCGCTTGTTGAAGCGATCGATGCGACCGGCGGTGTCCATCAGCTTCTGCTTGCCCGTGTAGAACGGGTGGCAGTTCGAGCAGATGTCGACGCCGAAGTCGCCACGCGTCGAGAACGTGTTGTGGATGGCTCCGCAGGCGCAATTGACGCGGGCGGGCTTGTAGTGCGGATGTCCGATTGTGTCTTTCATAGGAAACCTCGTTACCCACAGCGCTAGCGCGCTATGTGGGGGGCTCGGGTGGGCCGCAATCTATAGTCATCCGGCGGGCCAAATGCAAGCGGCTGGGGTACCAGGCCGCCCGTAGGTGCGTGAAACTACGAGGTGCGGGCCCTGCCGCCGAGCCGAGGAGGCGCCTTGTCGGGGTACAGCGGCAGGAGCTCATGGCCGATGCGGAGGTCGTGGACCGTCCGGTAGCGCGCGGCCAGGTCGAGGCTGACGTAGACCTTGTTGGCGTCGAACAGGCCGAAGCTCGTCGACACGACGATCTGCTCGTCCCCCGTGCACTCGAATCCTTCGGGGGTGACGTCGTGGCCGAAGATGGCGATCGTCCCGTTGGTGGCGCGCAGGAACCGCCTGGCCTCGGCCGCGGTGGCCGAACGCGCCCACAGCACCTTGCCGACCACCGGGGTGTCCAGCACGTCGAGCGGGCTGTCGTAGTCGGCACCCGACAGATCCGCGGCCTCGAGGTCGGACACCGAGTCGATCTGGGCGGCGGGCGCGCCATGCGTGAACACGGCGCCGCACTTCGAGACCGCCGCGAGGGCGAACGTGTGGATGATGCCGCGCATGCGAGCGGTCGCCGACGGCCCGAGGATCTGCTCGAGCAGCGCGACCTCGTCCGCGGCGAACTTCGCCGTGTGCGGCCCACCGATGTGGCCGTGCTCGTGGTTGCCGAGCAGGGCGTGGACGCGCCCGGGATACTGCGCGGCGAACCCGGCATACGCGATCATCAGCTCGCCCGAGGCATCGCGGTAGTACTCGCCGAGAAAGTCCGGCCAGTCCTCGGGGTCGATGTGGGGACCGTGGATCAGAT
>Ga0316603_10002389_pt1 | contig 10291 bp, 11 predicted proteins | sample OWC_soil_day10_n_FD_207649 | JGI IMG/M metagenome (GOLD analysis project Ga0316603, IMG submission 207649) | Wetland soil microbial communities from Old Woman Creek delta, Ohio, United States - OWC_soil_day10_noCT | ecosystem: Environmental > Terrestrial > Soil > Wetlands | place: USA: Ohio...
TCCCCGAAATATGAAAAAGAGCCGGAAGCGCTCTTCCGGGAAGCTGACGAGGCCTTTCGGGGATGAGAAAAATTTGAGGATCTTGTCAACAATCGCCGGACCGATGGTTTCGTCAAAAGCCCCCCCGCCACAGACGGACAAGGCGCGCGAAAACTGAGGAGCGAGGCTCACGGACAGGTGCGCCGCAATGACGAAATTGCAGCGCAATCCCTTCCGAGCGGGACAAATGGACCTTTCCCGAAACCATCAGATTTATTTTACCCGGGTCCAGACATTGGTCTTGCCGAGGAGGGAGATTCCGATGAACCCCCTGACCTTCAGGGTGTCCGGGTTTTCCAGGGTCATCTTGCACTTGTAGGTTTTCCCCTCGCGGGGGTTGTAGATGAAGCCGCCCTCCCAGACATTATCGCCTCCGGACGTGAACCCCCAGACCAGATTCATGCCCAGGATGGGCTGCTCCTTCTTCGCCGCGTCCGGGTTTTCCCTGTCCACCTTGGTTTTCCCCGCCATCCCCTTGGGGTCGTCCGCAGGATAATTGGGCTCCTTCAGCCAGACGATTTTGCCGCAGAACTTCCCCTCGCAGGAAAAGATTTCGATATGGGCGTCCTTTTCCTCATTCCACCATTTTCCCAGGACGGCATCCGGCTTCTGCGCAAAAACAGCCGCCGCGAGCGACAGGGCCAACCCCAAAGCCAGCAGAAAAAGGATCCGCTTTCCCATTTATGCCACCTCCCGTTTGGATTTGAATGACCGGCTTCCAAAGCGTCCGGCGCCAAGGACCTTCCCGCAAGGGCGGAAATTCGCCCTGAATATATCAAAATCGGGGGTTGGAAACAAGAGCCGTTCCGAAAGGCAAAAAAACGCTTCTTGACCTTGTTTCCACCCATTCGCTATACTGATTACGATTTCATTTTCCGGGCAGCGAAGATACGGGGATGGACGCGGTTTTTTTGAATTCAGGCTGCCCGGGCCGCAAGGATTTTTGATGAAAGAAGAAGCGAAAACCAAGCCTTCGCTGAACGCCGAGATGAAAAACCTCCGGGAGAAAATCCGCGCGCTGGAAGACTCGGAAAACAAGCGCCGGGAGGCGGAAGAGGCTCTGCGGAAAAGCGAAGAGCAGCTTCGCCAGTGGCAGCGGGTGGAGGCGATCGGGCGCTTGGCCGGGGGCGTGGCCCACGATTTCAACAACCTGCTCATGACCATCCTCGGCTGCAGCGAGCTGCTCCTGCGCGAATTCGACCCGAACGACCCGCGGCGGGAAGAGGTGGAGGAAATCCGCCGGGCGGCGCAGCGGGCCACTTCTTTAACCCATCAACTCCTGGCGTTCGGCCGGCGGCAGGTGCTTCAACCGCGGGTCCTGGATTTGAATGAAATTGTCGAGAACATGGATCGAATGCTCCGGAGAATGATCGGAGAAGACATCCAGTTCCTGACCATTCTGGCGCCGGGTTTGTGGCCGGTCAAAGTCGACCCCGGGCAGATCGAACAAGTGATTATGAACCTGGTGGTGAACGCCCGGGACGCGATGCCGCAGGGGGGGCGGTTGACCGTCGAAACTTCGAACATAAAGCTGGATGAGGAATACGCCCGGAGGCATATCGCGGTGAAACCGGGGGCGTTTGTCATGCTGGCGGTGACGGACACGGGGTGCGGGATGAATGCGGAAACGCGGTCCCATCTCTTCGAACCATTTTTCACCACGAAAGAAAAGGAAAAAGGGACGGGGCTGGGCTTATCCACCGTGTATGGGATCGTTAAACAGAGCGGGGGAAATATCTGGGCCTACAGCGAAGTCGGCAAGGGGTCGACCTTCAAAGTGTATCTGCCCCGCGCCGAAGAAGCCGTAAAAGTCTACAAGCCGAAAGAGATTGCCCCCGAAGCCGCCAGAGGGACCGAAACGATTCTCCTCGTCGAAGACGAAGAGGCGGTTCGGACCATGATCTCGCGGGTCCTGCAGGGGAGCGGCTACAAGGTCCTGGAAGCCTGCCAGGGCAGGGAGGCCATCGAGGTCTGCCGGAAACATCAAGGACCGATCCACCTGATGGTGACCGATGTGATCATGCCGCAAATGAGCGGGCGGGAATTGGCGGAACGGCTTGCCAGAGTCCGCCCGGAGACAAAGGTGCTGTTCATGTCGGGGTATCCCGACAATGCCATCGTCCACCACGGGGTTTTGGACCCCGGGACGGCATTTTTGCAGAAGCCCTTTACTTTGACCGCCCTGGAGAATAAAGTGAGAGAAGTTCTGGAACCAGGTTCGGGGGGAAAGAAATAAAAAGAAAAATCGGCCTTGACTCCCGATTCTCCGGCAATCTCCGCCAAATCCTTGACGCTTTCCATTCTCTTCCCCTCCTCCGCCCTTCTTTTTTCTTCATAAAAGTCATGATGTTAGGATGAAGCGGAGATCGTTCGCTTCTGGCATGAATTATGCTTTGATTAATTGCTAAGTGAGAGGAGGTGGAAAAAATGCCGGAGATCGGAAAGCCAAGACCCCCGGTGATCAACGCCGTGCTCGCCCCCAAAGCCGAATATGTAAAGGTTGCCGACTGGCAGGGAAAATCCCTGACGTTCATCTTGGCCGATGAAGTGCTCGTGAAGCAAAAGCCGGGTCTCGTCGATCGCAGAAAAAACAGGGGTGAAAAAAGGGGAGGGTAAAAGCCGGCCGCTTCTTCCGGGATCTCTCCCCTGCCCTGCCCCAGGCGTTTCCCTCCCCACGCGTTTCCTTTTTAATCCAAATAGTTATATAGACTTCCGGTTTGGAAACCGTAACAAGAGCGAATTGAATTCATTCGGGAATTTCCCCTTGGGAAAAGTTTTCATTTTTCACATCCGGGCCATACGTTTGCCTCAAGTTTCCTCCCCCTGCTGACGATAGGACAAACAAGAAAAGGAACGAACACCAGTCAACAATATCCATTAACAACAATGATCTCCGACGACATTTTAAATATCAAAGAAGTTTCGGATTATCTGAGGATCCCCGTTTCCACGGTGTATAAGCTCGCGCAGGACGGCAAGGTCCCGGCGGTCAAGGTGGGGAAACACTGGCGGTTCATGAAACGGGATATAGAACTTCTTTTCGTCCACAAAAAGGACGACTGCCTGCAGCCTTTCGGGGAACAAGGAAAGGCGTAGAAACATGAGCGATCCGGTAGTCGACCTGCCCAAAGGCAATGAGGACACGCCGAAAGAAGAGGCCCCCAAAAACTCCTCGAAAAAGAAGCGCCTTCTTCTTCTGGGCGGCTTGGGGATTTTTTTTATCGGCGCGCTAACAGGGTCGGCCGTTTACCTGGGGTGGGTCGAGATCCCGGGTCTTTCTTTCTCCAACAAGACCGCCCAGGCGGCTCCCCGACCGGTTATCGACGTGGGCCCCATGGTGAAACTGAGCCCGCTGATTATCAATTTGAATGAATCCAGCAGCCGGCATTATCTCAAGATGACCTTGGTACTGGAAATTGCCAAGAAGGAATGGGTGGAGGATGTGCAGGGGAAAATGACCTCTCTGACCGATATGGTGATTGTGGCCTTGGGAGACAAACGCATCGAGGAACTGCGCAAAAGCGAAGCGAGAGAAAACGTGAAAAAGGAGCTCCTGCAAAAAGCCAATCAGATCCTGGCGGGGGAGAAAATCAGAAGGATCTATTTCGACGAATTTTTGTTTCAATAGAACGAGGCCTGCCGAGGGGGAACGCTTTCCCGGCCCCTGCGGCAAAAATTGCCTACCTTCGACCTTCAAGGACGCCTTCCTGCTTTTTCTTTTCTTGGCCCTGATTCCCCCGAGAGATCAAAAGAATTCCAAGGGTGACGAATCGTAAAGAAGGGGAAGAGCGCTTTCCCGGGGCGAAGGGATTGAGGGAACAAACTTATTAAATTCATATCTTAGCAGCTATGCAATTGTTTTCCCCTGCGTATCGAAAGAATCCTTGAACCGGCAATGGCCCGGTCCCCTGAATTTTCCAGAGACTTATCAATAGGAGGAACTGCGGGCATCAAATTTGCAGAAAAAGAATACAAGAAAATACCTGCGGAGGGCGGCGCATGAAAATTGATAAGCTGGACAGCCTGCTGAGTCTGGTGATGCCCGATAAAAAGGGAGGCCCCCATAAGGCCGGCGGGGGTGATTTTCAGAAAATCTTCGAGGAAATTCAGGCCAATCAGGCCGGGGAAAAACAAAGGCTTCCGGAGTCCGGTGCCGTTCCCAAGACATCGGAAATTGCCGACGGTCCTCTGAGCGTTTATTCTTTCCCCCCCTTGGCCGATTCGAAAAAATTCCCGCAGAGCCGAACTCGATCCCTTGAGGCGGCTGACCGGGTCTTGCGGGGTTTGGAGGAATATCAAAAAGGCCTGGGTGATTCCGGCGTTTCCCTGAAAGCCCTTTACCCCGTGCTCCAGTCGTTATCGTCGGAGATCCAGGGAATGAGTCAAGATGCGGAAAGGCTTCCGGCCAACGACCCTCTGAAACGAATCCTTGAGGAAATGGGTATTCTGGCGGCGGTTGAAGTGGAAAGGTTTAACCGGGGCGATTATATTTCCTGAAAGCGTCCGAAGCCGGTTTCGATAGGGGGCTTTTTTTAAAGGAGGAGACTTTATTCACCGCGCACCGATCTTTGCAGGGCAGTCTTCGCGCTTAGCCTTTTCTCTCCTGGGATCGATTTTCCTCACGCTCTCCGGGCAGGAAGCTTCCTGCCAGGATAAACCGGGGAGAGAAGGGCAGCCGGCCTCCGCGCCTCAGCCCCCGGAAAAATCCTCCCAAACTTCCCCCGCCGGGGTCGGGGTCATCGAGGTTCCCCGACCGGACGGCAGCAAGGATAAAATCTATTATTCGATCATAACCCCGGAAGAGGAGCTGCAGCGAAGCCAGGAAGAAAAGGAAAAAACGGACCGCTCCTGGGAAATTATGAGAAACGTGATCATTGACAAGCATTCGAAATGAAAACCCGCCGCTGCAAAGAGCCCCTCAAAAACCAAAGTCCTCCCCTAAGATCGATGCCCTCCCAGAAAACAACCTAAGTCTTCAATATATTTATATTCTGCACATTATCAAATTGACATAGCCCCGAAGTTTATTTACAATACCCTTCAACAGCGTTCACGGGACGAAAGCGATGGGCAACGAAAAAATATTAGTCATTGATGACTCGCCGGAGATTGTCAATCTCTTTTCCGAATTTTTGCGCACCGAGGGGTATGAAGTCGATACCGCGGAAGACGGAGCCAGGGGAATCTCCCTCATTGAAAGAAATTCTTACGACCTGATCGTGACGGACCTGAAGATGCCGGACACCGACGGCATGGAGGTCTTGAAATACATCCGCGAGCATTCTCCGGATACTCTCTGCATCATCCTGACGGGGTACGGCACCGTAAAAAACGCGGTGGAAGCCATCAAGATGGGGGCTTATGATTACCTGACCAAGCCCGTCAAAATGGACGAAATCCTGGTGACTTTCCAGCGCGCCTTCGAATACCGGGACTTGAAGCGGGAAAATCTTCATCTCCGCAACCAGCTCAAAAAGAAATACCGGTTCGAAAACATCATCGGCGACAGCGAAAAAATGGAGAAGGTTTTCGAAGTGATGGAGAAGGTTGCGGATACGGACAGCACAGTCCTGATTCTCGGGGAAAGCGGCACGGGGAAGGAACTGGTGGCCCAGGCAATCCATTACCGGAGCTACCGGCGCGAGAAACCTTTTGTGCCCGTGAACTGCGCGGCCATTCCCGGCGAGCTTCTGGAAAGCGAACTTTTCGGCCACGAAAAGGGCGCCTTCACCAACGCCATCCGCATGCGGATCGGCCGTTTTGAACTGGCCAACGGGGGAACGGTTTTCCTGGATGAGATCGGAGACATGAACCCCCTGCTGCAGAGCAAGCTGCTGCGGGTCCTCCAGGAGAGGCAATTCGAGCGGGTGGGGGGAACGAAGACCATCAAGACCGATATCCGCATCGTCGCCGCCACCCACCAGAACTTGAAAGCGATGGTGCAGCAGCGAAAATTCCGAGAAGACTTGTACTATCGGCTGAATGTCATTCCCATGGGAATTCCCCCCCTCCGGGAGAGAAAAACGGATATTCCGCTTCTGGCCCATTACTTCCTGGATCAGTTCAACCGGAGGAAAAAGAAAAAAGTCCGGGGGATCCGGGAGGACGCCATGGCCCGGCTGATGCAGTATGAATGGCCGGGAAACGTCCGGGAGCTGGAAAACACCATCGAACGGGTGATCATCCTTCTGGATGGAGATTTGGTGACGCCGGCGGATCTCCCCGATAAATTTCATGAAATTCCCAGGGTGGAAACCGCGCAGACCGCGGACATTCCCGAGAGCGGCATCTCCCTCGATGACGCCGTGAACGAGTTCGAACGAAATTTGATTCTGCAGGCGCTGATCAAAACCGGCTGGGTCAAAAATAAGGCCGCCCAGCTTTTGAATCTAAACCGCACCACCCTGATCGAAAAGATCAAGCGGCAAAATTTGCAGCCTCCCACCTCCTGATGACCGATTCCCCTTTTCCTCCCATAGGGAAGGCCCGCCGTCCAAATGCGGCTTGTCCGCCCTTCGCCCCCCTTTTTTCTGTCAAAAAAATGACTTCTTCGCCCCTTTTTGACGAAACCAGGACGAGAACTTTCTCTGAGCGAAAATAACCGCTTAAAATCATACATGTTTTAAGGCCGAGGAGCCGGCATAGGAATTGCTCAAAGCCTTTCCTTATTCCGGGAGAATTATTTCCCTGCGGGGAATTATTAATCGCCGAAGACGGGTAATGGATAAACGGTCGATCTTGATTGTTGAAGACAACGTCTCCTTCGCCAAATCGCTTGACCAGGGGCTTGGCCGAAACGGATTCAAGGTGCACCTGGCGGGCACGGCCAGGCAGGCCCTGGACCTGGTCGCGGAAATCCCTCTAGAGGCCGTGGTTGCGGAGGTTAAGCTCCCGGATATGAACGGCCTGGCCCTGCTTGAATCCCTCAAGAGAAGAGCCGCCTCCGTCCCGGTCATCCTGATGGCCGAAGGAGGTAAGGTTTCAGATGCGGTGGAAGCCATGCGCAACGGGGCGGAAGATTATCTCCTGAAGCCCTTTGCCGCGGAGCGCCTCGAGGCGGCGATCCACCGGGCTCTTTCGGCAAACCCCGGCGGCGAAAAGAAAAGCGAAGTCCCTTTCCCCGATGCCGGACGAACAGGCCCGATCCTGACCCGGGACCGGGGTCTGATGGAAATCCTGGAGCTTTGCCGAAAGGTGGCACCCAGCAAAGCCGCCGTATTGATCCAGGGGGAAAGCGGGACCGGAAAGGAACTCCTGGCCCGATTCCTCCACCGGGAAAGCCTCCGGAGGGAAGGGCCTTTCGTGGCCGTGAACTGCGCTTCCCTGCCGGAGACGCTTCTCGAAAGCGAATTGTTTGGACACGAAAAAGGATCGTTCACCGGGGCGGTGGCCCGGAAAATCGGAAAGTTCGAACTCGCTCAGCGGGGAACCCTTCTGCTCGATGAAATCAGCGAAATGAATCCTTTCCTGCAAGCCAAAATCCTGCGGGTCCTGCAGGAAAACGAGGTGGACCGGATCGGCGGGAACCGCCCGATCCCCATTGATATCCGCGTTGTGGCCACCACCAACCGGGACCTGCCGGCGGCCATCCAGAAAGGAGATTTCCGGGAGGATCTCTTTTACCGGCTGAACGTCATCGGCGTCCGTTTGCCTCCCCTGCGGGAACGCAAAGACGACATTGAGCTCCTGGCCCGCCATTTCCTGGAAAAATTTGCCGTTGAATATCATCGTCCGGCCCAAGGCATTTCCGAGGGGGCGATGGCTTGGCTCAAGGAGCGGGAGTGGCGGGGCAACGTGCGCGAGCTCAAGAACACCGTCGAGAGGGCGGTGCTGGTCGCTTCCCAAGGCACCCTGGGGGTTCAAGATTTTGGCGCCCCGGGAGCGGCGGATCCGAACTCCGCTTTAAAAACCGCTCCGGATTCTCTCTGCCTCCGGGAGATGGAGCAAAAATTTATCATGGGCGCTTTGGAAAAAACCCAGGGAAACCGGACCCATGCGGCTAAAATTCTGGGGATCAGCATCCGGACTCTTCGCAACAAGCTGAATGAGTACAGACAGGAGGGGTCGGGGGGCGAACGGTGCGGATTGCCTTGAAACCCCTTGGCATAATTATTGCTGTTTTGAATCGCCATGGACAAAATCGAAATCGGGAAAAAAATTTTTGACCAGACGATGGGAACGCTGAACCGCTCCCTCGATGTGCGGACGGCCCGCCACCGGGTCATTTCCAGCAACGTGGCCAACGCGGAGACGCCGAATTACGCGCCCAAGGAGCTCCCTTTCCAGAAGATCCTGGAAAGGGCGACGGAGAGCTCAGCCGCGATTCCCCTGCGCAAGACCCACCCCCAGCATTTTCCGGAGCCGGTCACGCTCACAAGCGATTGGTTGGAGGAAGTTGAAACCCAGCCCGGCCAAGAAGGGGTCAATATCGACCAGGAGATGGCCAAGCTTGCGGAAAACAACCTGATGTTCCAGGCCGGGGTGCAATCTCTGGTGAAGAAGATCGAAGCCTTGAAGATGACCATATCGGAGGGGAGGTAACCTAAAACGATGGGCCTTTTTGAATCCTTGAAAGTCAGCGCCAGCGGCCTCAACGCCCAGCGGCGCTCCATCCAGACGGTGGCGACGAACCTGGCCAACGCCCACACCACCCGCACGGAGTCGGGCGGCCCGTATCTGCGCAAGAGGACCGTCCTGTCCGAAACCCCTTCGGCGGAGGGTTTCTCGGCCCTGTTCAGCCGAAAGCTGGAGGGGAATCTGCCGGCCGTGAAAGCGGAGGTGGTGGAGGATACGCAGGGATTGAAAGTTGTCTTCGACCCTTCCCATCCGGATGCGGACGAATCCGGCTCGGTCACCCTTCCCAACGTGAGCGTGGTGGAAGAGATGGTCGACCTTCTGCGGGCCACCCGTTCTTACGAAGCGAATGTCACGGCTTTCAATGCCGCCAAGGGCATGGCCCTCAAGGCGCTGGAAATCGGAAATAAATAATGATGGTTTCGGAAAAGGTCCGGCGGTCCCGCCCGGGGCGGGATGGCGGTTCAACTTCGTCGTGGCGGCGGGCCCAAATGGGCGCCTCCCTCCTCTCAATTTTGGCGCGCCTTGTCCCGGCTTGGCGGGTGAGCTTTTTACGAAACCATCAAAAAAGGCAGGAATAACTGATGGCCGATCTGAAAATTCAAAACTCCGTCGCCGTTCCCGCGGCGGGCGGGCTGAAATCCCCCAAGGCGGTTCACGACCCCCTGACCGACTTCAAGAAGGTCATGAACGGCTCCCTGCGGGAAGTCAACAACCTCCTGAGTCAAGCTGACCAGACGACCCGGGAAATGGTTTTGGGAAAACAGGATATTCATCAGGCCATGGTCGCCCTCGAACAGGCCAATCTTTCGATGCGCCTGATGATCCAGGTGCGAAACAAGATGATTTCCGCCTATGAGGAAATCATGCGGATGCAAATTTGATGACTTCGCAAAAAGCTCATCGGTCCCGCTCCCAGCGGGATTGCGCTTCAACTCCGTCGTTGCCGCGCGCCTTGTCCGGCTTGGCGGGAGAGCTTTTTGCCGAGCCGTCGGGCGAACGCTTTTTCGAAACCTTCAAATTCAGAAAACCGGCTGAGGAAACATGGCAAACGCACTTTTGGACCCGATGATCCAACTCCTGAATTCTCCCGGCAAGAGGCGGGGGCTAGCGGTCGGAATCGTTCTTCTGGCCTCGGTTGCCGCCTTCGGATCGCTGATTTACTGGAACAGCACCCCCGATTATCAGGTGCTCTTCAGCAATCTCTCCCAGGAGGACGCCGGGGAGATGGTGGCGAAGCTAAAAGAGAAGAGGATCCCGTTTGAGCTTTCCCCCGGCGGGACTTCCATTCTGGTCCCCAAGGAAAAAGTTTACGATGTCCGCCTGGCCCTCGCGGCCGAAGGATTGCCCAAGGGGGGAGGCGTGGGGTTCGAAGTTTTCGACCGGACGAGCCTGGGAACGACGGATTTCGTGCAGAAGCTGAACTACCAGAGAGCCATGCAGGGAGAACTGGCCCGGACGATCAAGCAGATCAAGGAGGTGGAGCAGGCCCGGATCCACATCGTCACCCCGAAAGAATCACTCTTTGTCGAGGAGCAGAAAAGGCCGACAGCCTCGGTTTTCTTGAAAACCCGCTCGGGAATGAGCCTGTCCGCCTCCCAGGTGGAAGGAATCGTCCACCTGGTGGCGAGCGCCATTGAAGGCCTGGACCCCGGTCATATCACCGTCGTCGACACTT
>Ga0316603_10002392_pt1 | contig 10289 bp, 8 predicted proteins | sample OWC_soil_day10_n_FD_207649 | JGI IMG/M metagenome (GOLD analysis project Ga0316603, IMG submission 207649) | Wetland soil microbial communities from Old Woman Creek delta, Ohio, United States - OWC_soil_day10_noCT | ecosystem: Environmental > Terrestrial > Soil > Wetlands | place: USA: Ohio...
CTCCGCGCGGTCGCCCGGATCGACGGCATCGAGCGCATTCGCTTCACGTCGCCCTACCCCGTCGACTTCACCGACGACGTCATCGCGGCGATCGCCGAGGAGCCGAAGATCTGCAAGTACGTGCACCTGCCGGTGCAGTCGGGCTCGGACGTCGTGCTCGAGCGCATGCGGCGCGGCTACACGGTGGCGGACTATCACGCGATCGTCGCGGCACTGCGGCGCGCGATGCCCGACATCGCACTGTCGACCGATATCCTGAGTGGCTTCTCGGGCGAGACCGAGGAAGACCACGCGCAGACCCTCGCGCTCATGCGCGAGGTCCGCTTCGACAGCGCGTTCATGTTCGCGTATTCGGAGCGCGACCTGACGTTCGCGGCGAAGAAGCTTGCGGACGACGTCCGCCCCGAGATCAAGAAGCGCCGGCTCGCCGAGATCGTCGGCCTCCAAGAACAGATCAGCGCACAGGTCTTCGCGGCGCACGTCGGCCGCAAGGAGCGCGTGCTCGTACACGGTCCGTCGAAGCGCGATCCGGCGCAGCTGATGGGCCGCACGGATGGCTTCAAGACCGTGATCCTGCCGGCCGGCGTCGGTGCCATCGGCGAGCTCGTCGACGTCACGATCACGCGCGCGACGATGGCGACGCTGTTCGCTTAGCGAACCCAAAACACGATAGGCTCGCACCGTGCGAGTTGCCATGGTGCTGATGGTTGCCGCTTCCTGCGCGACGGGCAAAGGAGGCGGTGGAGGTGGGTACGGCGGCGGTGCGGGCGGCGAGGAAGGCGCGACCTTCAAGGTCTTCTATCCCGACCAACCGATCGACGGCTTCCACGCGAAGGTCGGCAAGCGGTTCTTCGTGAAGCCGGTCGCGACGTGCACGTACGACAACGGCCGCGACGCGCGGTGGTCGATGACCGGCGCGCGCCTCGACAGCGGCGAGCTCCCCGACGGCTTCACGATCGAAGAGGGCGCGATCGGCGGCACGGCGAAGGCGCCGGGCACCTGGAACCTCAAGGTGAAGTTCTCGGGCGTCACGTGCGCCGGCAGGCAACACGAGGCGATCATCATCCCGGTGACGATCATCGCGAAGTGACGCGCGCGCTCCTGTGCCTCGCGCTCGTCGCGTGCTCGTCGCCGCAGCAAGTAACCATGACGAACGACAACACGGCACCGACGTGGTTTCGCGGCGTGTGGAAGCGCGAGTGGATGCGCGAAGGCAAGAACCCGCCGACCGAGACGCGGATCGTGCGCGACGTGCAAACACCGTCGGTGTTCGGCTCCGTGCGTATCCCGCTCGCGCGGCCCGCGATCACCGCGACGTCGTTCGACGAGCTCGACGACGCGCAGCTGCGCGCGCTGCTCGAGCAGAAGGGCTTCGCCGGCGTCGCGACGTTCGAAGACCGCGTCGCGCTGTGGGAGCACCAGATCGACTTTCAACCGCCCGACACGCCCGACACCGCGCGGCTGACCCAGCAGAGCCCGACCGCGGTCCTCGAGGAAGGTCTCGACGGTAACTTCGCCGAGCTGTGGTGGAACCTCGCGCCGAACGACGGCCGCTACCTCGGCGTCCGGTTCACGCGTGCCGGCCGCGTCGAGCGCATCCTCAGCGTCGTCGGCGATCACTTCGTCTACGCGCGTAATCGTGCGCGCGATCTGCCACGCGCCGAGTCACTCGCCGCGCTCGCGACGAACGCGACGCGCGCGGAGCTCGTCGAGCTGCTCGACTGTGAATTCTCGTACGGCTTCGTGCACGGCGGCCGCGTCCCGTGGGAGATCCGCCACTCGACGCTGCCGTGGCGCGAAGGTCAGTCGCTGGTCATCGCGATCGACTCGCCCGATGCGACCGTCGTCGTGAACACGTTCGCGCCCGAGGACCTGCGCGTCATGTTTTCAGCCGCTCGATGATGTCGGCCGCGACGCGGCGCGAGCCGAGCAGCGCGACGTGCCCGAGGTCGTCGTACATGATGACGTCGGCACCGGGCAGCGCGCGCTGAAACGCGCCCGGGACGAGCGCGTCGGCGTGCGACCAGATCACGGTGACGCGCGTCTGCTTCGGCGGTGGCGCCGCGGCGAGCCGCTGCACGAGCTTGCTGCCGAGCAGGAGCTCGCGTGTCGGGTGGCCGACGCCGACGGCGGAGACGTCGGTGCCCGCATGCGGCGAGCCGAGCGTGACCAGGTTCTTGACGATGCCATCACCGCCCGCGAGCGTGACGTAGTAGCGCCCGACGACGCCGCCCATCGAGTGACCGATGATGTCGACGTGCTGCGAGCCCGTCGCGGCGCGAACCTCGTCGACGAACCAGCCGAGCTGGCGCGCCCCCGCGGCGACGCGACCGAGCGTCCAGTACTCGAAGCCGACGATCGGGCCGAGGCCCGCCTTCGCCATCCGGTACGCGAGTGGGAGGTAGTTCGCGCGGTTCATCGCGTAGCCGTGCAGCACGATGATCGGGCGTGGGCCGCGCTGCGTCGCGCCGGGCAGCCGCAAGAAGCCTGCCGGGCGCATCGCGGCGAGCGCCGCAGACATCGCCCACTCGGTCAAGGCGGCCCGGATCGGGCGATTCCCGAGCTCGTGCTTCGAGAGCGCGCGCCACGCGTGCGGCACGAGCGGGTAGAAGCCCGTGAACATCATCGCCTGCGAGACCGCGGCGACGCCGCCTCGCCAGAGCAAGTGGCGCAACGGGTGACGACGTTGCATCGCGATTAGACGAGGCCGGGCACGTCGGCTTCGATCTCCTGGGCGACGTCGGCGGGGATGCCGAGGATGTCACGCAGCTTCTCGAGCATCGTGCGTTCGGTCGTGGAGAACACGTGGTCGACGATGGCCATCCGGCACGCGGCGCGGTAGATGCCGCGGCGGGCTTCCGGCTTGAGCGTGTCGAGGTAGGTCTCGGGCAGCGTCGTGCGGCCGTCGAGGAAGGTCCTCGCCTGCGTGCGTTCGTCGGCGGAGAGCTCGGCCGTGTTGATCAGGCGCCGCAGGCCCTCGGCCTCGGCTTCGGCGAGGACGCCGTCGGCCCACGCGATCGCAGCCCATACTCGGATCACGCTCATGATCTGCGACTCGGCCATGGCGGCCATCCTACAACGAGAGCGCGATGCCGATCCGCTCCTTGACCAGGCGTGCGAGCGTCGGGCGCAATTCTTCGCCCGTCTTCGGGGCGCGCCACACGCCTGCGCCGCTGGGGTCGAAGTGCCATGCCGACGCGACGGCCGCCATCCAGATCTGGCGGGCCGCGCGGTGGCTGTTGATGACGATCCGGGTGCCATCGCGCAGATCGAGGCGCAAGACACCGTCACTCGTCGAGACTTCGACGTCGTCGGGATCGATGCCCTCGAACGCATCCTCGAGCGCTCGCAGCTCGTCCCGTGCAACGCGGTCGAACTCTGCGTCGTCCATGAGCGCTCTTAGCACGGTTTTTCGTTACGATGAGGGCGTGACGTCTCGACCGGGCGAGAGCGACGTCGATCTCGAGCCTCCCGTGGAGCGGGAGGGGCGCGAGACGCTGTTGCCATCGGTCACGCGCTCCGTCCTGAACATGAAGGTCGGCAGCTACTCGGTCAGCGACCTCGCCGCCGAGCAAGTCCCGACGCCGGATCCCGACGATCGCGGGCGCGGCGCGAGGTCGGGCGACGTGATCGGCGGGCGCTACATCGTCGAGGGCCAACTCGGGCGCGGCGGCATGGGTCGCGTGATGCGCGTGCGCCACCAAGCGCTCGGCAAGGTCTTCGCGCTCAAGCTCATCAAGAGCACGATCGCGACGAATCCCAAGATCCGCGAGATGTTCTATCGCGAGGCGCGGCTCGCCTCGGCGCTCACCCACGAGAACATCTGCTCGATCGTCGACTTCGGTCAGGACGAGACGTTCGGGTTGTTCATGGTGATGGAGCTGCTCGACGGGCAGACGGTGCACAGCAAGCTCAAGCAGAGCGGCAAGCTCTCGCCGAAGGTCGCGTGCGACATCATGTTCCAGGTCGCCGATGCGGTGCGGTTCATTCACAGCCGCGCGATCCTTCATGGCGACATCAAGAGCGAGAACATCTTCCTCGTCCGCACGACGGTCCAGCGCCGCCACATCAAGCTCCTCGATTTCGGGCTCGCGCGCCCCGACCTCGGTCGTCTCGACGGCATCGACGGCACGCCCGAGTACTTGGCGCCCGAGCGCATCGACGGCAATCCGGCGTCGCAAGCGAGCGACATCTACGCGCTCGGGATCGTGTTCTTCGAGCTCCTCACCGGTCACCTGCCGTTTCACGGCGACCTCCAGGAGATCTTCAAGAAGCATCGCGAGACGATGCCACCGCCGCCGTCGCTGCTCGTCGAGGACCTCGACGAACGCGCGGATGCGCTCGTCGCGCGTGCCGTCGCGAAGGATCCCGCTCGTCGCCACCCGGACGTGCAAGCGTTCATGTACGAGCTGCGCGCGCTCATGGGCATGCTCGGCATGGATCAGGGCTCGCGCCGCCGCGCGCTCGCACCGGAGGCCACGCGCGAACGCCGCGAGATGGATCACCGCCTCAAGGCCGCCGCCGAAGTGTTCGCGTCGGTGCCGCTGCCGATGGCGTCGTGCGACGCGACCGGCAGGGTGCGCGCGGCGAACAAGGCGTTCCTCGAGTTCCTGGGCTGCGCCGGCGACGCGGGCGGGCTGGAGCTCCGTGACTCGGCGCTGCCCGAGGTCTATCCGGGCCTGTTCGAGGACCTGGAGGAGGTCGTGTCGAAGCGCCGGCCGATCAAGCGCGTCATCTATCTCAACGAAGGCGGCGATCGCGTCGTCGAGGCCGCGATCGTGATGGCGCCCGCACCGAGCGGCGCCGAGGTCACCGCCGGTGAGATCCACCTCGTGCTGCACCCGCTGCGCGCGCTGCTCGCCTAGCGCACCTTCCCGAGCGCGATCTTCGCGTCGTCCTGCATGATCACGTACGGGCGATCCTCGAACGTGAAGTTGCGCCCGTCGAACCGCTCGATCTGGAGCAAACCCATCCCGTAGCCCATCGGGCCCTGCGCGTAGTAGTGCACCGCGAGCTCGTACGGCGCGGCCGGCAGCTTGCCCTCGATCTCGAAGCACTCGGGACCGAAGCCCGTCGTCACGTCGGCGAACAGCTCGCCGCCCGACGGCAACGCGCGGCTGCTGAAGAACGCCTCGACGCCGTGGGCGTCGCGCACGTGCAGATCGACGTCGTTCGCGTCGGTCTCCCAGTACAGCATGAAGCGTGTCGACGGCCGGGTGACGAGCGCGAGCGAGCGCTTCTCGAGTGCCGCCATCACCTCGCCGCGCTTCTCGACGTGCGCCGCGATCAAGGCGGCACCGAGCATGCCGGCGTCGCGCGAGAACACGAGCGGTGCACCGGCGTAGCGGTCCGCAGGCGCGTTCTGATCGACGCCCTTCAAGATCGCGGCGAACGCCCCCGCGTGATCGCCGTCGCGCAACAGCGCATAGGCGAGCAGGCGATGCCCCGTGAGCTGATCCGGGCGATCCGCGACGGCGCGGCGATACGTATCGACCGCGAGCTTGCGCTCGCCGGTGCGCTCGAGGCGCTCACCCGCGAACCGGCGGTACTCGGCGCGGGAGCCGAACAGATCGATGATCGAGCCGTACGCGCGCGCTGCACCGGCGCGATCGCCGACCGCTTCGAGCGCTTCCCCGAGCCCGACCCACGCGAGCACGTCGCCGGGTTGTTCGTCGCGCCACTTCGTCGCGATCGCGAGCGCGCCCGCCGCGTCCTTCTTCGCGATCGCCCGCATCACCGTCTCGAGCTTGCCGTCGAGCGCGCTGATCGGATCGCGGCCGATCGGCTCGACGACCGGCGGTGGCGCGGGCGCCACCTGCACGACCGGCGCAGTCGGCGTCGGCGGTGGCGGTGGCGCGAGGTCCGTCGGCTCGTCGCGGTGGGTGCCCGCGATCCGGAAGTGGAACGGGTAGTTCACCTGGACGAAGCCCTCGACGACGGTCGGAAACTCGATCGTCTTGATCACGTCGGCGACGCACTTCGCGACTTTCTCGTCGACGCCGGTCGCCGCGACCGACTGCACCTTGCCGCCCGCGGCGATCAGGAACTGCGTCGCCAGCGTACCTTCGAGCGTCGGCTTGGCGAGCAGCTCGCGCTCGTAGCAGTACGAGATCTCGTTGAGGCGGCGCTTGATGTAGCGCTTGATGATCATCTTGTCGAGCGAGCCTTGGACGACGGGCGCCGCGATCGTCACGGCCGGCGCCGTCGCCACGCGCGCGCGCATCCCGCCGCGGCCCACCCCGACGACGAATCCGCCGCCGCCCGCCCCGGCGCCGAACCCTCGGCTCGAGCCACCGGCGCGGCCCTCCGCGCCGAGCAGACCGCCGTAGACGTTGTTGTCCGCGAAGCCGCTGCTGATGTCGCCCGTGCCTGTCAGCGAGGCGAAGCGACCGCCGGCCGACCGCGTCGCGCCGAGGGTCCCCGCGTCGCGTGCTCGCTCGACCGCTTGCATCCGCGACAGCTGCGAGCTCCCGGTGACGCTCCTCGACTCGGCTACGTCGCGCGCGCTGCGAGCTCCCGCCCTGCCCCCGTCGAGCGCCATCCGATCGTTTACCGGCTGACGCCCGTCGTCGCGCGGGCGCGTCGTCGCCCTCGATGCGAAGAACGTGCGCTTCGACTGCGCGAGCCCGTTCGGCCCGACGACGAGGATGTCGGCGAGCGCTCTGCGATCGATGCCATAGCGCACGTAGTCCTCTTCGGTGTCGAGGACGAGCATCGTCGTCTCGCTCGAGACCACGCGCGCCGCGACCGACTTCTTCTCGATCTCGCCGCGCAGCCGCGTGGCCGTCTGCGTATCGCTCGCGGGCGTCGCCTCGGCGGCGGCCTCGAGCTCCTCGATCTCGGCACGGGCGGCCGCGCGCTGCAGGAGCGCCGGTGTCGCCTTGCCGACGGGCGACGTCCAGCGCGTCTTCCCGATCACCACCTCGAACGCGGGCGCCGGGGCCTTCAGGCGCGCGAACACCATCACCCGCGTCCCGTCACGCACCGACGGGATCGTCTTCGGATAGAACCACGTCGCGTTCGGCACCTCGATCGGTACGTCGACGCGCACGGTCTCGCCGAGCCCGCGGGCGATCGGTTCGATGCTCTCGCGATCGAGGTCGAAGACATCGCCGGCTCGCTTGCCCGCACGCGCCGCAGTCCGCGCGACCCGCTCCTCACGAATCCCGCCGGCGAGCACGATGTCGACGCGCTCCGCCTTGACGAACGCTTTGCCGAGCTCCGCCCCCTCGAGCCCTGCCGTCACGACGGCGTCCGTGACGATCACCGTGCGTCCCTGCGCGACGGTCGCAGCACGCGCGAGATCCGATGCACCGCCCGGACCACGCGCGACGAACGCCGCCATCTCGCGCTCGCCGAAGGCCTTCGCCGGTCCACGGTAGATCGCCTGCGTCGTCTGATCGAACGCGACGACCTCGATCGTCAAACCTTCGTAGCGCGTCGCGAGCGCGCCGATCAGCGCGCGCACCGACTCCAAGTACCGTGCGAAGCCGAGCGCGCGCGACGCGCTGGTATCGACGAGCAGGGTGATCGCCGTCGGCCGATCCTGCGCGATCTGATTCGTCGCGACTTGCGTGAACGTCGGCACGACCTCGAACGCACCCGCGACGAGCGTGCCGTCGGCGACCGCCGATGTCGTCGTGACGTTCGCGACGAAGTCGCGGTCTGGCTGCCAAGCCGTCTCGGCGAGCGTCTGCCTGCGCGACACACCGTCGAGCCCGATCGCGCGGAGCGTCACGTCGACGTTGTCGACCTTCGGCAGGCCGCGCAGCGGCAGGAGATAACCCTCGCTCGTCAGCTCCTGGCTGTACGACAGGATGATGTGCTTGTCGCCGTTGGCGGGAATCGGGAACACGCGCGCGGTGAACTGATTGCCCGCGGCCTTCTCGAGGAGCGCGGGATCGATCCGCCGGTGCAGGAAGTCGTCGTACGCGCGGCGCGCGAGCACCTTCGGCACGACCTCCGCTTCCTTCATGCGATCGCCCTCCTGCATCGCGAACCGCGAGATCGCGGCGCGCGACGGCAGCGTGATCGCGAACGTGCCTTCGCGGATCCGGTTCTCGGGGTTGTGAAATCGCAGGTGCAGCTCGGTGAACGCGAGCGGGCCTTCGATCACCGCACGTGCTTCGACCGCGGCGAGCCGGAGCCCGCTACCGTCGGACGCCGTCAGGGTCCACGCAGGCGTCGGCTCGCGCACCGGCGGCATCGCCGCATGAAACGCCGCGACGCGCTGCACCGCGACCGCTGCGACCGTCGGCTCCTTCCTCGCCGGCGGATTCGACGAGCAGCCCACGACGACGAGTGCGACGACCAAGCGGTTCAGCATCGCCGGTCAGACACGCGACCGGCGCGCGAAGTTTCATGGACCTGTTTCGGGCCCGCGCTGTCAGAGCTTCGTTAGAACCCGACCGACACGCCGACGGAGAGGTCGGCGCCGATGCCGCTGCCGAGGTTCGGCGCGTTGCCGAGCTTGTCGACGACCGCGATCGCACCGAGCACCGAGAGGTCACCGACGAACGCGACGTTGCCCGACAGTCGCTTGTAGTAGCCGACGCCGGCGCCGAGCAGCAGCGGACCTTGCCCGACGATGTCGGTGTCCATGCCGTCCTGCGACTCCTTCAGCTTGATCGTGTTGCGGATGATGCCGCCGCCGATCTGTCCCATCACGCGGAGCCCCTCGCCGTTCGTCGACAGCGCGTAGCGCGCGCGCAACAGCACCGCAGGCGCCATCGTCGAGCTCTTGCCCATCGGACCATCGATGTTCGCGCCGATCGGGAGGCCGATGCGACCCGCGAGGCCGATCGAGAGCTGGCGGTTCGCGTGATAGCCGAGCTCGGGCGTGATGACGACCAGGCTGTTGCCGATGCAGCAGTTCTCGACCGGGTTGTTGAACTCGGTCTTGCCGCTCACGTAGCCAAAGCCCGTGCCGCCCGCGACCTGGACGTAGATCTTCGCCGGCTTGCCGCCGGTGATGACGCCGCCGGAAACCGCGCCGCCGTTGCTCGGCGTGGGCTTCGTCGTCTTCTTTCCGCTGATCGGATCTTCGTTGTCGCTGCCGCCACCACCGCCACCGCCGGTCGCGGCCGTCAGCTCGATGATGTTCGGCGAGCCGGACGAGCCGCGCGATGCGACGGCCTTGCCGTTCTCGTTGAGCGCGGCGACGTAGTAGTGCACGAGGCCACCCTTCATCGCCGAGCTCGGGATCTCACCCGTGTACTTGCACTCGCCCTGCTTCGTCAGCTTGCCCTCGGAGAACTCCGTCGCGCCTTCCGCGCGATAGAACACGCCGAGCTTCGTCGACGTGACGTCGGAGCCGACGAGCACTTCGATCGGCAGTGCGCGACCGCCCGCCGCCGTGTCGATGATCGTGTGCTGCAAGCCCTTCACGCCCGTGCAATCGGAACCGCTCGGCTCGCCGCCGCCGCCATCACCCGTGCCGCCACTCGTCGAGGCGCCGGCCCTCGCGGCATCGAGCAGCTTGTTGAGCTCCGGCGACTTGTACGCGGCATCGATCTGGATCTTCGGATCGATCGCGACGGCCGCGGCGAACGCCGCCTTGGCACCGTCGACATCGCCGTCGGCGAACGACGCGATGCCGAGCGACAAGTAGACCTTCGCGGTGACCGGATCCTTGTCGAGCTTCGCCTTCTTCGCGGCAGCGAGCGCGGCTTCGAGCGTCTTCTTCGACGCGGCGTAGTCCATGAGGTCGTAGTTCTCCATCGCCTCCTTCGTCTTCTTCTGGATGTCCTCCTTGGGACCTGCCCAAGCAGTTGCCGTGAAGAGACCTAGGGCGATGGCCGCGACCCAACTTCGCATCCGCATGCGGCTGATATATCAAAGCTCCAGCGCCGATCGACGATTAATCCGCTCCCGCGGGTTCGGGGGTGCAGCCCCCGAAGCATCACCGCAGAACCTAACGTGACGTAATCACGAACTCGACGCGGCGGTTCTGCGCCCGCCCGTCGGCGGTCCGGTTGTCGGCGATCGGCACATTCTCGCCGTAGCCCTTTGGAACCATACGGTCATCGGCGACGCCCTTCCCGACGAGGAACTTCTTCACCGACTCGGCGCGCTTCTGAGACAGCTTGAGGTTGAAGGCATCGTTGCCCTGGCTGTCGGTGTGACCCTCGACGTCGACCTTGAGCGTCGGATTGTCCTTCATCGCCTGTGCGACCTCGGTCAGGAGCGCGAACGACACCGGCTTGATCGTCGCCTTGTTGGTGTCGAAGAACACCGTCTGCTTGATCTCGATCTTCTTCTCGGTGACGACGACGTTCTTGTACTTCTTC
>Ga0316603_10002393_pt1 | contig 10288 bp, 11 predicted proteins | sample OWC_soil_day10_n_FD_207649 | JGI IMG/M metagenome (GOLD analysis project Ga0316603, IMG submission 207649) | Wetland soil microbial communities from Old Woman Creek delta, Ohio, United States - OWC_soil_day10_noCT | ecosystem: Environmental > Terrestrial > Soil > Wetlands | place: USA: Ohio...
GACGAAGACGACCACCGAGACCTCCCACTCGGTCACGATCGACTGCCCGACACCCGCGGCCGACGTCGCGGTGCACTTCACGCTTCCGTCGGGCGCGATGGTCGACGCGAGAACGGACGAGCGCGGTCAGTTCGCGCTCCTCGTTCCGCCGACCGAGCCCGTCGACGCGATCACGGTGACGACCGATGCGCCGAAGCCGCCGGTCCCGCTCGTCGCCGAACCGGCGCCACCCAGCACTCCGCCACCGTCACCGCCACCCGATGCTCCGCCAGCGGCGCCGCGGAGCGGGATCCCCGCGATCGGCCGCGCGGCCACCGAGTGTGGCGCGCAGTTCCAGCTGACCGGCATCGCCAACATCGAGGTGGCGATGGCGAGTGACGGCTCGATCACGCACGTCGAGACGAATCGCGGCCCGTCGTTCACGAGCTGCATGCGGAGCAAGCTCGACGGCGTCAAGGTCCCGTCGACCGCGGGTCGCGCGTTGAAGCTGCCGTTCCTCCTCAAGAAGCCGTAGCAGTATCTACTGCTGCGCGACCGGCGCCGATCGACTACGGTCGGCGGCCATGAGCAAGCCGGTCGCGATCATCTTGGCGGTTGTCGGTTGGGCAGCCGTCATCCTCACACAGAACTTCTCGAAGCTCGTCCCGCACGCGAGCGAGGCCGAGGTCAAGCCGTTCGTCGTCCCGACCATCATCCTCGCGCTGGTGGCGACGGCGCTGCTGATCAAGACGTTCGCGAGCGGCCCGAAGCGCTGATCATCACGAAGCGCGCCCCATCGCGCGCAGTACCTCGAGCACCAGGCTTCGATCGGACTCGTACCACCTCACCAGATCCTCGAGCGCCAAGCGATCATCGATCGAGCGCGGCACGAGCTCGATCTCGTCCGGCGTGGCGCGTACCAAGCCATCCGCCGCGAGCTCGTTCGCCATGTCGCGGACCTGGGCCTTCGGAATGTCGAGGTCGCGAGCGGCGACGTGGACCGGAATGATTCCTCCGGGCGCGCGGTGCAGTAGCAGCAGGAACCTCAGCTTGACGACGTGGTCGACGTGCGTGCGCAGGAACGCGATGACGCTCCTCGGCAACTGGGTAGTGGTAGGCACGAAACGTCCTTTCAGGGTTGGGTCCCGGTCAGACTGGGCAGCTCCTCTAGATTGGGAACGAGGATGATCTCGATCCGGCGGTTCAGCTCGCGACTCTGGTCCGTGTCGTTCTTGGCGACCGGATCGAACTCGCCGTAACCCGCAGCGGCGAGATGTTGCGGCGGGAACTGTTCCTTGATCATGTATTGGACGACGCTGTTGGCGCGCGCCGTCGACAGGTACCAGTTGTTCTTGAAGGCCACCGTCTTGATCGGTTGGTTGTCCGTGTGACCCGCGACGACGAAGCGGCGATCGTTGAACTGGAGGAGGATCTTGACCACCTCGCCGAGCGCGGTCTGGCCGGCCTTCGAGAGCTCGGCCGATCCACTGGGGAACAGGATCCCCGACGGTAGCTTCAGGGTCATCTGGCCGTTCCGAAACGCGACCTGGAGCTTGCCGGTATCGACGAGCGCGCGGAACTTCTCCTGCATCGCCTTGAACGCGGCGATTCGTTTCTCGGCTGCCTCCTTCTGGCGGCGCAACTCCACGAGCTCCTTCTCGGTGGCGGTCTTCTCGCCCCGGAGCTTCGCCAGCTCGAAATCCTTATCTTTCCCGAGCCCGACCAGCTTGCCTTGCAGCACGTCGATTTGATCGACGAGCTGTTTCTGCGCGACGGCGTGCGCTTGTTTCAGGCGCGCGGTCTCGGCGAGCGCTTTGTCGTAGGTGGACTTCTTCACGCAACCGGTGAGGACCACGACGGCCAGCAGGATCTGGATCTGTAGGTGCATCTTCATCCTCGGGACTCCACGTACGAAGACGGACGCGCGCGGATCTCGTTCACCTCCCAGTCAAAAAACTCGGCCCGGTCTATGCTGGTCTCGTGGTTGCCGAATCGAAGCATCGCCGCTGGGCGCCGCGCTTCGTTCTCGCGCTCGTCCTGGTGGCGGTCGCCGCCGGTGGCTTCGCGATCGCGTTTCGAGCCTCGCTGACGTTGGCCGTGCGGACCGTCGCGGGCGTCTCGAACGTGGTCGACGCGATGACCAACACCACCTGGGGGTGGCGTCTCGTGCTCCCGATGCTCGGCGCGTTCGTCGCGGGTGTGTTGTCCCTCTCGATCGCGCGTCGCGGCGGTGGTGGTGTCAGCGACGTCATGGAGGCCGTCGCGCTCGGCAAGACGCGGCTGTCGATGCTCGTCACGTTGGTGAAGTCCGCCGGGTCGTGGTGCGCGATCGTCTGTGGCGGCTCTCTCGGGCGCGAGGGCCCGCTGATCCAGTTCGGCGGTACGGCGGGGCATGCGATCGGCGCACGCATCGGCCTGAGCCCCGAGGATCGACGCATCTTGATCGCGGCCGGTACCGCTGCGGGATTCGCCGCCGCGTACAACACTCCGCTCGCGGCGGTCGCGTTCGTGCTCGAGATCGTCGCCGGGATCGTCGTCGTGGATACCGTCGTGCCGACGTTGGTCGCGACGGTCATCGCGACCGTGATGACGCGCGCAGCGGTGGGGCCGGGCCCGATCTACGGGACGCGTGCCTTCACGGTGGTGCACGCCGGCGAGCTGGTCGCATTCGCCGGAGTCGCCGTGCTCGCGGCGTTGTTCGCGTTCGGATTCACGCGCCTCGTGGCCCTCGGCGAGCTCGCGTTTCGGCGGAGCTGGTTGAAGCCGCCCTGGCGCCAGGCACTCGGTGGCCTCGGTGCCGGCGCGATCATCGTGTTCGTACCCGCGGTCGCAGGGAACGGCTACGAGCCGCTCGGGACGCTGCTCGACGGAACGTCGTCGATCGCCGTCGTCGCCGCGCTGCTCGTGGCGAAGGCCGTCGCGACGTCATCGTCGGTCGGATCGGGAAGCCCGGGCGGTGTGTTCACGCCGACGCTGTTGATCGGTGGTTGCACCGGCTACTTGTTCGGTGTCGCGCTCGGGGCGGCGGGCCTCGACGTCGGGCCACCGGGCGGGTACGCGCTCGTCGGCATGGCCGCCGCGATCGCGGCTGCGACGCACGCCCCGCTGATGGCCGCCGTGCTCGCCTTCGAGCTGTCCGGAGACTACGCGGTGGTGTTGCCGCTCGTGCTCGCGACCGCGATCGCGACGGCGCTCTCGCGCACGTTGGGACAGGACTCGATCTACATGGCGGAGCTCCGAGCGCGTGGTGTCACGTGGGAGCTCACGATGGCGGGCCGCGAGGTCTCCGCAGATCCGAAGAAGTGAGCTCAACGCAGCGCCCGGATCGGCGCCTTCCTCGACGCGTTCGCGACGACGGGCAACTGCAATGCACGCAACAGCATCGGCAACGCGATGCCGTCCGTTACGAGGCCCATGTGATCGTGCTGCGACCGCACGTACACGATGCGTGCGTCTCGCGCGCCGCGAAGCTTGCCGGCTTTCGGCGGAGGGAACTCGTCGAACACGAGCGTATCGGGTAGTGCAGCGTGCAGCTCGTCGCTCCAGCGTCGCGTCAGCGCTGCTGCATCGATCAGGCGATGCGCGGGGTCGTCGAGCCACTCGCGAAACGCCGGCACCTCTCCATAGAGCGCATCGACGAGCACGATCGTGTCGACCCGATCTTCGTCGAGCCACATCGTCAACGTCCGATGCGCACCCGAGTGCCCGACCGCAACGATACGTCCCTCGGGCAAGCCATCGTCGATGGCCTCGTCGACCGCCTCGAGGAGTGCGCCGATGCTCGTCCACTTCACCCGACCGTTCGGCCCGTCGGGTGCCTCGCATGCGATGAACAACGCGTTGATGCCCGACTGGGCAAATTGCTCGGGTAGCCTGTGCCGTCTCCAAGCGCGGTCTACATCCGTGAAGTAACCGTGGACGTAGATGACGACTCCCGCCGTGTCGTGGTCGTAGTGTGCGGGCGACCAGATATGAACCGCACCACGGTCCGTACTCACGCGAACGTGCGTTGGTTTTGCCGTCGCGGTCCTCGCGACGATCATCACCAGGACCCACACGACGATTCGGATCCTCACGCTTGGAGGACGGCGCGTCGCTTCGCCTGTTCACGCGAGCGGCTACTCGCGCGGTGTACGTGCCTTCGCCACCCGCTCGAGCTCGGCCTTCAAATCCCCGAGTTGTTTCTCCGCCTCCTCTTGCTCGGCGATCGCCGCGTCGCGCTCGCGTTGGGCGGCATCTCGCTCCGCGCGTGCGGCTTCGCGTTCGCGCCGAATCCGATCGCGGTCCTTCGCCGCCTTCTCGCCCTCGCGACGAGCCTCCGCTGCAACCTTCTCGAGATTCGCGCGCGCCTCTTCGGCGTCGCGACGCTCCTGTCGTGACGCCTCGAGCTGTTGCATGATCTGCTGCGTGGCGGTGTTCGCGTTGCGCAACGCCCGCTCCTTGGCCTCGATCAGCGTTTGATACGATGCACGTTCCTCCGCGAGCGACCTCTCGAGTGTCGCCAGGTTCTGGCGCTCCGTCGCGAGCTTCTGGCGCGTGTCGTCGAGCTCCTCGCGCGACTGCTGCACGCTGGCATTCAACCTCCGCTGCTCTTCGATCTGCGCGGCGACTTCTCGATCGAGAGCGTCGCGCTGGCCGCGCAACCGGGTGACCGTCGAGTGAGTCCCTGCTGCCAACGCCGTGAGGCCGATGGCGACGAGCACGGTCAAGGCGAGCTGTGGGTTGCGGCGACACCATAGTCCGACGCGCAGCAGGGTCGAACGATCGAGCGTCGTCGGGCGCTGCTCGAGAAACGCCTGCAGCTCGTTCGCGACGGCAGCCGCCGTGGCGTATCGCGCCTTGGGATCGGTCGCGATCGCCTTCTCGATCACGTGCCGCAAACGCGGGGGAATCCGTTCACCATCGCGCGTGCGATGCAGCGGTCGCGGTCGCTCCGTCGATGCAGCGATCTCCCAAGCGCTGAGGTCATCCGCAGCACGTGCGAGCCATGGCGGCTGACCGGTCAGCAGCTCGTACGCGATCGCGCCGAGGCCCCACACGTCGACCGCGACGAGCACGGCGCGATCCTCGGCGGTGCGCGCGTCGAGCGTGAGCGGCAAGCCGCGCGCTTGTTCGGGCGCCATGTACTCGGGCGTACCGCGCACGCTGACGGGGCCACTCGGACCGCGCTTGAGCAGCGTGATCGCCGGATGCGCCGCATCCGGGCTCGCACCACTGACGGCGAGGCCGAAATCTGCGACGCGGGCTCGCCGCGAGTTTGGCGTGATGAGCACGTTCTTCGGCTTCAGATCGCGATGAAAGACGTTGCGGAGGTGGGCTTCGTGGACGCCGCGCGCGACCTGCATGACCCACAACGCGACCTCTTGGACGCTGCGCGGTTGGAGCGCCGCCGCCGTCGTGCCGAGCACGACCTCGCCCTTGTCGGCGTCGTACTCGCCGACGAGCTCCATGACCATGTACGGATGACTGTCGCCGTACTGCACGTCGAGCACGCGTACGACATGTTCGGAGATGACGTCGCTCGCGGCACGCGCTTCGGCGATCACCTGATGGAGTGCCTCGGATTCGCCGTGGTCGTGAAAGACCTTGATCGCGACGTTGCGGCCGAGTCGCCGATCGAACGCCTGCCAGACGGAAGCGGTTGCACCGATGTCGAGTCGTACGGTGAGCTCGTAGCGCTCGTCGGCGGTGTCCCCGAGCGATGGCGGTGCGCCTTCGACCTCGGGACCTTCCTTCTCGGCGTGCAGCCACAACAACGCCTGCATGCGCATCGCCGGATCGCTCGGAAACTCCTGCTCGAGGCGCTCGGTCCACTCCGCCGGAGGGCGCGCGGAGATCCGCGCCAACTTCTCGCGGACCTGCGCATCGGTCATCTACCACCTCCGAGCCCCGACTCGACACCTTGCAGGACCACGAGGTAGTTCGTGCCTTCGATGATGCGCTTGTTCGCGGCTCCGAGCGAAATGCCGAGGGCGGCCGCGACTTGGCGCTGCGTCTGGCCGCCGACATGCAGTCGGAGCGCTTGCCCGATCTGCGCGGCATTCGTCACCGGAATGCGAACGCGCGGATCGACGACACCGTGTTCCAGATCGCCGATGCGCGCCTCGATCCACGCGCGCAGCTCGGCTGCCTCGATCATCTCGATCAGCGTCACCTCGTCGGGGATCACGAGAAGATCGTCGGGCATCTCTTCGTGCTCGCCGCGGCGGCGCAGTTGATCGAGCCGATCGAGGATGAATCGTCGCACGCTCTCGCCGATGTGGCGTGCGGCCGGCGGCAGCTGCTTGAGGCGGTCCCATTCTCCGCTCTGCAGCCAACGTGCGACGAGCGATCCGAGGATGTCCCTCGTGCTGTACGAGCCGCGATAATTCATCGAGCTCTTGACTCGCCGAATGATCCGCTCGAACTGGGCGGCCATCTGGTCATCGGATGCCTGTTCCGCTCGCTGTGATGTCGGCGAAGGGCCGACGTCTAATTTCGAAGACGGAGACACGGTTCCTCTGTTCACGACCATAACACCGTGAACACGTCCGACGCCCGGGCGTCCTCCCGGGCATGCGACCACAGTCTTTGGTGATTCTCGTAGCCGCGCTGCTGCCGGCGTGCGGCGGCAAAGCGACGAAGAAACAATCCGTTCCGCCACCCGTCACGGCTGCTCCGGCCGCGCAGCCAACGCCGGCCGCCGTGCAGACGGTGCCGGCGAGCCCGAACGTCGGTGTCTCCGACGACCTCGTGAAGCAGTGCAGCTTGCGGTTCGCGAGCGTCGAGAGTGCGCCCAAGTTCGAGTTCAACGCCACCGAGCTGCTGCCGTCCGATCGCGCGATCCTGCAGCAGGTCGCGGAGTGTTTGACGCGCGGTCCACTGCAGGGCCGGACGGTCCAGCTCGTCGGGCACGCCGACCCGCGAGGCACCGAGGAGTACAACCTCGGGCTCGGCTCGCGTCGCGCCGAGAGCGTGCGGGCGTACCTGCATCGGCTTGGCGTACCGCCCAATCTGCTCTCACCGACGACACGCGGCGAGCTCGATGCGAACGGCGACGACGAGTCAGGTTGGCAGCGTGACCGGCGCGTCGACTTGCAGCTCGTGAACTGAGCATGGAGTTTCGGAAGCAGCTGCTCGGCGGGCACTTCGCGCTGATCGTGGTGACGATGGTTGCGGCAGCGATGGCGATCGTCGCGCTGCAGCTCACCGCGAACCGATCGAGGAGCGCGTTCAGGCAACACCACGAGGATGTCGTGTCGATCGAGCGCGTACGTCGGGAGACCCGGCAACTGGTCGATGCCACGCGGCGGTACCTGTCCGCGCCGGATGCCGCGCAGCGCGCGCAGCTCGCCGAACTGCAGCGCGCGCTCGATCCGAAACTGGATCGGCTCGCATCGCGCGCCACATGGCTTCGCATGCTGCGTGGGCCGCAGCTCGAACAGGATGCCGACACGTTCATCGCGTGGCTTTCTCGGGCCGCCGCAGAGCCCATGACGATGGACGCTTTCGAGAAGGAGGTTGCCTGGCGTCGGGTCGTCATGGAGTCGCACTTCGACGAGCTCGCGAGCGCGTCGGCGAGCCACGGCGAGGAGACCGTCGACGATGCTTCCTCGCTGGCACGGCGAGCACAGATCGGCTTGGGACTCGCGATGCTGCTCGGTGCCGTGATGTCACTCGGTCTCGCGACGAGGCTCCTGCGCACGCACGCGGCACAGCTGCGCCGGCTTCGAAACGCGACGAATCTCGCGAACCAGACCGCCGTCAAGCACGAGAAGGCGCTCGAGGTCGTGCGCCGCGAGCTGCGTGCGCCACTCGACGCGATCGCCCTCAGCGCTTCCCTGCTTCGCGACCGTACGCGGCGGGAGAGTGAACGCGAGCACGTCGACCGCATCAGCGCGGCTGTGGAGCGCGCGGAGCACTTGCTCGACGATCTCGACGACGCGTCCCGCCTGATGTCCGGACAGATCGAGTTGCGCTACGAGCGGTGCAACACCCGCTCGCTCATGGAGGCTTGCATCGACAGGTTCTTCGCGCGCGCCAAGGCGGTGCACGTTCGCCTCAAGACGGACTGCCGGGACATCCTCTCGGTGCGCGCTGATCGTGAGCGCCTGCTCCAGATCCTCGCCAACCTGATCGGCAACGCCCTCGAGCTCGCGGGTCCCGGCGGCATGGTCACGCTGAGCGCCGCGCCGCAAGCACCCGGCATCCGCTTCGCCGTCAGCGATACCGGGCCGGGCATTCGCCCCGAGGACCGCGAACGAATCTTCGATCACGACTGGCAGGGTCCCGAACACCGGCAGGGACTCGGGCTCGGACTCGGACTCTTCATCTCCAAGCGACTCGTCGAGGCACACCACGGCGAGATCGGCGTCGACAGCGTGGTCGGGCAGGGCAGTACCGTGTGGTTCGTCATCCCGGATTGAGATCTCGCCAGGTTGGGCGATTCACGTGAACGGGCACATCCGCGGGCCGTCCTCCTCTGCGCGGGACTTTCCGTGGAGCGCTCCTTCATCAAACGGCTGATCCTCGGACACGTCTCGATCGTGGTCGTCATCGTGCTGAGTACGGCGACGGCCCTGCTCGCACTCCGGTCGACGATCCACCAAACCGAACGCACGAGCGAGATCGACGAACAACTCGCGTTGATCGAGCACCTGCGTTCGGACGCACGCGAGCTCGCTCGCTCGGCGCGGCGCTATCTGCTCACGGGTGACGGTAAGGAGCAGCAGCGCGTGTTCGCGATCGAAGGCGAGATGAACCATGAACGCGCTCGCCTGCACGACGGGCACGCGTTCGATCGCGAGCTCGACGCGTACGTGTCCACGATCGTGCGAAGCCTGGCCGGCGAGCGCGGGGAGCCCGGTCCCGCGCTTGCCCGCTTCGAAGACGATCTCGTGCGGGTGCGCAACCCTCTCGGCCTCCAGTTCGACGAGCTCGTCTCGCGCGTGCGCGCGCAACGCGACGCATCGCGATCCTCGCAGCGCCTCGCGCGTGGCTCGCAATGGGCCTTGGCGAGCGCGGCCGTGCTCGGCGTGTTGCTCACGCTCGGCAGCATCGTCGTGGTCGTGCGCGCGCTCCGACGCCAGGCCGAACGCCTGCGTGGTGCCGAAGCGGTCGCCGAGCGGGCGGCGACGGCGCGCAAGGAGCTCCTGGCCGCGTCCACCGAGCTGCGTTCCCCGCTCGAGAAGATCATGACGCAAGCGGCAGCGCTCGGTCGGACACCGCGAGACGAGCGCGAACGAGACGTCCTGCAGTCGATCGCGAGCGATGCCGCGCACGTCGACAGCCTGCTCCAGCAGTTGCTGGACGTGACCGCGGTCCAAGCCGGAACGGTGTCGTTGCGCCGCGAGTCGAGTGACGTCGCCGCCCTCGTCGAGCACGCGATCGCGCACCACCGGGCCGCGGCACACGAACGCGGGATACGGTTGCGCTTCGAGGCGCGGCTGTCGTTGTCGGTCTTCGTCGATCGACAACGCGTCGGTCATGTTCTGATGTCACTGCTCGAGGCGGCGATCGCGTCTGCTCGAATCGGCGCCGAGATCGTGGTCAGCGCCGCACCCACCGACGATGGCGCTCGCTTCGCGATCATCGATGCGGGAGTCTCGGTGCCGACGCCGAGTGTCTTCCAGCCCGCCGTCGGGGCGCCGCCGAACGACCTCGCGCTCCAGCTCTGCCAGCGCGTGATCGAAGCGCACGGTGGCCGGATGGGCGTCGAGGTGGCGACCGCGGGGCGAACGTATTGGTTCACGCTACCGACCGAACCCCGCGTGTTGAGGTGAACGCTCGACCGAACCGGCCGTCTTCCCCGATGATGGGTCATCCTGCCCGACACCGGCCGTCCCGTATCCGTCCTCGTCGGTTGCCTCACTAGCTGGTGCGAGCCGCGGGTGCTCACGATCCGGTCTCGGGCAGGAGATCCATCGCCATCCGGCTGTGACACCCTCGGTGGGTGAGCTCCGCGCGCAGCGTCCTCGATCGCGTCCAATCCCTCGCGGCGATCGAAGCGCTCGAGGCCGCCCCGGGCTGCTGTCCGCGATCCGCGAGCTCGCGACGGCCGCGATCCCCGCTGCCGATCAGCGCGCGCGCGATCGCGACCTCGACGACGTGCAGCGCAAGCGCTGGAGCGCCGTACGCCGCGATCTCGAGGCGATCGCCGACGAGCCGGAGCGCATCCTCGCCGCGCCGTTCGCGACGCGCATCGCGGCGTGGCCCGAGCAGCTCGACGAGCCCGCGCCGAAACCCGAGCCGACGCTCGCCGAGCTCATCGAGCTGGACTGACGCCGGCCTAGCGGCGTTCCTTGCGCTCGAGGATCCGGACCTGCGGCGT
>Ga0316603_10002394_pt1 | contig 10287 bp, 10 predicted proteins | sample OWC_soil_day10_n_FD_207649 | JGI IMG/M metagenome (GOLD analysis project Ga0316603, IMG submission 207649) | Wetland soil microbial communities from Old Woman Creek delta, Ohio, United States - OWC_soil_day10_noCT | ecosystem: Environmental > Terrestrial > Soil > Wetlands | place: USA: Ohio...
CGCGGGCTCGGCGGTCGGCGCGAACGTCACCGGGCCGATCGACGTCCCGGGCTTGACCGTCCCACCGCGCCAGCTCGGCTGGGCGCCGACCTGCTGCGGCCCGCCCTTGGGGCAGCCCGCGACCAGAAGCAGCGCCAGCGCGAGGAGGTGCCGCATCTCAAAAAGGCTAACACGACCGACGACGAACCGCCGGTCAGCGAACCGCGCTGCCGCTCGCGCTGCCCGTGGCCGAGCCCGAACCGGTCCGCAGTTCCTGCGCACGATCGACCTGCCACCGCGCCGAGCCCGCGCCGGGCGCCGCGACGGGCTTCGCGGGCGGGGTGGCCTCCGCAGCCGAGCCGGTCGCAGGTCTTGCCGCCGAGCCAGTCGCGGTCCCCGCGGCCGGCGCTGCCGATCCCATCGCGCGCTCCGCCACCGCGGGCTTGCCAGCCGGTGGGACCACGGTCGCCGAGCTCGCGGCGGATCCTGTTGCGCTGCCCGCGGCCGAGCCACTCGCGCTGCCCGCGGCCGAGCCACTCGCGCTGCCCGCGGCCGAGCCACTCGCGCTGCCCGCGGCCGAGCCCCTCGCGCTGCCCGCGGCCGGATCGACGCCAGGCGGCACGGGCCTGGCCGGCGAGCCGAGCGCGACGCCGCCCGCCTGGTCCGCGAACACGACGGTGAGCATCCGGTCAAGGCCGTGCCAGTCCTGGTACGTGATCCGATTCCACGACGACGCCGTCGGGTTCTTCGCGTCCTGCTTCTTGTCGACGCGCACGACGTTCATCCGCCACCGATCACCGACCTGTGGCGGTAGCTTGATGCTCATCGCCTCGTCGCGTCCCTTGACCGCGGCCCACGGGATCGCGATCTCGACCTCCCAGCCCTGCCCCGGGTTGGGCTTGACCGCGGTGATCATCCCCGAGTCCCACTCCTCGTCGCCCTTCGCCGCACGCCCCGCCGGGAACCACGAGTCGAACGTCGCGTTGTTCGGGTTGACCTGCAGCTCGACGTATCCGCGGCGGTTGCCGTCCGCATCGATGAACAGCTCGACCGCGTCCTGCTTCCACAGCGGATCGTCCTGGTTCTTGAACTCGCTGAACACCTCGGAGTCGGTGACGTTCGCGTAGACGTAGAGGTACTGGTCGTCCCACGTCAGGCGGCCGATCGCCTTGCCGACGGGCTCCGGGCTGCCCTCCGCGGTCGGCCACTCGCCCGACGGCGCGATCCCCATCCAGCCCTGATCGGTCGGGCTGCCGTCGATCGCGATCGGTCCCTGCGCGTACGGGACGTGCAACGTGCCCGCCGGCGGTGGCGCCTTCGACAGATCGATCTCGAGGCGGCGCGCGACCACGGCGCGATCGACGACGTTGGCTCCGCTCGCCGCCATCCGATCGCCGACGCCGTGCGCGCCGGTCTGGATCAGCCCGATGTACAGGGTCGCGTCGAACGAGCGCCAGTCGGGCCGCAGGAACACCTCCTGCTCGTCCTCGATGATCTCGCCGGCAGCCCAGGTCGCGGGACCGTGGGCGCGCTGCATGTCGGTCGGCGGCAGGTTCATGAAGTCGGGCTTGGTCGGCTCCCCGCGCAGCATCGAGAACACCTGCCAGCCAGGTCCGATCGGCGCGATCACCTTCCAGTAGTGCGTGATGATGAACGCAGCACCGGGGATGGCGCGCTGCACGTTGACGTTGTTGCCGAGGTAGATCACCTTGCCGCCGAGCTCGACGTCGAGCTTCGCGGTCAACGCGGGCGGCGGCGCCTGGAGCAGGTGCTTGCCGACGTAGCCCGGGTCGACCTTCCGGGGCTGCGGGCCCGGACCCTGATCGACGCACCCGCCGAGGGGGGCGATCAGCGAGCCGATCGTGACGACCGCGACGAGGAACCTCCGCATCGTCGTGACTCTATACGATGAGATCCGACGCGTCCTGGAACACGGCGCGGTTTGCGGTCTCGCGCGAGACCACGAGCTTCTCGACCTCGGCGAGCAGCTTGGGGTGCCGCTTCGCGACGGAAGAGAAGTCCCCCTTCGACAGCCGCAGCAGCACCGCGGGCTCGACGGCGGTGACGCTCGCGACGGCCGGAGCACCGCTGACCAGCGAGATCTCGCCGACCGCCGCACCGGGTCCGAGCTCCGCGAGCGGCGCGCCCGCGCTCTGCACCTGGCACTTGCCGGACACGACGACCCACAGGTGCTCGTTGGCCTTGCCCTCGTGGATGAACGTCTGGCCCGCAGGGACCAGCTCGATCAGGAACCGCCCGAGCAGCGCGTCGCGATCCTCGTCGTCGAGCGCGCGGAACAGCTCGCTCGTCCGCGTCAGGTTCGCGAGCAGCCGCGCGCGCGCGTGGTGCGCGAGCACCTCGGCGAGCTTGGGGTGCTTCTGTGCCGCGGCCTCGACGGCGCGCGCCGGGATCTCGAGGACCCAGACATCCTCGCGCGCCGTGACGCGCGCGGTGCGCCGGGTGCCACCGACGAGCGCGATCTCGCCGAAGAACGCACCGGTGTGCAGCTCGCCGAGCTCCGCGCCATCGCGCGCGACGCCGAGCGTGCCGTGCGCGAGCCAGTACAGCGCGGTCGCCGGCTGCCCGACGTCGATGATCACGGTGCCCGCGGGGAACGCGCGCGCCTTCATCACGCCGACGAGCGCGCGCGCGCCGGGCCGCGACAGCGCCGACAGCAGCGGGGCCGGCGGCACCGTGGCGACCTGCCGCTTCGTGAGCCACGCGGCGAGCTGAGCGACGACCTCGCGGGCCTGCTCGAGCGGCGTGCCCTTGCCCGCCGGGACGACGGGCGGCTCCTCGGGCGCGGCCGGCGCCGTGAACGCGAAGTGGGGACCGCCGGTCGCGTAGGTCTCGACCACCTGATCGAGCAGCTCCGGACCGCGCTCGCTGCCGAGCTCCGCGAGGTGCCGACCGCACGCGACCGCGAGCGCGACCTGCCCACCGAGCCGCGCGCCCTCGCCGATCGTCGCGAACGTGACCTCGGCGTCCTCGGTGTTCCCGAGCGCGTGGTGGATCGCGGCCAGCTCGAGCCAGGCGCCGTGATCGTTCGGGTGCGCGCGCAACCGCTCGGTCGCGCGCGTCAGGTGCAAGGCGGTGATGCTCGACTCGCTCATCCGGTCGAGTCTAGCTCACGGGCTACCAGCGCATCAGCGTGTAGCCACCGCTCTGCGCGGGCGCCGCCGTCGGGCCGAGCGGCAGCATCGTGCGCGCCTGCGAGCTGCTGCTCGAGTCCGTGGTGGCGATCTGGATGACGACGTACGCGGAGACCACGACGACGGCCCAGAACCACCACTTCTTGTAGATCGGGTCCGCCTTCTTGGGCTGATCCTGCGGACCGGGTTGCGCGGCCGCGGTGGGCGCCGTGCCCGCGGCGGGCGGCACGCCGGCGCCGGCCGGCGGCGGGGCCATGCCGCCGTTGGCGGCGACCGCGGGACCACCGCGTGGATCGACCATGCCGCTGCCGGCACCGCCGACGCGCTGATCGCGGATCGCGTCGATGTTCATCCCCTGCACGCGATCGAGCGTCGCGTCGCCGGTCGAGACCGTGCCCGAGCTCGGAACGCCGGTCGAGCCGACGCCGACGCTCGGCCCGATCTCACCGCCACCGTCGGGCGGCAGGTCGGTCGGCGGACGCCGGCGCGCCTCCTCGGCCAGCCGCGCTTCCTCGGCCTTGCGGGCGGCCTCGGCGCGCTTGCTCTCCTCGTAGGCCTTGCGCTCCTCTTCGGCGCGCTTCGCTTCCTCGATCTTGCGCGCCTCGTCGGCCTTCTTCTGCGCGACCGACTTCGCCGCCGCGTCGAGCCGCGCGATGCTCGCCTCGATCTCCGCGCGCTTGTCGGTGTTCGGGACCTTGTCGATGTACGCGCGGTAGTACTGCACCGCGGGCTCCGGATCGCCGAGCTTGTCGTAGCAGAGCGCGAGGTTGTAGTTGTTGAGGTCGGCGGGGAGCAGCTGCTGCGCCGCGCTGAACTCGCGGATCGCGCTGCGGTAGTCGCCACCGTTGTAGTACTTCACGCCCGCCTGGTAGTGCGTGCGCGCCTCGGTGCGGTCATCGGCGAACGCGGGGGTCCGGCCGACGAGCACGAACGCCAGCGCGATGAGCACGTAGCGGATGAGCGATGGAGCGATCTGTCGGCGCATGGCGGTTCCTCTTTCTTCAGCTCGACGGGACGGTAGCGATTGTGACCTGGGAGGCCTGCCACATGCGGTGACGGTCGGCACCCTGCGTGAGCAGGGTCACCTTCCGATCAGTCTTCCATGTCGCAGAGGTTCTGGCTGAGCTTGTCCAGGTGGCTGGCGCAGTACGCCTTCTTGCAGGCGGGGTTCTTGATGTCGGCCTGCGTGTTGCTGCACTTCGAGACCGGGTTCACGGGGTTGGTGTTCACAGTCGGGATCTTCGTCAGCGAAAACTTCGGTGGCTTGCGATCCTTGGAGCCGAACGTCATCGGCTTGTCCTTGAAGCCCTTCGCCTTGATCACGACACTTCGCTCGCCCCCGTCGGGAACCTCGAGGTTGTCGGGACCATCGAACAACTTCTTGCCATCCTCCCAGACCTCGAACGAGGGGACATTCCTGGCAACGAGCAGCACCATCACGGTCTTCGGCGCGGCCACGCCGGCGTCGATCGCGGGCGGCTCCGTGACCCCGGCATCGATGCCAGGGGTTGCCACGTCCGAGCCGCCGCCCGAGCCGTTGGTCGTCGGCGTGGTGTCCGAGCCCGAGCCGTTGGTCGTCGGCGTGGTGTCCGAGCCCGAGCCGTTGGTCGTCGGCGTGGTCCCCGAGCCCGAGCCGTTGGTCGTCGGCGTGGTCCCCGAGCCGTTGGTCGTCGGCGTGGTCCCCGAGCCCGAGCCGACGCCGCTGTTCGGCACGGTGCCCGATCCCGAACCGCTCCCGCTGTCGGCGACCTGCGAACCGGAGCCGGAGCCGCCGCCGGCCTCTTGCTTCTGGCCGAGCACCACGAATGCGGTGATGCCACCGCCGACCGCGAGGATCGCCAGGATCGCGATGATCAGGCCCGCGCTGCTCTTCTTCGGTGCGACGACCGACGAGCTCGCGCCGGGGTAGAGGCCGGACTGCCCGGCGACCGGTTGCATCCCGCCCGCCGGCGTCATCACGGCGGGGTTGAATGCGTGACCGCCCGACGGCGGTGGCTGCAGATACGGGTTCCCGCCCGACGGCACCCCGCCCGCGCCCGGGGGCGGCCCCATCGCGCCCACCGTCCGCGACTGCGCGGCGAGCATCCCGGTCATCGGCGGCGGCGTCGCCACCGGGTGGGTCGAGCTGACCGGGAACGCCTCCATGTACGAGCTCATGCCGGCGCCGGCGACACCGCGATAGATCTGGATCAGCGCGTTGACCAGCTCGTCCATCGACGAGAACCGGTGATCGGGGTTCTTCTGCAGGCAGCGCATGACGATCTCTGCGAGCCCCGGCGGCAGCGAGCGACCGGCCTTGGCCGCGCGGATGTGCACGGGCTCGGGCTCGGTCGTGATGTGCTGGGTGAGGATGCCCATGAACGACTCGCCCTGGAACGGGAGCGTGCCGCTGAACACCTCGTACATGATCACGCCCATCGCGTAGACATCGGTGCGCGCGTCGACGGGATTACCGAGCGCCTGCTCGGGCGCCATGTAGAACGGCGTGCCGAAGATCGTGCCCGTGCGCGTCAGGTTGTTCTGGGCGTCGTTGCCGGAGACCTTCGCGATGCCGAAGTCGAGGATCTTCGGGATGTCCTCGCGGTTCGGACCGACGGTGACGTAGATGTTCTCGGGCTTCATGTCGCGGTGCACGATGTTCTTCGCGTGCGCGGCGGCGAGCCCGTGGCCGGTCTGGATCAGGATGTTGAGCAGTCGCTCGACCGACTGCGGCTGCATGATCAGATCGTTGAGTGCGGCTCCGTCGAGGAGCTCCATGCACATGTAGATCCGACCGTCGGGGAGCTCGCCGAAATCCTCGATCGCGATGATGTTGCGGTGCTTGATCGACGAGCTCGACTGCGCCTCTTGATAGAACCGCTTGACCGCCTCCTTGTTCGAGACGATCTCCGGACGCAGCAGCTTGATCGCGAACTTCTTGTCGATGTGGACGTGCTCGCCCGCATAGACCTCGCCCATGCCGCCCTCACCGAGCTTCTTGATCAGCCGGTAGCGGCCACCGAGCACCTGCCCGACCAGCGAAGGTGTCTCCATCTGGGGCATCGAGCCCGATGCCGGTGGCTGGTCAGCGCTCATGAGGCCGTCATTATAACGCGTCAGGACGCCCGTCGGTTTGCAGGCGCCCGCCCCTCAGGGCGGCCCACACACACCGACCCCGTGCTGGTTGGCCTGGTCGGTGGTGTTGAGCAGGCAGCGCCCGCCCCCGGGGCAGGCCGGGAGATCCGGCCGGCCGCAGGCACCGATGGGCAGGCCACCGACGGCCAGCTCGCACGCGCCCTGGACGCACTGCGGGGTCGCCCCGGGCTCGCAGACGTTGACGCTCGGGCACGCTGGCGAGGCCGGGCAGCCGAGATCGGCCTCGAAGCCACCCAGGCTCGCCGCGAGCACGGCGGTGTCCGCCCCGCCCTGATCGCAGCCACAGCAGTCGGCGCGGGTCTGCACGCAGTCGCTGTCGCGCATGCACCCCCCGGGCTCGGGGGCCGCGCACGCACACGACAGGCAGCCCGTCGGGTCGATCGTGTAGCCGGCGGCGCAGGTCTCGGTGCACTCGAGCTCGACGCAGGCGAGCACGCACTCGCCGAGGTCACAGGCGGCGCGGACGTTGTCAGGGCACGCGCCCTGCCCCGGGCAACTCACGCCGTCGCACGCGCGCTGCGCGGGATCGTTGACGCTGACCGCGAAGGCGGGGCACTCGCAGCAGGTCGCGGCCGCGGTCGCGCAGTCCGTGTCGGCAAAGCACTGCTGGGGGATGCTGCCCGCTCCCGGCCCTCCGGCGCCGTCATCACCGCCGACGTCGAGCGTCTCGCGGCTCCCCGAGGGGCAGGCCGCGAGCGCGAACACGAGGAGGAGGACGGTGTGGCGCACGGGACACCCGGAGAAGAGCACGACTCGTGCCGGAGTGTAACTCGCCGAGATCCGGTGGTGTGACCTCAGTTTTCCGAGCCCACACCGAGGACGATCAGACCCAGGGCGTAGCGTCCGCGTCGCGATATGGGCTCCAAGATTCTCACCAAGACCGACCGCCAGATGGAAGACCAGATGCTCGCCGTGTCCTCGGACCCGGTCCGGGCGGACACGCTGCAGAAGGCCCGTGCGTTCAAGCGAACGTGGCTCGAGCTTGCCGAGGCGCTGAATCGCGCCAACGACAAGAACCTGTGGCAGCAGTGGGGCTTCTCGGACTTCGACGCGTACTGCCGCAAGGAGCTCCACCTCAAGGGCTCGACGGTGCAGAAGCTCCTCGGCAGCTACCGGTTCCTCGAGACCAGCGCGCCGCGCGTGATCGAGCGCGCGCGGACGGATCACTACGATGCGCCGATCCCGAGCATCGCCACCGTCGAGTTCGTCGAGAAGGCGACCCGCGAGGGCCACGCCGACGAGGAGACGATGCGCACGATCCATCGCAGCGCGTTCGAGGAGGGCGTCGAGAAGGGCGCGCTCGCGAAGAAGTTCGGTGACCTCGTGTTTCCGCAGACCGATCGCGATCGCAAGGAGAAGCTGCGCGCGTCGATCGCGGCCGCCGCGCGGCGGCTGTCGTCGCTGATCGCCGAGGACGGCGCGCCGGTGCCCAAGGCCCTCGCGATCCGGATCGAGGAGATGGTCGGCGAGCTGCTCGAGAAGATCGAGAACTAGCGACCCAGCGGGCAACGGACCTGCTCAGGTCACGACGTACTTCACGGCCTTGACGAGCAGGTACAGCGCGTAGCCCATCAGCAGCATCCCGACGACGCGCGGGATCCACGCGGCCTTGTCCCCGAGGACGTTCTTGCCCTTCTGGGTCAGGTACGCGACCAGCGCGAACCAGCCGAAGCTGCCGAAGGTGACGCCGATCGAGAATGCGGTGCCGTCGTAGCGGGTGCCGTCGGGGATCATCGGACCGATCACGACGACCCAGGTGACGATCGCCGCGGGGTTGAGCAGGATCAGCGCGAGGCCGAGCGAGAAGCCCGACCACATCTGCTTGCGGAGGATGGTCGAGTCCGAGGCGAGCGGCTCGTGCGCGGGAGTTGCGGGCTGGACCGGCTGGCTGCGCGCGGTCAAGAAGCCGTACCCGAGCAGGATGATGCCGCTGATCGTGTTGAGGATCGGCGGGATCGTCGGGTACGCACGGAGCAGCGGCGTCACGCCGAGCATGCCGGCCGCCGCGTAGATGCCGTCGGCGATCGAGGCCCCGAGGGCGACCGCGATCGCCCGGCGCAGGGTGAACCGGTAGGCCGCGTCGATCACCGCGACGTTCGCCGGCCCGATCGGGACGCCGGTGAGCGCGCCTGCCGCGACGCCGATCAGCAGGAACATCAGCACGGAATGCCCCGTGCTATAGCAGGACCGTGAGCCCCGCTGCTAGGGAGCCGGCCCTCCTGCCGCCCGGAAGTCCGTCGGTGACCTGGCTCGGGCACGCCACCGCGGTCGCCGAGCTCGGGGGGGCACGCTTCGTGTTCGACCCGCTGTTCCGGTCGCGGACCCGGGCCGCCGGCGAGGTCGACGCCGCGCTGATCACGCACTCGCACGTCGACCACTTGAACCGGTGGAGCCTCAAGGCGCTCGATCGCGACACCCACCTCGTCGTGCCGCGCGGGGCCAAGCACATCGTCGCCGACCTCGGGTTCGCGCAGGTCTCCGAGGTCTCGCCCGGCGACGTGCTCACCATCGGCCGCGGGGTCGAGGTCCACGCCGTCGAGACCCGCCACGATCAGGGGCGCTGGAAGAAGAGCAGCGGCCCCGAGGCGCTCGGCTACGTCGTCCGCGGCGGCGGCGCGAGCCTCCACCATGCTGGCGACGTCGACTTCTCCGATCACGCGGTGTTCGACGACATCGGCAAGCGGTTCGAGATCGACGCGTCCCTGTTGCCGATCGGCGGCATGCTGCCGGTCTGGTACTACCGCTGGCGGCGTACCGCGCTCGATCAGGGCGTCCACATCGACCCGGACTGCGCGCTCGACATCTACGAACGACTCGGAGCCAAGGCGCTCATCCCGGTCCACTGGGGCACCGTGAATCTGAGGTTGGGCCTGCCCAGCATGCCGAGCAAGCGGCTGACCAAGGTCGCCTCCGTGCGCGGCGTGGGTGGGGTGCAGGTCCTGCAACATGGTCAGCAGCTCGAGCTCACCAGGCGATAGACACCCGGCTGCCGACACATCACAAGTGGTACTTCAGCACGCCGAGGACACCGATCGCTCCGACGAAGATCCCGATCGAGTAGCCGAATCGCTTGTCGTGGATCATCGGGATCCGGCCGTCTTCCTTGCGCAGCCACCACAGCTTGAGCGCGTCGTAGACGAACCAGGTCCCGGCGACGAGCCCGGTGAACAGGGTCATGAACCACACGAACACCGTGTGCGAGACGATGTGGTCGGTCATGCGTTCGCTCCGGGCACGGCGTCGATCAGCATGCGCTTGGCGTCATGCAGGACGACGACGATCATCAGCGGCGGGTAGAGCCAGAAGTAGAAGTCGACCTCGAACTGGCCGGTGCCGAAGCCGATCAGGTACGCGGTATACGCGACGAGCCGCTCCATCGCGTACGACTTGTAGTTCGTCGCGCGACCGGCGCGCTTGGCATAGATCATCCGCAGGCCGCTGTTCGCGAGCCCGAGGGTGATCATCGCGATCACCGGGATGACCGGCACCCAGCCGTACGCGGCCAGGATGATCAGGCAGAACCCGTAGCAGATGCCGTCGGTGATCGCGTCGAACAGCTCGCCGAACACGCTACGGCAGTTGAAGATCTTCGCGACGAGGCCATCGACCTTGTCGAGCAGGCCGCAGATCAGGACGAACAGCGTCGCCCACTGGTGATAGCCGCTATCGACGGCCCACAGGAACGGCGGCAACAGGAGGAACCGCGACGCCGTGACCGCATTCGCCGGGTTGAGCTTTCCGACGACCCGCGCTGGGGCCGAGCCCTCGGCGGACGCAGCGGGCGCGCCCACGGCTAGCTCGCCTCGACGTCGGGCGTCTCGCCGGGGGCGAGACCGGGATCCACGAACCGATAGCGCTTCCACGCGAACCGCACGCGCTGGAGCAGCGACACGTGGCTCATGATCGCGACCGCCCAGCAGCCGGCGAGCATCGGGCGCGGGTCATCGAGCAGCGCGGTGAAGAACACGCCGGTGCCGTAGTAGATGATGAACTCCGCCGAGCCGAACAGGCCGACGACGTC
>Ga0316603_10002395_pt1 | contig 10287 bp, 10 predicted proteins | sample OWC_soil_day10_n_FD_207649 | JGI IMG/M metagenome (GOLD analysis project Ga0316603, IMG submission 207649) | Wetland soil microbial communities from Old Woman Creek delta, Ohio, United States - OWC_soil_day10_noCT | ecosystem: Environmental > Terrestrial > Soil > Wetlands | place: USA: Ohio...
TGACAATGCCGCCCGATCCTCCAGTACAATCCTTGCCCTTTCGTCAGGCTCCCCCTATGATGCCACGACGAGTGGAAGGCGTTTTTCGCACTGAGTTGGCGCTGGACGGCAGCGCCGCCTGCGGATTCCCGATATCCCGTGGCACGCGAAATCATCATCAATTCGGCTCCGTACGAAACCCGCGTCGCATTGCTAGAACAGCGGCGGCTCACGGAAATCTTCATCGAACGCGCACGCGGTCGCGGCATCGCGGGAAACATCTACAAGGGGCGTGTCACCCGCGTATTGCCAGGAATGCAGGCCGCATTCGTCGACATCGGCGTGGAAAAGGCCGCCTTTCTCCACGGTTCGGATCTCTATGCGGACTTAGACGAAGAGTTCGTTACGGAGAACGGTCCACTCCCGACCGAGGAGGGTGCCGGCGCCGGAAGGCCCTCGGAGGCCGCACCGGCTGCCGATTTGAAGGGGACAATCCGCCGCGTGCCTATCGAAGACCGCTTGAAGAAGGGCCAAGAGGTCCTGGTGCAGGTGGCCAAGCAGCCAATCGGCGGCAAAGGTGCACGCGTCACCTCCGCCATCTCACTGCCGGGCCGGCATCTCGTCTTCACGCCCTCAATCGGCCATGTCGGCGTATCGCGGCGAATCGAGGATGAAAGCGAACGCGCGCGACTGAAAGAAATAGTCGAATCAGAACGGACGTCCGCCGGCGGATTCATCATCCGTACGGCGTGCGAGGGGCTGTCAAAGCGAGAGATCCAGGGAGACATTCGCTTTCTGCTCAAGCTGTGGGATCGCATCGAACAGAAGAGCGATCGTGTCGGTGCCCCCGCCTTGCTGCACTATGACATGGACCTGGTCTTGCGGACCGTGCGGGATCTGTTCACCGCTGACACGCAGCGGCTCGTGGTCGATACCTTGCGCGACTATCAACGCATTCTGGAGTTCTTGGACACGGTGATGCCACGGCTCAAGTCACGGGTGGAACTGTACGACGATCCTGAACCTATTGGCGATCGTTTCGGCATCGACTCCCAGATCACCAAGGCTTTGGAACGAAAAGTCTGGCTAAAATCCGGCGGCTATATCGTCATCGACCACACCGAGGCCCTGACCGTCATTGACGTCAATACGGGGCGCTTTGTGGGCAAGAGGACGCAAGAGGAAACGGTCCTCCAGACGAACCTGGAAGCGGCGAAAGTCATCGTCGAGCAACTGCGCCTGCGCAACATCGGCGGTCTGATTGTCATTGATTTCATCGACATGGAGGACCGCGGCAGTCAGCGGGAGGTGTTCGACACGCTCAGCGAAGCCCTCAAGAAGGACAAGGCCCGGTCAAAACTCTTGCGCCTATCGGACCTGGGACTGATTGAAATGACCCGTAGGCGGACTCGCGAGAGCCTCATGCAGCTACTGTGCACGCCGTGCTCCAACTGCGTGGGGCGCGGACAGGTGAAGTCGACGGAAACCATCGCGCACGAAGTATTGCGGCGGATCCAGCGCGAAGCCGCTCTCAACACCTCAGCTGCCCAGATCACCGCCCAGGTTCATCCAACGGTTGCCCAATTCCTGGATCGTGACGCGGACCGAACGGTGCGCGCCCTGGAGGCGCAGCTCAACAAGAAACTCGTCATCACCGCCCTCCCCAGCCTGGCGGAGAATCGCTACGAGGTGATCGCCGTCGAGGCCGCATAGGTACGAATTGAAAATCGTCGCCGCTGTCGCTACATGTCTGATGTTTCCTAGGACTCTCAGGCGGCGTGATCCGCATCGCATGCGGGGAGAGCGGTGTAGCGCTGCCGAAAGAAAGGTGGAGAAATGGCTGGGTTGCCCAGTGAGACCGCTGCCGCGGCGAAATCGGTTGAAGAGAAATCCTCGGTCGTCATTCGGTTCGCTGGGGACTCGGGTGACGGCATGCAGGTGGCCGGCATGCAATTCACGAACGAATCGGCCCTGGCTGGCAATGACCTCAGCACTCTGCCGGATTTTCCGGCGGAAATCCGCGCTCCGGCGGGCACGCTCGCGGGCGTCTCGGGATTCCAGCTGAATTTCTCTAGTCGCGAGGTCTTCACTCCGGGCGACGAACTCGACGTGCTGGTTGCGATGAACCCAGCGGCCCTGAAAGCGAACGTGGCGGACCTCCGGCCAAACGGCATCCTGATCGTCGATTCGGAAGCATTCACCGAACACAACCTGAAAAAGGCCGAATACACGTCGAATCCCCTGAACGACAGCTCGCTCGATCGCTTCCAAGTGTTTTCGGTCGACATTAGCAAGCTGACCGCGCTGGCTTTGAAGGACATGAACCTGTCCGGGCGCGCGGTCAGCCGCTGCAAGAACTTCTTTGCGCTCGGTCTGACCTCCTGGATGTTCCACCGCCCGACCGAACCGACGGAGAACTTCATACGGCAGCGTTTCCGCAAGACCCCGGAGTTGGTGGAGGCCAACATTCGCGTACTCAAAGCGGGGTACAACTTCGGCGAGACAACCGAGCTGTTCGCCACATCGTACGAGGTGAAGCCGGCACGGATCGAACCTGGTAAATATCGCAACATCACCGGCAACACCGCCATCGCGCTCGGCTTTGTGGCCGCCGCGCAGCAAGCCGGTGTGCCGCTGTTCCTCGGTAGCTATCCGATCACCCCCGCCAGCGACATCTTGCACGAGTTGGCGGGGCTCAAAAACTTCGGTGTGGCAACCTTCCAAGCCGAAGATGAGATTGCCGGCATCGGCGCTGCGCTGGGCGCCGCGTTCGGCGGCGCAGCCGCCATCACCACCACCAGCGGTCCGGGCATGTGCTTGAAAGCGGAGACGATCAATTTGGCGGTCAGTGTCGAATTGCCGATCGTCATCTGCGATATTCAACGCGGTGGGCCAAGCACCGGCCTACCGACCAAAACCGAACAGGGCGATCTGCTCATGGCCCTGTACGGGCGCAACAGCGACTCGCCGGTTCCCGTCATTGCCGCGGCGACGCCAGCTGATTGTTTTGACGCGGCCTTCGAAAGTGTCCGCATCGCAATCAAGTACATGACGCCGGTGATCCTCCTCTCCGATGGCTATCTCGCCAACGGATCAGAACCATGGCGGATCCCCCGGGTGGCCGACTTGCCGTATCTCCAGGTGCGATTCCGGACAGACCCCGAAGGCTTCTTTCCCTACCTGCGCGACGAGACGACGCTGGCCCGCCCCTGGGTCGTTCCCGGCACCCCTGGACTCGAGCACCGCATCGGCGGACTGGAAAAAGAATACCTGAGCGGCAACGTGTGCTACGCCCCGGCCAATCACGAGCAGATGGTGCGCGTCCGAGCGCGGAAGATCGCCGGGATCATCGCCGAGATTCCTCCGACCGAGGTCCGCGGCGCACCCACGGGAGACCTGGTGGTCGTCGGCTGGGGCAGCACCTATGGCGCCATCGCCGCAGCGGTGCGCGAGCTGCAACAGGAGGGCACAGCCGTGTCCCATGTCCACCTGCGCTATCTCAATCCCCTCCCCGCAGACCTCGGTGATGTGCTCAAAGGATTCAAGAAAGTACTGGTGCCGGAAATGAATCTCGGTCAACTCGTCAAAGTCTTGCGGGCAGAGTACCTTGTCGACGCGGTGGGGGTGAACAAGATTCAAGGCCTCCCCTTCAAGGTCTCGGAAATCGCCAACAGCATTCGGCGCGCGTTGGAGGCCTAACGCTCATGTCAACTGCCACGGTCAGTTCCAAACCTACCCGAAAAGACTTCGTTTCAGACCAAGACGTGCGCTGGTGCCCCGGTTGTGGCGATTACGCCATCCTGGCCCAGGTGCAGAAGGTCATGCCCGAGTTGGGCGTGCCGCGCGAGAACTTCGTCTTCATTTCGGGCATCGGCTGCTCCAGCCGCTTCCCGTACTACATGAACACGTACGGCTTCCACACCATTCACGGCCGTGCTCCGGCCATCGCGTCGGGGCTCAAAGCGTTTCGACCTGATCTCTCAGTTTGGGTGGCGACCGGCGACGGCGATGCCTTGTCGATCGGTGGCAATCACTTCATTCACGTGCTGCGCCGCAATCTCGACATCAATATCCTCCTCTTCAACAATCGCATCTACGGGCTCACCAAGGGCCAGTACTCGCCGACATCCGAGCAGGGAAAAATCACGAAATCCACCCCGTTCGGCTCGGTGGATTATCCGTTCAATCCCACGGCGGTTGCTCTGGGCGCTGACGGCACGTTTGTCGCACGCAGCATCGATGTCGAAGCAAAGCATCTCCAGGACATGCTTCGGCGTGCCTATGAGCACCCCGGCACGGCATTCATCGAGATCCTCCAGAACTGCAACATCTTCAACGACGGGGCGTTCGCTCACCTCACGGAAAAGGATATCAAAGCCGACCATCAGTTGGTGCTCGAGCACGGCAAGCCACTGATCTTCGGAAAGAACCGCGATAAGGGAATCCGCCTGCTGGGGCATGCACTGGAGGTCGTCGCGCTCGGCAGCGGCATCAGCGAATCGGATCTCCTCGTTCACGACGAGCGAAATTCCGCACTGGGTTTTCTCTTGAGTTCGATGGGCCCCCCGCAGTTCCCGACGCCGATTGGCGTGTTCCGCGCCATCGAGCGTCCGACGTACGAGAGCACGCTGGCGGACCAGGCAGTGAATGCGAAGCAGCGCCTGGGCGAAGGAAATCTAGAGGAACTTCTGAATCGGGGCGACACCTGGAGCGTCGCGTAGAGACGATTGAAGCGGTAAATGCGGCGGTACCCTCGGAGCGAGGCGGGCCCTGACGAGGGCCGGAACAGCAGGGGCGATTGATGACGCGTTGGGCGATTGGCCTTGTGGCGGCTGTACTTGCCGCGGGGATCGGATTCGTCGCTGGCTACGTCTACTCAAGTCAGGCAGCGCCCCAGATTCAGCAACTGGAACGGCGGGCCCACTCCGAGGAGTCCGAGGTTTCGACTTTGCGCACCGAGAAGCGTCAACTGCAGGAGCAAATCGAGCAGATCACCAGAGAGCAGGAACGCCTGGCGCAAGAGAACGAGACTTTGCGGAGAGAACAAACCAAGCAGCAACTGTTGACCGGGGAGGGCGGGGAGCTCCCCGCCCGTCCGCCGAAGTAACGATCGTCGCCCGCCCATCTTCGGTCCGCGCCCCAACCGAACTCACGGTTGGGGGACGCGGATGATGATCTGCTTCACCTGACTGACATCACCAGCAGCGTCACGGATGCGCACGGCCACCACGGTATCACCGACCGGGAATCCCAGGGTCGTTCCAATGTAACCGCAAAACTGGACCTTGCTCTGGCTGCCCTGTACGAAGCCGTAGCCCCCTGTTGTGCCAACCTGAGTGCAGGCGTCGCGCGCATCGATGATCCCTTGGAAGTCGTTCAGGCTATCCCGGAAGCGGCAGGAAAACTGGTTGATGGTGGGAGCCTGCGGCAGCGAGAAATCGAATGGATTTACTGCCGAGACGCCGTACGCTTCATCGCAAATGACCGTGTTGCCGTTGCCAACGCCAAGATCGTTCGAGGCCTCAATCTGCAGGTCCGGCAAGGTCCCCGGGCTGTAGGTGCTGGTACCCATCGTACACGCCAGTGGCGCATTGCTGTCCTGGCAGTTCGGTAACGTGTCCGCCGGTCGGCCCTCGACAACGAATCTGAAACCATACGCCACTGGCGGATCGCTGTTCGGGACGACCTCGCGTTCATAGACATCTATCCCACCTCCCGGCGTGGGGGTGGGAAGAACCGTATCATCGTTAAGGGCTAGCCCGAAGAAGCTAATCACGGGCTCTGGGGGAATCGTTGGAGTCGCGGTGGCGGTGGGCGTGCGCGTCACGGTCGGTGTCGCGGTCGGCGTGGCCGTATTGGTCTTGGTCGGTGACGCAGTGGGGGTGGGCGTCTGGGTGAACGTTTTCGTCGGCGTAAAGGACGGTGTCGGCGTCGGCGTGGCCGTGGAGGTCGAGGTGGCGGTGGGCGTTGCCGTGTAAGTCGGTGTTCGCGTTACCGTCACAGTCGGCGTGGCCGTGGCTGTCGCCGTTGCGCTGGGTGATGGGCTCGGGGTCCGCGTGCTGCTCGCGGTTGCGGTTACCGTCGCGGTTGGTGTCGCGGTCGGGGTAAATGTTTGCGTTGCGGTGGATGTCGGACTCGGCGTCCACGTACTCGTCGGTGTCGACGTTGCCTTCGGTGTACCTGTCGTGCTGGGTGAAGGGATCGGCGTTTGCGTGCCGGTCACCGTCGCGGTCGCTGTTGCGGTGCTGGTAATCGTGGGCGTCATCGATGACGTCGCCGTAGACGTGGGGACCCTCGTCCCCGGAGGCGTCCACGTAGGCGTCAGCGTTGCCCCAGGGGACGCGGTTGCGGTCGCGGACGCTGGCACGTTGGTCCGCGTCGTGGACGGACTCGGAGCGGGACTGGCGGTACGCGTCGGTCCGGTCGTACCGGGCGGTGTCCATGTTGGCGTAAGGGTTCGCTCTGGAATCCCGGTCACGGTTGCCGTCGGCACGACGCCGGGCGTGACCGACCTCGTCGCGGTGGCGGACGCCGATGGTACCAGTGTTGCGCCCAATGTTGGGGTCGCGGTTGGCGTCACCGACGGTCGAATCAGGGTCGCGGTCGGAGAGGGTGAGGCCGTCGGCCTCACCACAGCGGTCCAGGTGGGTGTCAACGTGCGCACAGGGAGCGTGGTCCGGGTTGGCGTCATTGAGGGGTTCGCCGTCGGGCTCGGCGTGACCGTCGGTGTGGCAGCCGGCTGGCTACCGATCCGCACCGTCAGGTACGACAGCGGACCGAGGTTTCCATTCACATCGCGTACCTGAGCCGTCAGAACCGTGTCGCCGGCCGGGAACGCTTTATCGGCATTCATCAGCATGCAGAATTGCACCAGACCAGTTCCTGCAGCCAGAAACCTGGGCATACCATACGCATCAAGCGTACAAGCACGGGCGCTGTTGGTGTTGACTTCGAACGCACAGGCGAAGTCGTTCAGGGCATTCGACACTTTCTGACTCGGCCGAAAATCCGGCGGCGCCAAACCCGGAATGCCTCCCACATCGCAGACGCTCGGGTTACCGTCTCCCAGAGCGCGTGAACCCTCAATCTGCAAATCGGGCCGCGCAAAGGGATCGCTCGGCTTCCAATCGAACACCACCTTCCCGACCGCAAGACCGCTTCCACCGGGGAGCGCTTCGAGCACCAGCAGGAATCCCGAGCCGGTCGGTCGTTGAAAGATCCGCGAGCCGTCCGCCGCCTCCCCGCTGGAGTCGACGAACGTACCGTCCGCTCCCGCTAGGGCGAAGGTCACAATCTGTGGTCCGGTACGCGGCGGCGTCAGCGTCAGCAGGAGCTGCACTTGCGCGACCATATCGGCTGCGCTCGCGACCGCATCACCGTTGATGTCAACGCCAACACAATCGCCTCCCCCCGGCGCACCGGTATGCTCACCGAAGATACCGGCCGCGAGATCCGCCAACTGGGCGTTCGGGTCTCCGCTGCATTGCGCCGCGGCCAAAGAAGCACAGGCCATCGGACCAAACATGCTGCACATGACAATGCCTGTCATGAAGCCAGTTCGAACGCGCGTGCGACCCTTCATCATTGCGTACCGGGATGTCGCGCCACTATGCCGACAGGACCTACAACCGTCAATCTCGCTTGCCGAGAAGTTGCGCTGCCCGCACTATTGCCTACTCCGTCCCCTAGTTGTAAAGATTCGGCCGCAGAGGAGCGAGCTGATGCCCATACAAAAAAAGACCGGAACCAAGCCACGCACGACCCCGGTTTTCTCCCGTTTGCAGGAGAACATGCGTCGCCTACAGCGCGACGCGCAGAACCTGATGAACCGGACGCGGAAACAGGCCACCAGTCTGATCACACGCGATCAACGTCGCGCCTTGGAACGACTGCTGCGTCAAGCGCAACGGCTGCGGACGGATCTCGAGAAACGCGCACAACGCGCGTCGCGGGACGTCGAAATGCGGACCGAACGATTCCTCGCGACACTGGAGACCGAAGCGTCGAAACGGCTCAGGCCAATCCTGCGCCGACTGAACGTGCCCTCTCGCGAAGAGGTTCGCACTTTGTCTCGCCGCATCGCGGAGTTGGAGCGTCGCATGAAGGCACGCCCGAAGGCGACTGCCAAACGCACACCGCCCCCCGCGCGGCGGGCGACAGCGGCAACCTCGGCCGGCAAATAGCGGCCCGAGGCAGGACACAGCCAGCCGGCCAGCGTACCGGACTGCTGACGCCTACGCGTACCACTACTCGAGGACCGCGCGAGGAAGCCACGGCGTCGCCGGCCAGGAATAGGCCGTGACGACAGGCGCGCTCGCCGCCTGGTCGGTGCCAAGCACTTCCACAGTTACGCGGGCAACCCCGGACTGTACGATGCCGAGCGCTTGTGCGGCAGCATACGAGAGATCGATGTCGCGACCCGGGAAATAGGGTCCACGATCCGTAATCTCAACAACGACCGACCGTCCGCTCCGCATCTCCGTAACCTTCACCTTGCTGCCAAGATCGATGGTACGGTGCGCCGCGGTAAGAAATCGCGGGTTGAATATGGAGCCGGACGCGGTCGGTTTGCCACTAAAGCTCTTTCCGTACCACGACGCACGCACCACACGCTTAGCGGCGTTTTTCTTCACCGCGGTGTCACGTGCGTACGCCTGCGGCGTAAACACCAACCCCATACCTGTCACGGCGGCAAGGCAAGCCACGTCCCTCAGAGTGCTACGAGCCATGTACCCCTCCTTTGTCCTTGCGTCATGGAGAGGCACACCCTCGGTCGCAACCGACTCAAGCGCCATGGCACAAGCCCATGGCTCCTCTCCTTGAAGGCCGACGAAGTTAGCTGACGGGTTTGGGCTCAAAGAGTTACCCATCTCAACCCGGTAAAGGGCTGAGATTCACCCCAGAAACTTTGGTTCCTCCGCTTCTCTTCCGAGAATTAGGCCTGAACGCAACGGTTTCTTTCGCAGGTCGCCAATCAAAAATCAAGGCCGCGCTCAAATTTTTTCATCCAGGCGTCATGGTAATGACGCATGCGCTCTGCCGCTGCGTCCTTATTGCGCATTTCAAGGACTTTGATGCTGGCACGTGCCGTGCTTTTCCAACGGTTCATGGAATCGATCTCTAGAAAGGGAGCACAGCTATGCTAACCGACAAACAAGAGAGGCGTTCACCTGTCAGTGCGCTTCGCCACCGCCTCAACATGACGCAAGAAGAATTTGCGCATGCAATCGGAGTCACGGTCTCAACGGTCAATCGCTGGGAGAACGGCCACATCGAACCCAGCCGCCTCGCGCGCAAGGCGATGGAAAGCTTGATGGCGCGAATCCCCGAGGCGGCAAATGCGCTTGAGCCGACTGCGGGTCTGAGCGCGAAGGAGTCCTGAGCCTTTCGGCGCGATCGTCGGCCAGTGATCAAACAGTCCCTTCTCGAGACCAGAGGAGCCTGATCGAGCGTGGGCCAACCGACGGCCCGCGCGTTGGCTCCACGGACACCCGCAGTGTCCCATGCACCGGACACCCCGACCGACCTGTCTCGTCGTCGGCTGATCGCGTCGCGTGTCAGCCCGCCGGAAAGACCGCGCGGGGCGCTGTCGGATCGACACCACAACCTGGTGCCACATGCCCGTGCCGCCGCATCACCGTTGCAAAGTCGTTCTGAGATGATACGCACTCAATGTGCTCGGCGCGAATCATTTTGTCCGCATCAACGGCTTGCGACAGTGTTATCGCGAATGGGGTGATCGCGCGCGCGCTTGTGTGGTGCTCGTGCACGGCGGGTCGGCTCACGCGCACTGGTGGGACGTCTTCGCCGCCACGTTGGCAGACACCTATCACGTCTTGGCACCGAACCTACGTGGGCATGGTGACAGCGAGCACTGCGACCCACCTGCCTACCAGCTGGCACACTACGTCGAGGACCTGCGCGTCTTCATAGAGGTCGTCCCCCGCCGGGCCGTAGCGTTGGTCGGCCACTCGCTCGGCGGTAGCATCGCGACGGCGTACAGCGCCGCGGCACCGCACCGGGTGCAGAGCCTCGTTGTGGTCGACAGCGCTCTCAAAATGACGCCCCGCGGAGCGCGCTACATGACACGACTCCGGCACGTACCCTCACCTGTGTATAACGATCGCGAAGAGGCGCTGCGTCGCTTCGGGCTGCTCCCCGCAGCCACCACCGCCGACACCGCGCTCCTGCGCCACATGGCCGGTCACGGCATTCGCGCGCTCGCCGACGGGCGCTGGACACTGAAATTCGACCGCGCGGCCATGGGACAGCACGCCCCCTACGACCTCACCCCGGCCCTCGAACGCA
>Ga0316603_10002399_pt1 | contig 10274 bp, 9 predicted proteins | sample OWC_soil_day10_n_FD_207649 | JGI IMG/M metagenome (GOLD analysis project Ga0316603, IMG submission 207649) | Wetland soil microbial communities from Old Woman Creek delta, Ohio, United States - OWC_soil_day10_noCT | ecosystem: Environmental > Terrestrial > Soil > Wetlands | place: USA: Ohio...
GCAACTGAGCGGTCGCCAGGCAGAGCTGCCGACCGCGCGTCCGCGACCAAAGCTTCCCGAGCGGCGGACAGGATTTGTCTTCATCAGCGACGGCGCGCGCCTGTTGCTCGAGCGCCGACCGCCGAGCGGCCTGTGGGGCGGATTGCTGGTTCCGCCGGAAGGAGAAGCGTCGGCCGTACTCGCCCGCCTCGGCCTGAATGGCGAAAGTCGGCGTGATCTGAAACCGCTCAAACATTCATTCACGCATTTCCGGCTGACGCTCGACCCGGTGCTTTGCTTCGTCAAACCAGCACCCGGAGTGGCCGCGCCCGGACTGCAATGGGTAGCAATCGACACCGCCGCACGCGCCGGCGTACCGACACCCATCAGGAAGCTGATCGAACAGATCGCTGGCGACGCCGGCTGAGGCTCAAGGCTTGGCCGGCGCGCTCTCGGCTGCCTTCGCCTTGGCGGCGGATTTTTCCATCTTCTCGGCAACCCGCGCATCATGTTCCGCCTGCTTCTTGCGCAGGCGCTCGGCTTCCTCGGCCTTGCGCCGGGCGCCCTCCTCGGCCTTGCGCGCCTTGTCGGCCCGCGTGGTAGCTTCTTCAAGTTCCGCCTCGGTGCGTGCCGCAGCCGTTTCCAACTCCAGCGCCTTAAGCTTTGCCTCGCGCTCCGGCGCCCTTGCCGCCGCCTCGACATCACGCGCGCTGAATTGCTCCTTCTTGACCTGGCGCTCGATGGCCTTGCCCTCATTCTCGAGGCGCTTCGCTTCCATGCTCGATTCAGTCAATTCCCGAAAGGCATTGTCGCGGCAACGATTGACCAGAAATTTCTTGTAGCAGGCCGGCTCCTGCGCTTCGTAAAGCCTGTCGGCTGCCGCCTGGCGCTCGGCCCCCTCACGCCGCAACTCGGTGGCGCGCATCAGGCGCTGTTCCCAATCGGCATTCTGCTCGGCCGTCGGCGATGCCTGAGCGACCGATGCCAGGCCCGCCAGCAAGCCGATGCAAAGTGCCCAGCCAGCACCCGACAAGCTTTTTGGGGAACGGTGATGACCAGACAACGCGTTTGGGAAACGATCGATCATTGTGGCAAAGGGAGACGAGTTGGCAGGATTTTAGCAGCCCGCCGCTATAATCGGCCGCCTCATGATTGCTCTGCGCCAAGTCACCTTCGCCCGCGCCGGCCGCCCGCTGGTCATCGACGCCTCCGTTCAGATCCACCCCGGCTGGAAGGTCGGCGTCGTCGGCGCCAACGGCTGCGGCAAATCCAGCCTGTTTGCCCTGCTTGGCGGGGAATTGCACGCCGAATCGGGCGACGTCGAACTGCCGGCCAGCTGGCACATCGCCCGCGTCGCGCAGGAAACCCCGGCCCTGCCCGACAGCGCACTCGACTTCGTGCTCGATGGCGATGCCGAACTGCGCCGCATCGAACGCGAACTGGTGGATGCCGAAGCGCGTAACGACGGCGAAGCTATCGGTCACCTTCATGATCGTTACGGCGAAATCGGCGGCTACTCGGCCAAGGCCCGCGTTGCCGAAGTGCTGCACGGCCTGGGCTTTACCGACGCCGACTTTCGCCGTTCGGTATCCGAGTTCTCCGGCGGCTGGCGGGTCCGCCTCAACCTCGCCCGCGCCCTGTCCTGCCGCGCCGACCTGCTGCTCCTCGACGAGCCAACCAACCACCTCGACCTCGACGCCGTCTTCTGGCTGGAGCAGTGGCTAAAAAACACGCCGGCGACCCTGCTGCTCATATCGCACGACCGCGATTTTCTCGACGCCGTGGTCGGCCAGATTCTGGCCATCGATCTGCAGCGCCTGACGCTGACCAGCGGCGGCTACTCCGACTATGAACGGGCGCGCGCCGCCCGCCTGGCTACCCAGCAATCGAGTTTCGAAGCCCAGCAACGCGAAATTGCCCACCTGACGCGCTTCGTCGAACGCTTCAAGGCCAAGGCGACCAAGGCCCGCCAGGCGCAAAGCCGGGTCAAGATGCTCGAACGCATGGAAATCGTCGCCGCCGCGCACGTCGATTCGCCTTTCCATTTCACTTTCCGCAAACCGGCCGCCCTGCCCGACCCGCTGCTCAGCATCGAAAAAGCCTCCGCTGGATATGTCGACCGCAGCATCCTCGACAACATCAGCATGACGCTGCGCCCGGGCTGCCGCATCGGCCTGCTCGGCCGCAATGGTGCCGGCAAATCGACGCTGATCAAGCTGCTGGCTGGCGCCATCGCCCAGCAGGGTGGCCAGCGCAAGGAAGCCAAGGCGCTGAACATCGGCTATTTCGCCCAGCACCAGCTCGAACAACTGCGCCCGGACGAATCGCCGCTGCAACACCTGGCACGCCTCGAACCGACGACGCCGGAACAGGAGTTGCGCGACTACATCGGCGGCTTCGACTTCCGTGGCGACATGGCGACACGCGCCATCGAACCTTTCTCCGGCGGCGAAAAGTCGCGCCTGGCCCTGGCGCTCCTGATCCGCACCCGGCCCAACCTGTTGCTACTCGACGAACCGACCAATCACCTTGACCTCGAAATGCGCGAAGCCCTCACCTTCGCGCTGCAGGATTACGAAGGCGGCATGGTCTTCGTCTCGCACGACCGCCACCTGCTGCGCACCTGCGCCGACGAACTGCTGCTCGTCGCCGATGGCAAGGTCACCGAGTTTGACGGCGATCTCGACGACTACGCCGCCTGGCTGGCCAGCCAGCGCAACGCCGAAAAGGCGCCGGAACCCGAGGTCGCCGCCGAAAAAAACGGGCGCCTGCAACAACGGGCCGACGCCAAAGCCAACCGGCAGGCGCTACTCGCGCAACGCCGGCCGCTGGTCAAGGAAATCGAGCAGCTGGAGCGCAAACTGGCCAAGTGGAACGAGGAAAAAGCTGCGCTGGAAGCCCAGTTCGCCGATCCGAACTTCTATGCTGCGGTGGACCGGTTGAAAAGCGAGGAAATGCACCGGCAGGCCGGAGTTCTCGGCGAGCAGATTGATGCGGCGGAAATGCGCTGGCTGGAAGTGCATGAGGCGCTGGAAGCCTTGCCTGCCCTCGCCTGAAGCACAGTGTGCAGACAGCATCCGGCGGGCCGCGTTCAGGCCTCTGAATTCAATTGTTTCGACGATTTCGGCTTGCGCTTGCCTGGCTATTTACCTGCCTCGTTCAAAGGTATAGATTCGTTAAGCAGGACATCCAAATACCACCGAGAGGAGACAATTATGAAACCAAGAATCCTGATTAGCTGTGCCGCAGTGCTCGCCCTGACCGCGGCTGCTTCAGCGTCGTTCGCCGCTGACAAGGCGAGTGTCGGCAAGAGCGAATACCTGTCGAATTGCGCGGTATGCCATGGCAGTGACGGCAAGGGTACCGGAGCGTTCGTCGATTTCCTCAAGGCAACGCCGCCCGACCTGACCCAGCTGGCCAAGAAGAACGGCGGCGTATTCCCGCTCGAACGGGTCTACAACGTCATCGATGGTCGCCAGGAAGTGAAGGGACATGGTCCGCGCGACATGCCGATCTGGGGCAGGGACTACCAGATCAGGGCTGCGGAGTACTACGGCGAAGTCGCTTATGACCCGGAAGCCTATGTCCGCGGCCGCATCCTCGCGTTGATCGACTACCTGAATCGACTGCAGGCCAAGTAAGCTCGTATCATCTGATCCATCAGACAGCCCTTGTCGCGAGGGCTGTTTCCATTTCTCGCTGCAAAAGCTCGCAAATACTGCGGTCAACGCCCAAAACAAGCTGAAAATCAGGCTTCATAAGGTAAAATCGCGGCTTTTCCGAACCCGCCGCTGGAGCCCAACCGTGCAAATTGTCTGCCTGGACCTCGAAGGAGTCCTCGTCCCCGAAATCTGGATCGAATTTGCCAAGCGCTCCGGCATTCCGGAACTAAAGCGCACGACGCGCGACGAGCCGGATTACGACAAGTTGATGACCTACCGCCTGAATATCCTGCGCGAGCACAAGCTCGGCCTGCCGGACATCCAGAAGGTGATCGCCGAAATGGGCCCGATGCCGGGCGCCCGCGCTTTCCTCGACAAGCTGCGCGAGGATTACCAGGTCGTCATCCTGTCCGACACCTTCTACGAATTTGCCCACCCGCTGATGCGCCAGCTCGGCTGGCCGACGCTGTTCTGCCATTCACTGGAGGACGACGCCGACGGCATGCTGGTCGATTACCACCTGCGCATGCCGGACCAGAAGCGCGAGGCGGTCAGGCGTTTCAAGGAATTGAATTTCAAGATCGTCGCCGCCGGCGACTCCTACAACGACACGGCGATGCTCGGCGAGGCGCACGGCGGCATCCTGTTCCACCCGCCGGAAAACGTCATCCGCGAATTCCCGCAGTATCCGGTCGTGCTGAATTACGACGATCTGCGCAGCGAGATCGACAAGGCTTTCGCCAAGGTTGGCTGAACCCGAAGCCATGCACCGCGACCGTTTCTACACACTCTCCGCCTCCTGCCCCGACCAGGTCGGCATCATCGCCAGGGTTTCCGGTTTCATCGCCGGCAACGGCGGCTGGATTCTCGAATCGAGTTTCCACTCCGACGTGTTGACCGGTCGCTATTTCATGCGCATCGAGATCAAGGCCGATTCGTTGTCCTTTCTGCTTGCCGAATTCCGCGAGCGGTTCCGCGCCGAGGTCGCCGAACCGTTGCAAATGGACTGGCGAATCAATGACAGCGCGGTCAAGAAGCGCGTCGTCGTCCTCGTTTCCAAACAGGAACATTGCCTCTACGATCTGCTGGCGCGCTGGCAGGCCAAGGAACTCGACATCGAGATCCCGTGCGTCATCTCCAACCACGATACTTTTCGCGGTTTCGTCGAGTGGCATGGCATCCCCTTCCATCACGTGCCGGTTTCCGCCGACAACAAGCAGGCTGCCTACGCTGAAATCCAGCGCATTTTCGAGGATGTGCGCGGCGACTCGATGGTCCTCGCCCGCTACATGCAGATCCTGTCGCCGGAACTATGCGCGGCGCTGTGCGGCAGGATCATCAACATCCATCACAGCTTCCTGCCCAGTTTCGCCGGCGCGAAGCCCTACCACCAGGCCCACCAGCGCGGCGTCAAGCTGATCGGCGCGACCTGCCACTACGTCACCTCGGAACTCGACGCCGGCCCGATCATCGAGCAGGACGTGATCCGCATCGACCATGCCGATTCTCCGGAAGACATGGTGCGCTACGGCAAGGACATCGAAAAGACCGTCCTCGCACGCGGCCTGCGCTACCACCTCGAAGACCGGGTGCTGGTCCATGGCAACAAGACGGTCGTTTTCCGCTAGTTGCACCCCTAATACTTGCTTTGTGTCCCCGCACCGGTGCGGCCCAGCCCAGCCCGCAACTATTCACGGCAAACCGAGAAATATTTCACGGCAAGGAGCCATATCGCCAGCATGACAGCCGGCAAGTGAGGAATATTTCCTGTTGCGGCGGATCATCAGCTTCTAATATGCAACTAGCCAAAACTGGAATAAATCGATGTCGGACAACCCGCAACCCCCCCGCCTTCTGCTCCTCGACTTGCGTCTCGGCAAGCGCGCGGCGCTGCCGGCATTGGCCGGGCTGGCGGTGGTCAATCCCAACCCGTGCAGCGGCAGCGGCGGTTGCCAAGAGGCCAATACGGCGCTGGCCGTGCTGGTGGCGATCGACGGGGAAGCGGCCTACACGGACTGGCAGCATCGTTTCCATCCGATGTGCCCGAGCGGCTTCCCGCACATCGTGTTGCTCGACCCCTGGGACCCGGAATTGGCGCGCCGCATCATCCGGAGCGATGCGGCGGACTGTTGCGCCATGGATGATCTCGAGCGCATCGAACTGATCGTCGCCCGCCTCGAGTACCAGCCGCGCACGGCCTGCGGAGAAACGCCGTCCGACCGGCTTGCTCACCTGCTGCGCCTGCAGGCGACCGTGGATACCCTGCCGATCCCCATATTCATCAAGGATCGCGAGCGCCGCTATATCTCGTGCAACAAGGCATTCGAGGACCATCTCGGCCTGCCGGCCGCCGAGATCATCGGCAAGACGGTGTACGACGTCACTTCGGAGGATATCGCCGCCATCCACGACCGTTCGGATGTCGAGCACCTGGCCCAGGGCGGATCGCAAACTTATGAGTCGCGGGTCCGCCATGCCGACGGCAGTTTCCATGACGTGGTTTTCCACAAGGCGGTCTTCCTCGATGTGGATGGCCAGCCGGACGGCATCGTTGGCGCAATGCTGGACATATCGGAACGCAAGGCGCTCGAGCAGCGTCTGGAACGTCTGGCCGCAACCGATTTCCTGACCGGTATCTACAACCTTCGTACCTTCTACGATCTCGGTCGCCACGAATTGTCCCGGCTGGCGCGCAATGGCGGGGAACTGGCGCTGGTCGTCATCGACCTCGACCGCTTCAAGGAAATCAACGACCGCCTTGGTCACGCGGCCGGCGACGATGCGCTACGCCAGTTCGTTGCCGTCGCTACCGAGAACCTGCGCGAACAGGATATCTTCGCGCGCGCCGGGGGCGACGAGTTCCGCCTGCTCCTGCCGGACACCTCGCCATCCGGCGCCCACCTCGTTGCCGAACGGATTCGCAAGGCGGTCAACCAGATCACGATATGCAGCCCGCGCGGCGAGATCAGGTTGTCGATCAGTTGCGGCATCGCCCGCTGCCATCCCGGTGACGAAAGCCTCGACCAGGCCACCATGATGGCCGACGATGCGCTGTATCAGGCCAAGGCGGCCGGGCGTAACTGCATCCATCCGGCGCCCGAGCAGGGATGGTTCCCAGCCTTTTCAACGTAAGCCCGGACCGTCTCCAGCCAAGCCGACGCGGCTAGAGCCCGTCGCTCAACGCGACACCGGCGCCAATGGTAGTCTGGTTCCAGTTGTAGTCGATCAGGCTTTCCCCATACCCCGAGAAGAATTGCACATAGCCGCGCAGCGGGCCAATCAGCGGCGGCGAGAACCAGTTGGCTTCGACTGCGCCCTTGCCGGTACTCAGGTTGCCGCGAACCGCTGTCGAGAAGGTGTTGCCGCGCCAGCGGTACAGCGCGCTGAGCTTGCCATAGCCGTAGTAATCCGAGATGTCCGAATTGTCGTCCTTGTTCGAATCCTCCGGCAGGCGATACCAGACCGTACCGAACAGCGCGAGATTCTCTCGCTCGACGCCGAATTCGGCGAAGAGCCTGTCCCAGCTGCGCGACAGTCCGTTGTCGGTGCCGTTGGAAAGGATATCGGAACGGCCGTTCGACTGGTGGTTGTAGCCGGCATTCAGAAGTTTCCATTTGAAGCCGCCGCCGAGATCGACGTCCGGTCGGTAACTCACGAACAGCTCGGGCATGTAGTTGTTCTCGCGGAACGGGCGCGAGGTGTCGCCGTTGTACAACTGCCACTGGCTCTGCTGGGTGTAGGCGGCCCACAGGCCCCAGCGCCGGTCATCGGTCGTCCACAGGCGCGCCTTGAAGCTAAACTGGAATTTCGCCTCGGTGCTGCTGAGGTCCTGCTGCGGTTGACCGGTACCCTGGAACAATGGCGAGAACGGTGAATTGTTGACGTTGTCTGTATAGCGCCCGAACAGCAGGTAGTTCGCATTGTGGAAACGGACGTCGAACGGTGCCGAAGCGGGATCGAAGCCCCATGCATTGTCGATCATCGAGATCGTCGTCGGTGCCGTTCCGCCGCTTTCAGCTTGCCTGGCGACGTCGACCGGAGCAACCGTGGCCGCACTTGCAGTCGAGGCCGGGGCCGTGGCTGCTGCCGCAGTTCCCTTGGCGGCCTCCGCGGCACGTCCGCTGACTGCGTCATAGCAGGCCAGGCGCTCCATGCTTGCCGCGATGGCATGACAGTCGGCGGCGCTGTTGGGGGCTGCCTGAACCAGCGTGGCACTGGCGCTGCCCGCGGCGGCGAGGAATAGCACACCGATGCGCGCCCGGGGTTTGGTCATGTCCATCAATTTCTCCAATTTAATGCGAGGCTTGTCACGGACAGCCGGCAAAAACAAGTCGCCGATTATGACACAGGGCCCCCAGCGATACGGGAAAGTCGGGTTTCGTTCACCTGAACAACGGACAAAAAAAGGGCACCCGAAGGTGCCCCGAAGGAGAGAGATTCCTGATTCCGCGAACCCGAAGGCAGGCACCGGGGCCAGCCTTCGGGTTCATGGTCCTAGTGGTGATAGGCAGTCTCGCCGTGCGACGTGACATCGAGGCCTTCGCGCTCTTCGTCTTCCGGTACCCGCAGGCCGATCACGATATCCACCAGCTTGAAGGCGACGAGGGAGACCACGCCCGACCAGACGACGACCGTACCTACGCCCCACAACTGAGCGATCACCTGCGTTGCCATGTCGAAGTCGCCAACCTTGTTGGCCACGTAGTCATAGACGCCCGTGCCGCCTAGGGCCGGATCGACGAAGACGCCGGTCAGGATGGCCCCGAGGATGCCGCCGACGCCGTGGATGCCGAAGACATCGAGCGAATCGTCGGCACCGAGCAGCTTCTTCAGACCATTGACGCCCCACAGGCAGATGATGCCGGCCAGCAGGCCGATCACGATCGCCCCCATGACACCGACGAAACCTGCCGCCGGGGTGATCGCCACGAGGCCGGCAACCGCGCCGGATGCAGCACCCAGCATCGAGGGCTTGCCCTTGATCATCCATTCGGCGAACATCCAGGACAGTGCGGCGCAAGCCGTAGCAACCCAGGTATTCACCATCGCCAGTGCGGCACCGCCGGAAGCCTCGAGCGCGGAACCGGCGTTGAAGCCGAACCAGCCGAACCACAGCAGGGAAGCACCGATCATCGTGAAGGTCAGGGAGTGCGGGGCCATGGCGACATTGCCCAGACCACTGCGCTTGCCGATCATGTAGGCGCCGACCAGGCCAGCCATTGCGGCGTTGATATGCACCACGGTACCGCCAGCGAAGTCGAGCGCGCCCTTCTGGAACAGGAAGCCTGCCGTCTTGCCGGCCGCTTCACCGGCTGCGGCGTCGATGTAGGCATCCGGACCCGCCCAGTACCAGACCATGTGGGCCATCGGGATGTAGGACAGCGTGAACCAGATCACCATGAACAACAGGATGGCGGAGAACCTCGCGCGTTCGGCCAAGGCACCGACGATCAGGCCGCAGGTGATGGCCGCGAAGGCGCCCTGGAAGATCACGAAGGCCAGTTCGGAGATGACCACGCCCTTGGAGAAAGTGGCGCCGACGGATTCCGGCGTCACACCCTTCAGGAAGAGCTTGTCCAACGTCCCGATAAACTCGTTGCCTTCGGTAAATGCCGCCGAGTAGCCATAGACCACCCAGAGCACGGTAATCAGCGAGAAGATCGTGAATACCTGCATCAGCACCGACAGCATGTTCTTCGTGCGGACCAGGCCGCCGTAGAACAATGCCAGACCCGGGATCGACATCAGGATGACGAGTGCCGCACTGGTCATCACCCAGGCGTTGTCACCCTTGTTGACGACCGGTGCCGGTGCTGCAGCAGCGGCTGGTGCAGCTTCGGCCGCCATGCCGCTCATTCCGGACATACCACTCATTCCGGACATACCCGCCGGTGCTCCGGCAGTTGCGGTCGCCGCCGGAGCAGCCACCTTTTCTTCGGCCCAGGCCGGCGCGCCGATAGCGACGGCCCCGACAAGTGCCAGCAATGCGAAAACGCGTTTCATGATTCGCTCCTTAAAGGGCATCGGTACCGGTTTCACCGGTACGGATACGAACAACTTGTTCGAGGTCGAAAACGAAGATCTTGCCGTCACCGATCTTGCCGGTGCTGGCCGATTTTTCGATGGCTTCGATGACCTGATCGATCTGATCGCTTCTGATGGCAGCCTCGATCTTCACCTTGGGCAGGAAATCGACGACATACTCGGCGCCCCGGTATAACTCGGTGTGCCCTTTCTGCCGGCCGAAACCTTTCACTTCAGTGACGGTGACCCCCTGGACGCCAATGGCGGACAAGGCTTCACGCACTTCGTCAAGCTTGAACGGCTTGATGATGGCGGTAACGAATTTCATGAGAGTTCCCCAAAAAGATTTGATATTGGCGCTTCCCCGCTGGCGCCGGCCGGGTCACCGGCGGGGAAGGTTGAAGCTGGATTAGAAGGTCTTGGTCACGGACAGAACAGCGATGGCGCCGCCGGCATCACGGGTCTTGCCGCCGATGCCACTCGAATTCCAGGAATTGGCAAAGCAGTAGAACTCGGCGTTGCCGCAATTGCCCTTGGCATTGGTGTCGACGTAGGCAAGGCCAATGAGCCAGCCGCTGATGTCCTTGGTCACGCCCAGCTTCCAGTCGG
>Ga0316603_10002401_pt1 | contig 10271 bp, 5 predicted proteins | sample OWC_soil_day10_n_FD_207649 | JGI IMG/M metagenome (GOLD analysis project Ga0316603, IMG submission 207649) | Wetland soil microbial communities from Old Woman Creek delta, Ohio, United States - OWC_soil_day10_noCT | ecosystem: Environmental > Terrestrial > Soil > Wetlands | place: USA: Ohio...
CGTTTCGGATGAACCGGAATAAGCGCCTTGCAGGAATACCTTGATACTCGCCACGATACCGGTACCAATTCCTGTCGTGTCGTTCCTGATATAATCTACGACCGCATTGTGCGCCGGGGGAATCGCTCCCGCATTGCCGGCAAAGAGCCCGATATTCCGCACCGTGATAGGGTGGAAGAATTTCGCCGCGGTCGTCCAGTTCGCTCCGTTCGCGGAGTACGAAACTGTCCATGTTTGGTCCTCCCGCTGCACTCGCATCAAGAGCGGGGCGACACCGGTCGGACCGACCAGCACATCCGCGACGATTTTGGGAGAACCGAATCCGTTCGTGAAGGTAGCAACGAAGATCCTGGTCTGGGTTCCGTTGGCGTTGAAGTCCATCCGGATCAGGTTGGCACTGTCCTGCTCGACCAGGACTCCCTGGAACTGAAACTGCGGGCCCAAAGAAGAGTTGAACTTCGCCTGAAGGAGGAAATCGCCGTCACTGACCTCCTGCATGAGCCTGGGAACCTGGTACCCATTTGTCCAGAGGTCGTGTGGTATACCCCCGGGAACTACAAGAGTGACGGTCGTGGCCTCTTTCGTGTACATGAGATCCCCCGGCGGAGTGGGATTCACGAACTTCCATCGTTCGGTATCGAGCGAGGCCGCGTTAAATTCATCCCCCACGAACGATGACGGCGGCAGGAGCGACGTCGTCGTAAACGTGCTGTCAGCGCCTATGCTGGTATTTCCCGCACTGTCGGTTGAGGTTACCCTGTAGTGGTAGAGCGTATTCGGAGTCAGGCCGCTCAGGACGAGGCCGTGTGACTTCGTAGGGATCTCCGGCCCCAAAACCGTCCCGGTGTAGGTGGTGGTTGTTCCATAAGAAACCGTGCTGTTGGCCGGTTCATTTGTTTCCCATTTTATGTATGCAGAGCGCGCCCCCGCCACAGCCTGGATGGGGCCGAACAGGGGAGCCGTGACGTCTCCTTCCAACGGCGCCACGGTGACCTTACCAATTGTGACATCGGTATAATGTGCCACAAAGAGGATGGATCCGTGCTGGGGATCGGCCGACGATTCAAGCCCGCGCAACAACCACGAGCCGGGTTCTGCCTGTCCTGCTCTCCAGAATTTCAGCCTGTAGTACCCGCGCGAGCCGGGAAGTGTGTTCACGCGCACTTTGAGGAAATATCTCGTCCCGTAGCGAATGGCATTGGATGAATCGCTATCCTGATCGCGAAGAATGAGGTTGTTCCCGAGGATCTCCCAGCGGTTCGCGTCCGTTTTTCCGAAACCGTTGCGCCAGTGATACCAGCCAAGCGCCCCCAGGGGAAGATACCCCGTCATCGGCTGTGTGATCGGCGGATTGAACGTCGGACTGTTCGTGTGTCCCACCCAACGCAGCATCACTCCGAAGGCGGGCCCACCATTTGCCTGAGTGAAAGCCGTGGCCGTGGAATCGATCTTATGGACGGTGAATTCCGCTGTGACGTCGTAATCCGTCCATGAGGTGTCGCCCATGGCGATTGCCCGGTCATACCCGGGGGCGATGATGTGGATGCCTTGACTGGTCGTTGTCCAGTGGCCATCGACAACCTGAGCCGAATCCGACAGGCTGGTCACGGTAGACCAGTCTACCACGTATGGTACAGGCCACGCCCTGCCCGCGATGTACATGACGGTTACGGTTTCCCTTACAGCAACGCCGACTGAGTCCACCGCCCTGATCGCCACCGTGTTGGCCCCGCTCTGGAGGGAGGCATAGGGTAGATTGATCTTAAAGTCCCCCAGCTTCTGCAACAACCTTCCGTCCGGGCCGAGAGAAAGCTCCGTGACCGGACCGCCGTTCAGTGTATAGAAGAGCGAGTCAATCCCGAAAGGCCCCGCCACGTTTCCAAGGACGTCCGCGTTGCGCTGCGGGATCCCAACCGTTCCGAAGGTCTGAGTTGTGCCGTACCACACGGTGATGACCGGGGCGCCAGCAGTCGTCGCGACGAAATTGCCCGTCGTCGTCGAATTGTTCGGGCGGTTGTCGTTGGATGTGATGCGGAAGTTGTACAAAGTGCCGGCATCAAGGTTGGGAATGGTGACCTCGTGTACGACATTCGTGCCTGGATGGCTCGCTGTTCCTCCCTCGTATGAAAGCGTCTTTCCGTACTGCACGGAGCCGGTGGCAGACTCGTCGGTCTTCCATGAGACGAGCAGTCCGCCGCCCCCCGGAACCACTTTCACGCTGTAGATGAGGGGCGGGATGCTGTCGGTCACCGACGCGCTGTCTTCCGGGCTGAGCGGAGAAGCCGAGTTGAAGAAGTAATCGACGATGGCTGTGTGTGCCGGCGTATTGGTGCCGCCGCTATTCCCCGTGAACAACCCGACACGGTTGACGGTCATCGTATGCGAGAAGTTCCCGTTGGGGATCCATGTCGAACCATCGAATGAATGGCTGACGGCCCATGTGTTGCCGGTTCGGCCGACCCGCAAAATGAGAGGCTGGGTAACCGAGCCGAGCGATTGATTGAGCCGCACCACCGGCGAGCCCAGCCCGCCCGAAAACGAAGCGGCGAAGATCCGTACGTTCGCACCATCGCTGTTGAATTCGATGCGCAGGAGGTTGGCGGTGTCTTGTTCAACGATGATCCCCTGCATCTGATAGGCCGAAGTCACATTGGATTCGAATTTCGCCTCGACGGTGAAATTCGTGTTGGGCGCGGGTTGCATAATCCGTGGCACCTTGTTGCCTGTTGACCAGAGATCATGCTCGACGCCGCCCGGGACAGCCAGAGAGAGCGTCGCGTTATTGCTCCCCGTCCCGAGGAACGTGAGCGTTGCATCACCCCGGGGATCAACCAGCGTCCAAAGCGACGTCTTGAGATTGTATGCGTTGAAATCGTCCGAGACAACTTGTGAGTGAACCGAGGCTCCGCCAAGCAGAGCCAGACAGATCAAACTCACCACGAACAGGGTACCACGATTCATGGGGCCTCCAATGAGCAAGTCGAAGAACAAGAATCCACTCCTGAATTGCAGCCAATTCCATCCTCATTCCGTCCCGGACCGGCCGGATTTGACGCCCGGCGCTCAAAACTGCCGCTTTTTCCTCCAGTGCAGTGTGATCGCCGTCACACTCACGGACAAAGGGATCCATGGGCAGCCTTGACCGCAGAGACTCTAGGCACCGCGTAAACTGGGACTCTCCTGGATTGGCATTCGCAATGCACGCCTCGCGACTCCCGCCGGGCACGACCACCGATATCCCTCATGCCACAATCCACACTCAGAGGGACTCTCCTCATCTCTCGTGAGGTATATTCCCTGTAATGCGTCCGGAAGTCCATAACCCGATCACAGCCAACAAGACGTTGCATGCACACATATCGTTGCGGCACACACCGGGGTGACAGGAACAAGGACTTACAATCAACTACTCCATGGCATGCAACAATGTTGCGCACAAAAAGTTCCAAGGGACTGGCCGTAACTTCGCCTATGCTCGTCCGCTGGAGGGAGTAAACAAAGCGGCACTCGAAGAGCGAGCGCCGTTGTATGATGCGTCGGTACAGATCGATTCAGGCCACCTCTTGACCCTTCATGTCGCGATAGAAGGCGGCCGTTCTGCGCACTCCTTCTTCCCAGGCGACCAACGGCGAATACCCCAGCAGCCGTTTGGCAAGATCGACGGCGGCGCGGGAGTGCTTGACATCCCCTGTCCGGGCAGGCTCGAAGATCGGATCCACGTGCGCTCCGATCACTTTGGAAAGCTCTTCATGCAACTGCAACAGGGAATGCTCGTCTCCACAGGCGACGTTCATCACTCTGCCGATTGCATCGTCGCACGTGCATGCCAGAAGATTTGCGTGAACCACATTGCTCACGTATGTGAAATCCCTGGACTGCAGGCCGTCGCCATAAATTGTCGGTGGCTTGCCTTCGAGCAATGCGGTAGTGAACCGCGGAATGACCGCCGAGTACTGTGATTTTGGGTCTTGCCGGGGGCCAAACACATTGAAATACCTGATGCAGGCGGTAGGCATCTGATATGCAAGATGGAACGCGATGCAGTACCGCTCCCCGGCCAGTTTCGACACGGCATACGGCGAGAGAGGATTCGTCGGGAGATCTTCATGTTTGGGCGAGACGACGCTGTTGCCATACACCGACGACGACGATGCGAAGACCAGGCGCTTCACCCCCGCATCACGCGCCGCCAGCAGGACGTTGAGGGTCCCGCGCACATTGACCTCGTTTGTGCTCACCGGATCAGCGATGGAGCGTGGCACGGACGGGAGCGCCGCCTGATGCAGCACGTAGTCGATTCCTTCCATCGCCGAGCGAACACCCGCCTCATCCCTGATGTCTCCCTCCCGGATCTCCAGATTCTGGCGCGCTTCCGCGATCCCGGGGAAAGCCAGGTTTTCTCTTTTTCCGGTGGCAAAATTGTCCAGTACCCGCACACGCTGTCCCCGGCGGAGCAGTTCCTCGACAATGTGGGAGCCGATGAACCCTCCTCCTCCGGTCACCAGGTAGTGCATGGGATTTCCGTTTGTCATGGCACGCCTCAGGCTCTGTGGCAGAACGGATTGGAATCCGCCAGCAGATGCCGGGTATCGATAACGGGCAAGCCGAGCTTCTCGAAGTCCACGCTGCGATACTCGTCATGAGCCGTGGAGACAACGATCGCATCGTAGGCTTTCGTGATCGGGACGGACTTCCTTCCGGCGTACTTCGAATACTCTCGCGACGGCCTGATCACCGGAATGTACGGGTCGTTGTAGCTCACCACGGCGCCTTTGTGCTCCAGCTTTTCGATCAACCGGTACGAAGGCGACTCACGGTCGTCATCCACGTTCGCTTTGTAGGAGAGCCCAAGCAACAGAATGCGTGCGCCCTTGAGAGGCTTTCCGAGGTCGTTCAACACTTCCATGACCCGCGTCACCACGAAATCGGGCATCGACGTGTTGATCTCGCCGGCAAGTTCGATGAACCGGGTGCTCACTTCGAATTCGCGCGCCTTCCAGGTGAGATAGAACGGATCGATCGGGATGCAGTGCCCGCCAAGCCCCGGGCCCGGATAAAACGGCATGAAGCCGAACGGCTTGCTCTTGGCTGCTTCGATGACCTCCCAGACGTCGATCCCCATCTTCATGAACGTGACTTTCAGTTCGTTGACCAGCGCGATATTCACCGCACGGAAAGTGTTCTCCAGGATCTTTGTGGCCTCTGCCGCAGCAGTCGAAGAGACCGGCACGGTGCGCACAATGATCTGCTGATACACTTTTTCAGCGACTGCCAGCCCTTCGGGCGAGGTCGAGCCCACAACTTTCGGAATAGTTTCGGTGGAATAATCTTTACGTCCGGGATCTTCCCGCTCGGGAGAGAAAGCGACATAAATGTCCTTGTCCACCTTCAAGCCGCTCTTTTCCAGGATCGGAACCATGACCTCGTCGGTCGTGCCGGGGTAGGTGGTGGACTCGAGCACGATCAACTGCCCCCGCCGCAGATGCGGAACCAGCGCCTCGCAGGTGTTCACGATGTAGGACATGTCGGGTTCACGGTTCCTGTTCAACGGGGTCGGCACGGCGATCAGCACTGCGTCACATTTGCTGACATTCGTGAAGTCCGTCGTCGCACAAAGCAGCCCTGTGTCTACGGCGTTCTTGATCCGGGTCGCCGGAATGTGTTTGATGTACGACTCCCCGTTCATCAACGCATTGGCCTTCTTTGTGTCAATGTCCAGCCCGATGGCATTGAACCCCTTTTCCACGAAGCAAAGAAGCAACGGCAGCCCTACGTACCCCAGGCCTACCACCCCCACGGTAGCGGTCTTGTTGTCGAGTTTCTCCAGAAGCATCGTCTTCATGGTCAACCTGCGCATTAGTGAGTAATTGCAGCAATCGTTTTGAAAACTTCCGAGGACCCTTTTACGGCGTCTGATGGGAAATGGTACTGACAAATCTCGTGATACACAAGGAAAAGGACCTTTTCCATCGCCGATCCCCTGTTTTCCTCAACACCTACGATAATCATCCGGGGAGATCCCTGTTGTGACCACCGGCAACTCTGCCGCTTTCAGGTCTTCGTCTCGCGGGATGTACCTTGTTCGTTCCCTCCGGGAATCAGGGCTGCAGCCTTGTCGTTCTCAATGCCCCCTGGCGGCTTGCAGGGGGGCTTTCCGGGATTACTCCGGCTCCAGCCACGTCAGCCGTGGTGGCCCAGAAGTCCTCAGCCTTCGGTATCCCACGCCGGAACCCGAGGATGATATTTCTCGCCCTGAGAAATTCGCCTCTGAAGAAAAGGAACGCCCGCATCCATCCCTTCCTGATAGCCAGCAGAACGATGGCCAGGGCAGCGACGCTCAACAGAACGAGGAACAGTCCTATCAATTTCAAAGCAAGGAATGCGATGAGCAAGCACGCTACGACGGCGACCATCCCATTCACCGCAAAGGTCTTCCTTTGCGCCACGATGAGGTCCCATGAGATGCTTCTGAAGCCGTAGCGGCGGAAGATCTGCCCCAATCCGGTGAAGTATCCGGCTTTTTCATCCTGTTCCGATTTTGTGCGCGGCTTCATGACGTGATACACCATTGGTGTGTCCAGGCGAAGTATCGAAAATCCTCCCTCCGTGATACGGAAAGCGAGTTCCCGTTCCTCTTCTCCCCTGACAAACGGATTGAATGTCCCCACCTTCTGGATCACCGACCGCCGGTACATTCCCGCGGTCGGAAGATACTTGGCCTTCCCCGGAATGTAGCGCGGCGGATGCTTGAAGCTCAATTCCTCTCCCGGCAGGACCACGAAGATCCTGCCGGCTATGGCGGCAACCGTTTCGTCCTGAAAATGCGTCAGGGCTGTCTGGAGCCATCCTTCGATCAGGATATTGTCTCCATCCAGAAAGAGGACATACTTCCCTGTGGCCCGCTTCGTGCCCACATAGCGCCCCGCCGCGGGCGAATACCCCGAGCATGCGTCGATCCGGATGATCGTGATAGGATACCTGCGGGCAATCTCCACCGTTCGGTCGGTCGATGCCGAGTCCACCAGAATGACCTCGCGCTCCAGCCCTTCCGTCTGCTTGAGCACCGACTCCAGGCAGGAGCCGATCGCCGCCTCCTCGTTGCGTGTGATAACTATGACACTGAGTTCCATAAGCAAACCTTTCACGTTGCGCGGCCTCCGAATCTGGCGCGTATCAGTTCCTTCACTTCCAGGACGAGCGGTCGTTGAATCAAGAACAGGACGATGCCGTAGGCGGCGACGCCGACGATGACCAGGCCGATAACCGTCGCGACGCCGTGTCCGCCACCTCCGGCAAGACGAAGCGGCTCCTTGCTGAGCTGGACGGCGCCCATCATCACCAGCCCGGCGGCAATGGCGGGAAGCGGAGCAGTCACCATGTTGAGCGCGGTGCCTTTCAGGACCGATTGCATCTGGTACACATTGAAGGCCAGTCCGACAATGTGGGCGCCGAGAACAGCGAAGGCTATTCCCACGATCCCGGCCGGGAGCAACAGCGCGAAAAGCGGGAGCATGGTGAAGAGCACAACGAGGCCCGCGCGGACATTGTACGAAGGCCGGCCTTGAGACAGAAAGAGTGCCGACGTGCTTGCCGACAACGGTTTCACCAGGCCGACACAGGCCAGGACCTGGAAGGCAGGGATCATGGGGATCCACTTTTCCCCCAGGAGCGTGGAGACCACCTCCGGCGCGGTAATGGCCATGCCCATGGACACGGGCACCGTCACAAAGGAAATCAACCGCGCGCTTTTGAGGTATGCACGCTTCAACCGTTCGGTCTCCCCCTGGATCCGCGCGTAGGACGGGAGCAGAACCGTACCCAGGACATTGTTGATGCTGTCGACCGAGCGGCTCGTGAAGTCGTATGCCTTGCCGTACAGCCCGAGGGAGGCGGTCCCAAGCCAGCGGACGACAGTCAGGTTGTCGATGATCGAATAGACATACGTGATGATCCCTCCGCCGGTCGAATGAATCCCGAAAGTCAGGAGCGATTTCATCAGGCCCCGATCCCATGGCTTTCGTACCAGCCACTCGCGGCGCGGCGAGACGATCCAGTACAAGGTCACCGTCGCCAGGGATTTCGCGAGTGACGACCAGACGAGGCTCCAGTACCCAAATCCCGTGTACGCGAGGCCGAGGGCGACGCCGATGTGGAGGAGCTCCACCACAACGACGATTTTGCTGATCCGGCCGAAGAGGAGTTCCTTCTGGAGCAACGCCTCCGGGACGATCATCAACGACCCAAGGAAAATGAGGAACGACATCCACTGCAACACGGGGGTGACTTCCGGATGACCCAGGAGGCGTGCAAAGGTCCCGGAGAAGAGCAGGATGATCAGGGTCAGCAGCGCTCCCGTCATCGAGGTCACGACAAACGACTGGTACGCCGCCTTACCCCGATCGGCGCGCGTCTGCACCAGGGCCGGGCCGAGGCCAAAGCCCGAGAAGAGGTTCGTAGTAGAAAGGACGATGCTCGCGGTTCCGACGATGCCGAAGCTCACCGGATCAAGAAGGCGCGCCAGCAGGATCGAGGAGATGATGGAAATACCACGCAGTCCGATCGTGGCCGTCCCCATCGCCAGGGTCCCGCTGAAGATCTGGGTTTTGAGATCCGAGTGGCCTTTCCGGACAGGAGGTGTTTTGTCGGGGGTCTCGATGTTCATCAGTTCGCGCCAAGCTTTCTCGCAGCGGCGTGCCATGCCACCGACGGATCGTGAAGAAGCGAGCGTCCAAGGGCGGCTGCGGCAGCCATGAGCTTGTGGCCTTTCGCATAGAGGACCCCTTTGCGCCAGTAAGCATCCGCGATGCGCCTGGTCAGGAGGCGTTTGTATCCCGAAGAGAGGCCGGGAACAGTTCGGAGAATATCCTGCCACATCAAGACGGAGCACTCCCAGTGCTTCACGGCTGATGGCCCATACTCACCGGTGAGCCGGTGGCCATGTTCCCCGGCGCTTTTCACGGTGCCGCCAACGAACGACACCGCACACATCGCATGGACCGTTCCGAGTCGCGTGAAAAGATGCGTATCTTCCGCGGCCGGCAGGCGCTCCCAGAGCCCTCCCGCGGCAAGAAATTCGGAGCGTCGAAAAACGGAGAAAGGCAGCAGCATCGGTTGAGACTCAGCAAAAACGATCGCGATCGGCTTTTCGATCAGTTCGAAGGGAGCTTTTGCGGAGAACCCGGCACGGGCCCAACGGTTGTTCGGCGGCGGATAGTCTTCAAATTCTGCGTCGGAAAAATACAGGACCGCGACACCGGCCGTTCCCGAGATCGCAGCGGCCATCTGCTCAAGGTATGTGGCCGCCCAGATGTCATCGGAATCCAGGAAGGCGAGCCAGGGATGACGCGCTTCCCTGGCGCCGTGGTTCCTCGCAGCAGCAGCACCGGCGTTGTTCTGAGGCAGATATGTCACCCGGGGCCCAAACCCTTCCACACGAGCTCGTGTGGCGTCACGGGAGCCGTCATCGACGATGATCACTTCCGAGGGGGGGTAGGTCTGGTTCAGAACGCTTTCAATTGCGCGACCCACCGTGTCTGCGCGATTGTACGTCGGGATGACCACGCTGAACCGGGGGGAATCTCCCGGACCTGACTGGCTATCCATGCGCTTCCGCGGCACGTGTCGCGCCATTTTTTGGACGACCCGCCCCGGCGAAGAAATTCCGGAGACCTGCTACAAACTCTGCTGCGAGCGCCCCTAGGCGATTTCGATACCCAACGCCCAGCCAGAACAAACATCTGAGCTTGACCGGGAGATTGAGTGGAGAGCGAAAGATGGCTTTGACATACTCCCACACCTGGCGCCACTGCGGGAAGAGCACACGCCCCTTCAGGCGAGGATCGAACCAACCAGCGCGAAGGTGCCACCCGCCACCGATGGGATTCGCGCGTCCCGACGAGCCTCCATGATGGCGATGATAGAAGAGAGGCTCCGGTATCTCGAAGAACTGGCCGTACAGCCCGAGTTCTCCCAACAACGTCCGATCCGAGTCCGTGTAATTGAGTATGAGGGCCGTCCGCCGCAGGACGTTGAGCCGTATGAGGCCGAATACCTGCTCGCAATCGTAATCAAGACGAACAAGTTGCCTCAACCTCTGGGCGGGATCAGGCGAATTCGCTCTCTGACTGCTGGGGATGTGACTCAGTCGCTTCCTGTCGATCTTGTTCCCATTCTCATCGATATCGATATCATCGGGATAACAGAGCACGACCGCAGGAGTACGGTCAAGCACTTCGACGCATCGTTCAAGATACGCGGGAGCACAAAGATCG
>Ga0316603_10002402_pt1 | contig 10270 bp, 10 predicted proteins | sample OWC_soil_day10_n_FD_207649 | JGI IMG/M metagenome (GOLD analysis project Ga0316603, IMG submission 207649) | Wetland soil microbial communities from Old Woman Creek delta, Ohio, United States - OWC_soil_day10_noCT | ecosystem: Environmental > Terrestrial > Soil > Wetlands | place: USA: Ohio...
GGGGACGGTGGACTGGGTGGCTGGGATCAGAGGTCGCGGGCAGCGGCGAGGACTTCCTCGGCGTGGCCATCGACCTTGACCTTGCGCCACTCCCGGCGCAGGACGCCCTTCGCGTCGACCAGGAAGGTGCTGCGTTCAACGCCCATGTACTTCTTGCCGTACATGCTCTTTTCCCTGATCACGTCGAAGATCCGGCAGGCGACCTTCTCCTCGTCCGCGAGGAGGTCGAACGGGAAGTCGTACTTCGCCCTGAATCTGCCGTGCGACGCGAGACTGTCGGTCGAAACGCCGACGACCTCGGTCTTCGCCTTGCGGAACTGCGGGTAGAGGTCGCGGAAGGCGAGGCCTTCCCGGGTGCAACCCGACGTGTTGTCCCGCGGGTAGAAGTAGATGACGAGGTTTCGGCCCGCGGCCGCGACCGGTTTCCAGGACGTGCCGGACGTCGAGGGGAGTGAGAAATCGGGGACTTTGCTGCCGAGCGCAGCGGTCTTTTCAGCCATGGGGCCTCACGCCTTCAGGGGTTCGAGGATCGCGTCGAGATTCAGGTGATCGCACAGGTCCATGAATTCCTCGCGCAGGGCCGCGATGTGGATGCGCGTGGGAACGTGCACGACCATGTAGACGGAAAACATGGGCGCGCCGGTGTGGGCGGCGCTGTAGGTCCGTGTCGTGATGTCGCCGATGTCGATGCCACGCGAGGAGAAGAACCCGGCCAGCGCGTGGAGGACGCCGGGTTGGTCGAGGCAGACCACGTCCACGGTGTAGGACACCATGTCCGTGCGCGGCGGCCGCGGCTCCGTGCGGCGGGTCGTGATCGTGAGACCGGAGGTCTCCGCGAGCTTCGCAAGTTCGCCCTCGAGCTTGGCGAGCGTGTGCCAGTTTCCGGAAACCAGCACGAGCGTCGCGAACTCGTTGCCGAGCGCGGTCATGCGGCTTTCGAGGATGTTGCCACCGCATTCGGCGACGACCCGGGTCAGGTCGTAGACGAGACCAGTGCGGTCATTACCGATGGCGGAAATCGCGATGAGTTGCTTCATGGGGCCTTCAAGCGATCAGTGTAGCCGGGCGCACGTCCGGCGTACACGCGCTTTTCTTGCGTCGCAAGGCGGCGCGTGAGTAGCATCCGTGGTTGGCAGTCGAGGGGCAAGAATGTTCAAGGGCAGCATCCCGGCGCTCGTCACGCCCATGCGCAGCGACGGCACGATCGATCTCCCGGCCTGGGACGCGCTGCTCGATTTTCACGCACGCGAGGGCTCGGACGGCGTCGTCGTCGGTGGCACGACGGGCGAGTCCCCCGTGCTCGACCGATCGGAACTCGAGGAACTCATTCGACGTGCAAAGCCGCGGCTGGCGGGCCGCATGCCGGTCATTGCGGGCAGCGGCACCAACGGCACGGCAAAGAGCGTCGCGCTGTCGCGCGCGGCCGAGGCTGCCGGCGCCGATGCGCTGCTGGCCGTGACTCCGTACTACAACAAGCCCACGCAGGAAGGCCTCTACCTGCACTTCACCGCGATTGCAGACGCCGTCGGCATCCCGGTCATCCTCTACAACGTGCCTGGGCGCACCGCTTGTGACCTGCTGCCGGAGACGATCGCGCGCCTGTCGCGTCACCCGCGCATCGTCGGCGTGAAGGAAGCGACGGGGGATATCGAGCGCGGCGCCGAGGTCTTACGCCAGTCCGAGGCCGGGTTCCTGCTCATCAGCGGCGACGACCCGACCGTCGCGCGACTGATGCGGATCGGCAGTTGTGGCGTGATTTCCGTCACGGCCAACGTTGCGCCTCGCGCGATGCACGACCTGTGCATGGCCGCGCTGGCCGGCCGGCACGACGAGGCTGCGGCGATCGACGCGCGCCTCGCTCCGTTGCACAAGGCCTTGTTCGTCGAGCCGAACCCGATCCCGGTCAAATGGGCCGTGCAGCGCATGGGGCTGATCGGTCCGGGCATCCGACTGCCGCTAACACCCTTGTCCGAAACCAACCGAGGTACGGTCGAGGCGGCGATGCGGGCCGCGGGCGCGGTCCTGTCCTGATCGCGGGGGCTTTTCTGCCCCGGGCCGACCGTGTAGGCTCTCGGCCCCTTCGAGTGGAGAGGTGGCCGAGTGGTCGAAGGCGCTGGACTGGAATTCCAGTTACATCCTCACAGGTGTACGTGGGTTCGAATCCCACCCTCTCCGCCAAGGCCCTTTGTAGGTCAATAGCTTAGCGGCGTTTCTTCTCCGTCCCAACATTCGGCCCACGGTAAACCCGGGCGATTCGACAGGTCGCGAGGTATCGCAGGTTTGCGAGACCTGGCAGCGGTTCGACGCCGCAATCCGCGCCAGCCGGATGCTGGAGACGGCGGTCAAGGCGGCGTTGGGTGACGGCAAGGTCGGCAAGGCCGCTGCGAATTCACCCCGCGAGATTAACTTGGCGGTAACGCAGCAGGACCGGGCCCGCTTTCATCTCATGCATCAGCACCGCTCGCGGGCGATCACGGGATAGGCGCACTCGACCACCGCGCGCGTCTGCACACGCGACGTCTCCCGGGTTTTCGAAAGGGGATGCAGCCGGTGGCGGGTGACTCCCGCGCACGTTCTGCGCGGGTCCGCTGCGTCAGGGATGGCGCCGCGATCACCTCCGCCTCGCGTGCGGGATGTACGCTGACGCACAGACCCCGCTGACGCGTTGAGTACTCTTGCCGCTTGCTGGTCGCAGACCAAATGCTTGGACCGGGAGGCAGATATGACGCTCATCTCGTTATTTTTAGCAGTAGGCTTCGGGTTTTCGGCTGGAGTGCTGGCAATGTCACTGCTCCGCATGGCATCCCCCGACCCGTCGACGACGGAACCCGCGTCGGACCTAAGGCCCCAACGCCGGAAAGTCGATCTTGTCGCGGGGGGCGAGCGGCCCATGCCCCACGCCTAGCGTGCCACGCGCTCGCCTGCGGGCGATGCATCGGCAGCGCACTGGTCCTGCGCGTCGCCTGAGGTTTTTGCGTGCGTCTCAGGCATGACCGCGTTCGACATCAGGTATCCGCTCACCTTCTCCGCCACTTACAGAAACGCCCCGCAAGGGGCGTTTTCATTTCCGATGCTGCACACTTTGCGCCGCATGCGCGCGCTACTCATCGTTCTGGCCATCGCTGCACTTGCGGGTTGCTCCCGCGCCCCATCGCCCGAGCGCCTCCAGGGACCGACGATGGGCACGACGTACAGCGTCGTCGTCACGCGGTTACCGTCTGGCGTGACACGCGAGTCGCTCCAGTCGACGATCGATGAAGTGCTCGCCGACGCCAACAATCACCTGTCCACGTACGATCGTACGTCGGAAATTTCGCGGTTCAACGACAGCACGAGCACTGACTGGATTCCAGTTTCGCCGCAGCTGTTCGAGGTTGTCGCAATCGCGCGGGAGATGAGCCGAGCCACAGGAGGTGCGTTCGACATAACGGTCGGCCCGCTCGTCAGGCGTTGGGGATTTGGCGGCGGATCGGAAGACGCACGCTGGCCGGAGCCGGCCGAGGTCGCACGGTTGCGGGAGTTCGTGGGCTTCGAGAAGCTCGAGTTGCAGCCCGCGGGACCATTCCTCCGGAAAACCGTCGGTGATCTGCAGATTGACGTGGGCGCCATCGCACCGGGCCTGGCTGTGGACCAGATCGCCGAGCGCTTCGAGGCGCTGGGCGTCCGCGACTACCTGGTCGAATTGGGCGGGGAGGTGCGGGGACTGGGGCGCAGCCCGGCGGGCCGGCCCTGGCGTGTCGCGGTCGAAGCGCCGCTGGCCGGCGAGCGTCGGCCGTATGCCCTGGTCGAGCTGGACGGCCCGGGTGTATCGACCTCAGGCGATTACCGCGACTTTCACATCGTGGACGGGAAGAAGCTGTCGCACACCATCGACCCGCGCACCGGCGCTCCGGTGGAACACGCGCTCGCATCGGTCTGCGTGGTGCACCGATCGACGGCGCGCGCCGACGCCTATGCAACGGCACTGATGGTTCTCGGACCCGAGGACGGCATGAAGCTCGCGGAGCGCCTCGGCCTCGCCGCGCTCTTCATCGAGCGCGCCGTGACGAATGGCGAGTTCAGAGCGCAGGCCACGCCCGAATTCGAGCGTTTGCGCCGTCCGCTCGAGTGAAGGCTATCATCGAACCATGGCCGATCACCTGACCCGACTTCGCCGCCGGCCGCTCATGGCACCGTTGCTGGTGCCGCTGCTCATCGTCCTGGCAGCCGGAGCTGGCATCTTCTGGCTCGGCACGTGGGCACGCACGACGGTGGTCATCCTCGTGCGACATGCCGAGGCCGCGCCGGCCACCAGCGGCGATCCCGACCTGAGCCCGGCGGGCGAGGCCAGGGTGCGCGGGCTGGGCGAGTACCTGGCCGACGTGCTTCCCGGCGGCAAGGTCGATTACCTGTACGCGGCAGACACTCGCCGTGCGCAGCAGACGGCCGCGCCCATCGCCAACCAGTTCAAGCTGCCGATCAATCTGCTGGCGAGCAGCGACTGGGCAGGCATTGCGACGCGGATCAAGCGCGAGCACCGGGGCGAGACCGTCGTGGTCGTGGGTTACGCGAGTACGCTGCCGTCGGTGATCAGCCAGTTGAGCGCCACGCAAGTGGCGATCAGGGAGGACGACTACCGCTCGGTCTTCGTGGTAGTGATACCGAGTCCCGGCGAGACGCGAGTCCTGCGACTGCGCTATGGGAGCTGAGGGAGCTGAGTTCCGGGCGTTTCCGCGGCAACGCCGGCTGATGCCAGAATCAGGTATGTTCCGTAACTAACTGTAAAATAAATTATTTCTCAGACGCGCCGGCCGCGATTGCCTGGCGAACGAAGGCCTCGTGGGCCCCGATGCGCAGGTCCGCCAGCACCGAGTCCTTGATCTTGCCGTCGGTGCCGATCAGGTAGGTTCCGCGACGCACGCCGAAGCCGAGCGGCCCGTCGAGGTCGTAGGCTTTCACGACGGTCTTGTCCGGGTCCGCCAGCAGCGGGAAGTTGATGTCGTGCTTCTCGGCAAACCGGCGGTGGGACTCGGTGTCCTGGGGACTGACCCCGACCACTCGCAGCCGGGCCCTCAGCATTTCCTGGTGCAGGTCCCGGAAGCTGCAGGCTTCCTTCGTACAGCCGGGCGTGAAGTCGGCCGGGTAGAAGTAAAGGATCAAAGGCCCGTCGACCAACAGGGACTTGAGGGTGTGACGACGGCCAGCCTGGTCGGCGAGCGTGAAGTCCGGGGCCTTGCTGCCGTTCTTAAGCATGATGCGATCCTCCCGTGGCTTTCGCCGCGACCGAGTAATCCACTTCCATGACGACGTAGCCCGCATCTTCCATGCCGCAGTGGCGGTATGTCAGCTGCGCACGGTGATTTTCGCGTTCGACGTAGAGGCGGATCCCGCAGACCCCAGGATCGTCTTTCGCCAGCCGTTCGACGTGCGCATACAGCGCGCGAAACACACCGACGCGCCGCGCCGGCGGGTCGACATACACACTCTGGATCCACCAGAACACGCCGTTGCGCCAGTCGCTCCATTCGTAGGTGATCATGAGTTGGCCGACGACACGGCCGTCCCGCTCGGCGACGAAGTACTGCCCCCGGGACGCGTCTTCAAATACCGAGAGCACGCCGGCACGGGCGCGGCCCTCGTCCAGGCGCTTGTGCTCGGTCTCGAGCGCCATCGCGATGTTGCCTCGGGCGATGGTATCGGCGTCGCCTTGGTGGGCGGCCCTGATGGAGATGCTCATGAGCAGATCATACAAGTCTGCAAGCTTCGGTTGCGGGCCGCAGACCCGATGCTACAATGCGCGCCCTCGCGTGGGGCGGTAGCTCAGCTGGGAGAGCGTCGCGTTCGCAATGCGAAGGTCGAGGGTTCGATCCCCTTCCGCTCCACCACGCATCCTTGGCCGGGTTTCCACCCGGCCGTTTTCTTTTACACTGCCGGTCATCGCGCCCCGGTAGCTCAGTGGATAGAGCAACCGCCTCCTAAGCGGTAGGTCGTCGGTTCAACTCCGGCCCGGGGCGCCAATTGACTTGCAGCGGGAATTCCCGTCTGTCATGCGGTTGCATCGAGGCCGCGTCACACAACTTTCCGCATAATGTGTGTCTAACGCCGTCAGGGCGGGTGCGAGGACGCAGAGAGACCAGCATGGCGATCAATCGGAGTTGCGCCGCGTTCCGGACCGTGACCCGAATCATGCGCCCAACGTGGCTGGTCCTCGGCGTGGTGCTTGGCGCCTCCATCGGAACTCGCGCCGTTTCGACCGAGTTCAGTCCCGCGCGAACCCATCCAGGTGCGACCGCCGAATTCGCGGCCGATCGAGTAATCGTCAAATTCAGGGACGGCAGTCTCGGCAGCTCAGCGCAAACGAAGCCGGCCGCGGAGAAGGTCGCCGCGCTGGCGATCCGCACAGGAATTCCCGTCCGTCAGACGCGCCGCATCGGACCTGACCTGCGAATCCTCGAGCTTGGTGCCCCCGCCTCTCGAGAGTCGCTGGCGGTGACACTCGCGCGACTGCGGGCGGATCCCGAGGTGGAATACGCCGACCCCGACCAGCGGCGCTATCCGCACGCGCTCCCGAACGACACGCTGTTTCCCGGACAGTGGTACCTGCAGAACGCCGCGGTCACGCCGAGCGCCGTGGACGCCGTGCGCGCGTGGGACCTCACGACGGGCAGCACGGGCGTCGTCATCGCCGATCTCGACACCGGCGTGAGGTTTGAGCACCCCGACCTGGGGGTGGCGGGCCTGGGTGGACGCCTGCTGCCTGGATTCGATTTCGTCAGCGATCGCAGTATTGCCAACGACGGAGACGGCTGGGACTCCGACGCGTCCGACCCTGGCGACTGGGTGACGACGACTGAGGCCAGTACCTCGCAGTTCAGCGGGTGCAGTGCTTCGGACAGCTCGTGGCACGGCACGCGCGTGGCGGGAATCATCGGCGCAGTGACCAACAATTCGCAGGGCGTGGCCGGGCTCGGCTGGAACGGATGGATCCTGCCCGCGCGCGTGCTCGGCAAGTGCGGCGGGTTTGATTCGGACATCCTGGCGGCAATGCTCTGGGCCGGGGGCCTCGCGGTGGACGGGGCGCCGGCCAATCCGTACCCGGCCCGCATCATCAACATGAGTCTCGGCGCCTCGGGGGCGTGCCCGCAGAGTTATCTGGACGTCGTGAATCGGCTGCTCGCGCGCGGCGTGCTCGTCGTTGCATCGGTTGGCAACGAAGGCAGCGTCGTGGACGCGCCCGCCAACTGCCCGGGTGTCGCCGGGATCGGTGGGCTGCGGCACGCTGGCACGAAGGTCGGTTTCAGCAATCTCGGCCCGGGCGTTGACCTGAGCGCTCCGGGCGGTAACTGTGTGAACGCGGGTGCTGGACAGCCGTGCCTGTATTCGATCGACACGACGACCAACCTTGGTACGCAGGCGCCGCGCGGCAGTTCCTACACCGACCAATTCAATTTCAACGTCGGCACGAGTTTCTCGGCTCCCATCGTCGCTGGCATCGCCGCCCTGATGACCGCCATCAATGGCCACTTGGCGCCCGCGCAAATCATCGCGCGACTGCAGGAAGGTGCCGCGCGTCCGTTCCCGGCGTCGAGCGACCCGACCGTGCCGGTGTGCCATGTCCCGAGCGGGCCGAACGACATTCAGGCCGCAGAGTGCGTGTGCACGACGCAGACCTGCGGCGCCGGCATGGCGAACGCAGCCGGCGCCGCACTGGCGGCATCCCGCCCCGTTGCGGCCGTGGCCGTGCCCTCAGGCGTCGCGCCCGGACAGAACGTCGTGCTGCGAGGCGCAGGGAGCGCGGCGGCCTGCGACCGCAGCGTGAACCGCTACTCGTGGTCGGTCGTGAACGGAGGCGCGACATCGCCCGCAATCGTCGGCGCCGACACCGACACGGCGACGGTGGTCGCGCCGGCGTCCGGGTCGTTCACCATTCGCCTCACCATCACCGACGACGCAGGCCGGCAGGATTTCGCCGACGTCCTGGTCAGCTCGAATTCCGCGACGACGGCTGCGCCGGCTGCGGCCGGCGGCACGGCCTGCCCGACACCGATTTCAGTGGTCTCGCAGGTGACTGTCGCTGTGTCCCCGACGTCCGCAAGCGCGCACGCGGGTGGGGGGACTCAGACGTTTGTCGCGACAGTGGCCAACACGGCCGACTCCCGCGTGACCTGGCTAGTGAATGGCATTGCAGGCGGCGACACGACCGTGGGCACGATCTCGACGACCGGCGTGTACTCGGCGCCGGCGACGGTGCCGAGCCCGGCGACCGTCAGCGTGACGGCGGTGTCGCTCGCCGATCCGAGTCGTTCGGCCTCGGCGGCGGTCACGATCACCCCGCCGGCACCGATCTCGCGCGGACCCGGGGGCGGTGGCGGCCGGATCGATGTACTGGTGTTGATCCTGCTCACGTGGGGTGCGCAGCGTCGAACTCGAACTTGAGCTTTCTCATTGCGCCGGTCATGGCGCACGGCTCGCCCGGCGATTGCCACATTCCCGTATTTGACAGTGTTGCCCCAAGGGCTATGCTGCATAGCAGCAAATGCTGCGTTGCAGCACGGATCCAAGGAGCAGTCGATGGTTGGCTATATCAATGAATTTGTGAGCGAGCAGAGACAGGCCCTGGCTGAGCAGGTCCACAGGTTCCGGGACGAACCGATCGAGTCCATGCGCGAAGTCGCCATGAATTCAGCCGAGGACATCAAATCGCTGAAGGCGCCGGTCCGCGCATTCGCGCACTCGGGCGTGCGGGTCGCGACGGTATCGCAGATCGCCATGCAGAACCTGATCGAACTGGAATCGGAGGTCATCACTTCGGCACTGACCGCCGCGGCCATGCGCCTCGAGCGCGCGGCGAAGGCTGAAAGCGTCGTCGACCTGGTGCTCGACCAGGCAGAGATGCTCGGAGCGACTCGTGACCGCCTCGTCGATGAGGCGACCCGCGCGATCGAGATCTTCAAGGTTGCGGGCCGTGACGTGCGCAAGGTCGGGACGCAGCTGTATGGCAGGGTTTTCGAGACGGCGGAGGAGGAGCTTGCGAAGGCTAAGACCACGCGTGCTCCGAAGACCAGGCGCGCAGTCCGCAAGTCGGTCAGCCGCGTCCGCAAGGCCGCTGCCTGAGGGCTGAGACGCCGACACCGATTCATCAGACTCAACCGTTCTCCCCCTGATTGGGCCCTCCTCGTGAGGGCCCTTTTTTGTCCGCCGCGCCGGATGCAGCAGACGGCGGGGCCACTCGCGTCACGACCAGGATTGACCGGCGTGCGGAGCGGCGTATGTTGACCTGCCAGACGCTGCGGTGTGGCCGCAGTGACAGCAGGAGACACCAATGCACGCCGGAATAAGCGAGTTTCTCGACGAGCAGACGAAGGGCCTGGCGGAACTGGTCGAGAATTTTCGAAAGTCGCGCGTGGCCGCGGCGCGCAAGGCCGCAGTCGAATCCGCGGCCCGCATCAAGGCGCTGAACGGGCGGGTGCGCAATCTGGCGCGCTCCGGCGTCGCGTTGACGGGCATTTCGCAAGGCGCCGCGCAGGGCCTGATCGAACTGCAGGCGGACATCGTTACCGCCGCCTTGAACGACGCGGCCGCGCAGCTGCAACGCATCGCAGACACTGCGACCGTGCGCGACCTCGCGCGTGATCAGGCGGCAGTGCTTCAGGCGACCCGGCAGCGCATCGTCGACGACATCGCACGCGCGATGACGATACTGAAGGAGGCGGCGCGTGACGCTCGCGGCGTGGCGGAGAGGCACGCGGCACGGTCGGCTGCACCGAAGAAGGCCGTGCGCCGCACTGCAAAGGTCAAGGTCAAGGTCAAAGCCAAGGCCAAGGCCAAGCCTAAGGCTAAGGCCAAGCGCAAGGTGCGCAAGACGGCCCGTCGCGTCCGTCGGGCTGCGACCTGAGCAGGGCGGTTGCCCTTGTTTGCGGCCCGGCCGACGAATGGCGGCTATTCGCGGTGACGACGTAAACCTCGACCAGCTGCCAGAATATCTCTATAAGTGGCTGTTTATATGAATACTTTATCTTATAGAAGCTGGCAGGTCTCCGGTTCAGCTCTCGCCGTATTCGCCACCCCGGGGCGCCAATTCCTGCCGCTATCTTTCGTGGCTGCTCTCAAACGCCTCACCGGGACAAGGTCATGAACAGACGAGACGCGATGAAGCTGGGCACGGCAGCCGCTGCAGGGTTGCTGCTCGGCGGACGAGCGCTCGCGGAGGACAAGGCGCTGCGCGTGCTGATCCTGGGCGGAACCGGTTTCATCGGTCCGCATTTCGTCAACGCGCTGCGCTCGCGCGGGC
>Ga0316603_10002403_pt1 | contig 10270 bp, 8 predicted proteins | sample OWC_soil_day10_n_FD_207649 | JGI IMG/M metagenome (GOLD analysis project Ga0316603, IMG submission 207649) | Wetland soil microbial communities from Old Woman Creek delta, Ohio, United States - OWC_soil_day10_noCT | ecosystem: Environmental > Terrestrial > Soil > Wetlands | place: USA: Ohio...
CGGCGCAATCAGCGGGCGTCCCGCGAAAATGGGCCAGCGGATCAGGTCGTACAGATAGAAACTGAGCAGCAGAAAGACTGTGGTCGTGCACAGCACGAAATACGTCATCACACGTGCGAACAGGGGACGTGCATCCGGATCCTTCGCATGGTTCAGGAAAAACGGCCGCCACGCAAAATCGAACATCGAGACCAGCAGCATCATGAAGATGCCGAGACGGTAGTTGGCCTGGAAAATGCCGACAGCCGCATCGCCGCGCAACGCCCCGAGTATGGGGCGGTTGATGACCTGCAGCATCATGCCGGCGATCCCCGCAGGCACTGAGGGCAACCCGAATTTCAGGAGGGCAGGCAGAATCCCCGTTGGCCAGCTAAGATCGAGAGACTGCACGATCACGGGGATGAGCATCAGCAGCGTGATCCCTGAGGAGAGAAGTCCGCTCAGGAATATGCCCTCCACACCCATCCGGAACCAGAACAGCATGACAACGTTGGACACGACATTCACGACAATGCCGGCCACCTTGATCGTGGCGAACAGCCGTGCCCGGTTCGACATGCGCAGCGCTGCAAACGGCACGATTGTCAGGGCATCCAGAAAGAGAATCCCCGCCCCCATGGGCACGACGTTCGCAAATCCCGCGGGAATGCCTGAAACCGCCGCCACGGGTTGTGCCAACGCTGCAATCACTCCTGAGAAGACCAGCGAGGTCACGCCGATCGCAAGAAACGGCACGGTGAAGACCTGTTTCCGATTCCCAAGTTCGAGCGTGGAGACGTACTTCATGTACGCTCCCTCCATCCCGTAGCCGTAGATCACGTTGAGAAACGCGATGTACGCATAGACCGTGGCAACAACGCCGAGATCTTCTGGAGAGAGGACGTGCGTGTAGAGGGGTGTGAGAAGGAAGGTGAGAAACCGTCCCAGGATCGTGCTGATCCCGTACACCGCGGTATCCGACCCGAGACGCTTGATCTTGTCAAGCATGGGGTGTCAGTTCGAGCGAAATATCCAGTGCGCGCACGGAATGCGTGAGGGCTCCCACGGAAATCAGGTCCACTCCCGTTTCCGCAACCGCGCGAACAGATTCCAGCGTGATGCCCCCTGAGGCTTCGACTTCGACCCGGTGCTGTATGAGAGCGACGGCTTCCCGCATCGCATCGACCGGGAAATTGTCAAGCATGATCCTGGTGATGCCCTGACACCGGAGCGCTTCGTTCACTTCGGCGAGATTCCTGGTCTCTACTTCTACGGGAAGCGCAAGACCGCGGGTGCGAAGTGAGGACATGCACCGTGAGACCGCCCCGGTGATGCTGCCGGCAGCCGCAATATGGTTGTCTTTGATCAACACCATATCATCCAGTCCGAACCGGTGGTTCACCCCGCCACCGAGCCGAACTGCCATCTTGTCGAGCACCCGCAGGCCCGGAGCCGTTTTGCGTGTGTCCGTGATCCGCGTGCGTGTCCCGGCCACGGCCTCAACATACTGTCGTGTGAGGGTGGCAATCCCGCTCATTCTCTGGAGCAGATTGAGCGCGGTCCGTTCAGCGAGCAGTATTCCTCTGACCGATCCATGCACGACGCCCAGAATGTCGCCCGGTTTCACGTGTGCACCATCGTCCATCATCTGGCCCGCAAGCATCCGCGCCTCGCACATCCGGAACACCAGGAAGGCAACCTCGAGTCCGGCCACAATCCCGGTCCCTTTGCAGAGAAATTCCGCCGATCCCTTCGCGTCCTCCGGAATGATCGATTCGCTGGTCACGTCGCCAATGCCGGCGTCTTCCCGCAGCGCTTCCTCTACGATGCGTTCGATGCGCCCCTGCTCATCCACGGCTGTTCTCATCGTCCACGAGCATGATCGGAATGTCGTTCCGCACGGGGTAGACCGTCCGGCACGCGGTGCACGTCAGTGTTTCCTGATCGGGTTTGTACTCCAGGTCCCCTTTGCATTTCGGGCAACAGAGGATCTCAAGGAGCTCTTTGCTCAGCATCGCCTGTCCTTTCGCGAAGTGACCATCCCAACCGTATCATCGGAGCGAAACCATGCCGGTCCCGTTTCCGCGCATCGACCTCTGTCTATGAGACGGTCACGCCCATCTTCGAGAATTTGTCAATGCGGCGTTCCACCAGCTTCTCGGGTTTCATCTTGAGCAGGAGTTTGAGTTCGAGCAGCAGCGTTTCCTTCAGGATCGACGCCATCTGCTCATGGTTCCGGTGGGCCCCTCCCAGCGGTTCAGGCACGATCACGTCGATGATGCCCTGCTTTTTCAGGTCCGGTGCGGTGAGCTGCAGCGCTTCTGCCGCCTGCTCTTTGTAGTTCCAGCTGCGCCAGAGAATGCTGGAGCATGATTCCGGCGAAATGACGGAGTACCACGCATATTCCAGCATCAGAATCCGGTCGCCGATCCCAAGTCCGAGTGCGCCGCCCGAGGCGCCTTCCCCGATGATAACGACGATGATCGGTGTCCGCAGTCTGGCCATCTCAAACAGATTCCGTGCAATCGCTTCGGCCTGTCCACGCTCTTCGGCTTCGATCCCCGGGAATGCACCGGGCGTATCCAGGAGCGTGATCACCGGCTTCCGGAATTTCTCCGCCAGCTTCATCAGCCGGAGTGCTTTGCGATACCCTTCCGGATTGGGCATCCCGAAATTCCTGTAGAGGTTGCCTTTGGTATCCCTCCCCTTCTGCTGGCCGATAATCATGACCGAATGATCGCCGAGCCTGGCCAGGCCTCCTACAATCGCTTTGTCATCCCGGAAGGACCTGTCGCCGTGCAACTCGACAAAGTCCGTCGTCATGTAATGCAGGTAGTCGAGCATGTATGGACGATCGGCATGGCGGGCCAGCTGGACTTTCTGCCACCGGGTCAGACTCGAGTACACGCTCTGCTGCAACTGCCGGACACGCTTCTCGATCTTTTCGATCTCCAGAGCGATATCCGGGTTGTCGGCATAGCGCCGCATCTCCTCCACCTTCTTTTCCAGCTCGATGATCGGCTTCTCAAAATCGAGTGTCATCTTGCCCATACGCGTCTCCTATCGTCTGACCAACTGCAGCAACGCTCTTACGAGGATCTCCACATCAAGCCACAACGATTGGTTCTTGGCATAGTACAGTTCAAAGCGTTCGCGCTCTTCCTTCGACAATTCCGCGCGTTGATTGAGCTGAACGAGTCCGGTCAGCCCGCGCGGACCGAGATACGGTCCTTCGGCGGTTGTCGCCCCCGGCACATGCTCCTCGTCCGGAGGCAACCCGACGAAACTGATCGTGCCGTTGAGCACCCGGGGGAGATCGTCTGCGATGCCCATCCACGAGCTGTCGCGCCTGACAAGCCGGAGTGCACGCAGACCCTTCACCGCCGGGTAGAGCGTCGCCATCAGCAGGAGCGAGACAATGACATCAAAGCTCCGTTTCACCACCCGGTTGAACGGCCGGTGAATGGAATAGTCGATCTGCACGAGCGGAAGCGGGTCCAGGTCGTCGATCCGCGTCTTGCCGATGATCGCCTCGAGGCTTGTCGGGACGAGCCGGAAGTTCACGTTCCGGCTGCTGCTCCGTGCTATCACCGCCAGAATCGTGGTATAGGGCAGGTCATCGGTAGAGAAGATCACGTCGGTGATGCGCCGTTCCTCGATGATCTTCCCCACATTTTCGACGCTGCCGACCACCTCGACTCCTGTCACCACCTCCCCGATGCGCGCGCTGCTTGTATCAATAAATCCCACGATATCGTATCCGCCATCGACGCGGGCGCGGAGTTTCCGCAACACCTCCTGCCCCGCCGTCCCAACGCCAACGATGAGCGTGCGGCTTCCGAAGAGTGACCGTTTCCCCGGGGATCTGCCTCCCCTGCGCCCCCACAGTCGCACAAGCAGCCTCCATCCCGGTACTACGACGAATGCAAGAAGCCCGGAAATCAGCACCACCGCCCTGCTGAACGCAAACGTCTTCACAAAGAACACGATTGCCGAAATGACAAGATAGCTCACGACGACGGCCGCCCCGGCCCGTGCAATGGCAAACCGGTGCGTCGCATACAGTCCCGCAAATGCACCAACGGCAACAACCAGCAGACCGGGAACCGTCCACACGATCGGATAAGCGTACGACTGATACCTGAACACCTTCCCGAAGTAGAGCCATTCCGCCAGGATGATCGCCCCTGCCACGAGGCAGAAATCGATCAGTGCAAAGAGCAGGGGCTGCAGCACCCTGTTCAGTGATGCAGCAGCGGCACGGAGCACAATGCCCAGCCGGAGAAAGAACACCCCGAGACGGGAGTGGCTGAAGTGTTTCTGCACGAACAGCTCCATCGCTCCGTAAAAGACCCGCACCTCATCGATGTTACTTCTCCGCGTGCTCTCGCCCTTGAAGTGCACGATCTGTGTGTCATGCACGTAGTAGACCTGGAACCCGGCCTGCCGCACACGGTAGCACCAGTCCAGATCCTCCCCGTACATGAAGAACGTTTCATCGAGCCCCCCCACACGCGTGTACGCACTCCGGGTCATCATCATGAAACTGCCGCTGACCGCATCCACCGGATAGGATTTGTTGGGGTCCAGATAGGTCAGGTTGTATCGACCGAACAGCCTCGATGACGGAAACAGCGCACTCAGCCCGAAGATCTTCGTGAATGCAACCCATGGCGTCGGAAAACTCCTCCGGCAGGCGAGCTGAAACGAACCATCCGGATTCAGAATCTTGCACCCCGCAAGGCCGGCCTCGGGGTGATCCCGCAGGAAACGGAGCATGACCCGGAATGTGTCTTCCTGAACGATCGTGTCGGGATTAATCAGGAGGATGAAGTCGCCCGATGCTTCCTTCAGAGCAAGGTTGTTGGCGCAGGCAAACCCGACATTCGTTGGGTTTGTGATCAGCCGGACCTGCGGAAACGTCGCGCGCACCATCCCCGCACTGCCGTCATCGGATGCGTTGTCCACGACAATGATCTCGCCGTGAAGTCCCTCCATCGCCCTCAGGATGGACGTCAGGGAGTTCTCAAGGAATTGCCGGACATTGTAATTGACGATGATAACAGAGAGATCCATGGCCCGCTACAGTCGGTTCATCATGCTCTGAAACCGCAGTTTCCAGAGCATGAAGATGGCTTCATAGACAATCGCGCGGGACATCTTGGATTGACCCGACCGGCGGTCGTGAAACACGATGGGTATTTCCGTCAGGCGGAATCCCTTCTTCCAGGCCTTATAGCTCATCTCGATCTGGAACGCATACCCGTTCGAATGAATCCGGCCGAGATCGATGGCTTCCAGGACTGTCCGACGATAGCACTTGAATCCGCCTGTCGCATCATGCAGGGGGAGTCCGAGCATGAACCGCGTGTACACATTGGCGAAGTAGCTCAGGAGCAGCCGATTGATCGGCCAGTTCAGCACGCGGACGCCGTTCGTATAGCGGGAGCCGATGACCAGGTCGGCCTGTTCCACAGCCCGGAGATAGTTCGGAATCTCCGCGGGATCGTGCGAGAAGTCAGCATCCATCTCAAAGACAAACGCGTACCCGTTGCGGATCGCGAACCGGAAGCCTTCAACGTACGCGGTCCCGAGTCCCATTTTGCCCGCCCGCACGATCAGATGGACGCGGTGTGACCCGGTCTCGAACTGCCGGACCAGGTCGGCGGTCCCGTCGGGCGATCCATCGTCCACAATCAAAATGTCGATCGCTGGCGCCTGGGAGAGCACCGCCGGGATGAGGCGGGGGATGTTCTCGGCCTCATTGTATGTCGGAATGATAACCAGTGCCCGCCCGCCACCGCTGTCAGCGCCCTGCATAGAACTCCCTGATGGTATCACAGACAAACACCTGCTGCTCTTCGTTCAGTTCCGTATGCATCGGAAGCGAGAGGACCTCGAGTGTCGCCTGTTCTGTCACCGGAAAATCGCCCTGTTTGTTTCCGGCCATGGCAAAGGCCTGCTGAAGGTGCAGGGGGACGGGATAGTAGATGGCGTGAGGGATGCCACGTTCCTTCAGCCGCGCGGCAAGGTCATCCCGCCGCGGTGCCCGCACTGTGTATTGATGGAAAATATGCTCCCGGCCGGGCGCGATAAAAGGAGGAGTCACCGGCGTGCCCGCGAGCATTGCGGTGTAGCGGCCGGCCGCGCGGCGGCGTTCCGCATTCCAGGCGTCCAGATGCCGGGCCTTCACGAGCAGAATCGCAGCCTGCAGGGTATCCAGCCGGCTGTTGACCCCCAGAATCTCGTGGTAGTAGCGGACCCTGGAACCATGCGCAGCCACCATACGCATCCGTTCGGCGAGTTGTGCATCGTGCGTCACAAGCATGCCGCCATCGCCAAACGCACCAAGATTTTTGCTCGGGAAGAAGCTGATGCAGCCGACATCCCCGATCGCGCACACTTTCGTACCGTGGTACGTCGCCCCGAGCGCCTGTGCGCTGTCTTCAATGACCTTCAGTCCGTGTTCACGGGCGACGGCCATGATGGGATCCATCTCGGCGGGCTGCCCGTAGAGATGAACCGGGATGATGGCTTTGGTGCGCGGCGTGATGGCAGCGGCAATGCGGGATGGATCGAGATTGAACGTCTGCGGATCGATATCCACATACACCGGCCTGGCGCCCAGCAATCCGATCGTCTCCGCCGTGGCGACGAACGTGAATGGTGTGGTGATGACCTCATCTCCCGGACCGATCCCCATGGCCATCATGGCGATCTGGAGGGCGTCAGTTCCGGACGCGCACGCCACGGCATGGGGAACCCCGAGATACGAAGCGATGTGCTTCTCGAGTTCACCGACTTCCTTTCCCATAATGAACTGACCGGAGTCCAGTACGCGGTGGATTGCCGCATCGACTTCGCCCTTGATCTTCTGATACTGCCCGACCACGTCGACCATCTGCATCTTCATCGTGAACCTTGCTTTCTTATCGTGGCGTTTGTCATGAGTACATGTTTCGCTGCACCACATCCACTCTTCCGTACTTCTCCTGCTCCTCACTGATTCATGTTTGTCCGTGTTGTGTCAGACTTCTCAACGCGCCCCTGCAACCTGGCCGAACCGTCTCTGTGCTCTGCTCAATGGCCCCTACCCCGCAGGACATGATACGCTGTGCTCAGCAGAATCTTGAAGTCCATCCTGAGGGACATGTTCTCGATATAGAAAAGATCGTACTGGACTTTCTTCCTCACATCGTCTATCGACTCATCGTATTTGTGTTTCACCTGGGCCCACCCCGTAATGCCCGGACGGACTTTGAGGCGCCGCGGGTACATCGGAATTTCGCTGGTCAGTTGTTCGATGAACACCGGTCGTTCGGGACGCGGACCGACCAGGCTCATCTGTCCTCGAAGCACATTCCAGAGCTGGGGGATTTCGTCGAAGTGGAGTTTGCGCAGCAGGTAGCCCACGCGCGTGATGCGGGGGTCGCGGCGGTGCGCCCATTGCGGCCCGGCTTTTTCCGCGTCGTGATACATGGACCGGAACTTGAGAATGTTGAACCGCACGCCGTCCTTCCCCACCCGTTCCTGTTTGTAGATCACCGGCCCCCGGGATTCGAGTTTGATGGCCACGCTGAGAAGAGCCCACAGGGGAAGGCCCACGACAATCACCACGGCTGACACAAGGACATCAAGCGTGCGCTTCGCTGTTTCCTCCCACGGCGGCATCAGCTGCGGTGAGATGTCAATCAGGGGAAATCCGTAGATCTGATTGGTGCGTGCCTGGCCGCTAATGATGTCATACAGGTCCGGCACGATCTTGAGTCCGACAGGCTGCCCGTTGCATGCGGAGATGATCTCCAGGAGCCGGTTGTGGTCTTTGGAGTCGAGTGCGATCAGCACCTCCCGTATGTTCCGCCGTTTGATGATCGTGCTCAGGTCTTCGATGCCGCCCAGCACCTCAGCACCCCGATCCCACAGTCCGCCTTTCTTCCGTTCCGGTTTTTCCACGCGCACATAACCGTCCACGCGGTATCCGAGCGCGGGATACTTGCTGACCTGATCGAACAGTTCCCTCGACCGCGCGGGGCTTCCGACAATCAGCGTGTTGTGCGTGCCGATGCCGGCGATCAGCATCCGCCGTTGAACGCTCCGCAGCAGGAGGCGGCCGGATCCCACACACGCCAGCACGATCACCCAGTACAGCACCATGAGCATGCGCGAGCTGGTGCCGACCGTCGTCCCTTCGTCATCCATGAAGATCACGAAGAAAATGATGAGACATCCGATGAGCGTGGTCTTGAAGACCAGCAGGAGCTCGTCGAACCGCGACGCCGCATACCATGGACGATAGAGTCCGACAAGAAGGAACAGGAGCACCCAGAAGAGCGAGATCACCACCATCGGCATCAGGAAATCCGGCTGGGCACTCACCGGGAGGAGCCGTGTCTGCACCCGCACGAGGTAATAGACAGTCCAGGCCACTGCAAGGCTCAGGACATCGGTCAGCATCAGGATCGGTTTTTCGTGCGTTGTGAACATGAGGTGCTTATCAGGCCGGAGAGTGTCCGGCAGCCGTTGTATCGAGAAGTTTCTGGTAGATGTGGTAGACCCGTTCGACCATCTGGTGAGTGGTAAACTCCTTCATTGCCCGTTCTTCAGCCTGGCGTCCGAGCCGCCCACGGAGATCCGCGTCATGCAGGAGCGTTCCAACCGCAGTCGCGAGCGATGCGGCGTCACGCGGGGGCACCGTGAGACCGGTGATGCCATGCTGGTTCACGAACGTCGTCCCTGTCCCGATCTCTGTCGAGACCACGGGCTTGCCGCTCGCCATGGCCTCTACCTGAACGAGTCCGTAGGCCTCTGTCTTTTCCGTAGAAGGAAGCACAAACACGTCGCACGCTTCATAGTAGGCATACAGTTCTTCAGAGTCCAGATGCGGCAGTATGGTGATCCGGTCGGCACACCGCACGGAGCGGATCTGCCTTTCCAGCTCGCCCTGCAGGGGCCCGGATCCAACGATGACGAGCTTCCCTCCGGGAATTCGTGCCATTGCATCGACAAGATATTCCAGCCCTTTGTAATACACAAGCCGGCCCACAAAGAGAATCAAGGGGGTCCCCTGGCGACGGCGGATTTCCTGGACCCTGCCGCTCCGCGCCGCCCGGTTGCGTGTCCATTCCAGGTTCACCCCCAGGGGGACGATTTCGCACCGGTCCCGGTACAATGGAAGGAATTCCGAAGACTCTATGAGAGCCGGGGAGCTTACCAGGATGCGGTCCGCGATCGAGAGGAAATTGTGAATGAACGGGCGGTACATCCTGAGCGCCCATTTCTGCCTCACAATATCGGACTGATATGTCACAACGATGCGTTTGAAGTGCCTGCGGATCCGCGGAAAGGCGGCTACCGAAAGGTCTACGAGTGGAAACGGCTCATGGACATGAAGGATATCCCCTTCCACACGCCCCAGCGCGAAGGGAAATGTAGGACTGATGGGCAGGGACGAAACGAATCCCCAGCGCGGCAGATAGGTAACCTGCACCCCGTTCCTGGTTTGGACGTCGCGCACGAACGAGCGTTGCCCGTTGCACACCAGCGCCTCAACAGTCACGCCGGGTTTCGCACTCAGTCCCTCAGCAAGCACCGTGACGATGGTTTCCATCCCTCCGATCCACGGCGCGTAGGCTTTATTGGTCTGTACGATCTTCATCCGACACGGCCTCCGGATCCGGTCACCGCGTCGTGGTAGAGTTGAAGCATAGCGTCAGCATTGTCCTTCCAGGAGAAGAGTGCCGCTTGCGCCTTTCCCTTTCGCCGGAGATCTTCGCGAAGTCCGGCATCGGCACTGATCCGTTCCATTGCCCGCGCAATGTCCGCCGGGTCGTTTGGGTCGACATAGAGGACGGCGTCGCCGCCGAGTTCGGGAAGCGAGGCGGCAGAAGAGGTAATGACGGGAGCACCTGCCGCCATCGCTTCGACAACGGGAAAACCGAAGCCTTCGTAGAGCGAAGGGTGCACAAAGGCAGTGGTCGTGGACATCAGGCCGGTGATGGTCCTGTCGTCCTGATAGCCGAGGATGCAGATGCCCTCCGATGCCAGCGCGTCAGCGCTCCCCAGATTCTTCGCGAGGTTGCGGGCATCGGCGCCAACCACGGCTAACTGCACCTGCGGAAGGCGTTTCCGCAAGAGACGAAATGCGCGCAGGAGCATGGCAGTATTCTTGTGCGGTTTGAAGTTTGTCACGGTCAGAAAAAACGGTCCGGTGATTCCCAGCCGAGCGGGCATCTGGTCCGCGTCGGGCGGAGGAGTGAATTCTTCATGATTTATTCCCAGATAGACCCGGCGC
>Ga0316603_10002405_pt1 | contig 10269 bp, 9 predicted proteins | sample OWC_soil_day10_n_FD_207649 | JGI IMG/M metagenome (GOLD analysis project Ga0316603, IMG submission 207649) | Wetland soil microbial communities from Old Woman Creek delta, Ohio, United States - OWC_soil_day10_noCT | ecosystem: Environmental > Terrestrial > Soil > Wetlands | place: USA: Ohio...
GAACGGGCACGCGAGTTGGGAGCGCGCTGGGTGGCCACCGGGCACTACGCGCGTGTACGGCGCGATCCCGTGAGCGGCACCGCCCAGTTGTGGTCGGCGGTCGACACCGAGAAGGACCAATCGTATTTCTTGTTTGCCGTCGGGCAGGACGCGTTGGACCATACGCTCTTTCCCCTCGGCGATTGGCGCAAGACCGAGGTCCGCGCCCGGGCGCGGGCGCTCGGGTTGCCGGTGGCGAGCAAGCCGGAGAGCCAGGAGGTGTGCTTCGCCCCGAAAGGGGAGTACCCGGCATTCGTGGCCGGTTATGCCACCGACGATTCGCCCGGTGCCGGCCTGACACCAGGGGTGATCGTCGACGAGCGCGGAACCATCCTCGCGGAGCACGCGGGCATTCACCAGTTCACCATCGGGCAGCGCCGCGGCCTGCGTTTGAACGCGGGCCGTCCGCTCTATGTGACGGCGATCGATGCGCGAACGGGGGTGGTGCAGGTGGGGCCCCGGGCGGCAACTGTCGCGACCGGGCTCGTGGCTCGTGACGTGAATTGGCTTGCAGCCGCACCGCTGGCCCGCGGCCGGCGTTGTCGCGTGAAGATCCGATCGCGTTTTCCCGCCACGCCGGTGACCGTCAGGACCGCAAGCCGCGACGGTTTCGAGTTGTACGCCGAGGCCGGCCTGCCGGCGGTGACGCCCGGCCAGGCCGCTGTCCTGTACGATGGCGAGCAGGTGGTTGGCGGCGGCTGGATCGAGCGCGCACTTCCGGCGGAAGAACGGTGATGCGTGTGGCCCTGAGCACCCTCGGGTGCAAGGTCAATCAGTACGATACGGCGAGCATCGAGACCCATTTGCGCGCGGTCGGCTGCACGATCGTCCCCTTCGAGGCGGGTGCCGATGTCTACATCGTCAACACCTGCACGGTCACCGACCGCGCCGATGCGGAGAGTCGACAGCTGGCGCGCCGCGCCCGGCGATTGAACGCCGGCGCGCGGGTCATCGTGACGGGTTGCTTCGCGCAGATCAATCCGCAGGGCGCGGCCATCCCGGAAGTGGACCACGTGGTCGGGTTGAACCGCCTGCCGGATGTGGTGCGGGCGGTGCGGGCGGAGGTCGACGATTTGGTGCCACGCATCCTGGTGAATGACCTCCGCAGTGCGCGCCAGGTTGGCACGCTGGGGGCCGAGACCTTCACCGGCCAGACGCGTGCCTTTCTCAAAATCCAAGAAGGTTGCGATCTGTTCTGTACGTTTTGCATTGTGCCCTTTGCCCGTGGCCGCAGCCGCAGCGTGCCGCCGCGGCGAGTGCTCGAGCAGTTGCGTCTGCTCGGCGCGCGCGGCTTTCAGGAAGTCGTGCTGACCGGTGTGCATCTCGGCGCCTACGGGGTCGACCTCGATTCGCCGCTGGATCTATCGGCACTGCTGGAGATGATTGCCGAACGCCGTCCGGTCGCGCGCATCCGTCTCAGCTCCATCGATCCGCCTGAGGTCACGCCGCGGTTGCTCGACCTGATGGCTTGTGGTGAGCCGTTCTGCCCGCATTTCCATATCCCCATCCAAGCCGGCCACGACGAGGTCCTGCGCCGCATGCGCCGCACCTACGACACCGGCTTGGTGCATGACCTGTGCACCGCCATCCGCGAGCGGTTGCCCGACGCGGCGATCGGCACTGACGTGATTGCCGGTTTCCCGGGAGAGACCGAGGCACAGTTCGACGAGAGCATGCGCCTGCTCGGTGCGTTGCCTGTCACCTATTTCCACGTGTTTCCCTACTCGCGGCGCGCCGGAACGACCGCGGCCAAGCTGGGCGGGCACCTGCCGGCGCCCGTCGTCAAACACCGCGCCCGACGCTTGCGCGGACTCGGCCAGCACAAACGTGCGGAGTTTGCCCGCTGCTTCGTAGGCCGCACCGTTAACGTGCTCGTCGAGGAAAAGCCGGTGGGCGACGGGCGGTGGCTCGCCGGCTACACACGCAACTATCAGCGGGTGGTGTTTGCGGGACCGCCGGCGCTTGTGAATCGTGAGGTGGCTGTGCGGCTTGTCGGGTTGCAGGGCGACAAGCTGATCGGGGACTGGCTGGAGGACAACCCGTTATGAGCGATGAGGGCCTGGAGGCACTTGAAGAGCGCCTGGGCTATCGCTTTCGCGACCGCGCGCATTTGAGTGCGGCCCTGCGGCATGCGTCCGCCGCCGAGGTGGCTGGACCGCGGACGAACGAGCGCCTGGAATTCCTTGGCGACGCGGTCCTGGGCCTGGCCCTGAGCGATCTACTGATCGAGCGCTACCCCGCGTCCAACGAAGGGCAGTTGTCCAAGTACCGCGCGACCTTGGTGAAGACCACCAGCTTCGCGCGCAAGGCCCGTGAACTGGGGCTGAACGAGCACCTGACCCTGGGGCGGGGAGAAGAGCGGACCGGCGGCCGCGAGAAATCCTCGATACTCGCTGCCGCGTACGAAGCGGTCATGGGCGCCATCTTTCTCGAGTCCGGTTACGCGCAGGTCAAGAGCATTGTGATCTGCCATTTCGGCGAAGCAATCGACGGGGTCGGGCAACTCGAAACGATGGATGCCAAAACCGAGCTGCAGGAACGCTTGCAGGCCACGCATCACACCACACCCACCTACCGGGTCGTGCGCGAGGAAGGGCCCGACCATGCGCGCTGGTTCGTGGTGGAAGTGCTGCTGGGGGCGGAGGTGCTGGCGAGCGGTGAAGGCGGGAGCAAGCGCAGCGCCGAGCAGGCGGCCGCTCGGCAGGCCTTGGAGCGGACTCGGGAACTCGCGCTCCCATAGCCACGCCGGCGGCGCTGGAGGGGGCCTCGACAGCAGCCGGTGAAATCTGATAGCAAGGTAGATCCATCCCGTAAGGTCGAGTGGTGGTGCGGCGGGGTTAGAAGCGACAAATCATTCGCACCCCGGGGCCGGCGTGTGTGTCCGCCACGGCAGGGACCGGCGGGGCAAGAGGAGAACAGAAAATGGCGCAGCGAAATTACGAGCGGCTGTCGGCGCAGGATCAAACGTTCCTGGTCATGGAGAGCCCGACCGTGCACATGCATGTGGTGTCGGTCGTCGTGTTCGAGGCGGGCCCCTTGACAACCGCCGATGGCGGCATCAACGTCGACCGATTCAAGCAGGCGATTGACTCGGTCCTACACTTGATGCCGCGGTATCGCCAGCGATTGGAGTGGATCCCGATCGAGAATCGCCCGGTCTGGGTGGACGACGCGCAGTTCAACCTCGACTATCACATCCGTCATAGCGCGCTGCCCAACCCCGGCAGTGACGAACAGCTCAAGCAGTTGGCTGCCCGCATCTCAGCACAGCAACTCGATCGGGCGCGGCCCTTGTGGGAGATGTGGGTCGTGGAAGGCCTGCAGGGCGACCGCTTTGCGACCATTACCAAGATCCATCACTGCATGTTGGACGGCGTCTCCGGCATGGATCTGGCGCAGATTCTGTTCTCGCCGACGCCGGAATACGAAATTGAGGAGGCCCCGCATTACGTTCCCCACGCGGTGCCGTCAGGGTGGGAGATGCTGCGCGACTCCCTGGTCCGTCGTGCCCGTCTGCCTCTGGAAATCATCCGCGGCGTGGGGAATTTCCGTCGCGAGACGGAGGACCTGAAAAGCGACTTGCTGGCGCGCGCCCGTGCCATCGGCGACCTCATCGGGTATACGGCAGTTCCGGCGGCCGAGACGCCTCTGAACGGCCCCATCGGCCCGCATCGGCGCCTCGATTGGTTGAGCATGCCCCTGGCGCATTTCAAAGCGCTCAGCAGGCAGATGGACTGTACCGTGAACGACGTTGTCCTGGCCACGGTCGCCGGGGCGGTGCGCGAGTTCATGTTGTCGCGCCGCGTGCACCCGGAAGATATCGAGTTTCGTGCGTCCGCGCCGGTCAGCGTCCGGCGGCCGGAGGAGCGTGGCCGGCTGGGCAATCGGGTGTCGTCCTGGATCGTCGAGCTGCCGATCGGTGAGGCCAACGCCCGCAAGCGGCTGGAAGCGGTCAAGAACTTCACGAAGGATCTGAAAACGTCGCAGCAGGCACTGGGTGTGGAGATGATGATGGCGGTGATGGAGTGGACGCCCACCATGCTCATGGCGCTCGGCATGCGCGCGGCCGGCAGTGCGTCGAACATGATCGTCACGAACGTCCCCGGCCCGCAGCAACCGCTGTACTTGCTGGGTGCGCGGTTGCTTGCGATCTATCCCGTGGCGCCGTTGTTGCCGAATACCGGCGTCAGTGTCGGACTCGTCAGCGTGGCCGGTAAGGTGTGCTGGGGGTTCAACGCCGACTACGAATTGGTGCCCGACCTGCGGAACTTCGCGAAGATGATCGAGCACTCGTTCCGAGAACTGGCACACGCGGCGGGCATCGATCTCGCCAGCGCCCCCCGTGAGATCAGGGCGGCAGAGTTGTTGCAGCTGCGGTCGACTAACGGCGGCAGGAACGGGAGGCGCAAGGTGCCGTCGGTAGTGCCCGCGGCACGCGGCACCGGACGGGGAGAGCCGGCGAGAGCGGAGTAGCGAAGTTCCACCGTCCTGCCGTGCGAAAGCGCCACGGGCGAGGGGGGCGACGCCGTTTGCAGGAATTGCCAGCGAACGGCTATCGAAATGCGACAAAGGACCGCACCCCTGGGTCGGGTCCGGAAATGCTGCCGCGATCGCGGCGCTCCGAGGCAGTGGTACTCGAAGTGCCCAAAGTATGAGAGGAAAAAGGCGTATGGCGGACAGACAGTTTGAGGGCAAGGTTGCGCTGGTAACCGGGGCGTCTGCGGGCATTGGCCGCGCGACGGCGCTGCGGTTCGCCGAGGCCGGTGCCAAGGTCGTCGTGTCCGACGTCGTCGTCGCCGGCGGTGAGGAAACCGTCCAGATGATCCGCGCGGCGGGTGGCGATGCGATGTTCGTTTCCACCGACGTCAGCAACGCTGCCGCCGTGGAGGCGCTGGTCGCGCGAACGGTCGAGCGCTACGGACGTCTCGATTGCGCCTTCAACAACGCGGGCATCAATGAAAGCGGAGTGGACGAGTGGGACGAAGGGGTCTTCGAGCGCAGCCTCAGCATCAACGTCAAAGGCGTCTTTCTCTGCATGAAGTACGAGATCGCGCAGATGCTGAAGCAGGGTGGTGGTGCCATCGTCAACACCTCCTCCATCAACGGCCTGGTGGGGTCCGCCGGCCAGCTGGGCTATCCGACGGGTAAGCACGGAGTTGTCGGGCTAACCCGCAGTGCGGCACTGCGTTACGCCAGAGAGGGCATTCGGGTCAACGCGGTGTGCCCCGGCGTGATCCTCACCGCAATGACGGAGCGCGCCATGGCCAGCAATCCCCAAGTCAAGCAGATGATCGAAACGATGACACCGATGGGCCGTATGGGTGCGCCGCGCGAGATCGCGGAGGGGGTCCTGTGGTTGTGCTCGGACAAGGCCAGCTTTGTGACCGGCCATCCACTGGTCATTGACGGCGGATTCGTTGCCTTCTGAGCCCGCGGCCACGCCTGGTCAGTGACCCGCTTCGATCAGGTGGGCGACCGTGAAGAACTCTTCCGTGAGTCCCGCCGTGCTCCCCTGGTTGAAGTACCACCCTTGCTCTCCCGGGTACTTTGGACTCGGCAGGGCGGCGCGAGTGGCGTGACTCAGCTGCATGTCGACCATCGTGATGCTGGGATTGAAAGGCATCTCGTCGGGGTACTCATTACCGTAGGCGGCCGTCGCGCGCTTCTTGAAGGCGAACTGGCTGATCCAAACCTTCCAGAGCTGGCCGGAGCGGTCGGAGAGGTCGCTGAACGGGATCAGATACGTTTCTTTATCGATGAAGAGCAGGCGCTTGCCATAGGCGTATTGGGGGATCTTGGGTACGCCTTCGAGCACATAGACCATGCGCTTCTCCCAGGTGTCGCAGAAGGCGAAGCCGTTCCCCTCGCAGTACTTGACCGGAAACGCCTCCGAATGGAATGAGGCGAGGACTTCTTTTTCCCCGAGATATTTCCATTCGAACCACGGGATCTGACCGGCGTAGCCGCCGTAGCTGTCGGTGTCGGTGTCTTGGCCGAACAACGCGTCCGAACGCTGCGCGCTCGACAGGCGTCGGACCCGACGTAAAGAGGGTAGGTACAGCCAGGTGTCGTCCTGCCGGTCGGGGTTGAGATAGCGGATGCTGGTTTCGCCGACACCCTTCAGGTCAAACGGCTCCAGGATCGGATGCAACGACTCTTTGGAACGCACACCGTCAGGGTTCGCCAACTCGGGCTTGGGGTCGATGTACAAGCGCGCCGTGTACCACAGGGTCCGCAGATGATCGAGCAGGAAATGCCGCTCGACATGGAGGGCCCCGTTGTCGCCGACCGAGCCGGTGTCCGCATCAAAGTTGCGCAGATCCTCATCGTCAGTGACGTACGGCTTGTACTCGAAATTCCACATGATCTTTAGAGCGATCTGTGGGTCGTTGGGATCGATGGTAGGGAAGGGCATGCCGGCTACGTGGCCGACGAGCGAGCGACCGTCCGGGGCCAACTTGGTCTGCCCGGCGTATTTTTCCGTGGCGTCCCGGTAGGCCTTGTTCCACTCCACCTTCTGGGACGGTACGACCCTCATGACCATGCCATGCTTGACGCACCACTCGACCCCGGGGGGAACGAGATCCCGTAGCTTGTCGACGTTCGCCTTGGTGATCAGTTCTCCCGGCCGCACCTCATCGGCGCGGACGCCACCCGCGCAGAGCGCGGCTGCCATAGCGACCGACAGCGCAAGCGAAGCCCTCGTTGCCGTTCGTCCCATTCCTCCTCCTGAAAGGAGCCCGGGTTTTGTGGTGACACCGTAGCCTTACCGGCGCCCTTCGGCGAAGTCAATGTGGGGCCGGCACCGGTGCGCACGATGGTGGGCAACGCCGCTGGAGGTGGCGTTGCCCAGTTGCGCGATTTGGCGGTGGGTGAGAGGGGCGACGCGGGCGGCTGCGCCGCTGGAACTACTTCGCGCGCGACAGGTATTCGCCGGATTCGGTGTCGACGCGGATGACGTCGCCGATGGCGACGAAACCGGGGACCTGCACCACCGCACCGGTCTCGACCGTGGCCGGTTTGAGCACGTTGGTGACCGTGGCGCCCCGCAGCGCGGGATCGGTGTGGGTGACTTCCAGATCGACCGTCTTGGGCAGCGAGACGCCCATGGGCTTGCCTTCGTAGAATTCCACCTGGACCCGCAAGTTCGCTTTCAGGTAGTTCACCGCATCCCCCAACGCTTCGGCGTCGAGGACGATTTGCTCGTAATTTTCCGTGTTCATGAAGTGGTACTGGTCATCGGACTGATAGAGAAACTCCATCTCGTGCTGCTCGAAGGTCACCCGATCAACCTTGTCTTCCGACCGAAACCGGTTTTCCAGTTGCGTCCCCGAGCGCAAGTTGCGCAGCTTGGTTTGCACCATGCCGCGCCAGTTCCCGGGGGTGACATGGACCACGTTCATGACGCGGAAGAGGTCATTCTGGTGCTTGACAATCATACCAGCGCGAAGCTGGGTCGCAGGGATCAGCATTACGGTGTCGCTCCTTGTTGAAACGGGGAAGTGGACAAGAGTCGTAACACTCGAGCTGCAAACCCGCAACCGGCACGCCGACCTCAAGAGGGCTTCGGGGCCATGAAGACCAGCAGCGTCAGTTGGCCCGGGCCATTGTTGCGGACCGCGTGCGGGGCGCCTGCGGGCGCCAACACCGCCTCACCGGTGCCGGCGTCCCGCTCCTCGTCGCCAATGCGGAAACGGCCGATGCCGTCGAGGACGAAGTACACTTTATCCGAACCGGCATGCGCATGCGCCGTCTGTTCCTGGCCGGCCTTCAGGCCATAGACATCGCAGAACATGCGTTCGGTGTCGAAGAGGTTGACCTTCTTCATCTTCTCCGGCGAGAATGCCGCCGCGGCAAGAGCGTTCTTGAATAACTCCATGGAGGACTCCTTACGAGAATAGGCCTACGGTCGACCGGAGAGGGTAATGATGTGCGAATTCCAATTCGGGTATACGCCAGCGGGCATGACGGACATGCGACGCTTGATTCCGCGCCCGCAAGGTTGATAATAGACTTGTTAGGTCCACAAAGCGAGGATGAACAAGATACGTGATGCGACCCACTGATACAGAGTTTCGCGCGGCCCTCGAAGGGCACGGGGAGCGGATCGAGCGCTATCGTCAGGGCGCGATGACCGCGGACGAGTTTCGGCCCGTGCGTCTGAGTTACGGGCTGTATTATCAGCTCGACCACACCAGCCACATGCAGCGGATCAAGTTGCCCGGCGGTTTGCTGACCACGGCGCAGATCAACGTCCTGGCGGACCTTGCGGACGAGTACGCCCGAGGCGTACTGCACGTCACGACGCGCGAGGACGTCCAGATGCATTGGATCGACCTCGGCGACGTCATGGACATTTACGAACGCCTGCATGCCGTCGGCATTACCACCCGCGGTGCGTGCTCCGACAGTGTCCGGAACATTACCGGCTGCGTCCACGCTGGTGTGCTGTCGGGTGAACCGTTCGACGTCACCCCGTATGTTTTCGCGGTCAACGAGTACTTCTTATTCCATCCCCTCAACCTGACGCTGCCGCGAAAGTTCAAGATTGCCTTCGCCTCCTGTGCGGCGGACTGCGTGCAGGCCCCCGTAAACGATGTAGCGTACTTCCCGCATCGGCGCGACGGCACGCCCGGCTTTGCCATCCATGCGGGAGGGGGGCTCGGCTCGCAGCCATTTCTGGCGCGCCCGATCCGCGATTTCGTTCCGGCGGAAGACACGCTGATCATGGCGGAGGCCATCGTGCGCCTCCAACACCGCATAGGGGAACGGAAAAACCGCAAGAAGGCGCGGATGAAATACCTCTTCCAGCGTCTCGGTGCGGAGCGCTTCATCGCCGAGGTGGAGCGACTCTACGCACAGATCGAACAGCAGCAGGGGGCGGCGTTGCGGGCGGAGTTAGCGGAGATCGTTGCCGGCTACCGCGCCGGCACCCCCAGCAACCCGCCGTCGGCGCTGGCGCTGGACGGCGGCGCGGAGTTGGCGCACTGGGTGCGTACGAATACCTTTGCGCAGAAGCAGGAGGGGTATTACGGCGCGATGGTGCAATTGCCATTGGGGGACGTGACGACCGCCCAATTCCGCGCCATCGGGCAGTTGGCACAGGAGGTCGGCGCCGGAGAGGTGCGGGCAACCAATGACCAGAACCTGATGGTGCCATGGATTCCCGGGGCGCGGATCGCGGACGTGTATCGGCGCCTGTGCGCGATCGGGCTGGGGGCCGCGGACGCATTGCATATCACCGACGTCACCTCGTGTCCGGGAGCCGATTTCTGCAGTCTGGCCGTCGGCCGTTCGATGGGGATGGCCGCGGCCATTCGCACGCACTTGCTCGCGACCAACGGACAAGTGGAAGACCTGGGTGTCTTCCGCATCAAGATCAGCGGCTGCCCGAATTCCTGCGGCCAGCACCACATCGGCGACATCGGCCTCACCGGCCTGTCGCTGAAGGATGAAAACGGCCACAGCCGGCCGTATTACTCGATGCTGGTTGGTGGCCGCGTCGGCGAGGAGGGTGCAACGGTTGGGCACCGCATCACCGGGCGGTTCCCGGAAGCCGAGGTGCCCAAAGTGGTTACCGCGCTGGCCGAATGCTACCGCCAGCAACGCCAGCCGGGCGAGCCGTTTGCCGATTTTGTCGTGCGGATTGGGACGGACCGCCTCACCGCGATCGCGCGGGACGCCGCCGCGGTGGTCCGCTAGGAACGGCTGTGGCTGAAGAGGACGCTCCGGCGGCGGGGGGCAGCAAGGACAACTTCTACCACGGGATCGTCTGCGCCCTGCAGCGCGGGGCGCAGCGCGGTACCATTCGGTCGGCCAGCGGCCGCGAGATCCCGTTCGTCTTCGCCCATGTGACTATGCTAGGCTCGCGCCGGCGTTTTGAGGACCTTTACGAAGGCCTGCCCGTGGGGTTCGACGTCAGTTGGACCTCCAAGGGCCTGCGCGTGTGCGTCATTCGCATTCCTGACTAGCGTCCCTTCGCTGAGGACGAATACCAAGCTGGCCATCGCCGGCGCCTTCCGTTGCTTCTGCAATCATCGATAGGGATCCTTGGATAGGGATCCTTGGGGACGTAGGAACGAGTCGGCCGAGTTGACCCGACGGCGGCTGACGCTGGCGAAGTGGGGCCGGGGGGGCACGGAGTGGACGAAAGGCGCGTTGACGATGGCATCCGCGGGGGTGCGCCTGTGCGTTCAGCTGCGCAGCAGGTCGGCGGCACGCATACCAGTG
>Ga0316603_10002407_pt1 | contig 10265 bp, 9 predicted proteins | sample OWC_soil_day10_n_FD_207649 | JGI IMG/M metagenome (GOLD analysis project Ga0316603, IMG submission 207649) | Wetland soil microbial communities from Old Woman Creek delta, Ohio, United States - OWC_soil_day10_noCT | ecosystem: Environmental > Terrestrial > Soil > Wetlands | place: USA: Ohio...
GCCGCGCTCGCGGCCGAGCTCGCGCGCTACCAAGCGTCCGCCGATCTGCTCGTCGTTCCGGTCACGCCGGCCCCCGACGTCAAGGCGCGCTTGCTCGCGTCGACGGGAGCCGGCCGCTTCGAGAAGCTCTCGACGCGGATCGCGACGCTCTACGACGTCACCGTCGAGCGAGCGCGCGAGCTGCTCGCGCTCGTCGAGCGTCCCGCATCGTGGAACCGAGAAGCGGGCGGCATCTCGCTCGTGCACTTCAACGGTGGCGCCGCGTACGCTGCGGCCGACTGCGGCTTCATTCGCCTCGAGCCCGGCGCCGTGTTCCCACCGCACAAGCACCTCGGCGACGAAGCGTCGATCGTGCTGCAAGGCCAGATGCGCGACGCGGCGAGTGGCCGCCTGCTCGGTCCCGGCGACGAGCTGTTCCAAGTCGAAGGCTCCGAGCACCACTTGAGCTGCGAAGGCACCGAGCCGTGCATGTTTGCGGCGCGCGCGATGAACGGGATCGAAGTCGCGGGAGCGCCCGCACGCCCGACGAAACCGTCCTTGTAGGACACGCGCACACCAGGCACGTCGACACAATTGAGGTGGCGATCTCGACGACCGACGACCGCGTGGGTTTACGATGGTCCTATGAGCAGCGAGGAGGGCATGCGCGTGGTGGGAACCATCCGCAGCATCGAGCTCTACACGCTCGCCGCGAGGTTTCAGAACGTGACCTCGCGTCAGGTGGCGAAGATCCAGCTCGACATCGAGCGCGCGACCGGTGAAGAGGGCGAGGAGCTCGACATCGTCAACCTCAACGACATCAGCTTCCAGGGCCCGGCCGAGCTCGTGCCGCGGTTCTCGACCGGCGACCGCGTGCAGATCGTGACGAGCGCCGAGTCGAGCCTGCACATCACCAGCATTCGTCCCGCGCCGCTGTCATAGGACGCGCGCGACGCCGGCGATCGCGATCGCGAACAGCGCGACGAGCGCCGCCCGCGGGATGATCCGCAGCGCGCGGTGATCGCGCGGCACGCGGCTCACGAGGTGCGCGAGCAGCCCGAACCACACGGCAGAGCCGATGCCGACGCCGGCCGCGAGCACGATCGCCTCGCCCGTCGTCGCGTCGGGCCACAGCGAGGCCGCGACCGCGACCCACGCGGACAGGGCGCCCGGGTTCGGTAACGTGAGGAGCAGGCCGGTGAGCACCGCACGCGGACCCGTGGCGTCGACGTGCTTGGGCGGCGCGGCTTTGCGCTGCCACGCGACGATCGCGTAGAGCACGATCAGGACGGCGGCTGCGCTCGCGAGGATGCGCACGAGATCGGGGCGGCGCGTGACGAGCTGGCCGATGCCGATGAAGGCGAGCGCGGCGTGGGTGCAGTCGGCGAGCGCGCCGCCGATGCCGAGACCCGTCGCGAACCGGCGATGGCCCGCGACGCTGGCATCGACGATCGCGACGTTGATGACACCGAGCGGCATCCCGGTGACGATGCCGAGACCGAGGCCGAGCGCGGCTGCGATGACCAGGTTCACGTCACGAAGCGATCAGCGTTCTTTGTCCCACGCGATCGTGCCTTGGTCGGTGTCCTTCGTCGCGTAGATGTTGATGCTGAAGTTCTTCGTCTTGCCGCGCGGACCCACGGCCTTGACCTTGTGCGGCCCCGGCTTGAGCGGCATGCGCGTGAGCGGCGTCTCGCCGACGAGCTTGTCGTCGATGTAGATCATCGTCTTCGCCGTCGCGGTGATGCTGAAGAAGCCGTAGCGGGACAGCGCGATGATGTCGTCTTGCGACATCGTACCCGGCGCGTCGATCTCGACCGCGGGTGCCGCATCGAGAGGCGTCGAGACCTTCGCCGCATCGGGCGGTAGTGCGACGGTCTGCTCGGACTGGACGCCACAATCCTTGATGAAGAACACGCCGACCGTGATCGCCCCGATGATGCCGATCGCGATCGCGATGTTGCGGATGCCCTTGAGGCGATGCCCCTTGAGCAGATCCGTATCGGGGTTCGCCATCCACGTGTCGGCCGGAACGTTCGCCGAGAGATCGAGCACGCCCGTCGGCAGCGGCGGCAGCTGGAACGGCTGCGAGCCTTCGTCGCGCTTCGGGATCGGCGGCGGCGTCTGCGGGACCTCGACGTTGCTCGAGCCGGGCTCGCCGAAAATCATCGACGGCACCATCGGCATCAGCTCGCTCGGCTGCTTCTTGCGACCCGACAGCTCGCCGCTGCGCGCGTGCGGCGGAATCGGCGGTGGCTGCGTCGGCGGGCGCCGCGGGCGTGGGAGTTGGGGCGGCGTCGCGCGCGTCGCGATCGGCGCCGGATCGTCGGCGGCCTTCAGGATCTCGTCGCGCGCCGACATCTCGTCGCCGAAGTCGGTGAACAACAGGCGCGCGAGGTCGCTCGACGACGCGGGCCCTCCGAGCGTCGCGACCGAGTTGCGGATCGCGTTCGCGAACGACAGCGCGGTGTCGAAGCGACCGTTCGGATCGCGCGCCATCGCCTGGATCAACGCGGCGCGCATGCCCGGCGGCAAGTCGGGCCGGCGCTCGCGAATGTCGGGAATCGGCTCCTCGGTGATCGCCTTGAACGTCAGGAAGTCGGAGTCGCGATGGAACAGCCGCTTGATCGCCAGCATCTCGTACATGACGACCGCGAGCGCGAACACGTCGCTGCGTCGGTCGAGCGGCTTGCCCAAGATCTGCTCGGGCGACATGTACGCGTTCTTGCCTTTGACCGTGCCGGTGCGCGTCCGCGAGTTCGCGCCGCGCGCCTTCGCGATGCCGAAGTCGAGCAGCTTCACCGTCCCGTCACCGCACACCATGATGTTCGGCGGGGAGACGTCGCGGTGGACGACGTTGAGCAGGTTGCCGTTGTCGTCCTTCGCCTCGTGCGCCGCGTGCAAACCCTCGCAGGCTTGGACGATGATGCCGGCGACGACGCGAACGTCGAGCATCTTTCCGGCCTTCGAGAGCCGCGTCATCATCCGCGACAGCGGGACGCCGTGGAGATACTCCATGGCGATGAACCACGTGCCCGCGAACTCGCCGAACTCGTGCACGTGGCAGACGTTCTTGTGGATCAGCTTGCTCGCGAGGTCCGCTTCATCGCGGAACATCGTGACGAAGTGATCGTCCTCCGCGAGGTGCGGGAGGATTCGCTTGAGCACGAGCACGTCGTGGTGACCGGCTCCGTTGGGACGCGCGAGAAAGATCTCGGCCATACCGCCGGTCGCGAGCTTCGCGATCAGCTGGTAGCTGCCGAACTCCCTAGCGTCGCGAGGGACCAGTGTCCCCGCAGGAATGGTCACGATGGATATTATGCCCCAGGGATTCCCGGGATTTAAGCGTGAGCTTGGACAGAAGATGCACCCCGGTCCAAGAAGGCCTGGGTGGAGGCCGCAGCAAGGGGTATCGAACGCTCGAATTCCGCGACGATCCCGCACTCGATCCGTGACGAAAGCAACGCGACATCTACCGACACGCACCCCTCATAGCGCCGTTGGATCAAGCCCGCCGAAATGGGTGAGAGCCGATACGTTGCGCTGATCGTCGTCCGTCCCGACAGGATCGACGGCCGGATCTCGACCGCGATCGTGTCCTCGCGCTTTCGCCAGATCGCCGTCTCGAGGTAGTGCAGCTGGCCTTCGAGCAGCGGACGCACCAGCGCGGGAAGCCGACGCCGCGGCACGACGCGACACACGCGCCGTAACAGCTCGGGCGTCTCCTCGCGCTCGAGCACGACCCGCTCGACGATGTCGAGCTCGCGATCCTGCTCCACCGCGTGTCGGGGATCGAAGTAGGCCGCGAACACCGCCGCGACGGACGGAGCACGAAACACGTGCTCGTGGCTGAACGACTTCATGAGCTGACGATGCAGACCTTCCCACGGGGTGCGGCGCATCCATGGTTACAAATCGGTGCCGTCACAATCTCGTCACGTCTTCGGTAACCGTGCTGCAACGCTGACGCACCGCTGCACGTGCGGTGGCGCGAAATGCTCCACGCTGGAGAGCATGACAACTGCCGTCGATCGCGAGGAAGTCGTCCGGGATCGACCGAATCCGCTCGTGAAATACCCGTTCCTGGCGGTGCACGGCGTCGCCGTCATCGGGGCGATCGCGGTTGGCTGGAGCTGGGCAGCCTTCGCCTGGCTCGTCGGTAGTTACCTGGTTCGCATGTTCGCGATCACCGGCGGCTACCACCGGTACTTCGCGCACCGCACGTACAAGACCTCGCGCGTCTTCCAGTTCATCCTCGCGCTCCTCGCGATGTCGAGCGCGCAGCAAGGCGTGCTGTGGTGGGCCGCGCACCATCGCCACCATCACAAAGCATCGGACCAGCCCGACGACACGCACTCGCCGGTGCAGCGCGGGTTCTGGTACGCGCACGTCGGTTGGATCTTGTCGCCGCGAAATCGCGTGACGCACATGGATCGCATCAAAGACTTCGCGCGCTATCCCGAGCTGCGCTGGCTCGATCGCCACGATCTGTTCATCGCGGTCGCGTGGGGCTTCGTCATCTACTTTATCGGCGGACCGACGGCGCTGTTCTGGGGCCACTTCGTGTCGCTCGTGCTCGCGTGGCACGTCACGTTCTGCATCAACTCGCTCGCGCACGTCTGGGGCTCGCGCCGCTACGAAACGACCGATGCCTCGCGCAACAACCCGCTGCTCGCGGTGCTCACGCTCGGCGAGGGCTGGCACAACAACCACCACCACTACCAGCGCGCCGCGCGTCAGGGCTTCTTCTGGTGGGAGGTCGACGTGACCTACTACGTCCTCAAAGCGCTCGAGAAGCTGCGCATCGTCTGGGACGTGCAGGGGGTGCCCGATCACGTCCGCGACAACGAGGAAGCGCCCGCACGCGCGCGGCTCGCGCCGACGCCGTCGGCACCCTGATCACTGCACGGCGGGCATGCCGCGCGTCGCGGTCGTGCCGGTGTCGTTGAAGCTCGGGCCTGCGAACGCCCTCCCGATCACCGTGCGATCGGCGGCGGCGGAACGATGTAATCGAAATAGGCGTTGGGGTTTCCGGTCTTTCCGTCCATCGCCGCACGCGCGACGTTGAACATCTCGCGCGCCGTGACGTAGTGCACGGACCACCCGTCGGTCAGGTATCGACGAAGCGCCGTGTGCAGCGCGCGGCCGCCGGGCCCGAGCAGCGACGCCGCGGTCTTCTCGACCGCGCCGTGCGTGTGGACCTTGACGAACACCCACTCGGGTCGTCCTTCGACGTGGATGCCCTGCGAGATCCAGGTGTCGACGCGCGCGGCGGTCGGAGGATCGTCGCCCGTGATCGCGCCGTTCTCGAGCCGCACGCCGAGCCCTTTGCGTGCGAGCGCGAGCGGGCCGGTGATCATCAGCAAGCGATCGTCGTGATGCGCACCGACGCGCGCGCGTTCGCCGTGCTCGTAGCACCGCCGCTTCGTGAGGTCGCCGGTCGGCCAGTAGATCACGTTGACCTGATCGGGCTGACACGGATCCGGCGCCGACGGGAACGTCAGATCGACGTAGCAGCCGAGCTCGTGCAGCATGACGAGCTCGTCGTCGACGCCGCACCACCGACCGTCGGGTCGGCCGTTCGCGAGGCTCCAGTTGCCGTGGATGAACGCCCAGCGAAACTTGCCGTCCTGCTTCGACAGGTGGCCGTGCTGGGAGAACGTCGCGAGATGTTCTGCGATCCGCGGCGCGAGCGTGCTCGCGGTGTCGCCGTCGTGGTGCAGGTGAAACTCGACTTCGCCGAAGCCCGCGCGCGCGAGCTCGGCGAGGCGATCGAGAAAGTGCGGGCGGTACTCTTCGCCGGGGAAGAACCAACCGTGCCGCGGTGGTCTGCCGTCGCTGTCACGGAACTCGGCGAGCGCTGGATAGCGTTCGGCCCACACCTCGACGCGCGCGATCCCGACGTCATCGGGAGCGCCGCCCCAGAATGGTTCGTAGTGATCGCAGAGCGCGAACAGGATGTGCTTGGGTCCGCTCGGCTGTGGCGCGCGCGCACGTCGGATCAAGTGCCGGCCGTAGTCGGGCAACCACGTGTGGAGGTGCTTTTTACGGAGCCGCGTGAGCACGCGCGCTGCATGGTAGCGGGAACGAGCGGTGATGGGATCTATGCGGACGGCATCTCGCGAAGACCTTATTTCCCGCATCCGTCGTGACGGTCGGGAAATCGACCGCGGCGTGAGCGATACTGCGCGCTCCGTGGATCCGTATCGGTCGCTGCTCGCGAAGGCGTTGTTTCCGGCATTCGAAGCCGCGCGTGGCAGGCCGACGGTTCCGCTGTTGCGCTACCTGCGCGAGACCGAGACGTGGTCGCCGGATCAATTGCGCGATCTGCAGGTGGGCCTGCTGAGGCGCCTCCTGCGCCACGCGCATCATCACACGTCGCACTATCACCAAGTCTTCGACGAGCGCGACCTGCGCCTCGAGGACTTCACGAGCGTCGACGATCTGCAGAAGCTGCCGCTGCTCGATCGCGCGACGTTGCGCGCGTCGCTCGACACCCGAACCGCGAACGCGCCACCGAGCGTCGCGATCACGAAGACGACGAGCGGCAGCTCCGGCGAGCCGGTGACGGTGAAGTACAACATCGAGTCGCGCTACTGGCGCGATGCGACTCGGTGGCGTGGCTACGGGTGGGGCGGCTACGAGATCGGAATGCGCGCCGTGCACTACTGGGGCTTCGGCGCGACCGGTTCGATGACGTGGTGGCAGCACCAGAAGCTGTCGCTCGACCGCGCGCTCAAGCGCGACCTCTATCTCGACTGCACGCCGCGCGACGAGCCGTCACTCGCGAGCGTCGTCGCACAGATCAAGCGCTTCAAGCCGCACGTGATGGTCGCGTTCGCGGGCGGCGCGACGGCGCTCGCACGCTACGTGATCGCGACGAAGACGCGGACGTGGGATGCGTTCCCGGTGTTGACGGGTGCGGAGGCGTTGCTCGCGCACGAGCGCGCCGCGATCGAAGAGGCGTTCGGTCCCGCGTTCGATACCTACGGCTGTCGCGAAGTGATGATGATCGGCTCGGAGTGCGAGCACCACGACGGGCTCCACACGTCGATGGAGAACATGATCGTCGAGCTCGTCGTGCGCGAGCCCGACGGCACGACGCGCGCTGCGAAGCCCGGCGAGACCGGCGAAGTCGTGGTGACCGATCTGCACAACCTCGCGTGCCCTATGATCCGCTACGTCAACGGCGACCTCGCGGTCGCGCACGGCGACGAGCGCTGCAAGTGCGGGCGCGGGCTCGTGCGCATCGGGCCCGTGCAGGGCCGCGTCACCGAGACGCTGTACGACGGCGCGGGTCGCCCCGTCGGTGGCCTCGTGTTCAACATCATCTTCGCCGCGGTCGGTGGCGTCGCGCGCAGCTTCCAGGTCCATCAACGGGTCGACCGCAGCATCGTCCTCAAGGTCGTGCCGTATCAGGGCACGCAGTTTCCCGACCGCGAAGCCCGCATCGTTCGCGACTTCGCGGCGCGCTACCTGCCCGGGGCGCCATTCTCGATCGAGGTCGTCGACGAGATCCCGCTCTCTCCGGCAGGGAAACGACGCGTCGTCGTCGTCGACAAAGCCAGCTAGAGTCGACTGGTGTCGCGCGTCCCGCTGATCCTCCTCACCGGCTTTCTCGGTGCAGGTAAGACGACGCTCTTGAACGAGCTGTTGCGCCGGCGCGCGGCGCGCGACGAGCGCGGCAAGATCGGCGTCGTCGTCAACGAGCTCGGCGAGGTCGGCATCGATGGCGCGCTGCTCGGCGATGCGAGCGCGCGACAGATCGAGCTGCCCGGTGGGTGCGTCTGCTGCGTGCTCGGAGAGGATCTCGATCGCACGTTGATCGAGCTCGTCGACGCGAACCCGCACCTCCAGGCGATCGTCCTCGAGACGACCGGCGTCGCCGAGCCGCTGCCGATCGCATGGGCACTCGAGCGCGAAGCCGTCGCCAGCCGCGTGCGGCTCGCCGCCGTCGTCACGCTCGTCGACGCGCTCAACTTTCGTGCGTCGCGTTCGGTCTCGGCCGCCGTCGACGCGCAGGTCGCCTACGCCGATGTCATCTTGGTGACGAAGGCGGCATCGGCAGGGGAAGCCGAGACCTCGCTCGTGATGGCCGAGATCCGGACATTGGCGTCACAGGTACTCCTGCGAATTGGAGACACGGCAACGCACGTGGCCTGGCTCGAGGAGTTGCTCGCAGACCCACCCGTCGGGCACCCTCCAAATGGGCAGGATCACGGTCACGTTCACGACGAGCACTGTCGACACCTCGACAATCCGGCGGATCGATCTGTTCATGGAATCGACAGCATTTGGACGACGGTGAACGGCGTCGTCGACCTCGAAGAGCTCGAGGACGCGCTCGCGGAGCTGCCCGCCAACTACGTGAGGATCAAAGGAATCATGAGGGCGATCGACGCGCACGGACACGAGGGTTGGTTCGCCGTGCATCGCGTCGGGCTCCGCGTGTCGAGCGAGCCTGTCGAAACGCCGGACTTCGAGTCGGGACGCGTTGTTGCCCTCGGTTCCCACGTCGATGGTAACGAGTTGTTCGCATGCGTCAGACGGGCGATCGACGCACGAAAACACTAACGCCTGCGCTTTCGCCGGTTTCTGCCGGTCCTGCCAGGTGTGGGCTTCGCGGCATCCATGTTGCTTTACCAGTCGTACCCCCGATGATGAAGGCCGCCTCGTTCCTGGCAGTAAGCGTGGTCCTGGCCGCCTGTGGCCAAGACCCGATCGAAGTGAAGACCAAGAACGTGGCGGACTACAACCGCGGCGCGCTGCTCGGCGCCGTCGACAAGTTCGTTCAGGAGGGCCGGTCGCCCGAGGCCTACCGCGAGCTCGCAGCGAAGGTTCAAGAGCTGCGCGGCGGCATGGATCGATCGATCGGCGAAGAGACCGAGCTGAAGATGCTCGTGCTCGCGCTCGCACCGGTGCAAGCGGTCAGCGCGAAGCCGATGGCGGAGCAAGTCGAAGAGCTCGCGCTCACGGTCTGGCCGACGCTGCTCGGTCAGGAGATCGCGGCCGACAAGATCCTGATCAATCGCGATCCGCGTTGGCTCGAGTTTCAACCGAAGCAAGGTGAAGTGGCGCGCGAATATCTCCAGCGGCTGTGCGGCACCGTGCTCGCCGGCGAGTGCAAGCAAGTCGTTCCCGAGTACCAAGGCGCCGCGGTGTCGGCGTTTGCGATCCGGCGCGCGACGGAGCGCGTGCGTAACGCGATCTCGAACTGCGTGGCCTGCGACAGCGACCCGGGTTGGAAAGAAGCGGTTCGTACGTGGGAGTCGCTCGACCGCCTCGCCAGCTCGACCATCCACGAGATCGAGCGCAAGGCATCGCCCGACAACTGGCCGATCGCGGGCTCCGCGGCCCAGGCGGGTGCCGAGCTCGCCGATGCGACCGCGATCTGGCGCGAGGCCGAGATCAACGCGACGGGTGAAGTCGTCATCGGTGGCCAGCGCTACGGCGCCACGCAGCGCATCGATGCGCTGCGCGACCTGCGCGGTGACTCGCCGACGATCACGCTGCACCTGCGGCCCGAGCTGTCGCTGGCACAGGTGAAGGGCATCCTCGCGGACGCGAAGAAGTCGGGTGCGGCGAAGGTCGCGATCGTGGCACGCACACCGCACTATCCGTGGGACCGCAAGATCTACTGGCTCTCGGATGCCGGCACGATGCGCGCGAGCCTGCGCCCGACCGACTCGCTCCAGCTGCTGCTGCACACGATCGATCACGTGGGTCACCCCGGGATCGTCGCGCGCGTGGACTGACACTGCTGTCGCGATTCGCGGCTGCGGCGCGGGCATGACGTCGCGAACCGCGTGATTCGGTTGAAGCGCGCGTGGTGCGCGAGCTGCTGATGTCAGCGGCGTGCGCTTCCTCCTCGTGTTGCTGCTCTGCTCGCCCGCGTACGCCGATGCGCGGTTCGACGTCCATGTCGGCGGTGGGCTCGAGGGCGGGATGATTCAAGGCAAGGCGCGGCCCGATGCGCTCGCGGAGCTCGGCGTCGGTGCGGACTACTTCGGTCCGAAGTACGGGATCGGCGTCGTGCTCGAGCGCGTGAGTCGCCCGAGCGCGGGCGTCGAGATCGCGACCGAGACCAAGCTCGACGTGCTCGCGCGCCTGCGGGTGCCGAAGAAGCGGTTCGTCGCCGGGATCGGGATGGGCGTGCGGCGGCTGTCGATCGATGGCGAGAAGGACTCGACGGTGTGGGGCGTCGATCTGTTCCGGATGATGTACGACTTCGAGCTCGCACGGACGGGCCGCGTCTCGATCAGCATCTACTTCGCATGGACGTTCGG
>Ga0316603_10002410_pt1 | contig 10257 bp, 8 predicted proteins | sample OWC_soil_day10_n_FD_207649 | JGI IMG/M metagenome (GOLD analysis project Ga0316603, IMG submission 207649) | Wetland soil microbial communities from Old Woman Creek delta, Ohio, United States - OWC_soil_day10_noCT | ecosystem: Environmental > Terrestrial > Soil > Wetlands | place: USA: Ohio...
CAGGTAGTTCGCGAGTGCGTCCTCGCGCGAGACGCGCACGGAGTCCTGGATCAGCTCGGCCATCAGCGCGGCCTGGAGCCCGCGCTTCTGCTCGTCCTTGTAGCTGTTGAGCGACACGTTGAGCGTGTTGACCCAGCCCTTGAGCTTGCCGAAGTTGAAGAACTTCTCGCCGTCGATCTCGTCGAACAGGATCGTTCCGAGGTTCTGGCGCTGGCCCCCGACGAAGAAGTTACCCTTCTTGATCTCCTCGTCGACGAGATCGCTCGTGACGCGGATGCCGTGCTCGGCCGCGGCTTGCGCGAGCAGCTCGCGACGCACCAGGTACTCGAGGGCGACGTAGACCTTCTGTCGACCGTTGTACTGGTTTCCCGAGTACGCGATCTTGTAGGAGGCCTGGTTCGCGTTGACTCCATCGACGCTGATCGCGTGCGTGCCTCCCGGCATGCATCCGCCACCCTGGCCGCTTCCGGCATTGGGCGCGAAGTTGATCACGAAGATCACGATCAAAAGACCGAAGATCAGATAGATGAAGATGGATGCGCCGGACTTGCGCAGTTGTTCGAGCATTTTGGATCGACCTGCTTCTGAGAACGAGACGAGCGAGCGGCGCATCCTAACGATCGAGGGGTGGGGGTACAAGGCGCTGGGACCGCCCTCTGGGCCCCTGCGGTGAGGCGAATTCGCCCAGTCCAAGATTGTGTTGCGCCCGGCGAACGCAGCGTGATAACCCCGCACGGCTCAACGACCTCCAGCTGTTGCAGGGGGGTCGCGCTGCTTCTTCACTCAGCCACCGCGCCGCAGCGCGTCTTGTAGGAACACACATGCTCTTCGATTGGGTCTACGGAATGTTTTCCAACGACCTGGCCATCGACCTCGGGACGGCCACGACGCTGACGTTCGTCAAGGGTCGCGGGATCGTTGCGAACGAGCCGAGTGTGGTCGCGGTCCAGGCGTCGGGCGTCGGTCCCAAGAAGGTCCTCGCGGTCGGCAAGGAAGCGAAGGAGATGCTCGGCCGCACGCCGGGCAACATCGTCGCGATCCGTCCCATGAAGGATGGCGTGATCGCCGACTTCGAGGTCACCGAGGCGATGCTCCGCTACTTCATCTCCAAGGCGCACCAGCGCCGGACCCTGGTCCGGCCGCGCGTCATCGTCAGCGTTCCGTCGGGGATCACCGAGGTCGAGAAGCGCGCCGTGCGCGACTCGGCGCTCGCGGCCGCGGCGCGCGAGGTCTACTTGATCGAGGAGCCGATGGCCGCGGCGATCGGCGGCGGCCTGCCGATCACCGAGCCGACCGGCAACATGATCGTCGACATCGGCGGCGGGACGACCGAGGTCGCCGTGATCGCGCTCGCCGGGATCGTCCTCTCGAAGTCGATCCGCGTCGCGGGCGACAAGATGGACGAGGCGATCGTCCAGTACATCAAGCGCAAGTACAACCTCCTGATCGGCGAGCGCACCGCCGAGATCATCAAGAAGGAGATCGGCTCGGCGTATCCCCTCGAGGAGCCGCTGACCGTCGAGGTCAAGGGCCGCGATCTCGTCGCCGGCGTGCCGAAGACCTTGCTCGTCAACTCCGACGAGATCCGCGAGGCGCTGTCCGAGCCCGTCAACGCGATCGTCGACGCCGTCCGCTCCGTGCTCGAGCGGACGCCGCCCGAGCTGTCGGCCGACATCGTCGACCGCGGCATCGTGCTGTCGGGCGGTGGTGCTCAGCTCAAGAACCTCGACGTGCTGCTCCGCGAAGAGACCGGCCTCCCCGTGATGGTCTGCGAGAATCCGCAGCTCGCGGTCGTCCTCGGCACCGGCAAGGTGCTCGACGAGCTGGGGCTGCTCCGCGAGATCGCGCTGCGGTAAGGGGTCGTCTCCGTGACGTACCGCCGGAGGATCCTCGACTGGGCGCTCGCGGGCGTCCTGATCCTGATCCCCGCGCTCGTCCTGCGCGCGAACTACAACCGCGGTACGCCGTCGGCGGTCGACGAGGCCCTGTTGCGGATCACCGCACCGCTGCAGGCGGGGGTCAGCTGGATCGTCGAGGGGATCGGCGGGATCTGGTCGCGCTACGTCGCGCTCGTCGATGTCGAGGACGAGAATCGCGAGCTCCGAGAAGAGAACGAGCGGCTGCGCAAGGAGCTCGCCACGATGACCCGCCGGGCGTTCGACGTCGCGGCCCTCGAAGATCTCGCCGTCGTCAAGAAGCGCACCCCGGCGGACACGATCGGCGCGCGCGTGATCGGTGCGCCCCTGTCGCCGCAGTTCCGCGTGCTGCGGCTGCGGATCGATCGCGGGGATCGCGACGTCCAGCCCGGCATGCCCGTGATCGTCGGGACCGGACCGGTCGGGCGGATCGACAAGGTGTTCGGCGACTACGCCGACGTCGTACTGATCAGCGATCCCGGCTCGAAGATCGAGGTCGTGATCCCGCGGACCGGCGGGCGCGGCCTGTTGATCGGCGTCGGCAAGTCCGACTCGTACGCGTGCAAGATCGAGTGGCTCGAGCGCGTGCTCAAGCCCGAGGGCAAGATCCAGGTCGGCGACGAGGTCATGACCAGCGGGCTGGGCGCGAGCTTCCCGCCGGGGCTCGTGGTCGGCAAGGTCACCAAGATCCACGGCGACGACGGCATGTTCCAGTCGGTCGAGGTCGAGCCGACGGTCGACGTCTCGCGCGTGCGCGCTGTGATGGTGCTGCTCGCGCCGCCGCCGCCGGCGGATCCCGACGCGACCAAGAAGCGACGCAGCGAGCCGGCGTTCGGTGGGAGGCCGCTGTGAGGACCGCGACGCTCGTGATCGTCGCGTACCTGATGTGCGTGGTGATCGCCGCAGTGTGGCGGCTCGCGCCTGCAGGCTTCCTGCGCGATGCCGTGCCCGATCTCGGCGCGCTGAGCGCCGCGTACCTCGGCCTGACCGCGCGCCGCGGCGTGGCGCCGGCCGTTGGTGGCTCGATCGTGCTCGGCTACCTCGTCGATCTGATCAGCGGCGCGCCGCCGGGCCTGATGGCGCTGGTGCTCGGGCTCACGGGCCTGGTCGCGCGCGCGGTGCAGCAGCGGATCCTCGTACGCGGCGCGACGATGACGATCGCCTTCTCCGCATTCGTCGCCCTGGTCGCCGGGCTTCTCGCGCTGATCGTGCGGATCATGTACGGCGTGCCGCGCGGCGCGCTCGCGACCGACCTCCAGCACATCGCGCTCGTCACGATCGCGACCGCGCTCCTCGGGCCGCTGGTCTGGCGCGTGTTCCGCCGGATCGATGCGGCGTTCGCTCGCACCCACCGCGAGCGCGACGCGGCGCTCGAGGGGTTGGCGCCCTGATGCTGATCCGCTCGCAATCGGGCCCCGGCTCGGGCAACGGTCCCGCGCTGCCCGAGCTGCATCGCCGGCTCAAGTGGGTCGCGCTCGCCGGCATCATCGGGCTGTTCGTGCTCGTCGGCCGGCTGTGGCAGCTCCAGGTCATGCGCGGCGACAGCTACTTCGAGCGCACGGTCTCGAACGTGGTCAAGGAGCGCTACCTGCCGTCGGTGCGCGGCAAGATCCTCGACCGCAAGGGGATCGCGCTCGCCGACAACCGGCCGGCGTTCAATATCTACGCGACGCCCAAGCAGCTGACCCCGGAGGTCCGCGCCGAGCTCGTGCGCATGCTCGGGCTGTCCGATGACGAGATCGTGAAGCTCGGTGAGCGGCTCGCGGTCGGCACCAAGCGTGACCCGAAGATCCCCGTGCTCATCCTCGAGGATCAGGGACGCGATCGCGCCGCGCTCGTCGAGCAGTCGCTGACCCGGCTCCCCGGCATCGAGGTCCACCACGAACCGTACCGCTACTACCCACAGGGCGACCTCGCCGCGCACCTGATCGGCTACATGACCCAGATGACCTCGGGCGAGGTCGACAAGCTCGGCAACCAGGGCTACGACCCGAGCGAGCTCGTCGGCCGCTACGGCCTCGAGTCCGCGTGGGAGAACTACCTGCGCGGCAAGAAGGGCGTCGAGCACTACGCCGTCGATGCGAAGGGGAATCGGCTCGACGACAAGACCGCGCAGACCCTGATCACCGGCGAGCGCGTGATCGGAGCGGTGCCCGGCGCCAACCTCGTGCTCACGATCGACGCCGACCTCCAGCGGATCGCGGAGAAGGCGGTCGCGCACATGCCGGCGGCGGCGGTCGTGATCGTCGAGCCGAAGACCGGGAAGATCCGCGCCCTGGTGTCCAAGCCGTCGTTCGATCCGAACGTGATGACCGGCCACCTGACGCGCGCCGAGGAGACGCTGCTGCTCTCGGATCCGCGCAAGCCGTTCGTCGACAAGGCGCTGCGCGCGAGCTATCCGCCGGGCTCGGTGTTCAAGTTCGTGACCGCGCTCGCCGCGCTCGAGGACGGGCAGGCCGCCGAGGACGAGACGATCTTCTGCACCGGCGTCTATCAGCTGTCGAACACGTCGTTCCGCTGCAACGGCTCGCACGGCAAGATGGACCTGGTCAAAGCGATCCAGCACTCGTGCAACGTCTACTTCTGGGAGCTGGCGCAGCGGATCGGCATCGATCGGATCGCGGAGCTCGCGCGTAAGTTCGGGTTCGGCACGCCGACCAACCTCGGCATCAACGGGGATGCGGGTGGGCGGATCCCGACGAAGGCCTGGTACGAGGAGAAGCTGGGCCGCTACCGCGTCGGCTACGCGACCAACGCGGCGACCGGGCAGGGCGACGTCGAGGTCACCGTGCTGCAGACCGCGATGGCGTACGCGACGCTCGCGAACGGCGGGACGTTGTTCGTGCCGCAGGTCGTCGAGCGCGTCGAGGCGACCGACGGGCGCACGATCGTCGCGTACCAGCCCAAGGTCGCCCACGACGTCAAGATCCCGCCCGATGCGCTCGATATCTGGCGCCGGGGGATGTGGAAGGCGACCAACGAGCCCGGCGGGACCGCATTCGATCATGGCCATGTCGACCTCGTCCCGGTGATGGGCAAGACCGGCACCGCGGAGATCCGGACCCGGCGCAAGAAGGAAGAGGAAGAGCGCGACGTCGAGGGCTATCACCCGACACGCTCGCACGCCTGGTTCGCGGGCTGGGCGCCGGCCGAGGATCCCGAGATCGCGATCGTGGTGTTCATCGAGCACGGCGGCTCCGGTGGCCGCGTCGCGTGGCCGATCGCCAAGCACATCCTCGAGAGCTACTTCACCAAGGTGTCGCCGGTGGCGGCGCCGAAGGCACCGGTCAAGTGAGGGGCACCGGACTCCAGCTCCCGCGCGCGACCGTCGGCGTCAGCCGGTGGCGGCGGTTCCGCGCGGCGGTCGACTGGCCGCTGATCTGCACGATCCTCGCGCTGTGCACGATCGGGCTGCTCAACCTGTACTCGGCGACGCGCGGCCTGCGGCACCAGGTCAAGTTCGACAGCCAGGTCCAGTGGATGATCGTCGGCGGGATCGCATTCACGGTCGTGACGATCGTCGACTACCGCGCGATGGTGCGCCTCGCGTGGCTCGGCCTCGGCCTCGCGATCGTCCTGATGCTGCTCGCGCGGATCCAGGGCTCGACCGGTGGCGACGAGCGCCATGGCTCGACCTATCGCTGGTTGTTCCTCGGCGGCATGGGGATCCAGCCGTCCGAGCTCGTCAAGGTGATGATGATCCTCGTCCTGGCGAAGATGTTCCAGGACGCGGAGACCTCGCGCTACGAACCGAAGGCGCTGCTGATCCGGCTCGCCCTGATCGCGGTGCCGATCGGTCTGATCGCGATCCAGCCCGACCTCGGGACCGCCGTCCTGGTCTCGCTGATCGTGATCAGCGTCGGCTTCCTCGCGATGCCGAGCGTGTGGCCCGTCGTCCACCTCACGCTCGCCGGCCTGCTCGCGATCCCGATCCTGTGGGAGTCGATGCACGACTACCAGAAGAACCGGATCCTCGGGTTCATCGACTGTAATGCCTCCGATCGGCTGTCCGCCTCGACCGCGAACTGCTGGCACACGACGCAGTCGGTGTTCGCCGTCGGCTCCGGCAAGCTCACGGGCAAGGGCTTCCTCGAGGGGACGCAGAACCAGTTCAACTTCGTGCCCGAGCACTGGACCGACTTCCCCTACTCGGTGTGGGCCGAGGAGTGGGGGTTCGCCGGCTCGGTGTTCCTGATCGCGATCTTCGGGTTCCTCCTGGTCTGGATCCTCAACGTCGCGCTGTCGGCGCGCGACCGCGTCGGCGCGGTGATCTGCGTCGGCGTCGCCGCGATGACGTTCTGGCACGTCCTCGTCAACATCGCGATGGTGCTCGGCATCGCGCCGGTCGTCGGCGTCACGCTGCCGTTCATCTCCTACGGTGGCAGCTCGCTCGTCACGTTCTTCATCGCGATGGGCCTGGTCTCGAACGTGTCCCTGCGCAAGCACGGCTACTAGCCGACCTCGTCAGCGCGGACGGTTCGCGAGCTCGATCACGGGTATGCACATAAGTGTACAAGTGACACGAACAAGGGTGTACAAGGAAGGTCTCTCATCCTCACCTCATGTCTCCCGTCCGAACCAGCAAGTTCCTGTCCCTCGTGCTCCGCCACGATCCAGGCAAGATCGGCATCACCCTCGACGATGCGGGGTGGACCGACGTCTCCGCGCTCATCGCCGCGTGCGCGGCGCACGGCGTGACGATCACGCGCGACGAGCTCGCGGACATCGTCGCGTCGTCGGACAAGCAGCGGTTCGCGCTATCGCCCGACGGCATGCGGATCCGCGCGAACCAGGGCCACTCGGTCGAGGTCGACCTCGACCTACCGCCGGCGATGCCGCCCGCGCGCCTCTACCACGGCACCGTCGCCGACGTCCTCGCGGCGATCCGCGCCGACGGGCTGACCAAGCGCGCGCGTCACCATGTCCACATGTCCGCGGATCCCGAGACCGCGACGCGGGTCGGCGGTCGCCGCGGCAAGGCGGTGATCCTCGTGGTCCGCGCGGAGGACATGGTCGCCGCGGGCCACGTGTTCTTCCGCTCGGCCAACGGCGTGTGGCTGACCGATCACGTGCCGCCCGGCTTCATCGAGTTCCCCGCGGCGCCGCGCGGAGCGGGCGGTGGCTCGCGCGCGAAGAGGATCATGATCGCCGAGCAGACGCTCGCGGCGTGTGACAGCGGCCGGTACGTCAACGCCGCGCACCAGATCGTCGAGCTGGGCCCCGCGATCGAGCGAGCGGTGAAGGGGACCTTCTTGTTCGAGGCCGCGAGCGTCGAGCGGCAGCTCGAGAAGCTGCCGCTGCCGTCGCGCCGGATGCGCAAGCAGGTCGTGCAGACACAGATCTCGGTGACCGGCGAGAGCACGGTCGCCGCGATTCAACGCCTCGCAGGAATGGGTACCGCCGGCCACCTCGCGTGCCTGAACTTCGCCTCGGCGAAGCACCCGGGCGGCGGCTTCCTCGACGGGGCGCAGGCCCAGGAGGAGTCGCTGGCGCGCAGCTCCGCGCTGTATCCGTGCCTGCTCGCGATGCCCGAGCACTACGCCCGCAACCGGCTGGCTCGCTCGGCGCACTACCTCGATCTGGCGATCTACTCGCACCAGGTGCCGTTCATCCGCGACGACGATGGCGGCTGGCTCGACGCGCCCGTGCCGTGCTCGGTGATCACGTGTGCGGCGCCGAATGCGGCCGCGCTGCGCCAGCACGGTCGGTTCGACGCGGCCGAGGTCGAGGTCACTTTGCGCCGCCGCGCCGGCATCGTGCTGCAGATCGCGAACAGCACCGGCGTCGACTCGCTCGTCCTTGGAGCGTGGGGGGCGGGCGTGTTCGGCAACGATCCAGCGATGGTCGCCCGGGTGTTCCGCGACCTGCTCGCGACCGAATACGCAGACTGGTTCGCTCAGGTCGTATTCGCGGTGCTCGGCGGGGCAGGGACGCCGAACCACGACGCGTTCGCCTCCGTGTTCGCAGCGCCGAGTGAGCTCGTCCGGTGAGCCATCCAGGGTTCCGTTCATCGGTGCTGGCGACACGGGCGACTGAACCGATCCAGAGGTGCTGCAATCGGAATGGGAACACGGTCGCGAACCGGCAGCGCGGCGATCTTGCTCGGACACCGTGCTCGCGCGATCGACCCAGCCATGAACGCGAGCCGGCCGAGGAGGCTCCGGACAAGGAGAGGCACACGGCGCACGAGGGCCACGGGGGACGACCTGACAGGCGTTGCTCCAGACGAGGGACCTCGTGCCGACGAGGGCTGCGATCAGGGCTCTTCCCCCGCCGAGGGCCGACGCCAGTCAGGCCAGCGGTCTCGGACACCGCCGCAACGCCTCGTGGACCAGCTGCTCGATCCGCAGGTCCGTGCCCACGGTGGCAATCGCCTCGTCAACGGCCGCACGCGCGATCCCGGGCTTCCAGCCGAGTCCGACGAGCGCATCGCGCGCCAGGGTTCGCATCGCCACGTCGCCGAACCGCGAGCTGGCCGGTTCTCCGCGGCCGGGTCGTTCCTGACTCCCGTTCGGGCCCACGTGGGCACGACGATCGTCGCTCGTAACCTGGTGCCCACGCAGCGCCTCGGGGGGCCGTCGCCACGCAAACTTGATCGAATCCGGGGCACGGCCCTCGATCACGAGCCATCCGCGGTGGTGCAGCGTGTGGTGCCCCGAGCACAGGGCGACGAGGTTCCAGTCCGCGTGCCCGCCCCCATCCTCCTGATGAATGATGTGGTGCACGTCGATGTGCTTGGCGTTGCGGCAGCCCGGCACCGCGCAGCGATGGTGATCACGCGCGATGATCCGCATGCGCTTCTTGTCGGACGCCGTCCACCGAGCCGAGGTGCTCGGCGTCGCACAGTGCGCACTCGATCTCGGCCGGATCGAGCTCCGCCCGGAAGCCGGCTCCGTCCTGCCACCCGCGCTTGCAGTGCGAGCAGATCGAGATCTGGGCCGGCGTGCTCGCCCCATCGGGGCACTCGCTCGCCCGCTCGAGGATGATCCGGAACACGTCCGCCTCATCCAGCTTGTGGCCGATCTCCTTCTCGATCGCCGCGCGCTGCGCGCGGTAGAGCGCGAGTGTCTGCGGCGGCAGCTCGAGGCTCAGGCGCCGGAGCCGGAGGTCAGGCTGATCGGGATCCTCGGGGCCATCGCCTCGCTTGCGGCCGGACACCATCTGCTGGACCTCGGCGCACGTCTTGCCGCGCGCCGCGCCGATCCACTCCTCCTCGGTCTCGGGCGTGACCACGCGGGTCAGTTCCTTCACATGCGAGTACTGCAGTGATCCGTCCTCGAGCTCGGCCTCGAGCATGGGCAGATCGCCGAGCGCGTGCGACACGCGAATCCGATCGTTCGCGGTTCGCGGATCGATGCCGTGCTCGCGCTCGAGGTACTCGAGGATCGACATGTAGTGGAAGTGGTTCCACAGCTGCATCGCCTCGGCCTCGCGCAGGTGCCGAGCGTGCTCGGCGTCCCACGCGCAGCGGCGCCGGGTCGCGGCCTTCATCTCGCCGTGCAGCCTCAGCCACGCGGGCACGTTCGCTTCGCCGCAAGTCTCCGTCTCGCTCGTGCTCGTCTGATCGAACATCGTCGCTGCTCCTCACCACGCGCCCTGTTGTCGTCGCGCGTCTTCATCCTTTAGCACGCGAGTTATCGGCGCTCTGGGGGGCGCACAGCGGGACGAAGAACCGTGCGAACGAACGCTGACGCGAGCGCGTCGAGTTGCGTGCGCAGGCGCGAGGAGATCGATTCCTCGTCGAGGTTTCGGTCGCGTTCGACCGAGCCACCGCGAGAGATCCTCGTCGTAGTGTCAAACGAAATCGATACGCTGGCGGTCGATTCCATGCGGTACGGCTTTGATAGATCGATGAACGACGTGGCCTCTGTGCACATCGATCGCTCCATCTCCGGAGCCTCCTCGGCCGGATCGCGTTCTTGGCTGGGTCGATCGCGTGAGCACGATGTCGGAGCGCAAGCTGCAGAGCAGCTATCGGACGGGCGGCCCAGATTCTGCCCTCCCGCAGTGGTTGCGATGGTGATGCTGCTGCAGCACCACGACGGGGTTGGCGACGCCAACGCGGTGGACGCGGCAGACAATGACCGAAGGTGGCCGAACCTTCACACGGTGGCTTCACTCGAGCCGCGGGTCGGTGGGCTACGTGACGAGTGCGGCGTCGAGCGCGAGCTCGATCAGATAGTCGCGCGTCGTCGCACCGGAGAGGGCGCTCCAGTGGAGGACCAGCGAGCCAGCGATCCGGACGCGGCCCTCGCCGAGCGCGGTGAGGGTGATCCGGGGCAGCGGCTCGTCCGCGGCGAGCGTGCCGTGCACGCCGTCGATCGTGATCACGCGCGGCGCG
>Ga0316603_10002414_pt1 | contig 10249 bp, 9 predicted proteins | sample OWC_soil_day10_n_FD_207649 | JGI IMG/M metagenome (GOLD analysis project Ga0316603, IMG submission 207649) | Wetland soil microbial communities from Old Woman Creek delta, Ohio, United States - OWC_soil_day10_noCT | ecosystem: Environmental > Terrestrial > Soil > Wetlands | place: USA: Ohio...
TCACCTCGCGGTAGTCGAAGTCGCGCAGCGAACCATCGGCTTCGATGCCGGAAATGCCGATCAGCGCGATGTCCACCTTGAACTGGCGCACGAAGTCGACGGTGGCCTCGCCGACGATCGCGCGGTCACGCGAGCGCACCACGCCGCCTGCGACGAACAATTCGCAATCGGGGTGGTCGCTGAGGATCGCCGCGACGTTCAGGTTGTTGGTGATGACGCGCAGCCCGCGGTGCTGCAGCAGCTCGTGTGCGATCGCCTCGGTCGTGGTGCCGATGTTGATGATCAGCGAGCAGCCGTTCGGCACGGCACGCGCCACTTCCTTGGCGATGCGCCGTTTGGCGGTGTCGTTCAGCCGCTGGCGCTGCCGGTAGGCGATGTTCTCGGTCGTCGAGCCCGGCATGCGCACGCCGCCGTGAAAGCGCGCCAGCAGGCCGGCTTCGGTCAGCAGCCGCACGTCGCGGCGCACGGTCTGCAGCGTCACGCCGAAACGCTCGGCCAGTGCCTCGACGCTCAGGCTGCCGACCTGGCGAACCTCGTCGATCAGCCGAACCTGGCGTGGATGGAGCTGCTGCATCCGCCGGGAATCTAAGCGAACCAATACGAACATCCATTAGGGTATCCGCGGGGCCATGCCGAAAACAAAACGAACATACTCGGCCTCCGATCCATGCCCCAGTGCGGCCATGGGCGCGGGCGCGGCCCGCACCACTCACCAGAGTTCGCTCTTGCAATCGACCCCGTCCACTTCGGCATCCATCGCGAGCGCGCCAGGCGCCTCGGGTGCGTCTGCCAGCGTCGATGTGCTGGTCGTCGGTGGTGGCATCAACGGTGCCGGTATAACGCGCGACCTGGCCGGGCGTGGCCTGTCGGTGCTGCTGTGCGAGAAGGACGACCTGGCGTCCCACACCTCGTCTTCATCGACCAAGCTGATCCACGGCGGATTGCGCTACCTGGAGTACTACGAGTTCTCGCTGGTGCGCAAGGCGCTGGCCGAGCGCGAGGTGCTGCTGCGCAGTGCACCGCACATCATGTGGCCATTGCGTTTCGTCATGCCGCACGATCCGGGCATGCGGCCGGTGTGGATGGTGCGCACGGGCCTGTTCCTGTACGACCACCTGGCGCGGCGCGAGGTGCTGCCGGGATCGACCACCATCGATCTGCGCCAGCACGTGGCCGGCAAGCCGCTGAAGCGTGGCTTCAGCAAGGGCTTTGTCTATTCGGACGGCTGGGTCGACGACGCGCGGCTGGTGGTGCTGACCGCGATGGACGCCGCCGAGCGCGGCGCCACGGTGCTGACGCGCTTTGCCTGTGTCGATGCGCGGCGCGGCGACACGCAGTGGCAGTTGCGGCTGCAAAGCGGCGACGGCGAAGTGCGCGAGGTCACGGCGCGGGCGCTGGTCAATGCCGCCGGGCCGTGGGCGGCGCAGTTCCTGGCACAGTGCGCCCACGCGACAGGGCGCAAGGCGCTGCGCCTGGTCAAGGGCAGTCATCTGGTGGTGAAGAAGCTGTTCGAGCACGACCATGCCTACATCTTCCAGAACCCCGACAAACGCATCATCTTCGCCATTCCCTACGAAGGCGAGTTCACGTTGATCGGCACCACCGATGTGGAACACCACGGCGAGATCGGCGCGGCGCGCATCGACGCCAGCGAGATCGACTATCTGTGTGCGCAGGCGAGTCGCTACTTCGAGCGCGCCGTGCGGCCGTCGGACGTGGTGTGGAGCTATTCGGGCGTGCGCCCGCTGCTCGACGACGATTCGGGTGACCCGTCGGCCGTGACGCGCGACTACGAGCTCGAACTCGACAGTGGCAGTGGCGCAGGCTCGGCCGCGCCATTGCTGTCGGTGTGGGGCGGCAAGATCACCACCTTTCGCAAGCTCGCAGAAGAAGCGGCCGACCTGCTGTGCGCGACTCTGGCTTCGACACCGTTGGCGGCGTCCGCGACGGAACATGCCAACGCGCAGGGCGCAACGCAGGCCAACACACTTGCCCCTGCGCGCGGCGCCTGGACACGCGGTGCGTTCCTGCCTGGCGGCGACTTGAGCGACTGGATCGGCAAGGCGCAGCGTCCGGACACCGACTTTCTGCGCTTCGTGCAGGCACTTGCGCTGCGCCACCCCCTCTTGCCCGCTCCGCTGTGCCAGCGCCTGGCGCGCGGCTACGGCTCGCGCGTGGGCAAGCTGCTCGGCGACGGCGCGCTCGGTGCCGAGGTGGCGCCCGGCCTGTTCGAGGCCGAATTGAACTACCTGCACACGCACGAGTGGGCGCGCACCGTCGAAGACGTGCTGTGGCGGCGCACCAAGCTCGGCCTGCACTTCAGCGCGGCCGAGCGCGCCGCGGTGGCCCAATGGTGTGCGGCACACTGGCCCCCCGTCGCGGCGCAGGCCGATGCCGGGCCGTTGCCAGTCGAGGAGAAAGCATGGAGCTGAGGCTCAGGAGCATCGAACAGCGGGTCGGGCCGAAGGTGCACTTGTACCCGCTGGACCTGACGCTGGTGCCGCTGGCCGTCACCGTGCTGCTGGGCGCCACGCAGGCTGGCAAGACCACGCTGATGCGCGTGATGGCCGGCCTGGACAAGCCCAGCGCCGGCCAGGTGATGGCCGACGGCCAGGACGTGACGGGCGTGCCGGTGCGTGAACGCAACGTGGCGATGGTCTACCAGCAGTTCATCAACTACCCCTCGATGACGGTGGCCGACAACATCGCCTCGCCGCTGCGGCTGCGCGGCGCGCACAGCACGGCGCAGATCGAGGCGCGTGTCGCTGAGCTGGCGGCCAAGCTGCACATCGAGCCCTTCCTGAAGCGCCTGCCAGCCGAACTGTCGGGCGGTCAGCAGCAGCGCGTCGCGCTGGCACGTGCGCTGGCGAAGAAGGCGCCGCTGATGTTGCTCGACGAGCCGCTGGTGAACCTGGACTACAAGCTGCGCGAGGAACTGCGCGAGGAGCTTTCGGCGCTCTTCGCCAGCGGCGAATCGACCGTGGTCTATGCCACCACCGAGCCGACCGAAGCGCTGCTGCTCGGCGGCTACACCGCGGTGCTGGACGCCGGCGAACTGCTGCAATACGGGGCGACCGCCGAGGTCTTCCACCGGCCGCAGTCGATCCGGGTCGCGCGTGCCTTCAGCGACCCGCCGATGAATCTGGTCGAGGGCCGGGCGGCGCCGGAAGGCGTCACCTTGCCGTCGGGGCTGAGCCTGGCGGTGCGGCTGCCGGCGGCTGGCACGGGCTCCGCCGCGCCAGCGCGCACCGTCGGCATGCGAGCCAGCTCACTGCGCGTGCAGCGTCGCGACGGCGACCTGAGCCTGCCAGGAACCGTCGAGTTGGCCGAGATCTCGGGCTCGGACACCTTCGTGCACGTCGACACCGCCATTGGCGAAGTCGTCGCGCAATTGCCCGGCGTGCATGTGTTCACGCTCGGCGCGCCGATCACGCTGCACCTGAGCCCATCGCAGGTCTTCGTCTTCGACGAGCGCGGCCAGTTGCTGGTGGCGCCGCCGGAAGCCCATTCGACGGTTGAGCACTGACATGGCGCGCATCGAACTCGACCTGGCCCACGCCTACCGGCCCAATCCGCAGCGTGACGAGGACTACGCGCTGCTGCCGCTGAAGATGAGCTTCGAAGACGGTGGCGCCTATGCGCTGCTCGGCCCTTCGGGCTGCGGCAAGACGACGCTGCTCAACATAGTCTCCGGCCTGGTCACACCGTCGCAGGGTGGCCTGAGCTTTGACGGCCGCGACGTCACCCGGCTCAGCCCGCAGCAGCGCAACATCGCGCAGGTATTCCAGTTCCCTGTCATCTACGACACGATGACGGTGGCCGAAAACCTGGCCTTCCCGCTGCGTAACCGCGGTGTGCCGGCCGATCGCATCAAGCAGCGCGTGGCCCAGGTGGCCGAGATGCTGGACATGAGCGGGCAGCTCGGCATGCGCGCCGCCGGGCTGGCAGCCGATGCCAAGCAGAAGATCTCGCTCGGCCGCGGCCTGGTGCGAGAGGACGTGAGCGCGGTGCTGTTCGACGAGCCGTTGACCGTGATCGATCCGCACCTGAAATGGCAGTTGCGGCGCAAGCTGAAGCAGATCCACCACGAGCTGAAGCTGACCTTGATCTACGTCACGCACGACCAGGTCGAGGCGCTGACCTTCGCCCAGCAGGTGGTGGTGATGACGCGTGGCCGGGCGGTGCAGATCGGCACCGCGTCAGAGCTGTTCGAACGCCCCAGCCACACCTTCGTCGGCAATTTCATCGGCTCGCCGGGCATGAACTTCCTTGCGGCGCGCGGTGCTGCCGAGGGCATCGAGGTCGCGGGTCGGATGCTGGCGGCGCCGAAAGCGGCGTTGTCGAGCCTCGGCGCATTCACGCTGGGCGTTCGGCCGGAGTACGTACGGATCGCGCCGCCGAACGAGGCCGGCGCAGTGCCCGGTGTGGTGACGCAGGCACAGGACATCGGCACCTATTGGCTGGTCACCGCGCGGGTCGGCTCAGGCGCCAACGAATCGTTGCTGCGTGCGCGGCTGAGCCCCGAGCAGTCGATCCCCCAGGTCGGAGAGACGGTGTGGCTGTCGGTGGTCGGCGAGCACACGTGCTATTACGTGAACGAGGAGTTGATTGCATGAGTCCTGCAGGGCCGCCAACGGCCGGAAGCCGTCGTCCTTCGGCAGGCGGCAGACAGTCCGCAGGGACTGTCTGCGTCCGGCCTCAGCCCGAAGGGCGAATTCCCCCTCGGGGGGTCGGCGCTGAAAGCGCCAAGGGGGCAACATGAAGCCGGTGAACCAGAAAGCCTGGCTGCTGATCCTGCCCGTCGTGCTGTGCGTGGCCTTCTCGGCCATCCTGCCGCTGATGACGGTGGTCAACTATTCGGTGCAGGACATCATCTCGCCCGAGCGCCGTGTCTTCGTCGGCACCGAATGGTTCAAGGCGGTGATGCGCGACGACGACCTGATCGGTGCGCTCGGCCGCCAGATACTGTTCTCTCTGGCGGTGCTGGCGGTGGAGATTCCGCTCGGCATCGCGCTGGCGCTGGCGATGCCGGCCAAGGGCTGGAAGTCCTCGGCGGTGCTGGTGCTGGTCGCCATCTCTCTGCTGATCCCGTGGAACGTGGTCGGCACCATCTGGCAGATCTACGGCCGTACCGATATCGGCCTGATGGGCGCGACGCTATCCAGACTGGGCATTGACTACAGCTACACCGGCAACGCCACGCACGCCTGGCTGACGGTGCTGCTGATGGACGTGTGGCACTGGACCCCGCTGGTCGCGCTGCTGTGTTACGCCGGGCTGCGCGCCATTCCCGATGCGTACTACCAGGCGGCGAGCATCGACGGTGCGTCGAAGTTCGCGGTGTTCCGCTACATCCAATTGCCCAAGCTGCGCGGCGTGCTGATGATCGCGGTACTGCTGCGCTTCATGGACAGTTTCATGATCTACACCGAGCCCTTCGTGCTCACCGGCGGCGGGCCGGGCAATGCGACCACGTTCCTGAGCCAGTACCTGACGCAGAAGGCCGTGGGCCAGTTCGACCTCGGCCCGGCGGCGGCGTTCTCGCTGATCTACTTCCTCATCATCCTGCTGCTGTGTTTCATCCTCTACAACTGGATGCAGCGCGTCGGCACGGCCGACAAGGCGGAGGCCGGCCATGGATGAAAGACGCTTCAAGAAGCGCACGATCTTCCTGATCGTGTATCTCGTGTTCGCCATCCTGCCGGTGTACTGGATGGTCAACATGTCTTTCAAGACGAACGAAGAGATCCTGTCGACCTTCAGCCTGTGGCCGCAGCACTTCACCACCGACCACTACCGCACCATCTTCACCGACGAGTCCTGGTACTCGGGCTACATCAACTCGCTGATCTACGTGGCCATCAACACGGTGATCTCGTTGTTGGTGGCGCTGCCGGCCGCCTATGCCTTCTCGCGCTACAGCTTCCTCGGCGACAAGCATGTGTTCTTCTGGCTGCTGACCAACCGCATGACGCCGCCTGCGGTGTTCCTGCTGCCCTTCTTCCAGCTCTACACCACGCTGGGCTTGATGGATACGCACATCGCGGTGGCGCTGGCGCACCTGCTGTTCAACGTGCCGCTGGCGGTGTGGATCCTGGAAGGCTTCATGAGCGGCGTGCCGCGCGAGATCGACGAGACGGCCTACATCGACGGCTACTCGTTCCCGCGTTTCTTCCTGACCATCTACATCCCGCTGATCAAGGCCGGCGTCGGCGTGGCGGCGTTCTTCTGCTTCATGTTCTCTTGGGTCGAACTGTTGATGGCGCGCACGCTGACGAGCGTGAACGCCAAGCCGATCGTCGCGGTGATGACCCGTACCGTGTCGGCGTCGGGCATGGACTGGGGCGTGCTGGCCGCGGCCGGTGTGCTGACCATCGTGCCGGGCGCGATCGTCATCTATTTTGTGCGCAACTACATCGCCAAGGGCTTCGCGATGGGCCGCGTCTAAGGGAGGCAACGATGTTCGATTGGATGGCCTGGACCTTGCCGGTGGCGGTGTTCTTCACCTGCATCGTTTTGATGTTGGTCGGCATGACGGTGTGGGAGCTCAAGTCTCCGACCGTGATGCGCAAGGGCTTCCTGCCGATCGCCACGACACGCGGCGACAGGCTGTTCATCGGCTTGCTCTCGGCGGCCTATTTGAACCTGGCCTTCGTCGCGGTGAGCGAAAAGATGATCGACTGGTTCGGCCTCGAGCAGGAGCCGTCGATATGGATCAGCTTCGTTGTCTCAATGCTGCTGCTGGCATTGGTCATGAAAGAGGGATGAAGCACTGAAGGCAAAGGACGCAGGCCCTTACTTCCCAGCCGGCGTTTCGTGGAGTGACCGGGAAGCACATCGAGGAGACAGAAATGAAATTGCGCTTGAATGCCGTGGCCTTTGCGGCCGCCGCCCTGGCACTCGGCCAGGGCGCATGGGCTGGTGAGGCCGAAGCCAAGAAGTGGATCGACAGCGAGTTCCAGCCTTCCACGCTGAGCAAGGACCAGCAGATGGCCGAGATGAAATGGTTCATCGAAGCCGCCAAGAAGCTGCAGGCCAAGGGCGTGAAGGAGATCTCGGTGGTCTCCGAGACCATCACCACGCACGAGTACGAGAGCAAGACGCTGGCCAAGGCCTTCGAGGAGATCACCGGCATCAAGGTCAAGCACGACCTGATCCAGGAAGGCGACGTGGTCGAGAAGCTGCAGACGTCCATGCAGTCGGGCAAGTCGATCTACGACGGCTGGATCAGCGACTCCGACCTGATCGGCACGCACTACCGCTACGGCAAGATTCTCGACCTGACCGGCTACATGGCCGGCAAGGGCAAGGAGTTCACCAACCCCGGGCTGGACATCAAGGACTTCATCGGCACCAGCTTCACCACCGCCCCCAACGGCAACCTGTACCAGTTGCCCGATCAGCAGTTCGCCAACCTGTACTGGTTCCGCGCCGACCTGTTCGCGCGCCAGGATCTGAAGGACAAGTTCAAGGCCAAGTACGGCTACGACCTGGGCGTGCCGCTGAACTGGAGCGCCTACGAAGACATCGCCGCCTTCTTCAGCGAGGACGTGAAGACCATCGATGGCAAGCCGATCTACGGCCACATGGACTACGGCAAGAAGGACCCGAGCCTGGGCTGGCGCTTCACCGACGCCTGGCTGTCGATGGCCGGCACGGCCGACATCGGCATCCCGAACGGCATGCCGGTCGACGAATGGGGCATCCGCGTCGCAGCCGACAAGTGCACGCCGGTGGGTGCGTCGGTGTCGCGCGGCGGCGCCACCAATTCGCCGGCGGCCGTCTACGCGTTGACCAAGTACGTGGACTGGATGAAGAAGTACTCGCCGAAGGAAGCCATCGGCATGACCTTCGGCGAAGCCGGTCCGGTGCCGGCGCAGGGCCAGATCGCGCAGCAGATCTTCTGGTACACGGCCTTCACGGCCGACATGGTCAAGCCGGGCTTGCCGGTGGTCAATGCCGACGGCACGCCGAAGTGGCGCATGGCGCCGGGCCCCAACGGCCCGTATTGGAAGCAGGGCATGCAGAACGGCTACCAGGACGTCGGCTCATGGACCTTTTTCGCGGCGCACGACGCCGACAAGACGGCCGCGGCCTGGCTGTACGCGCAGTTCATCACCGCCAAGACCACGTCGCTGAAGAAGACCATCGTCGGCCTGACGCCGATCCGCGAGAGCGACATCCAGAGCAAGGCCATGACCGATCTGGCGCCCAAGCTGGGCGGTTTGGTCGAGTTCTATCGCAGCCCGGCGCGCGTGGCCTGGACACCGACCGGTACCAACGTGCCCGACTATCCGAAGCTGGCGCAGCTTTGGTGGAAGAACGTGGCCGTGGCGGTGACCGGCGAGAAGACGCCGCAGGCGGCGATGGACACGCTGGCCGAGGAGATGGACCAGGTGATGGCACGGCTGGAGCGTGCGGGCATGGCCAAGTGCACGCCCAAGCTCAACCCGAAGAGCTCACCCGACAAGTGGCTGAGCGACAAGGGTGCGCCGTGGAAGAAGCTGGCCAACGAGAAGCCGAAGGGCGAGACCATTGCCTATGAAACCCTGCTGAACGCCTGGAAGGCGGGCAAGGTGCGCTGAGCCGGGACACAAGGAGTCCGGTGGACTCTTTGTGCCTGGCGAAGGGCCGGGCCACTGGCCCGGCGCGGCCTGCAAGGCTGAGCCCGTACACGAGCGGTTCGTAGCCAGGCCCCGCGGCATTCATCCGGCCGCGGGGCTTTTGCATGGCGGCATGAAATCATCGCCGCAGATGTTGGCCGGAACCCTCGTCGCCCTTCCTGCCGGACTGATGTGGGGCCTGGTGTTCATCGCCCCACTGCTGCTGCCAGAGTACCCGGCGGCGCTGCAGTCGTTTGCGGTCCAGAGATCGGCTTGCGCGCCAGTTGATGTTCTCGATGAAGCCGCGCCGACCTTGAGCTCGCCCGCCGCTTGATCCTGCCGCAACATGACGATTGGAGCCATCTCATGACCAAGCGTTCTTTTCCATTGTCCAAGGTCTACGGCTTGCTGGAACCCGGACCAGTGGTCCTGCTCACAACGACGCACAAGCGCACTGCCAACGTGATGACGCTGTCATGGCACACGATGATGGAGTTCGAGCCGCCGCTCGTGGGATGCATCGTCAGCCAAAACGACCTCAGCTTCACCGCGCTGAAGGCGACGCGGCAATGCGTTCTCAACATCCCCACGACCGATCTCGGGCCGAAGGTCGTGGGATGCGGCAACACCACTGGCCGACGTGTGGACAAGTTCATGGCCTTCGGCTTGACGCCGGTGCCGGCCGAGTTGGTGGCTGCGCCGCTGATTTCGGAGTGCTACGCAAACCTCGAATGCCGCGTCGTCGATACACGGTTGGTGAACCGCTACAACTTCTTCGTTCTCGAAGTGCTCAAGGCCTGGATCGACCCGGCGTGCAAGGATCCGCGAACCCTTCACCACAGAGGGCGCGGCGCTTTCATGGTGGCCGGCGAAACGATCGTGCTGCGATCGAAGATGAGGTAGCCATGGACGAGAGCCTCCTGGCCGGCCAATCGCCTTCCACGACTCACACTTGCCCGCAATAGGGCCAGCACAATGCTTGGCCTGCTCGCCGCGTGGTCGGGATCACTTCTTCTGCAGCATGGGCTTGCCCCCATTCGGAGTGGCTGCCGCTCCGGTACCGGTCGTTGGTGACTTCACCACCGGCACGACCCGTTTGGGCTTCTTGGCTTCCTTGTTGCCTCGGTTCCCTTTGCTCATCTTGATCTCCTGGAAAGTCTTGCCGGCAGCGGGCCGTGCGGGCTGACCAGCATCCTGCAAGTCGCCCACCCCACGTCGGTGCGCTGCCACACACTCGACCTGGGCATTTCACCCGGTCCCTATGCTGACCGCGTGCGCGCGACGTCGCCCGATCGGTCATTCTGCGACTGCCAGTTGCGGCATCGCATGATCCGCGTGTGAGCTCGAACCTGCCAGCGCTTCACTTGTTGGGTTCAGCCGGGCTCAGCACCAACTGCCCGTCGCGCACGGGAATCTGCTTTCCGGGATTGAACGACATGCGTACCGTGCCTTCCTTGTCCTCGAGTCGGTAGGTCACGTCGTAGCCCACGAGCTTCTCGGAGCGCACGTTGACCGTCTCGCAACGGGCCTCGGTCGAGGTCACGACGTCCTTCTCTTGCAGATTCTTCTGCACTTGGTTGCCGCCATAGGCGCCCGCCGCTGCTCCGGCCACGGTAGCGACTGTCTTGCCCTTGCCGCCGCCGATC
>Ga0316603_10002416_pt1 | contig 10249 bp, 13 predicted proteins | sample OWC_soil_day10_n_FD_207649 | JGI IMG/M metagenome (GOLD analysis project Ga0316603, IMG submission 207649) | Wetland soil microbial communities from Old Woman Creek delta, Ohio, United States - OWC_soil_day10_noCT | ecosystem: Environmental > Terrestrial > Soil > Wetlands | place: USA: Ohio...
GGAAAATAGCCCATCCAAACAGCCTAAATCTAGGATGCGGCACTCAGAAATCGGTTTCTGCGATAGGTCACTTACAACTTGGACTATTCTCTTGAGACGCGTGTGTGGTATCCGAAGGTTTCCTTTGGTCCAGATTCCATAAAGAAGGGGAATGTCATAAGTCCACTCACCATATTGACGTTTAAGCTCGTCAAGTTCTTGCTGAATTTGTTCTCTACTGAGCAATTTTTGGGGTCTCCAATCTTCTTATCAGCTGGTAAGTTGTTTCAGTTTTTGTCCCAACACACGGGGGGCTTTTCTTAAACCTATTTTCTATATGCGCCTCACTTTAACTCTTCGGAATTGAAATATCTTCAAGCTTCCACAAACCCAAGCTTTTGTCAGAATCTCTGCCGTTTGAACTATATTTTTCATATTTTTCATTGATCAGTTTGATAGGTTTCGGAAAGCTAAATGGCTTTTTTTGCAGATTTATCGGGCGCCAGCCGCCAGTAACAATATCTCCATTTTCTCTCAATTGGGGAAAAGTTGTGGTGAGCAGATACATCGATTTACTCTTTTTAAAATTCCTGATTGTCGAGAAAATATCTTTGAATGAGAGATGAACCAAACCATCCCTACATAGAATTACGTCTGCTTGAGGGAGCCTGTCTTTTGTAATATCCGAGCTTACGAATGTTCTGGTTTCATTTGCGTAGTTTTGCCGGTTCCTAGCAATCATGTCTGGAACTATATCAACTCCTATGTATCTGTCCAAATCCAATTCTGTTTCTTTCATCCAACAAAAATCGCCGCAAGGAGCGTCAAGCAGTGTTCTTGCATTTACTTCTTTAATCAGAGTCGGTATTTCTTGCCTAATAACTAATGTTGCAGACAAATCAGAACCAGGACCTGAAACAGAGTCCTGACCACTCCAACTATTATTGTGATATATTTCAGAGAAAATCGTTTTTCTTGACCTGAGTTTGTATCTAATTGCTTTTATGACTTTGAAACACTTGTTTCTGGCGTTCATACGCTAGTATCTCGACAAGTTGTTTAGGAATAGAAATTTGGCTTTTAAAGATAGCTAATAATTTGGGTTGAAAAATAATTCTTTAACCTTGAAGATCGAGAGTAAAAATCACAGTGAGTGCGTAACTCGGTTATTGCTAACGGAACTATAGTACAAATTCTGGTAATGCTTCTTAATAATGAATATGACTTCTTCTCCGTTCTTGTAGAAGAGCTGAATCTCTAAAGGCAGGTTAAAGCGCTCATTTAACAGAACGAAAAAATTTAAGATGTCATTCTGAGCCCAAACATGATAGTGAATACTGAAGTTATTAGAAATCAATTCATCTATCCGAGTCTGAATCTCTATTTCATTTCTTTTCTGTTCAACATTAATCACCCAGTCTCGAAAATGGTCTTTCCGTGATGAGGTCGGTCCTTTTTGGTAGTCATGAATAAGATGTTCAAAAGAAGAAACTTGACGTCGCTTATCAAAAGTGAATTGCTTATCGGGAATGCTGAGATAGAGTATTCCTCCATCCCGGAGAACCCTCAAGAAGTTGATGACAGCGTTAATTGGATTTTCGCAATGCTCCAAGAAGTGATTTGCTATAACAAAATCCTGCGTTGAATCCTCGACAGTTTTTAGTGTCTCACCGTCGTCAATGATATCTACGTTTGCCAACTTTAGAGACTGCATTTCTGGGTATTGCTTGCGAAGTTCTGATACGGAGTAACGGTCAACGTATCGCACTTTGGCGGAAAGGGGCACTCTTAAGGGATTATGTAATGCACCAATCTCTATGCCAACTCCATCAAGGTAAATAGAAGCTATAGTTGCTCTGTCGAGTCGTCTAACTCGCATTATGATTTTTGCCCAATCTTTGACAAGATTTCTAGTTTGAGACTTGAAAATCTTCTGCATCTTTAATTTACCTTATTGTACTTCGCTCTGCTTAAAGCCTTTAAGATCTGACGTTTCCTTTTTGCGTTTTTAGCGTACACTCGCAAAGCTTTTCTACTAGAAACACAACATCATGGTCTCGTGAGTTTCATGCCAGGAAGATTTGAAGTCTACAAAGACGTTGCGGGGAAGTTCAGGTTTCGTCTTAATGCTGAAAACAATAGAATTGTGGCTGCAAGCGAAGCTTATGAACATCATGCAAGTTGTATCAAAGGGGTGAGAAGCGTTCAGAAAAACTGCAATGCAGAAATTGAAGATATGACCACAGAAGATAAGAGAATTAGCAACCCCAAATATCAAGTGTTTTGCGATGAGAATGGCAAGTTCAGGTTTCATCTGAATGCTTCAAACGGAGAAATAATCGCTCAAAGTGAGGGCTACGAGACTAAAGAGGGTTGCATGAACGGAATTGAAGCATTCAGGAACAGCTGTAATGGAGAAATCGAAGATCTTACAATTGCTCAAGAGCCAACTAAGCAAGAGACTAAAGCACAGCTGCCAACTACCGCGGTTGCCACTGAAGCAGAAGATTTGACTCAAGAGAAGAAGCCTGCGACTAATGAAAAACAAGTTTCGCCCTCAATGCGAACACCGGGAAAAATCGTTTTTGTGGGAAACAAAATGCCAATGGATTATGTAATGGCAATAATAACAGGATTTTCTGGCAGTAAGGTTGAGGAGATAATCTTGAAGGCCAGAGGACATGCTATAACTACAGCTGTTGATGCGGCTGAAATAACCAGAAACCGCTTTCTGAAAGACCTAAAAATAGGCAAAATCGTCATAGGAACAGAGGAGATGCCGCCAAGAGAAGGCGAAACCAGAGCAAGAATGGTTTCAACAATTGAAATAGTGCTCACAAAAGGTCAATAGCACCACCACACAGCCTATTTCTCAACGTTCCAGCTGTTCACACACATTCCGGAATCAACTCAGCTGGAAAACAATTTATTCTATCACAAGCCATGTATCGCCCTAACATATTCAGTAAATGAAAGGTCACTCTGATGGGGGGCGATGGTGAAATTTTTAACAAGTGCGTGAAGGCTTTTCATCATTTCGATTTCGATAAGTTTTGCCCCTGAACCAAAGATCTCTTGTAGAGCATTAATAAAATCGTTAACAGCATACGGAATATCCTGTCTGCTGATGCCGTAGCACCTACTCAGGTGAGAGTAGAGATTCTGCTTTTCTGAATGGAATAGTGAAGAAAAAGCGTTGTCCACCGCTTTTGTTAGCAATTTCTCGAAATTGCGATTATGCGTTTCTGTGTTCTTATCGTTCAAAGAAACTTGGGGCATTTCAATTGTGGTTTGAATCATCATACTTGTCTCCATTTTGTATTTGTGTTGTACTGTTGTTGTGTCAAACTCAGATACACATCATATCGTAAGATTTAATATATATCTTGTTTTGGAAACCGAAATATATCGATTTTCGACATATACGTAATCACCCAACTGCAATAGCCCACTTTGTCAGAAACGTGTTTCCATATCCGTCGCCGTATTCTGCCAGCGCAACCAAAACGAACTTCTGAATCGAAGAAAAACTGAATAAACCCTATCCATACGCTTAGCGAGAAGAAACAAGCTCGTTTTCTCGCTTGTTCATAAGGGCACGAGACGACAAGACTAAATCTAGAAGTTTACCTTGCACAGTAAGGCAACTCATCCTTCGCCTTGTGATGCCTAACACACTCTTCACAATCGCTGTGACGAGCACAGTCTCTCTTGGGGCAGGGACAATTAGGAGCTGACATACTGCAGGGTGAAGGTCAACACGCAATATAAAATTCTTTGGTCAAGAGAAAAGAAACCGCAATTTCCATTGCATAAATGGAAGACAAGATTGAAGGCAGAAGCGCTGAAATCACGTTTGCCCTGCAGTTTTGGTTTTTATCTTGGCATCTTCTGGTTTTTTGAAACCGTCGATTACATGGTGCATGGCTAATCCTGGATGATGTAGAAGCATTCGCGGACCAGAATATCGCATGATCGTTTTTGCCTTCTCTTTCATATCTGGTTTGTAGCAGTGAATACGGCATTTTCCGCAGGTTGTCTTGTTTTCCTGAAAAGGGCACTTACTTAAGCGGATTCTGGCGTATTCGATAAATTCCGTGCAGTCTGAACAGAGTTCTTCTTTTGTGTTATGTTTGTCTTCGCAATAGATTTTTACCATCGCATGGATGGTTTTCTTCTCTCGCTTTATTCTCGGATGCTCAGTGTTATCCATCTTTGTTTTTCCTCCTTTTCAGGTTTTTCTCGATGCAATCATACCCCTACATTTGTCCGCGTACTCGCAATAGTCTAGACAAGAGTTGTTTTTGTCAGGTCTTTTCCATTCGGCCCCGCATTCAGTGCATGTTCCTACGTCCTCATCGCTCCAAATTTCCGCATTGCCACCACAGACGTGGCATTTTACATAGGCTACTGTTGGTCTGAGAAAATCTCGCAAACCAGGGCATGTATCTGGACTCTTTACTGGATTATTAGCGCTCGTTAATTTCACCCCCTATTGTTAGTTCGTATCGCTTAATTGGGATTTGCTTTCCAGATGCTACCACTGCCCTATCCACAGCCCACTTCAAACCTGAGCAGCAAGGTACTTCCATGTGGGCAATTGTTATGCTCCTAATATTGTTCTGTTTCAGTATTTCCCCGAGCTTCTGAGCATATGCCTTTGCGTCTTCAAACTTGGGACAACCTATCATAATTCTTTTTCCTGATGACAAAGAACCTTTGAATTCCGGATAAGCCACAGGTGCGCAGTCTGCAGCAATTAATAAATCAGCTTTTTCGTAGAAGGGCGCTTTGAGAGGAATTAGGTTAATTTTGACTGGCCACTGCACTTTCCACGTTTTTTCTTCTGGTTTTTCTGCAGTTTTTTTCGCATGGTCCTTTGCTGCTTCTTCGTCAAAGTGGTCTGCCTCTCTCTCTACTATGTTTATTGCGTCTTGAGGACAGTGTCCTAAGCATGCTCCGAGACCATCGCAGTAGATGTCTTTGACGATTTTAGCCTTTCCGTTTACTATTTGGAGTGCGCCTTCAGCGCATTTTGGAATGCAGTTGCCGCATCCGTTGCAAAGGCCTTCGTTTATATGAACAATCTTTCTTGTTACCATTATCAGTCCTCCTTAGTTGTGCATTTGCCGCCAGTTGAACAATACTTTTCTGCGTGATTTTCGATAGCCTTGAACAGGACACCGACGGTTTCTTGGTTAACTGAGTACACGTGTTTTTTTCCCTGCCTTTTTGAAAATATGAAATTGCATTGGAGCAGGGGTTTGAGATTGTGTGAAACCATACTTTGCTCCTGTCCTAGTGAGGTGGCAAGTTCGTTTACACTCATTGGGTGGGTCATTAGCTTCTCCAAGGTTGCTAATCTTGTTGGATTTGACAAGTTGGTGAAGAATTTATGACAGATTTCTGTTAGTCCTTTTTTCATCGCCTTTTTCCTCGTCCAGTTTTGCATTGTCACTCGGATTTAATTTGAATAATAATTCATATGTATTATTTCTCATATAAATATGTTGGTTTGCGTCTATTGAGATACCATCAAAGACTGTGAGAACGCTCGCATACTACAATTCAAGGCTAAGCAGTTTTCTTGGATTGAAAACTGCGAATTTTGCTTTTCTGAGTCTCCGACCAATTTTTGGGACAAGACCAGCTGCGTCAGTACCAAGCTTGCATACCAAAGAGTATTCCAGCAACCCTAAGGTCTCGACGTTTATTATGTCCCTTCTTAACCTCTCAGCCTCTAAAACGTATTCTACATCTTGAAGAGAGGACCCCAAAACAAGCAGTCTATCCAGCAAGGATTCCTGCCACATTTTCAGCTTTTGCACTTGGTTGTCTGAAAATTCAGCTTTCATGAGGTTTTCTTTCTCGTCTAATTGTACAATATTAACGCTTATGGGTAAATCCCTGCACAGAGCCCACAACTCAATTATTTTGTTTGGAGCAATCTCAACATCGGTTTCGAGTTGAGCCTGCAACCGTTGTAGCGGGATTCGTGCACACATGATTTTCGGCTGGAAAACCCCTACATCCACCAATAATTCTTCAGTATTTTTCTCAAAACTTGTTATGTATCCTTTGAGGTCAGTTGTCTTCTTCAGGTTTTCCATGCTGGCTGGGCAAATTCCAATCTCGTTTGCGATATAGGTAGCCGCTATTGTTTCATCTTCTCCTTCCAGATTTACCTGTGCCCATCTATCAGCAATAGTTCCTTTGATTTTCGCGTCTACACTCAATTCCCCTAGTGGTTCGTTGAGAGCTTTTTCGACTTGTCTCAATTGATAAGAATTGCTAATTTTTGAAAGCAGAGTTAGCGTAATCATGAGTTGTCGCCAATTAGATTTTCTATTTCCTCATACATTTTTCGAACCCTTTCCGCAGCGTCTTTCTTGCCTTCTTTATTCAGTTTTCGGATGGTTATTTCAACTGGTGCCTGCCTTGAATTTACAATGAGCTTGTCTGCGTATGAAACTATTTTTTCTTCAAGTGACATAGGCGTGTAAACGTCGTTTGGCCAACCCAATTTTTCAGCTTCGCTATCTGTTATTCCGCCGCCGACATGCCTTTTGATTATCCGAATAACTGGTTTGGGTAAGCCTAAGGCCTCCCCCAACTCTGCTCCGACAACTGCATGGTGAACGGTATGCGTTTTTGAGCGGCCAATGTCGTGGAGGAGAGCGCCTATTTCCACAAGGTGAGAGTCGACATTCAAATTCTCTTTCTCGATGTTCTGTACGGTTTTTAACGCGAGGCTTGCAACGGCTTCACAATGCTTGATAACCTTCGGGTGACACCCGCTTTCGCGTAAAAATTGCAGTGCTTGCTCCCGTGAAGGAAGCTCGTTACTCACCTAGTTCCTTCCTCAGAATCTCAACTTTCTCTGATAATTTTTGAACGATCATCTCGTTTCCATTATGCTCTAAGGGTTTACCACAAATAGAACAGTGAAAAATCAATTCTACTGCATCTTCAAACGGGACTCTTTTGCATCCGGGCGTGTTGCAATAATAGAAATCGTGATTCTTCTCATACTCAAGACGAACGCTTAGTTTCTCTAGAACCCGGCGTTTTTGACTTAGGATAAAACCTTCAAGTTGATCTGGTTGAAGTTTCCAATGAAATATGAACCAGCCTGTTTTTGGGTCTCGGGTTCTTCTCAAACTTACAAGCGAATGATCGTAAAGCTTGTAGAGTATTTTCCGAACTGCGTTCAGCCGAATGCCAGTCTTGTTAGAGATTTCATCATCTGTTGTTTCATCAATATTCTTTATGTGTTCAATAAGTTGAACAGCCTCTTCTTCGCCTAGCGCTGCCGCCACTTTCATGAGCGTAGCATCGTCAATGGTTGATAACATAATCTGTTTTCCTTTAGATACCTGATTAATAGTGTCATGCTTCAATAAAACTCTTATTCAAATGCCTGGCTATAATCAACTTTCGACTTCAGTTTTCTTCCCTCTTCTTTGGGGAATTATCCTTATTTTAGGCTTCTCGAACTTTGTAGCCAATTCTCTACCTTCAAAAAATCTGTCTAAGAAAATGGCAACCGCTGCACACTCTGAATGTGGTTGATTCCCAATTGACACATTAAAATCAGAATAACCTTCTAAGAAGAATTCCTTGGGAACTTTCTGGCTACCCACAATAATCAAGACTTTTTTTTCGAAGGCACGGATTCGATCGAGTACGTGACTTGTTTGTATGTTTTCGCCATAGGCAGTTAGATGAACAACTAGGCCGTCATCAGCTTTCCAGTCTCTCACAAATCTTTTCCAAGGTATTCCCATTTCAAAAAGGAATTCTCCTCCCCAATTTTGGGTAACCCTTTCAATAGTCTCTTTGATTTTCTGGTCCACCACATCTGAGAGCAGGAATCCGGATGCACCCAAAGCGCGGGCTGTAAGAGCAACGTGTGTTGTTAGTCTCACGTCTCGTTGAGGTCTGTGACCCCATCTAAGAACAACAAGTTTCTGCATCTTGTTTTTCTTTTCACGGATTCTCGTGGTTTGTTTCAAATTTTCCACCGAGGTCCTGTACTCGTTTTCTCACTTTTTCAGCGAACCAAGGTGCAGCCTCGAGAATCACCTGCACAAAGTCGCTCATGTAACTTACTTTCTGGACATCTGCCCTTTCGTGGATCCATGACATGAACGACATGGTTTGGTTGCTCATTGGGACGGAGAGAGATACTCTGATGTAGTCTCCAAGCTTTTCAAGAATCACATTCTTTACTGGTTCAAGATTTGTTTTATGGAGCGCGGATATGAGAACGGGGTTTTTGATTTTTGTTTCCAGTATTTTCAGTTTTTCTTCTACTTCTGTCTTTTCCAGCAAGTCAATCTTGTTCAATGTTGTCAGGATCGGAATGCCAGATGCTCCTATGCGGTCTATTGTCTCTAGACAAATGTTGTTTTTCTTTTCAATCATTTCTAATGGTTCACTCATGTCTAGAACCAGAATTATCAGGTCTGAATAGATAGTTTCTTCAAGAGTTGAGTGGAACGCTTCTATCAGCGTTAGGGGCAAACGGTCTATGAAACCAACTGTGTCCGTTATTAAGAACTTCCTTTTTGAAATTTCGACAAAGCGGGTCGTGGTCGACAAAGTTGTGAAAAGCTTAGAGTCCACACGGACTGTCTCTTCCGTCAGAGCGTTAAACAAGGAACTCTTTCCAGCATTCGTGTACCCTGCCAATGAAATGGCTGAAAACCCCAATTCGCTTCTTCTTTCACGGTGCAAGAGTCGCTTCTCTCGGATTTTCTTGAGTTTCCTTTGGATAGTGTGAACCTGCTGTTTGACCGCTTCCTGGTAAACGTCAACTTCATAGGCTCCCAGACCCATGAACCCAGGTTGCTCGGTCATCTTGGCCAATCGTACTCTTTCTTTGGCGTGAGCAAGTTCGTATTTTAGTGTGGCCAGCTGTATCTGGAGTAAAGCTTCCGTCGTTGTGGCCCTCTTTATGAAAATCTCGAGTATCAATTTGAAACGGTCTATCGCCTCAATTCCAGTGGCTTTTGCCAAGTTATAGGATTGAACTGGTTTCAGTGGATTGTCAAACAGTATTTTATCAATGCCGTTTTCCTTCACCAGCCTGGCAAGCTCTTCAACCTTTCCGGCGCCTATCTGGTAGCGCGCGTCAGGCTCTCTTACTTGTTCGAGTGTTGCAGCAACCGTGTACCCAGCTGCCTCTGCCAGCCGTTTGAGTTCTTCCAAACTTGGTTTTTCACGATTAAGTCGGCGTTGCACTAAGATTGCTTTCGTTCTGTCTGCTCCTCCGTGCCTTTCTTGCTCAGCTGAATCAAATCTCCCAGTGTTAACTCACGATTTTGCGGTTGAGTGTTCTCGGGAATCTTTTCCTCCGATATTGAAACGAGCAACTTGATTTTGAGCGCATGCTCAAGCTTCGAGACAAGAATATTGTTGGGCGTCATCTTTCCAGTTTCAAGTTTGCTTAGGACCGAGGCCTTTTCGTTTATTCTTTTGCCCAACTCCTCATGTGATAGCCCAAGCTTTTCCCGAGCCTGTCGAATTTTCGTGTGATATCCTTCAACTACCTCCTGAGTGATTTCCACTTTGGCTTCAAAAGTTTTCTTTTTCGGCATTTTCGCTGAAATCGGCAATTGAGCCTTTCTCGGAGCTTTCTGCCCGGGTTCCACATCATCTTCTCGGACTATTTTTCCATACTTTGAACATTCAATGCAAACTGTAAGCCTAGCGCCTTCGATTAAGGCTCTTAGGGGACTATTGATTTTGGATCCGCAGACTTCACATCTCAATTGATGAACACCTAAACTGTTTTTATTGTAATGTCGTGTTTATAGTTGTCGAACCAAGAAGAGAAAAGAAAAGGTGTACATCTTTGGAAAACCCTCTTAGGAGAATCAGAAGCGTTGCTGATTATCAATTCGGAAAAGGCGTTGGCGATAACATTTTCCCGGAAACTGTAGAAATCTCATATTCTAAGGCTACGGGCAGGATAAGATACATTAGTTTAAATGGTGAAAGGCTAGCCACGCTCCGCCCCACCGATGGCTTGTTGTCTCTAAGCATAATCGCTGCAAGATGTGTTGTTGAGCACGGCGGTTTAGCTCAATGTTTCGTGACAGTGCGAAATGATGTTTCTGAGTTTATTGCCAATGGAGGAGACGTGTTTGCCGTGCACGTTGTCAAAGCTAATGAGGCAATCCGGTCAAAAGACGAAGTAATTGTTTTAGATGAGAATAATCATGTGTTAGCGGTTGGCCGCGCTTTATTATCAAGTTCGGAGATG
>Ga0316603_10002417_pt1 | contig 10245 bp, 6 predicted proteins | sample OWC_soil_day10_n_FD_207649 | JGI IMG/M metagenome (GOLD analysis project Ga0316603, IMG submission 207649) | Wetland soil microbial communities from Old Woman Creek delta, Ohio, United States - OWC_soil_day10_noCT | ecosystem: Environmental > Terrestrial > Soil > Wetlands | place: USA: Ohio...
ATCTCCCTTCACCTGCTGGGAAATGATGTGGGCTGTGTCTGGCGCCACACTTTCGTCCCCGAAACCGGCGCGGTGGCACCCTTTCGGTCAGGCTACAGCAATAAGGACTGTGAAACGGATAGGAGGAACAATGGATCGTGACAACCTGATCGGGCAGTTGCCGTGCGCGGACGAGGCGTGCCATCCCTCCCCCCCATCGCAAAGGCCATGACACAGATCGCGGACATCGAGGATCCCCGGGGAAGTGCCAAGATTGCGACCGGGATTGCGCTCTTCCTGGGTATCCTCTTGTTCCTGAACTACGGCGTGGCGAGGCTCTCGGACCTCCTCTCCTTCCAGATGTGGCCCAGTGATGTCAATTTTGCCGTCTTCATCGTATTTGGCTCGGCCATCCTGTACGTCGTCCTGATGGCGCTCCCATTCATGCCCGGGATCGAAGTGGGGCTGATGCTCATGGCGATGCTCGGCGTCGGGGGCATCGTTCTCGTCTACCTTTGCACAGTGCTGGCGCTTTCGCTGAGCTTCCTGGCCGGCAGGCTCCTTCCTCCCCGTTGCATCGCCCGCGCCCTGGGATGGCTGAAGCTCGAGCGGGCCCGGAAACTCGTGACAGAACTCGAACCGCTCAGCGCGGAGGAGCGTTTCCGGTTTCTCGCACAGAGCACGCCGTCGAGGGTCGTCCCCTTCCTTCTCCGTCACCGGTACCTCGTGCTCGCCGTCCTGTTCAATTTACCAGGCAACGTCATCATTGGCGACGGAGGCGGTATCGCTCTTATCGCCGGGATGAGCCGGCTGTTCCCGTTCCCGAAGTTCGTATTCCTGGTCTGCTTGGCGATCACGCCCGTCCCTTTGCTCTTCCTCCTTCGTGCGATTCACCAGTGACATTCTGGGTATTAGCCGTTGCTCGAGAGTCAAAAATCAACTACTCGACCCATTTTTCGAAAAAAGGAATCCTGGTGCGTAACCGATTTCCCTTTTGCTCTTGCGATGGAGCCGAAATGGGATTCGAACCCCCACGGGTTTCCCCACCACTCCCTCAATGCGAGATGTAATTATTTCCGGAAAATATCGTCATAGAAATCGTCACCTTCACAATTACTTCACAATCCCATGAAAAAGGGGCTACGGCTATACCGTAACCCCTTGATTTTGCTGGTGGGCCATGAAGGATTCGAACCTTCAACCTCCTGATTAAGAGTCAGCTGCTCTGCCGGGTTGAGCTAATGGCCCACGCTGAGAAAGATCGCCGGAAAATGGCGCGCCTGGGAGGAATCGAACCTCCGCACCCGGCTCCGGAGGCCGGTGCTCTATCCCCTGAGCTACAGGCGCCCTCGAACCGCCGCGCCCCGCCCGGGTGGGGTTATGGCGGACATCCATTTCAGGAATGGGGTGAGTGACGGGGATTGAACCCGCGACACCCAGAGCCACAGTCTGGTGCTCTGCCAACTGAGCTACACTCACCACCCGTGCCCGAAAAAGGCGAAAGGAAATTATACGAACCCGCACGCTCCCGGTCAACGGCTAATTGCCCGGATTCCGTGCCCTCCCTTCCCCATGCCGCGCCGCGCGGGCTTCTCAGGCCGACGGACGGAACCTGCGCAACCGCAGGGCATTCGTCACCACGGTGACGGAGGAGAGCCCCATCGCCGCGGCGGCGAAGACGGGGTCCAGCAACACGCCGAAGGACGGGTAGAGCGCCCCCGCCGCCACCGGGATCAGCACCACGTTGTAGGCGAAGGCCCAGAACAGGTTCTGGCGGATGTTGCGCAGCGTGGCGCGGCTAAGCGAAATGGCCGTCGCCACCCCCCGCAGGTCCCCCCCCATCAGCACCAGGTCCCCCGCCTCCACCGCCACGTCCGTCCCCGTGCCGATCGCGATCCCCACGTCCGCCTGCGCGAGTGCCGGGGCGTCGTTGATCCCGTCCCCCACCATCGCCACGACCCGGTCCTCGGACTGGAGCCGCAGGATCTCCTTCGCCTTGCGGTCCGGGAGCACCCCGGCGACCACCCGCGAGATGCCGACCTTCGCCGCCACCGCGTCCGCGGTCCTCCGGTTGTCCCCGGTCAGCAGGAAGACGGTGAGCCCCATTTCCCCGAGCCGGCGGACCGCATCCGGCGAGGTTTCCCTGATCTCGTCCTCCACCGCGAGGACGCCCGCGGCCCGCCCTTCCACCGCCAGGCACACGGGTGTTCCCCCCGCCGCCGAAACATCCTGCGCGTCCGGAATCAGCGCCGAAGGATCCACCCCTTCCCCCTCGAGCCAGGAGAGGTTTCCCGCAAGGACCGCCTTTCCGTCGACCGTTGCCCGGATCCCCTGTCCCGGAGTGGATGTAAAGGAGTCCGGCGCGGAAACGTCGATCCCCCTCGCCTTCGCGGCCCGGACGACCGCGTCGGCCAGCGGATGCTCGGAAGCCGACTCTGCGCACGCCGCGAGGCGCAGCATCTCCAGCTCCCCTTCCCTCTCCCGGAAGGGGCCGTCCGGCGCGGGCCGCACGCCGGTCACCTCCGGCCTTCCCTTCGTCACAGTACCGGTCTTGTCGAGGACGACCGTGTCCACCTTGTGCGCGGTCTCCAGCGCGGCGCCGTCGCGCACCAGGATCCCCAGTTCCGCCCCCCTCCCCGTGGCCACCATGATGGAGGTCGGGGTTGCCAGCCCGAGGGCGCAGGGGCAGGCGATGATGAGGACGGAGATGGCGCCGGCCAGCGCATACGTCAGCCGCGGCTCCGGGCCGAAGAGAAGCCACGCAAAGAACGTGAGGACCGCAACGGCCATTACGGAGGGAACGAAATACGACGCGAGGACGTCCGCGAGGCGTCCGATCGGCGGCTTGCTTCCCTGCGCGTCCCGCACCATCGCGACGATGCGGGAGAGAACCGTGTCCTTCCCGACGCGCGAGGCATGCATCACGAGGCGGCCATTCCCGTTCAGCGTGCCGCCGGTGACCATGTCCCCCGGTCCCTTCTCCACCGGCATCGGTTCTCCCGTCAGCATCGACTCGTCGACGGAGGACCGCCCCTCCGAGACCGTGCCGTCCACCGGGATCTTCTCCCCCGGCCGGATGACGAGGATCTCCCCGACGGCCACCGACTCGAGCGGAACGTCGATCTCCGCTCCGTCCCGGACCACGCGCGCCGACTTCGGCGCCAGCCCGACCAGTTTCCGTATCGCCGCGGAGGTCTTCCCCCTCGCGCGCGCCTCGAACCAGCGCCCGAGCAGGACGAGGGCCACGATCGCCGCCGCCGTCTCGTAATACACGTGGGCGGAAAGCCCCTGCGCCGCGAGGAGCCCCGGGAAGAAGGTGACGACGACGCTGTAGATGTAGGCGACGGAAGTCCCGAGCGCCACCAGGGTGTTCATGTCGGTGGTCCCGTGGCGCGCGGCGGACCACGCCCCCCGGTAGAACCGGGAGGCCGAGAAGAGCTGGATCGGGGTCGCGAGGAGGAACTGGAGAACGGGATATTTCCCCCAGTGGGAGAGCAGCAGCAGCGGAACGCCCAGGACAAACGCCACGCGCAGCCGGGAGAGGAGGGACCGTTCCTCCATCGCCTGCAGGCGCGCCTGGAGTTCCACGGGATCTTCCCCCGGCTCCACGCGGGGGACGCCGTAGCCGGCCCCCTCCACCGCGGAGCGCAGGGCGGCGACGGTTGCCACGCCGGGCAGGAAGTCCACGCTCCCCGTCTGCGCGGCGAGGTTGACGGTCGCGGCCAACACCCCGGGGACGCCGCGGAGCGCGCGCTCCACACGGTCCACGCACGAGGCGCACGACATCCCCTGCACGGGGAAGGTGGACCGCTCCACGGGGACCTCGTACCCCGCATCCCGGATCGCGGCGGCGAGCCTCCATGGCCCGATCTTCCCCGGATCCACCGTCACGGTGGCGCTCCCCGCGGCCAGATTGACCGATGCGGCCTCGACCCCCTCGACCCGGGAGAGCGCCTTCTCCACCCGCACCACGCAGGAGGCGCACGACATCCCGGAGACGGGCAGGGTCCAGCGGGTCTGCTCCTCGTGGGGAGGCAGCTCTCCGGTCTCCGGCCCGGGCGGTTTCCCGGTCGGCGGATCCCCGGGGGGGGGCCCGCCGGGAGTGGACGCCGACCCCTGCGGCGCGTACCACGTCGCGCAATTGACGACCCGATCTTCGCTCATCTCCCGTATTGTAAACCGGATGCCGGACGGGCGCCGGGGCGGGCGAATTGTTGCTATACTTCTGTTGCGCGCCTGTAGCTCAGGTGGATAGAGCAGCTGCCTTCTAAGCAGCGGGCCCGAGGTTCGAGTCCTCGCAGGCGCGCCAGCTCTTGCCTCAGGTTCTCAACTCCATATCCCGGTTCCGGGGAATGGGATGCGAAGACCGTTGTACCTGGCCATCGTGGGGGTTTCCATCGTGGTGTCGGCCGTTTCCGTCGGCACGGCCCTGACGAGGTACCTCTCCCTGCGCACCTACTCCCCGAAAGCGCCCCCGGGAACCGCCGTCGCCGCCGTCGAGCCCGCATCCGCGCCGCCGGCCGAGGAGTGGAAGAACCCGTTCTCTCCGGCCCAGGGGATGAAGATCCCCTCCCGGCTCCCCGCGGCCGCCAAGGGGGGGGCGGCCGTCTCGAAGACGAATTTCGTCCTCGTAGGCACCATCTTCTCTTCCACGCCCTCCGCCCGCCGGGCGATCCTGTGGGCCGAGGGGATGAAGGAGCCGAGGTTGTACCGGGAGAGCGAGGAAGTCGAGCCGGGCGCGGTGCTCGCCTCCGTGGACCGGGACAAGGTCTGGCTGCTCCGGGGGAGCGAGCGGGAGAAGCTGGAGCTGCTCCCGGTCGGGAGCAAGGCTCGGTCGACGGCCGCTCCCGCCGCTCCAAGCGCGGCCGCGGCACAGGTTTCGCCGCCCCCCGCGTCTCCCCCTGCCGTCGGCGCCTCGCCCGGATCGGTGGAGCCCATAGACGACGAGGCACGCCCCGAGAGAGTCCGTAGACGCCGAAGTCGCTGATCCGCCGCCTTCCTCCCGCCGGCGGCCTCCACCCCTTGCGGCGAACCGGGGGCGGGTCAGTCGTCGAAGTCGCCCTTGGCACCCTTGTCGCTGGAAAGCGTCTTCGCCCGCTCGACGATCTTCGCCTCGGTCCACTCGGCCGGCTCCTCGATCCGGCCCGCCTTGGGGCCGAGGTCGAAGGAGCCCGCCTCGAGGATCGCCTCCAGTGCGAGCGGCGCGGTGTCCTTGGCGTTGAAGACCGTCGTCATCATCTTGAAGGCGAAATCCTCGACCCCCCTGCACATCCGCTCGCGGACCTCCGCGGGCTGGGCAAGGAGCCGGTTCTCGAAGGGGAGGTTGAGGCTCTTGTAGTCCCCCTTCTTCCAACCCTTCCCGTCCGCGTAGGCGACCATCTCGGCCCACATCTCCTCGGTCATTCCCTCGCCCTTGCGCTTGATGAAGCGCCCCTCGGAGTCGAGCTGCGCGTTGCCGTAGTCGTTGACCTCGAGACCCCAGGAGATCATCTGAAGGGCGGTGGCCACGTTCGCTTTCGTGGTGTCGGTCCGGTTCGCGATCTCGCGCAGCCGCTCGGAGCTGTTCCCCGAGGTGCCGTGCTGCGCCCCGCTGACCTTGTAGGGACCCAGGGCCTTGTGGATCTCCGCGGTCAGGGCCACCTGGATGCCGGCGTCGGACGCCTCGATCCCGTGGGTGGTGCCGTTGTTCAGGGCGATCCAGTCGGGGGAGATGCCCCGGGAGTTGAGCCCGCGGACCAGGAACAGGGCCTCCCCCGCGGTCGAGAGCCCCGTGGAACCCTTGATCTCGCCGACCTCGGTCTCCAGGCCGGCCCACTTCGGGATGAACGGGTTGATGGCGATGCTGGCGAGAAGGTTTTTATCGTCCGGCTGGTGGGACGCGTCGATGGCGATCGAGGTGATCCCCGCCTCGAACATAGTGGGGATCTCCACCTTCGCCGCGTCGAGGTCCTTGTCGTTCTTGATTCCGTAATGGTCGGCGTGGATGGCGACGGGCACCGTGATCCCCATCTCGTTGCAGAGGGCGTCGACGATGCGCGCAATGTTCCAGTAGTTGACGGCGCAGTACGCCTTCTGTCCCCCTTCCGACTTGGCGATCTCGATGATCACGGGGGCGTTGGCCCTCTGGGCGGCGCGCAGCGCCCCCCGTATCACGAAGTGGCTGCGGCCGTTGGCCGCCATGGCGATTGCTTTCCCCCGGGCCCGCATCGCACGGTCGATCGCTTTCCCGCTGACGATCAGCGCCCGCGAGTGCGGGAAGAGCGCCTTGACGTTCGGGGGGCGTCCAACCTGCAGGGATTTCTCGTACTCCGCGGCGTACGTCATGATCGGTCTCCTTGGAGGGGGGTAACCCGGGTTAATGGGATTTTCCCCCGGATCTCCCGCAACGGCAAGCGCTCCCGCGAATCTTCCGGGATCGGGGGACTCTCAGGATTCCGAAGGGGGAACCGGCCTTCTCGCCCGCTTGGCCTCGCCGCGCCGGTGCTTATCCTCCAGCCGGCGCGCCTTCGCCCCCGCGGTGGGCCGGGTTTCCTTCCGGCGCGGGGGGGGGACGGCGGCCTTCCGGACCCACTCCGCCAGGCGTTCCCGCGCGTCCCGGCGGTTCCGCTCCTGCGTGCGGAAACGGCCGGCCTCGATGACCAGCACGCCTTCCCGGGTAACCCGGTTCCCGGCGAGCCGGATCAGCCGCTCGCGCACCGCATCGGTCAGGGAAGGGGAATTGCGGACGTCGAACCGCAGCTGGACGGCCGTCGCGACCTTGTTGACGTTCTGCCCGCCCGGACCGGAGGAGCGGATGAACCGTTCCCGGATCTCGCCCTCGTCGATCCGTATCCCCTCCGCCGCCCGGACCATGCCTCATGGTATCAGGGATTGCCACCGCCGCCGGAAAGGATTCCGTTGCGTCTTTCGCGCGCCGGATCTAATCTGTGCCGGTCGCTACGACGCCCGGGAGGGAACCATGTCGTTCGAACTGCAGGTACAGCTCCACCTGAATGGCAAGCGCGGGGTGGACATCCTCCACGACCCGATCCTCAACAAGGGTACCGCCTTCACCGAAAGCGAGCGCGACGCGCTGGGCCTTCGCGGTCTGCTGCCCGCGCGCGTCGGGACGCAGGAGCGGCAGGTGATGCGCGTGATGGAGAACCTCCACCGCAAGGCAACCGACATCGAGAAGTACATTTTCCTGGTCGCCCTGCAGGACCGCCAGGAGAACCTGTTCTACCGGGTGGTCATGGACCACCTCGACGAGATGATGCCCATCATCTACACCCCGACGGTGGGCCAGGGGTGCATCGAGTTCGGACACATCTTCCGCCGCCCGCGCGGGCTCTACATCTCCTTCAAGGACCGCGGCCGGGTCCGGGAGATCCTGAAGAACTGGCCGTACCATGACGTGCGGATCGTCGTCGTCACCGACGGCGAGCGCATCCTGGGCCTCGGCGACCTCGGCGCGAACGGGATGGGCATCCCGGTGGGAAAACTCTCCCTCTACACCGCCTGCGCGGGGATCCACCCGGCGCAATGCCTCCCCGTCACGCTGGACTGCGGGACCAACAACGAGGCGCTCCTTTCGGACCCGCTCTACATCGGCATCCCGGAGAAGCGCCTGCGCGGCGAGGCGTACGACGACCTGGTGGAGGAGTTCGTGACCGGCGTCCAGGAGGTCTTCCCGAGGGCGTGCATCCAGCTGGAGGATTTCGGGAACGCGAACGCCTTCCGGCTGCTGCACAAGTACCGGAACCGCTCCTGCACCTTCGACGACGACATCCAGGGAACGGCCGGCGTCACCCTGGCCGGGCTGTACTCCGCCCTGGCCATCACCGGCAACCGTTTGTCCGACCACAGGTTCCTGTTCCTGGGAGCGGGCGAGGCCGGCATCGGCATCGGGGACCTGATCGTCACCGGGCTGATGGCGGAAGGGGTGAAGGAGGCGGACGCCCGGCGAAAATGCTGGTTCGTGGACTCCAAGGGGCTGGTCGTGAAGAGCCGGACGGATCTCGTGCACCACAAGCTGCCGTACGCGCACGACCACGCGTTCATCGGCGATTTCCTGCAGGCCGTCGAAACGGTCAAGCCCACCGCCCTCATCGGCGTCTCCGGGATGCCGCGCACGTTCACGAAGCCCGTCGTCGAGGCGATGGCCCGGATGAACCAGCGCCCCGTCATTTTCTCCCTTTCGAACCCGACCTCGAAATCGGAGTGCACGGCGGAGGAGGCGTACGCGTGGACGGACGGGCGCGCGATCTTCGCGAGCGGTAGCCCGTTCCCGCCGGTCGCGTACAAGGGGAAGACCTTCGTGCCGGGTCAGGGAAACAATGCCTACATATTCCCCGGCGTCGGCCTCGGGGTGATCGCCAGCGAGGCCACCCGGGTCACGGACGAGATGTTCTTCGTGGCGGCGAAGACGCTGGCGAGGATGGTCACCGCGGAGGATTACGCGAAAGGCCGGATCTACCCGGGCCTGGACCGCATCCGGGAAGTTTCCTCCGCCATCGCCATCGCCGTCGCGGAGGTGGCCTTCCAGGGCGGCCTGACGGCGATGAAACGGCCGGACGATCTGCCGGCGTACATCAAGTCGCAGATGTACGATCCGACGCACGTGAAGTACGTCCCCGGGCCGTAAGCCGGGAAGCGAGGCCCAGGTCGTCGAGGAGGGAGTAGACGACGGGCGTGGCCAGCAGGGTGAGCAGCAGCGAGAGGGTCTGGCCGCCGATCACGACCACGGCGATCACCCGGCGCTCCTCGGCCCCGGGCCCGGATCCGACGGCCAGCGGGAGCATGCCCGCCACGAAGGTGAAGGTGGTCATGAGGATCGGGCGGAGCCGGTCGCGGTTCCCCTGGAGGATCGCCGCGGTCCGGTCCATGCCGGTGGCCCGCAGGTTGTTCATGTGATCGATCTGGAGGATGGCGTTCTTCTTGACCACGCCGAACAGGACGAGGACGCCGAGGGCCGAGTAGAGGTTCAGGGTGGCGCCGGAAATCCCGATCGACAGGAGCGCGAAGGGCACGGAGATCGGAAGGGAGAGCAGGATCGTGAAGGGGTGGACCAGGTTCTCGAACTGTGAGGCGAGGATCATGTACATGAACACGATTGACAGGGCGAAGGCCCAGACGAACTCGCCGAAGGTCCGCTCGAGCTCCCGCCCCTTGCCCGAGACGCGGGTCGTGTACCCCGCCGGCAGGTTCATCCGGGACACCTCCGCCCGGAGCGCCGCCAGGCGATCCGCCAGCGCGTACCCGGGCGCGACGGACGCCCGGAGTCGGACCTCCCGCTGCCGGTCGAGCCGGTCGATCCGCGAAGCGCTCAGGCTCCTCTCGATCCGGGCGACGCTCCCCACCTGCACCAGCCCGCCCCCCTCCCTCGGGACGTAGAGCCGCCCGATCGTCTCCGGGTCGGCGCGGTCCTCCTCGCGGAGCCGCAGCTGAACGTCGTAATCCTCGTTGACGGCGGGATCGGTGAAACGCGACACCTCCTCGTCCCCGCCGACCATGAGGCGGACCGCCGTCCCGACCCGCTCGGGGTCGACGCGCAGGTCGGCGGCGCGCGCCCGGTCGATCTGGACGCGCAGCTCGGGCTTGTCGAGCTTCAGCGTCGTGTCGGCGTCGATCAGACCGAGGGACTCCTGCCGGTCCCGGAGGCGCTCCGCGTAGTTCGAGAGGGCCGCGAGCTCCGGCCCCCGGATGACGAAGTCGACGTCGAAACTCCCTCCGCCGATGTTGAATCCGGGGATGTTCCGCACCGCGATCCGGAGGTCGCGGTACCGGCGGAGCTTCCCCCGCACCTCCTGCATGATCTCCTGCTGGGAGCGGTTCCCCCGGAACGCGGCCATCGGGTCCCCCCGGAAAAGGCTCCGCGCGAGCCGGGAAACCGAGAATACGCGCTCATCGTGGGGCGCAAGCTGGACGTACGCCCGTCCCTCGTTCACCGCGCCGAGGAACCCCCCCGACGCCGTCGAGAGGACCCGCTGCACGCCGGGGACGGCCCGCACGTCGGCCGAGACGGCGGTCAGGATCTCGTCCATGCTGGCCAGGCTCGTCCCCTGGGGCGCGACCGCGGTCACGAAAAACTCCCCTTCGTCCGCGTTTGCCGGCAGGTAGTCCTGGCGGATCATCCCGTACAGGGGGATCACCGACAGCATGACGCCCGCCGCGAGCAGTGCGACCGCAACGCGGTGGCGCATGGAGAATCCGAGCGCCCGGGCGTACCCGGCGTCGATCCACCGGTAGAAGCCGCCGCGGGACCGCGGCGTTCCGGGCGGGTCGTGG
>Ga0316603_10002418_pt1 | contig 10243 bp, 11 predicted proteins | sample OWC_soil_day10_n_FD_207649 | JGI IMG/M metagenome (GOLD analysis project Ga0316603, IMG submission 207649) | Wetland soil microbial communities from Old Woman Creek delta, Ohio, United States - OWC_soil_day10_noCT | ecosystem: Environmental > Terrestrial > Soil > Wetlands | place: USA: Ohio...
CGCTTCATCGATCGGCGAATCCCAAGCGGCCGGGGCCGAGCGGCAAGATGATCGCGGGCGGCCACAAGTCGACCCCGATCGAGAGCCCGAGGAAGTGGAGCTCGACGCCTTCCTTGAGCCCGATCTTGAACCCGACGATCGGGGTCTCGAGCTGGAGGCCCGTGCCTTCGCTCGTCACGCCGCCGCCGATCAGGCCGCGCCAGTCCTTGCCGACCGAGGTCGACGGCAGGCTCGCGCGCAGGTCGCACGTGCGGAGCATGGCGTCACCGAACGTGTTGCTGTTCGGCCCCGGGTAGAATCGATAGTCGAGCTTCGCGATCCACTCGGGCGCTTCGCGCTCGAGGCAGTCCGCCGCCTTCTCGGCGTCGTCGCCGCGCCACACCTCGTGGAGGATCGGGTTCTCGTACGGGTAGTGCTTGCGAAACGGATCGCTCTCCGTGGCGCCACCGCCGCCTACCTCGTAGACCACCCACCCGATCTCGCCTTTGCGCCGCACCGCGAACCACGGGTGCCGCGCGATGTCGTTGAGCGGTGCGCCGAGCGAGCCGGTGAGCAGCGCGACCGTCGTCTGATCGTTCGCCGGCTGCTCGAGCGAGCGCGGCAGGATCACGCAGCCCGCGAACGGCAACACCAGCAGCGCGCGCTTCATGCGTCGCGAACGTAGCGCACACGGCTGCGGATCGCTGCCTGGCAAAAAACAAAGGCCGCCTTCCGGCGGCCTCTGTCACGAGTCGAGCGAGCGCTTACTGCGCGTCCTTCGGCTTCAGCTTGTCGAGCTTGCCGCGGAACTTGTCACCGAGCGTGGCGCCACCGGCGTTCGGCGACGCGTAGCCCTGCGCATCCGCGAGCTCCTTCGCACGCGAAGCAGCCTTGATCGAGAGGCCGATCTTGCGCTCCGCGCCGTCCGCGTGGAGGACCTGCACCTTGACCGTCTGGCCAGGCGTCAGGACCGTGCGCGGATCCTCGACGTGCTCTTCGCTGATCTCGCTCACGTGAACGAGACCCTCGACGCCCTTCTCGAGCTCGACGAACGCGCCGAAGTCGAGAACCTTGAGGACCTTACCGTCGACGACTTTCCCGGTCGGGTAGTCGTACGGGATGCGATCCCACGGGTCGGGGACGAGTTGCTTGATGCCGAGCGAGATCTTCGGCTTGTCGCCGTCGCCCGTGTCGATGTTGAGGAGGACGGCTTCGACTTCGTCGCCCTTCTGGAACAGCTCGCTCGGGTGCTTCACGCGCTGGGTCCAGCTCATGTCGCTGATGTGAACGAGACCGTCGATGCCTTCCTCGATCTCCACGAAGATACCGAAGTCGGCGATGTTGCGAACGTGGCCCTTCACGACCGTACCCGGCGGGTACTTCTCGGTGAGCTGCTCGTACGGGTTCGGCTCGAGCTGCTTCATGCCGAGCGAGATGCGGTTCTGCTTCACGTCGACGTCGAGCACGACCGCCTCGACCATGTCGCCCACGGCGACCATCTTCGACGGGTGCTTCACGCGGCGCGTCCACGACATCTCGGAGATGTGAACGAGACCCTCGATACCTTCCTCGAGCTCGATGAAGGCGCCGTAGTCCTTGAGCGAGACGACCTTGCCGCGAACGACCGTGCCGGGCACGTACTTCTCGGCGGCGCGGCTCCACGGGTCTTCCGTGATCTGCTTGAGACCGAGCGAAACGCGCTCGGTGTCCGCGTTGAACTTGAGCACCTTCACGCGAACGTGGTCACCGACCTGGAACAGCTCGCTCGGGTGGTTGACCCGGCCCCAGCTCATGTCGGTGATGTGGAGGAGGCCGTCGATACCGCCGAGGTCGATGAACGCACCGTACTCGGTGAGGTTCTTGACGATGCCCTCGACGATCTGGCCTTCCTTCAGGCGCTCGAGCGTCGACTCCTTGAGGGCCGCGCGCTCCTTCTCGAGCAGCACGCGGCGCGACAACACGATGTTGCCGCGCTTCTTGTTGAACTTGATGACCTTGAACTTGAACGATTGGTTCAAGAACGCATCGAGGTTGCGGACCGGGCGCAGATCGACCTGCGAGCCCGGAAGGAACGCCTTCACACCGCCGCGGATCGTGACCGAGAGGCCACCTTTCACGCGGGTCGTGATGACGCCTTCGATCAGCTCGTCGCGTTCGCACGCGGCGCTGATCTCGTCCCAGACCTTGAAGCGATCGGCCTTCTCTTTCGAGAGGACGATCATGCCCATGTCGTTCTCGCGAGACTCCAGCAGCACATCGACAACGTCGCCCGGCTTCACACCCACCGAGCCGTCTGCCTGGCGGAACTCTTCGAGGGGAACCTGTCCCTCGCTCTTGTAGCCGACATCGACGATCGCGAAGTCCTTGTTGACTGCGATCACCGTGCCGCGGAGGATTTCGCCCTCCTTGACGCCGTTCTCGCCGAGACTTTCGGCGAGTAGCGCTGCGAAGTCCTCTTCGCCTGTGCCGTCTTGCGTGACCATGTTCAAGCAGATCTCCTACATGCCGCCGAGCTGAATTTGACTGCGAACGCAGTCCTCGACGCAGGGGCGAGTTGGTACCGTTCGCGCCCGGTTTTGTCAACCAGGACCGACAGATCCGCCTGAATCAGCCGCGCCCGATCGCGCGCCGCCGCGACATCTATATAGGCGCCGCCCGCGAGGCAACCTGCCCCGCGAGCGATTCCACAACCTCTTCGAGGGTTTGCGTGGAGCTATCGACGATGAGGGCGTCCTTCGCCGGCACCATCGGCGCGACATCGCGGCTCGCATCTCGCTGATCGCGCTCCCGGATCTCGCGCAGCACGGTGTCGAAATCCGCCTTCGCGCCGAGCTCCAAGAGGCGACGCTTCGCGCGTTCTTCGTCGTTCGCCGTCAGGAAGAACTTCGCGTCCGCGTGCGGGAACACGACCGTGCCCGTGTCGCGTCCTTCGACGACGACCCCGCCCCCGGCGCCCAAGCGGCGCTGCAGATCCAACAGCGCGGCGCGCACCTCGGGGTGCGCCGACACTTGCGATGCACCTTGCGAGACATCGGGGGTGCGAATCGCGGTGGTGACGTCGGTGCCGCCGACGCTCACGTGGTTCATCTCGCCGACGAAGTTGAACTGGATGTCGAGCTCGCGCGCGATCTGCGCGCACGCCTGCGCGTCGCTCCACGCGACGCCGCGCTCCTTCGCGACCAGCGCGACCGAGCGATAGATCGCGCCGGTATCGAGGAGGCGATAGCCCAACCGCCGCGCGAGCAGCTTCGCGACGCTCGATTTGCCTGCGCCCGCGGGACCATCGATCGTGACGACGACCTTCCTCATCGCGCCGCACACCCATCGCAGACGACGCCCGACTCCGTGATCGTCGTACGATTCGCGGGCACGACCTGGCCGCACTTGCCGCACGTCGTCGGCGTCGTCGGCGCTTGCGGCTCCGGCGGGCTCGCTTGTGGGGCCCCCCCGCGCAGCGATTCGCCGAGCGAACCGGGACCCTGCATGCGCGCCGCGGCGAGCGCCTCGAGCTCGGCCTCGACGCGATAACGCAGCACCTTCGGGTCGAGCTGGCCGTTCTCTTCGAGGACCTTCACCAGCACGCTCACGAGCACGGACAGATCGCCGACCTGACGCTGGAGGCGAAAGCAGTGGGCGCGCACGCCTTCGATGTCGGCCGCGACGTACGCGGCGTCGTTGCGCAGGTCGTTGATGTCGGAGCGTTGGCGGTAGTCGTTGTCGAAGAAGGAGTCCCAGAACCCAACCGGCATACCGGCATCATGCCTGGACGACGGGCACCATGCAGCTCCGCGTTGTACATTCGAAGCGTCGTGGCCGAGGTCACCACAGAGAGGCGCTGGCGAACGTTTGCCGACGTCGTCGCGTTCTCGCTCGGGACCAACGTGTGGATCTCGATCATCATCTTGCCCGCGATCTTCATCGGTGCGCTCAAGACCGGAAAGCAGATCACCGCCGCCACGTTCCCGTTCGGCGTGCTCTTGTTCGGCCTCGCGCGTCGCTCCGAGGCGATCCTGCTCGCGCTGTTTCCCGCCGCGATCCTGATCCCGATCTCGATCAACCCCGCGCTCGCGTCGTCGCACGTGTACGGACCGATCCGGTTCTCGCTCGTCGCCCTCGGTATCGTCGCGTACTTGTTCGGCGTCGCGTTCTTCACGACGTTCCACGAGCCGCCGGCACCGCGGTCGGTCCGCGGCCTGTCCTCCGCCCAAGCCGGCCCCGCCGAGCGCTGGCAGCGCCGCGAGCGCGTCTACTGGATGCTGACCGGGATGTCGCTCGTGATCCCCGCCGTGCTGATCGCTTGGGTCAACTTCGACACCTCGATCGCCGACTTCCTCGGCGAGATGTATCCCGGCCGCGTCGCGCTGATGACGACCGCCCTCACCGCAGGCGCGATCGTCCTCTGGCTCGGCATCTACCACTACGCATTCCTCGGCGTGTTGCGCCCTCATCGCACGGGCGATCGAGATCTCGTCGGTGCACTCGCGCAAGCGCGCACCGATGCCAAGACGGGCAAGCCTCGCCGTCGCTTCTACCTCGCGGTCGGCCTCGCCCTCGTGGCGATGGCCGTCCTCATCTTCCTCCGGCACCTGGGGAGCTAAATGCGTCGCTACTTCTTCGAAGCCCTCGCCATCGCCCTCATCGGAGGCAGCTTGTTCTTCTTCAAGGAGACGCTCGACTACCTCGCGCGGCGCGACTACGTCGCCGCGTTGCTCGTGATGGTGATCGGCGTCGCCGTGATCTCGGTCGGCAAAGAAATGGCGCGGCTCGCGCTGGTGCAGCGCGACTGATGCGCGCCGTCTGGGTCCTGCTCGTCGGCGTGGCCTGCGGCTCTTCGGAGTCGACGCAGGGCACCGCGACGAACGTCTCGCCGATCGCGACCCAGCAGGGGACCGACGACGTGATCGTGGCGCAGGTCAACGGACGGCCTGTGTGGGGCTCGTGCGTGACGGCGCAAGCGCGGGGCAAGACGAAGCAGGCCGCGCTGGATGACTGCATCGCCTTCGAGCTCCTCGCGCAGGAGGCCGAGGCGCGCGGCTTCGCGAAGGATGCGGAGGTCGGCGAGGCCACGCGGGCGGCCCTCGTCAATCGCGTCGTCGAGATCGGCTTCGAGGACCACTACAAGACACCCGCCGATCTCGCGGACGTCATGAGCGAGCACATCGATCGCAACAAGCGGTTGCTCAGCCGACCCGAGATGCGGGCCTCCGCGTACGCGCGCATCAACCTCCCGAAGAACGTCCCGCCCGCCGACGACTGGAAAGCGCGCGAGCTCATGGACGGCTTCGCCGCGAAGCTCGCGAACGAGGAAGGCCTCACCGCCGGCCACCTCGATACCAAGGCGAAGGAGTATTTCGGGACGACGAAGGTCGAGGTCGCGGTCGTCGAGTACTTCCCGAAGAAAGGGCTCGCGCTCGGCTACCGCGACGCGTTGTTCGACATCGGCGAGGTCGGCCGCATCCACCCGCAAGCGGTGCGCACGCAGTGGGGCTGGGACGTGATCCTGTTGACCGACGTGCTGCCGGCGAAGGCGTACACGCGCGAAGAGGCGGCGGTCGAGGCGTTCCCCGAAGTGCGGCGCGGCTACTTCTCGCTCTGGGTCGACGAGATCGCGAAAGCGCTCGGCGTGAAGATCGAGATCGACGACAAGCAGGTCGCGAAGCTCGACCAGGTGGGGCCGTGACACCGTTCAGGGAGATCTTGAAGCGCGCGGTGCAGGCGACGCCCGGTGCGATCGGTGGCGCGTTCGCCGACGCCGAGGGCGAGATGGTCGATTGGTTCGCCGACTACGATCCGCACGAGTGGGCGGTCCTCACCGCCCACTACGGCGTCGTGCTCGCGCAGCTGCACGCCGCGTTCGGCATCTTTCACTTCGGCGCGCCCGAGTACTTCATGGTGCAGCACGGCAAGCTCGGCGTCGTCGTGCACACCGTCGAGGGCGGATACTACGTGCTGATGGCGGTGTCGGATCCGACGCGCGTGACCTTCGCGCTCACGTCGCTGTCGGCGTCGGTCGCCGAGCTCCAGAAGGAGATGTCGTGAAGCGCGCGCTGCTGATCTTGCTGCTGTCCGCGAGCACGGCGTCGGCGCAGTCGGCCGGCGACTACGATCCGTACAGCCAGGCGTGGAACGGTATGTCGAGCTTCGTCGGGCTCGCCGAAGGCATGGGCTTCGAGGTCACGGCGGTGAGCCAGCTCGACTGGGACGAGCTGTCGTCGACGGACATCCTCGTGATGGTGTATCCGCTCCAGCGGGTCGATCCGAGCGACCTCGCCACGTTCATCAACGCGGGCGGGTACGCGGTGATCGCCGACGACTTCGGCGACGGCAAGGACGCGATGGCCGCGCTCGGGCTGTTGCGTGCGGAGTCGACGGTGCCGCAGGCCGCAAGCCACTGGAAGGGTCACCTCCACGCCCCGATCGCGACGGCGCGCGGTGGGCATCCGCTCGCGAACGACGTCGGCGAGCTCGTCACGAATCACCCCGCGATGCTGACGCAGGCCGACGGCGTCACGACGATCGCGGGCTTCGACAACGGTGCCGTCGTCGTCGCCGGCGAGCGCGGCAGCGGGAGGTTCGTCGCGATCGCGGACCCGAGCATCCTCATCAACAAGATGCTGCTGTTCCGCGGCAACGTGCAGCTCGCGACGAACATGCTGCGCTGGCTCGATCGCAACCGGCGCGCGCGTCGCGTCGTGCTGCTCCGCGGCGACACGCCGATGTACGGCGATCCGCGGCCGTTCATCGACGACCCACGGGCCGGCGAGCTCGGCCGCTCGATCGCCGACTTGAACCGGTGGCTCGACAGAGGGCGCGACTGGCTGCTGACGCCGACCGCGATGAAGGTCCTCGCCGGCACGCTCGCGATCGCGTTGCTCCTGCTCGCGATGTTCGCCCTGCCCGTTCGCCGCGGCCCGAAGATCGACGGTGCATGGTTGCGGTTCGGCCGGCCCGGCCGTCGCGACGAGCCGCACGGCCTCATCCATGCGGCCGATCGAGGCACGGGCTCGAACCTCGTGCTCGGCTGCATCCTGCGCGATCACGTGCAGGTCTTGCTCGCCGGTGTCACGGGCAAGACCGAGCCGCTCTACACGCTCTCCGAGGGGCAGCTCGTCAACGAGGTCTCTCGCCAGCGCGGTGCGAATGCGGGCGTCGCACTGGCGCGCGTGTATCGCCGGCTGCGCGCGCTGCCGAGTCGCGGTCAGGCCTCCGCACCGTGGAGCGCGGGCCACCTGCCGCGGCGCGATTTCGACATCCTGTACCGAGACGTGGCCGAGCTGTGTCGTACTCTCGGGACCGAGCTACCCGACGCGTCGATCACGTTGTCGCCGCCGTCCGTCACCCGGTCGACCAAATCTCCGGCACCACCGATGCAACAAGCCTAATGCCAGCCACGCTCTCCCCCGACCGCGTCCAGCGCGTGAACCAGCTCGCTCGTGCGATCACCGACGAGGTCGGTCGCGCCTTCATCGGCTCGCCGACGATCACGGAGTCGCTCCTCGTCGCGCTGCTCGCGCGCGGTCACGTGCTGATCGAGGGTTACCCGGGCGTCGCGAAGACGACGCTCGTGAAGGCATTCTCCGGCACCCTCGGCTGTCACTTTCGGCGCATCCAGTTCACGCCGGATCTGCTGCCGTCCGACATCACGGGCACGTACATCCTCGACATGCGCACGAACACGTTCGTGCTGCGCGAGGGCCCGGTGTTCACGCACGTGCTGCTCGGCGACGAGATCAACCGCGCGCCGGCGAAGACGCAGTCCGCGCTGCTCGAGGCGATGCAGGAGCACCAGGTCACGATCGAAGGCGAGACCCGCTCGCTCGCCGAGCCGTTCATCGTCCTCGCGACGCAGAACCCGATCGAGCAGGAGGGCACGTACCCGCTCCCCGAAGCGCAGGTCGACCGGTTCTTGATCAAGCTGCGCATGGGCTACCCGTCGACCACCGACGAGAAGCGCATGCTGAACACCTATGATCGGCCGCCGCCGCCGGTGCGCGCGGTCGTCGGGCCCTCCGACGTGCTCGAGATGCAAGCGCTCACGCAAGAGGTCTACGTCGCCGAAGAGCTCATCGACTACGTGCTCGGCCTCGTCGCCTTCACGCGATCGCACGCGAAGATCTATCTGGGCGCGTCGCCGCGCGCCGGCCTCGCCCTGACCCACGCGGCGAAGGCGCTCGCGTTGCTCAAGGGTCGTGACTACGCGCTGCCCGACGACATCCGCCAGCTCGCGCCGCTCGTGCTCGGTCACCGCATCCTGCTGACGCCGGAGGCCGAGCTCGAAGGTGGTGCGGGGAGCGCGATCGTGGCCGAGGCGGTCGAGAAGGTCGGCTACAAGATGCCGCGCCAGAGCCGGTGATTCCTCGCCTCGCATATCGCGGCAAGCTCGTGCTCTCGACGGCGCTGTTGTTCCTCATCATCGGCGCGTTCCATGCCTCGCCGCCGCTCGTCGCGCTCGCGGGCGCGATCTTGTGCGTGCTGCTCGCGCTGTATCTCGCGTTCTACCCGACGGCGATCTTGCTGCGCCGGAAGAAGATCGAGCTGTCGTGGTGGGTGCCGCCGGGCGATCAACCGGGCGGCGCGCTCGCCGCCGATCGGCCGTTCCTGCTCCACCTCGCGTTTCGCAACCACGGCAGCCGCAAGCTGCGCATCCTGTCGACGAACATCCTCTCGGCGAGCGGGCTCTCGATCGAAGAGCACCCGAGCGCGACGGTGAAGCGCGGCCAGCAAGTCGAGGTGGTCACGACGATCAAGCCGCTCGCGGCAGGCTATCAAGTGCTGCACGGCGCCGCGCTCACGTTCGGTGACGCGCTCGCGCTGTTCGATATCGAGGCGTACTTCCCGAACCCGATCGCCGTGAAGGTGTTCCCGCGGACGATGGCGCTGCGCGGCCAGCCGGTGCGCGCCGTCGGCGGTGCCCTCCACGAGCAGGTCGGTTTGCACCACGTGCGGCGGCGCGGCCTCTCCGGCGAGCTGCGCGAGCTGCGCGAACACTCGCATGGCGATCCGTTCAAGTTCATCGCGTGGAAGGCGACCGCACGTCGCGGTCAGCTCATGGTGCGCGACCTCGAGAACGAGATCGTGACGACGCACGTCGTGCTGCTCGACGTCGGCACCGGCATGCGCGGCGGTGCGCTCGGCAAGACGCCGCTCGACTGGGCGTGCGATAGCGCGTCCGCGCTCGCGAAGGCGGCGGTCTACAACAGCGATCGCGTCGGCATCGTCGGCTTCGACACCCGGCCCGTGATCGAGCTCGCGCCCGACACGGGACATCACCACTACCTGCAGCTCGTCGACCGCTTGCTCGATACGCGGTCGATCGTCGACGAGGACTTGACCGACGTGACCGCGGGCGAGCTCGTCGCGCTCGTCGCGCGCTACCTCGCGCACCAGGAAGCGATCGACGTGCGGGTCAAGGTCGCGCCGCCGCTCGACGACCCGCGGTGGACGTCGATCCAGGCGGGCCCCGACGGTCAGCTCTACGACGTCGCGGCGACCGGCCGGCTATGCCGCCGGTTGATCGAGATGATGACCGGTCGCGATGGCAAGGCCGGCATGGGCGCGAAGCCGGCGCCGGTGATCGAGTCCGACAACCAACTCGCACCGCTGCGCCAGTTCTGCAGGCTGCGCGGCATCGAGCTGCCGTATCGCTCGACGTGGGAGCACGGCCGGCGTGCCGCGGGGCTCGCGCGCGCCGTCGAGCGCGCCGTCGCGAACGGCCGCCCCGACGTCGTCGTGCTGATCTCGGACCTCGGCGGCATCGCCGAAGACGAAGCGCGCGCCGTGAGGGCGATCGCGCGCCTGCGCAAGGCCGCGGGCAGCGTCATCGCGATCACGCCGTCGCCCGCCGCGTTCCTGCCCGCCGCGACCACACCACACGGCCGCCGCGTCCGCGAGCTGATGGTCCGCGATCAGCGCGGCATGATCGATCCCGGCCGCCGCCTCCTCACGCGCCACGGCATCTCGGTGATCGAGGGCTCGCCGCTCGACAGCCTCGACCGCTTGATCGCGAACGGCCGGTTCCGCCGCGCCGGCTAAGGCGCCGATCCTCTACGATGCCGTGATGCGGCGGCTCGGATCGGCACTCGCGGTCGTCGCGGTCTTCGCGGCCGGCGTCCTGCTGCACGCCTGGCTCGCGTCGCAGGTCGCCGCGCATCGCATCACGGGCGGCGAGGCCGGCATCGAGTGCATCGGCCGCGGGTCGACGCACGTCGTCTATCTCCACGGCATCGATTCGCTCGGGCCATCGTGGCAGGAGCTCGAGAATCGC
>Ga0316603_10002419_pt1 | contig 10239 bp, 11 predicted proteins | sample OWC_soil_day10_n_FD_207649 | JGI IMG/M metagenome (GOLD analysis project Ga0316603, IMG submission 207649) | Wetland soil microbial communities from Old Woman Creek delta, Ohio, United States - OWC_soil_day10_noCT | ecosystem: Environmental > Terrestrial > Soil > Wetlands | place: USA: Ohio...
TTGCCGGAGGGCGGGTGCCCCCGGCGTCTGACACAGCCGAAGCTATTGGGTCTTGACATCTGGCCGGGCCGGTAGGATTCTGATGTTGTTTGCTTGGGACAATCCTATATTGCGGTGCGTGCTGCGCAAGGAGCAGGAGCCCCGGGGGAGAGCTCAGTGGCTGGAAAGGAGACATCTGCCATGACGGAAACCAGGAGAACCTATTGTGGCCTGTGCCATTCGCGGTGTGGTCTTCTGTTGGAAATTGAAAATGGCAGGGCGGTGAGGCTCACAGGGGACCCGCAGCACCCGGTCACCAGGGGCCGGATCTGCAATCGCGGCAAGCTGATGCTCGATCATGTTTATCATCCGGATCGGCTCAATGTCCCGCTGAAACGCAAGGGAGAGAGGGGTGCGGGCCAATGGGAACGCATCTCGTGGGACCAGGCATTGAACGAAGTCTCTGACAAGCTTTCTTCCCTTCGCGACAAACACGGCGCAGAGACCCTGGCCTTCACCCATGGCACCAAGCGGACTTACCACTGGGATGAGCGGAGGTTCTATAACCTGTTCGGCTCGCCCAATATCTGCGGGGCCAACAACGTGTGCATGTGCCCGAGCCAGGCTGTCGAATACGCCACCTACGGCGGGTTTGCATGGGGCGATGTGATGCAGACCAAGTGTGTGGTGCTGTGGGGTCATGCACCTTCCCACTCCGATCCCACCGGTCTTTATGCTATGATCCTCGCGGCCAAAAAAAACGGGGCCCGACTGATCGTGGTGGACCCCCGCTGCATCCCTGAGGCGGAAAAGGCGGACATGTTCCTGCAGATCCGGCCGGGAACCGATGTGGCCCTGATGCTGGCTTGGTTGAGGGTGATTATTGGGGATGGCTTGTACGACCGGGATTTTGTGGCGAAGTGGACCGTCGGGTTTGACGACCTGAAGGCAGCTGTAGCGGAGTACACACCTGAGCGGGCGGCAGAGATCACATGGCTCACCCCGGAGCAGGTGGTCCAATCGGCACGACTGTATGCCGCGACAAAACCCGCGATGATCACGTGGGGTTTTGGTCTGGACAAACAAGGGGTGAACGCCACCCAGTCCGCCAGGGCGCGCACCATCCTGAGGGCGATCACCGGGAATCTGGATGTGCCTGGTGGAGAGCCCCTTGGTTGGGCGGACCCCATTGGCAAGATCATCGGCAACGATGGGTTGGAGTTCAACGAGGCGCTTCCCCCGGAGCAGCGGGCCAAGCAACTGGGCGCGGAGGAATATCCCTTTTTCGGATTCCCAGGCTGGGAGAAAAATGCAGAGGCTAACCGTCGTCTTCCCCGCGAGTACATGCACCCGCCCCTCGCGGACATGACGAGTGTGGCCCATGCGCGGGCTGTCTGTGACGCTATCATCAGCGGGAAGCCCTATCCGGTCACGGCAGCCATATCTCTTGCCAGCAACCCTCTGCTCTCGCTCGCCAACCCGCGGCATGTGTATGAGGCCCTGAAGGCACTTCAGCTCTACGTTGTGGCGGAATACTACCTCACGCCATCTGCGGCGCTGGCTGATTATGTTTTTCCCATCTGCTCCACCATAGAAACAACCGAGCTCTGGTTGACCCCGTCTTTCTGTGTGGCCTGCCCAAGAGGGATCGAGCCTCTCCACGAACGTCGGAACCCTTATGAGTTCTGGCGGGGACTGGCCGTCCGGTTGCGGCAGAAGGAGCATTGGCCCTGGGAGACGGTGGATCAGGTGTGGGACTGGTGCCTGGTGCCTGTGAACCTGACCTTTCAGCAGTTGCTCGAGAAAAACGGGCTCTTTGGCCGGCGGGAGTACCGGCGCTATGAGCGATTCGGCTTTGGCACACCATCAGGCAAGGTGGAGCTCCGATCCAGTATTTTCGAGGACCTGGGTTGCGAGCCCTTGCCGGTTTACAGGGAGATGCCCCACAGCCCGGTAGGGGCGTTCCCTCTCCAGAAAGAATATCCTTTGGTCCTTATTACGGGAAGCCGGTTCACGCCCATGTATCACTCCGAACAGCGCCAGAACGAGAAAGCGCGAAGGCAGAACCCCGACCCTCTAGTCACTATGCATCCGGACACGGCAGCAAGCCTAGGCATAGCAGAGGGGGACTGGGTGCGGGTGGCTACCCCTCAGGGGAGCATCCGGGTGAGGGCGCGTCTGACCGATATCCTTCACCCCCGCATGGTGGACGTGCAGCATGGATGGTGGTTTCCTGAGCGGAAAGAGGCGGAACCGGAACTGTTCGGGGTATTCGAGTCCAATGCCAACATTCTCTGCCCTGATGGGCGAGAGTTCTGCAGCCCGGAGATCGGGGGCTGGCCCCACACCGGCCTCCTGTGCCGGGTGGAGAAGTTGTAGCGCGACCATGGAATCCCTCGCCTTTGCCGGGCGGCTCAGCGTCTACAACCGAATCCTGTCGGCGCCTTTAGACGGCTCCTGGGGTTACCCCTTTTCATACCCCTTTGCCGTGTAGTAGATGGCCCGGTCAAAGAACAGGACCACCCGATTGGTCAAGTCTAAACCCTGACGAAGCTCTAGGGCTGTGTCCAAGAAGCCTTCTGAAAGCACCTTTAGCCAGATATAGCGTCTGGTGAGGATCAGGGCCTGTATGACCTCGGAGAGGGCAAACCCCTCTTTCCGGCGCTTAGCTCCCAAGGCGGTGTAGTGTGTGGCGATTTCCTCCTTGCTGGTCTCGTAAGAGACCCACTTTCCGAGCTGGCTGTAGACCAGGTGCGCCCGGCGGTAGAGTTCGTCTGGGTCAAAGGTGTGGTAGGTCGGGGTGTCAGGCCGTCTTCGCACGTCCTCCAACCACTTTTTCGAAAGCTTGTCGGCATCGCGTTCAATCATTTCCACAAGTTTATGAGAAATAAACATGGTCCACCTCCTCCCCTTTTCAACGTTTGCGGCTCTCCCAAACTGCAACCCCAATGGTCGCTACGCCGTTTCTCATGATACCCTGCGCGCCTCAATGAAAAGAGGACTAACAACTCAGAGCCACTCATAAAAAGGATAGGCAATTCAGGTTGGTGAGTCAAGAACAAAAGATCCCGTTCATTCTTGACAGCCAGGGGCATTTTCTTTATTGTGTGCATGATCGCTGGGAGAGACGGTCCTCTGTCGCTCATCTGAAAACCATGGTTCGTTTTTCCTCGTGGGGTTCTTTTCTGTCCTTTAGCTCTCCTGCCTGCCGACGTCTCTTTCGCCGAGCGAACCGTGAATTCGTGTTGGGTCAAAGGAGTGACCATAGCCGAGGAGTACTGAGTAAAACCTTAGAGAACGGAGGCTCCCATGGCAGAGCGCGCAAGCGGTTCAAAATACGTTCCGGGAACTTATGCTAGTCCCAAGCCGAGTGCACCCGAAAGGGCGAACAGGTATATCCGTGAATGGGAAGAGAAGCATCGGGGCACGGAGGGAAAAGAATCCCGTGCGGTGGAGTATCCTCCCACGATTTGCATCTCCCGAAAGCTGGCAACGGGCGCGGTGGAGATCGCGGATCTCGTTGCTGAGAAAATCGGATACCGTGTTGTTGACCAGCAGATCCTGCAGCACATAGCCACCAACGCGAGTTTGAGCGAAAAGACGGTCTCGATGTTTGACGAACGCTATCGAGGCAAAATAAGCGAGTTGGTCACTCTCGCTTTTGGTGAAAAGGCCTTCATCAAAAGCGATTACGCAAAGCACCTGTTCAGCTCTGTGTATGCCATCGCGGCGTTAGGGCCCACCCTTTTTGTGGGGAGAGGGGTCCACCTCCTTCTGTCTCGCGAAAAGGTTCTTTCCGTCAGGATCATTTCTTCAGACCAATTTCGGATCCAGAGGCTTGTTTCCCTCATGAAAATTTCCAAGGAGGAGGCTGCCAAGCAGATCCGAGAACTAGACCGGCTCCAAGCGGCCTTTTTCAAGGAGGTCTTCAACAAAAAGGATGCCTCCCCATACGAATTCGACATGGTGATCAACTGCGACTACATCAGAGAGCCGCGAACCGCCGCTGAAATCGTCCTCACCGCCTTTAGGGAGAAGTTTGGTCTTCCGGAGCCGGGCGGGCGCTGAGAAGTGCACGTCCTTTCCAAGGCGGAGTAGGTTGGATTCTATGAGCGGAAAAAATGAGAGCCCTCGGGAAGAGGTATGAGGTGCGGGGGGAACCTCAGCAGAGAGCCCATGAGCGACGGTTTGCGGGGCTCCCCTGTCTCCTGCAGTATGAAATCCTTCTGAATGAGATTTTCTTGACTTCGACGGCTTTTTGACGTTCAATCGTTCAAGCGTTTTCCCTTCCACCCCTTAACCTCCAGCCAGGAGGTGCGTCATGGAGAAACCCATCAAAATGTGCTCAGTTGTCCCAACAGGACGCCGCCCTATTGGGGGCTGCGTTCATCGACCAACCTGCGAATGTGACATGTACGAAGGATGGAGCAATGTGCAATTCAGCCACACAAAAGACGAGGAGGTGATAACATGTATTTCATGAATATTTGCACCTGGGATCCCAAGGAGGAGAAGAAGGTAAGAGATAGAAGGAAAACGTGGAAATGGCCGAGCAAGGTGAAAGTCATATTCGAGTTTCTTGATCTGCAGGGATGCCGGGTCATCAATATCTTGGACACGGATGAGAAAGGTCTGATTGCGAGCCGTTCCCATTGGGTAGATATTCTTAAATTTGAAACTTTTCCGGTTTACCCTATAGGCGATACAAAAAAGAAGCTGTCGATAAAATGAAGCTCCCCGCAGCAAGCTGCGGGGTATCTTGAGCGGAATTGCGCCGAAGCCTTACCCGCCTTCGCTCTCACGAGCTACGGCGCGGTGGCCTCGCCATTCCTCTCTGCAGCAAGCTGCAGAGTATCCTGGCGAAGGCGAATGAAACGCACAGCCGTGCCGCGCCCTGAATTTTGCACCAGGTAGCCGGCGAATTTTCCATTGATCGCTTATCACCCTGCGGTGCAGCGTTCATGGGTCATGCCCTGTGGTTGGGCTTTGCTTTCCGTGGCATTTCCCGGATGTCCGGGGAAGGGTCGGTGTTTCCATTCTCATGCAAAAACGGCTCAAAGGCCACAGGGTTGTTGTGCCAGAACCATACTTGAAGTGGGGATGGCTGTGGCGCGACTGCAGAACAATAGCATGAAGTACTCCGATTCAGGTTGATTTCAGAAGTCATGGCCAGCCCTGTCACTGTCTGACAAAATATTGCACTCAGGGTCCCCGCCAGAGACAGCCTATGGTGCGGAGGGAAGGCTTAACCAGAGGCTTGTTGAAGTGAGGATAGCCCCACCCCCTAAGCCATGCTTCATCGCGTTTGTGAAGGCACTGCCAGAGGTTGCTTGGAGGATTTCCCAATGGCCAGCAAGCCGTCCTACGAAGAACTGGAGCAAAGAGTGAAAGAACTCGAGAAAACCGCAGCCGTTTACCAGCAGCGGGAGGACGCCCTGAGGGAGAGCGAGGAGAGGTATCGGCACATCTTTGAAAATATTCAAGACATCTACTATGAAGCGAGCTCGGACGGCAAGATCCTGGAAGTGAGCCCCTCTGTCGAGAAGCTTTCAGGATACCGAAGAGAGCAAGTCCTCGGCAAATCGCTCTATGAGATGTACGTCTATCCGGCAGAGAGAGATGAGGTCTTCAAGGAACTTCTGAGGAAGGGCAAAGTCGATGATTATGAGGTCTTCCTGAAAGGTGCGAACGGAGAAAAAGCGTATTGTTCCATAACCGCCAGATTGGTCAGAGACAAAGACAACAATCCCGAAAGGGTGATCGGTTCGCTGCGCAATATCACAAAGCGCAAAGGGATGGAAAGTGCGCTGAGAGAATCTGAGGCTCAGGTGATCGCCATTCTGGATGCATCCATCGACAGCATCCGTTATGTGGACAGGGACCTGAAAGTCCTTTGGGCCAACAAAGCGGCAGCAGCGGGGATCGGAACGTCAAGTGATGATCTGAAAGGCCGTAGGTGCTATGAAGTCTTTATCGGCCGGAACACGCCTTGCGAAGGGTGCCCGACGGTCAAGGCTATTGAAACGGGGCAGATTCAAAGAGCGGTGATGTATCAAACCCAGATCAAGGGTGTTGACGGGGAAACCTATTGGGACGCCTATTGTGTGCCGATCAGAAACAGCGCTGGGGAGGTCCTGAGTTACCTTGAGGTTTCCAGAAATATCACTGAACAGAAGCGGACTGCGGATGAGCTGCGTGAGAAGGAAGAGACCCTGAGCGCAATTCTTGCCGCTTCTCCTGTGGGCGTGGGCTTGGCCAAGGATCGAGTCATCAGTTGGGCCAACAAGGCTATGTACGATTTGCTGGGTTATGATGAACAAGAAGTGGGTTCCCTGAGAGGTCTTGCGACGCGATTATTCTACCCCAAGGAAGAGGAGTACGACCGGGCGGGGCAGGAGTTGTACTCGGTGATCAAAGAGGCAGGGGTCGGACGTGTCGACACGAAGTGGGTGAGGAAAGACGGTAGTGTCATTGATTGCTACGTGCAGTCAGCCTTCCTTGACCCTTCCGATCCGAGTAAAGGCGTTATCGTGGCCGGTCTGGACATCACGGATCGAAAGGAGGCTGAAGAAAAAATACACCGACTGAGCCATGAACTGATCAGGGCTCAGGAAAATGAGCGTCAGAGAATATCTCGTGAGCTCCATGATCGCGTGGCCCAGGACCTTTCAACGGCGAAAATCGTGGCAGACCAGATTTCGCGCACTCCGACGGAGGCCGCGCCGCCTGACCTGAGGCAAGAACTCTCAAAGATCTCCAGCGCGCTTCAAGGAGCCATTAACACGATCCGAAACCTGGCCTATGACTTGCGGCCTCCGGTGCTTGATGACATGGGGCTTGTCCAGACGATTTCTCAGTACTGCGAGGAGTTCTCTGAAAGAACTGGACTGGATATAGAATTTTCATCTGCCGGCCTGGAGAGTGTGGAACCTGATCCCGACACCCAGATCAATGTCTACCGCTTGATTCAGGAAGGTCTCAACAACATCAAGAAACACGCTGAGGCCCACCATGTAACGGTAAAACTCGTAAAAGCTTTTCCAAACATCATCCTGCGCATTGAAGATGACGGCAAGGGGTTTGACGTTCACGCGCGACGGATGGTGTCCCCGAGCGAGAAACGCATGGGGCTTCAGAGCATGGAGGAAAGGGTCCACCTCCTTCAAGGCAAAATGGAAATCCAGTCACGCCCGCAACAAGGGACGAAAATCACCATAAGGATTCCCTCCAAGGAAGCAGAACGTGATCCCCAAGAAAACCGTGCTGATCGTTGACGATCATCCGCTTTTCCGGGAAGGTCTCAAAACGATTATACGGTGCGACACAAGGTATGAGATTGTCGGAGAGGCAGGAACCGGCCGCGACGCCATGCAAATGACGAAAGAGCTCTGCCCTGATCTCGTGCTTTTGGATATTGCCTTGCCCGACCAAACGGGCATCGAGCTGGCGGGTGAGATCAAGAAGGTCTCCCCGAAGACGATGATCATGATCGTGAGCATGCATTCAAAAGTGGACTATATCGTTAAGGCGTTTCAGGCCGGTGCTACGGGGTACGTGGTCAAAGATTCTGCGGCAGAAAGGCTCTTGCAGGGAATTGATTCCGTCCTGAGGGGGGAGTATTTCCTGGACAGTTCCGTCTCCCATCAGGTCGTGAAGAAGCTTGTGGAATCCCCAAAGGAAGAGGCAAGAATCGCGGATAGGGGTTACGACACCCTGACCTCCCGAGAGCAGGAAATCCTGGTGTTGCTCGCTGAAGGGCTTTCTGCCAAAGAGATAGCTGAAAAACTGTACATCAGCCCCAGAACGGTTGAGAACCATAGAAGCAGCATTATGCGCAAGCTCGACCTTCACACCAACCATGACTTAATCCGTTACGCCGCAAAGCTCGGCCTCATCGACCTGGAGATCTGGATGAAATAAACCCCCCGCACAACCCCTTCCCCATCGCTTCCCTCATGCAGGCCATGCGGGAATCACAGGCCCTGTGACTTTTCCCCATGAAAATGAGCTTTTTCCTCTATAGACATCCTTAAAGGTCCCAATCATAGTCATTTCAGCGACAACGGGCACCTTTGGTTCAAGACACATGAGAGATGTTTTCACTAGGCCTTGTGGCAAACTAAAATGACTGAGGGGACTATGATAAGGGAAAAAAATGAGGTGGAAGATTCGGGTATTCTTGCCAATCCACGAACTGTCGTTCAATCCCGGTCGAGCGGCAAGGAGAAAGGTTTAAGAAAAGATTTCGTGGATACCACGAACTTAGTCAGAAGCATCCAGCGTGCTGAGGGAAACCCGGATTGCTTCGGCAAAGCGGAGAACTATTGCGATCGGTTGGATTGCTCTTGGCGTCCATACTGCTTGCGAGAGGAGGGTACCCACCCTGAATAGGAGATGGAACGCATGTAGAAGATCACTTTGAGCGCTATGACGAAAGGAGGTGTTTCCCCATGCTGAGCGAGAAAAACAAAAAATACTTCAAAAAGTGGCTTACTCAAAGGCTGAATGAAAGCCTGGGAAAAGCCCACGACACCCTTGCCGATATCAGCGATCTCAGGGATAAGCTTCCTGATGAAATAGACCAAGCCTCTTTGTGCTCTGATATAGGTTTCACTTTACGGATTAGGGATCGAGAAGCGAAACTGATCGGGAAAATCACAGGTGCTTTGGAGAGTCTGGAGGACGGGACTTTCGGTATTTGTGAGGAATGCGGCGAAGAGATTCCTCTTAAGAGGCTCATGGCTCGGCCAGTGACCACCTTGTGCATTGAATGCAAGGAAGCTCAGGAGCTTGAGGAGAGGGCGAGGGCGGAAAATGCTCGGGTCCTCGATTATTAGGAATCTCAAAAGCAAGCCCAGGGGAGGGCGTTTTCACTAAAAAGCCCAAGCTCCTGGGGCGCAGAAGACGGAAGGGGGAGCCAGAATGAACAAAATCCTTGTTGTTGACGATGATCAAGGGGTCCAGATGCTTTACGCGGATGAACTGACTGACGAAGGATACGATGTGGTCACCTGTGGCGATGGCTCCCGCCTGATGGAGTTCATCAAAGAAGAACGCCCCGATCTTATAGTGATGGATATGAAGTTTGGGAAATACGACGGCATCAATCTGCTTCAGGATATCCGGAATGACTTTGATCACCTGCCGGTCATTCTCTGCACGGCCTATCCAAGCCTCAGACACCATCGGAAGTCACTTGTTGCCGACGGCTGCGTGCTCAAGAGCTCAGACCTCGGCGATCTGAAGCTCAAGATAGGTAAGGCCCTTGACAGCAAGAAAAAGCTTGTCTCCTTCGGCGGCCAGATCGATAGCGAGAGGATGAAAACAGCGTTTGTCAAGAAAACTGGACTTCCACGGAGAAACCCACGCTAGAGGGTCGTCCCCGGATGGATGTCCGCAAATCTGGAGTGAAAGGGAAGGGGGTCTCCATCATGGCATCCAATTTCAGGATCTTTGTGCACCGGAATAGTGACAGCCTCCACCTGAAGCTGGCCGGCGATTTTGACGGCACATCCGCATTTGAATTGCTCGACACGGTGAAGAAGAATGGGCCCGGACTCCGGAAAGTGTTTATCCATACCAGCAACCTGAAGGCGATTCATCCTTTTGGGTTGCATGTCTTTGAAAAAAGCCTCTCTGACTTGAAAGGTGTGTCCTTCCAACTCCTATTCACAGGGGAGTATGCCAAGCAGATGGCGCCTGTGGGAGGCATGTGCTTGTGACTGCCGGCTCCTCGCTGTGCAACCAGTCTGTGGCATTGTATTGGACGGTGAATTCCTACTGAGCTTGGAACACAGAAAAACTAGAAATGAGTCATTACAATGCTCTGATGTTTGAAAAAAGATAAACGACAAAAAGGAGGCTGAGGATGCCCATATTCCTGATGTTCGGTAAATATTCCCCAGAGGCATTAAAAGGAATTAGCCCTGAAAGAACAGATAGGGCTGTTGAGCTGATAAGGAAAAACGGCGGAAAGGTTGTATCGATGTACGCTGTGCTAGGGGAACATGACCTGGTTTTTACCCTGGATTTCCCTGATGCCGAGAAAGCCCTCACAACTTCTGTTGCTCTGAACAAAATGACAGGGATCTCCTTCACGACATCGCCCGTGGTGGAAGTTGAAAAATTTGATAAGTTAATGACCGAGGCAAGAGAAATATAGGAAAAGGGCTGCTGATTCAGCCGCCCGTAAACCGAATCGCAGCCCCTCTGTTTACCTCCTGTTTTTTACAGACCGTTATCGCGCTTTTTTTCTATCGC
>Ga0316603_10002420_pt1 | contig 10237 bp, 8 predicted proteins | sample OWC_soil_day10_n_FD_207649 | JGI IMG/M metagenome (GOLD analysis project Ga0316603, IMG submission 207649) | Wetland soil microbial communities from Old Woman Creek delta, Ohio, United States - OWC_soil_day10_noCT | ecosystem: Environmental > Terrestrial > Soil > Wetlands | place: USA: Ohio...
GGCGGAGGCGAACGCCACGCCGGTGAACCCCACGGCGAGGAGGCAGGCGGCGATCCACCCGATCAGGCGCAGCCGCGCCCGCGACGCCTTCGGATCGCCGGCCCGGGCCTTTTCTTTCTTCCGCACGGTCCGCCCGGCGTTTCGCCCCTTTCCGGGGCGGGTCTTGTGGTATGCGCGGTACTCGATCATCTATTTTCCGAGCCCCGCGTCGGAAAGGATGGCGGCGACGAGGTCGTCGAAGGACAGACCGTCGAACTTCGCCGCCTTCGGGAGGAGGCTCGTCTCGGTCATCCCCGGGATGGTGTTCGCCTCGAGGAAGAAAACGTTCCCCGCCGGGTCGACGCGATAGTCGAGCCGCGCGGCCCCCCGCAATCCCATTGCCCAGGCGGCGCGCCGCGTGTACTCCGCGGCGCGGAGGAGGATGTCCCGGTCCATCGGCACCGGGATCACGTACTCCGTCCGGCCCGCGGTGTACTTCGATTGGTAGTCGTAGAAGCCGGACTTCGGGACGATCTCGATCGCCGGGAGGACTTTCCCGTTCAGGATCCCCACGGTGATCTCCCGGCCGGGGATGAATCCCTCCGCGAGTATCCGTCTGTCGTACTTCGCCGCCTCGGCCAACGCCGCTTCCCACTGGTCCGGGCCGCGGACGATCGTGATGCCGACGGTGGAACCTTCCCGGTCGGGCTTTACCACGAGGGGGAAGCCGAAACCGGGGGGAATCGCCCCCGAGGGATCCGCTCCCTCATAGACGGCGTCCGGCGGGCACGGCACGCCCGCCGAGGCGGCCACCCGCTTCCCGAGCACTTTGCTCATCGCGACGGCGGAGGCGGCGACCCCGGACCCCGTGTACGGAAGCCGGGCGAGTTCGCACGCGGCCTGGATGCAGCCGTCCTCCCCGAACCGCCCGTGCAGGGCGATGAACGCGACGTCGACGCCCGCGTCCCGAACGGCACCCAGCCAGTCCTCCCGGATGTCGATCTCGCGGACGTCGCATCCGAGTCGCCGCAGAGCCGCGGCGGCGGCCGCTCCCGTCCGGAGGGAAACCTCCCGCTCCGCGGATATTCCGCCCAGGAACACGCCCACTTTCCGCCCGGCGAATGCGGATTGTTCAGACATCGAAGTCCCCCCACATTTTCACCTCGGGTAGAAGCAGGACGCCGCAGGACATCCGCACCGCGCTCTGGCCGCGGGACAGGAGCCGCCGGACGTCCGCCGCCGTGGCGCGTCCCCGGTTCACGAGGAAGTTGGCGTGCTTCGGTGAGAAGCAGGCGTCCCCTTCTCCCACGCCCTTCATCCCCGCCCGCTCCAGCAGTTCCCCGGCGCTCTCCACGCCTCCGGGAGGATTGCGGAACGCGGATCCGAAGGTCCTCTCTCCCCACGGCTGGCTGGCGCGACGCTTCTCGTTGATCTGCCGCATCCGCTCGAACACCTTCTCCCGCGTCCCGGGCCCGAAACGGAACCCGGCCCGCACCACGATCCCCTGGACGGGGAATTCCGTCTCCCGGTACCCGAACCGGATCGCCCGCGCCTCGACCCGGTGGATCCCCCCCTCGACGTCGACGATTTCCACCCACTCCGCCAGCTCCCCGATGCTCTGACCGTAGGCCCCGGCATTCATCGACAGCGCGCCGCCCACCGTTCCAGGGATCCCGGAGAGTGGCTCCATTCCGGAAAGTCCGGACAGGGCGCAGAGCACGGCCAGCCGCGGGAGCATCACTCCCGCCTCGGCGACCACCGACCCGTCGGAGAGGAACACCACCTTGGAGAGGTGCTTCTTCGTGCACAGCACGATGGCCGATACGCCGCTGTCGGCCACCAGGAGGTTGGATCCAGCCCCCAGGACCTGCACGGGGCGACCTGAACGGCGCTCCGTCACGACGGCCTCCCGGACCTGTGCCGCCGAGCGGGGAAACACCATCCGATCGGCAGGGCCGCCGATCCCGATCGTGGTGTACTCCCGCAGCTTCACCTGGAACGCCACTTCGATATTCCGCACGACCCCCCCGGCCGTCCTGCCCCTCCCGCCGCTACCGCGGGAGAAGGCTTTCGCCCAGTTTCCAGACATCCCCGGCCCCCATCGTGAGAAAGATATCCCCCGGTCGCAGGAGGGCGCGAACCGCCTCCCCCGCTTCGGCGGATTTGCCCAGATACCTTGCCTCCCGGTGTCCGTGCTCCCGGACCGAGGAGCACAGCGCTTCTCCGGTGGCGCCCTCGATCGGCTCCTCCCCGGCGGAGTACACCTCGAAGACGAGCAGCACGTCCGCGTCCTGGAACGCCGAGAGGAACTCCTTGAACAGCGCCCGGGTGCGCGAGTACCGGTGCGGTTGGAATCCGACGACAAGGCGCCGGTCGGGCCAGACCTCCCTCGCCGCGGCGAGGGTCGCCCGGACCTCCACCGGGTGATGGCCGTAATCGTCCACCACCGTAACGCCGTCGATCTCTCCCTTCACCTGGAAGCGCCGCCCCACCCCGGCGTACGCGGACAGACCCGCGCGCACCTGTTCGAACGGGATCCCGAGTTCCAGGGCGACCGCCGCCGCCGCCAGGGCGTTGCTGACGTTGTGGCGCCCGGGCGCCCGGAGGGAGACCTCGCCGAGCCGCTCGCCCCTCGCGAAGACGGCAAACCGGTTCGTCATCCCGGACGCGACCACCTCTTCCGCGCGGTAGTCCGCGGAACGGGAGAACCCGTAGGTGACGAACGTCTTCTGCACGGAGGGGATCAACTCCTGGACATTGGGGTGGTCGATACACAGTACCGAGAACCCGTAGAAGGGAACCTTGTTGATGAAGTGGAGGAACGTCTCCTTGATCTGCCCGATCCCGGAGTAGAAATCGAGGTGCTCCGGGTCGATGTTCGTGACGACAGCCACCGTCGGCGAAAGTTTCAGGAACGAGCCGTCGCTCTCGTCCGCCTCCGCGACGAGGAACTCCCCCTGGCCCAGTTTCGCATTCGATCCGAGGCTGTTCAGCTTTCCACCGACGACCGCCGTCGGGTCCCAGCCGGCCGTCGCGAGCACCGTGGCGACCATCGAGGTCGTCGTCGTCTTCCCGTGCGTTCCCGCGATCGCGATGCCGTACTTCATCCGCATCAACTCCGCCAGCATCTCGGCGCGCGGGATCACCGGGATCTTCCTGCGGTGCGCCTCGACGACCTCCGGATTGTCGGACCGTACCGCCGAGGAGACGACCACCACGTGGCCGTCCGCGGGGATGTTCGATGCGGAGTGCCCCGTCCGCACCATCGCCCCGAGCCGCTCAAGCCGCTCCGTCGTGTCGGAGCGGCGCAGGTCGGACCCGGATACCCGGTATCCGAGGTTCAGGAGCAGTTCGGCGATCCCGCTCATCCCGATGCCGCCGATACCCACGAAGTGGATCGGGAGTCCCTTCCTATACATTCGGCGCGACCCCCTCCCCCGAAGCGTTTCCGGACAGCCGCATCGCCGCGCGGACCGCGTCGACGGCCGCGCCGGGCCGGGAGAAGGAAAACGCCGCCGCTCCCGCGCGCTCCCGCGCGACCCGATCCCCGCCGAGGTTCCACAGCGTCGACCAGAGCGCCTCCTCCGACGCCTCTCCCTCCGGCAACCACGCTCCGGCGCCGGAAGCGCAGAACTCCCTCGCGTTCCCCGTCTGGTGGTCGTCCGCCGCGAACGGGTATGGAACGAGCACGCAGGGGCGTCCGAAGAGCGCCGCCTCCGCGATGGAGAGGGCCCCCGCCCGCATCAACACGGCGTGGCAGCGCGGGAACCATTCCCCGATCCGGTCCGTGAACGGAAACGTCTCCATCGGGAGGGCCTCCTCCCGGGCAGATCGCGCCACCGTCTCGTGCTCCCGCGTTCCCGTCTGCAGCAGAAACCGGATCGCCGTACCCTCCCGCTTCGCTCTCCGGGCCATCCCCAGCACCCGGGTATTGATCGCCCGCGCCCCCTGCGAACCTCCCAGCGCCAGAACGGTGAACGGCGACTCCGGCGGTCCCTCCCGCACGCACGCTCGCGCCGCCGCGACGATCTCCGGTCGGACCGGGTTCCCCGTGAGTTCCGCCCGACCCGGGGGAAAGAAAGGGATCGCACCGGAAAAACCCGCGAATACCCGGACCGCAAACCGCGCCAGGAATCGGTTCGAGCGCCCTGGCACGCTGTTCTGCTCCTGCAGGAACAGCGGGATGCCCAGGAACGCCGTGGAAAGCGCGACCGGCACGGAGGCGTATCCCCCAACGCCGAAGACCAGGTCGGGGCGGCGCCGCCTCAAGACGGCCACCGCCGCGGGAAATCCGAGCGCCATCCGAAGGGCGCCCGGGAGTGCCCCGATCCCCTTCCCCCGAACCTGGCCGGAGGGGACGAAGTCGATCGGGAACCCCCTGGCCGGAACGGCCCGCGCCTCGAGACCTTCCCTCGTCCCGACGAAGGAGACGGCGCCGTCGGGACAGAGGGAGAGAAACGCGTCAGCAAGGGCGATCCCCGGAAAGACGTGCCCACCGGTCCCTCCCCCGGCTACGATCATCCGCAGTGGCAAGGCCATCCGCCCCCTTCAGGGATATATTCATCAGCACGCCGATCGCCGCAAGATGCAGGATCAGGGAACTCCCCCCGTAGCTCAGGAACGGGAGCACCATCCCTTTCGGGGGGAGCATCGAAAGCCCCACCATCATATTCATCAGCGCCTGGATGCCGATCACGGAAGAAACCCCCATGGCGAGATACATGCCGAACGGGTCCCGCGCCCGGCGCGCGATCCGGTACCCCACCCAAACCATCGTGACGAAGCACGCTCCGACCAGCGTCACGCCGACAAACCCGAACTCCTCCCCGATCACCGAGAAGATGTAGTCGGTGTGCATCTCCGGAAGGTAGAACAGCTTCTGCTTCCCCCCGCCGACGCCCACCCCGAGGAGGCCCCCGTTGGAAAAGGCGATCAGGGACTGGACGACCTGGTACCCCGCCGTCCGGGCCTGCGAGATCGGGTCGAGGAACGCCTGGATCCTCGCGACCCGGTACGGCTTGGCCAGGATGAGGAGAGCGCCGCCAGCGGCGCCCGCGGCGGCGAAGGCGGCCAGGAGTTTCCATGGGAACCCGGCGATGAACACGATCACGAGGAACGACGCGATGATCACGACGGCCATCCCGAAGTCGGGCTCCTTCAGGATCACCGCGACGAACAGCCCCATCACCGCCAGCATCGGGAGGAACGCGCGATACCCCTGCTTCGGGTTCTCGCCGTTCCGGTCGATGGCCCACGCGGCGAAGGCAAGCAGGGCGAACTTCGCGAACTCGGAGGGCTGGAAGGTGAAGAGGCGCAGGTTGATCCAGCGGGAAGCGCCGTTCGCCGTGTGTTTGACCCCGGGAACGTACACCAACAGCAGAAGCAGGAAGGCCGCCCCGAGGATCCACGCGATCCGCCGGCGGTAGAAGTCGTGGTCGAGGCGCGACAGACCCATGGCGATCGCGATCCCGAGCGCCAGGAAGAGGACCTGGCGCTTGAAGAAGTACGCCGGGTCGAACCCGTATCGGGCCGACGACCCAGCCATGACGTTCGTCGCGCTGTAGATCATGATCATGCCGAGAACCGTAAGCGACAGGGCGCACAGCGCCAGGATCAGGTTCTCATGGCGTTTCCCGAGGATCATCCGGGCAGCTCCTCCACGGCCTTTCGGAACGCCTCTCCGCGCTCCTCGAAGCTCCGGAACATGTCGAAGCTCGAGCACGCCGGCGAGAAGACGACCGCGTCCCCTTTCCGGGCGGCATCGGCCGCGGCGCGCACCGCCTGGGCGAGCGTGCCGGCAACACGGATCGGCGCAGCCCCCGCAAGTTCCCTCGCCATCCTGTCCCTGGCCTCCCCGAGAAGCACGACGGCGCGGGCCTTTCTGCCGAGGGCGCCCCGCAGGGGCCGGAAGTCGATCCCCTTGTCCTTGCCTCCCGCGATCAGCACCACCGGCTCGGGGAATCCGTCGAGGGCGGCGAGGACGGCGCCCACGTTCGTCCCCTTGGAATCGTTGTAATAGGACACACCGGCGACCGATCGGACGAACTCCACCCGGTGGGGCAGCCCCGGGAACCGGCCGAGTTCCTCCAGCACGACCGGCGGCGGGATCTCCATCGAACGGGCGACGGCGATCGCCGCGAGGGCGTTCTCCACGTTCTGCAGTCCGGGGATCTTCAGGACCGCCCGGGGGTAGCGCTCCTCTCCGGAAGGTCTCCGCAGAACCATCTCCCCCCCGGAAAGAAAGGCGCCCTCCCCCAGGACCCGCGACACGGAGAACGGGAGGAGCCGCGCCCGGATCGAACCCAGGCGCGCGGTCACCTCGGGGTCGTCGGCATTGACGACCGCGGTGTCCGAGGGATCCTGGTTCCGGAAGATCGCCATCTTGGTCTCGAAATACGTCTCTTTCGCCGCATACCGGTCGCGATGGTCCTCGGTTAGGTTCAACAACCCCGCCACCCGGGGCCGGAACCTTCCGATCGACTCGAGTTGGAAGCTGGAGACTTCCACCACGCCCCAGTCGCAGGGAGCCCCCGCGGCGGCGACGAACGGCGTCCCGAGATTCCCTCCGACGAACACCCTGGGGAAGGCCCGGGATGCCATCCCCCCGACGAGGGTGGTCACCGTGGACTTCCCGTTGGTCCCCGTGATCGCCGCCACCTTTCCCTGAAACCTCCGGAACCCGAGCTCCAGTTCCCCCCATACCGGGACGCCCGCCGCGGCGAGGGCCGAAAGGGGAAGCTTCTCCCGGGGAACACCGGGCGACACGACGAGCAGCGCGATCCCGCGAACCTCCTCTTCTCCCGGCATCCCTCGAAGAAAGGCGATCCCTGCGGGGATCGGCTCGCGCAGAGACGCCTCGACGTCCGCGCGGGCGCGGTCGTCCCGAAGCGTGACCCGGCCTCCCTCACCGGCCAGCAGACGCGCCGCCAGGAGCCCGGACCGCCCGGCCCCCGCCACTACCACCTGTTTCCCCGCGAAGGTTCCCATGGTCACCGGATCTTCAGCGTGCTGATCGCCAGCAGCGCGAGGATGATCGAGATGATCCAGAACCGGACGATGATCTTCGGCTCGGCCCACCCCTGCAGTTCGAAGTGGTGGTGGATCGGCGCCATCCGGAAGATCCGTTTCTTCCGGGTCTTGTAGGAGGTCACCTGGAAGATCACGGAGAGAGCCTCGACCACGAAGACCCCTCCCACCAGCACGAGGACGAGTTCCTGCTTCACCATCACCGCCACCGTCCCCAGGGCGCCCCCCAGGGCAAGGGATCCCGTGTCCCCCATGAACAACTGCGCCGGGTAGGCGTTGAACCAGAGAAACCCGAGCCCCGCCCCCGCGAGGGCGCCGCAGAAGATGGTCAGTTCCCCGACGCCCGGGACGTACTGGATCTGGAGATAGTTCGCGATCTTGACGTTGCCGGTGAGGTAGGCGAAGAGCATGTACGTCCCGGCGGCGATGATGGAGGGGCCGATCGCCAGACCGTCCAGCCCGTCGGTCAGATTCACCGCGTTGGAGGCCCCCACGATCACCAGGACGATGAACGGGATGTAGAGGAACCCGAGGGAGGGGCGGACGTTCTTCAGGAAGGGGATGAGCACCGTGTCCTTGATGCCGATGTCCATGGAGATGAGCGCGGCGGCCGCGCCGGCAAGGGCGAACTGGGCGATCAGTTTTCCGCGCGGGCTCAGCCCCTTCGTGTCTTTTCGTATGACCTTTTTGTAGTCGTCGGCGAAGCCGATCGCGCCGAACCCAAGCGTCACAAACACGGCGATCCAGATGTAGTGACTCGCCAGGTTCGCCCATAACAGCGTCGGGATGACCGACGCGAGGACGATGAGCAGCCCCCCCATCGTCGGCGTCCCCTCCTTGGAGAGGTGGCTCTCCGGGCCGTCCAACCGGATGGTCTGGCCGATCTGGTGACTCCGGAGCACACGGATCAGCCAGGGGCCGAGGAGAAAGGAAATGAGCAGCGCCGTGATCGCGGCGTAGATCGTCCGGAACGTGATGTAGCGGAACACGTTGAAGAACGAATAGCTCTCATGTAGCGGGAATAGGAGGTGATAGAGCATTCGCTTACGCCATGACCTCCCGGAGTTCCGCCGCCACCTCGTCGAGGCGCATCCCCCGCGATCCTTTCACCAGGACGACGTCCCCTTCCGCGACGAATCCCCGCACCGCTTCCCGGAGACGCTGGCGGTCGGTCGTATGGTCGATCGCAGCAGCGCTCATCCCGCCCTCCTTCGCCCCGCGCGCGGCATGGGCCGCCCCGGCGCCGAACGCGAAGAGCCGGTCCACGGAGACGGCGGCGATCAGGTGTCCGATGCGGAAATGCGCCGCGGGAGAACCCTCCCCGAGTTCCAGCATGTCGCCGAACACGACGACGGTGCGGCGACCCCTGGCCAGTGCCGCGAGGGAGCGCAGCGCCGCCTCGGCGGATGCGGGATTGGCGTTGTAGCTGTCGTCCAGAAGGAGACCTCCTCCGCGAAGGGGCACGGCGTGGAACCGGCCCGGCACGGAGACGAAATCCGCGAACCCTTCCTCCAACTCCGCGGGGCGCATCCCGAGTGTGAAGGCGGCGGCGGTCGCCGCGAGGGCGTTCATCAGGTTGTGCTCCCCGGTGATCCCGACGAAGGAAGAGAACTCGCCCGCCGGCGTTCGAACGACGATCCGCATCCCGGCGTCGGACATCGAGACGATCCGCCCTGAGAAGTCGTTCAGCGCGACGCCGTAGTGGACCTTTTCGGCCTGGCAACGACCCGCCTCCCGGACAACGCGGAGGTCGGTCGCGTTCACCAGGGCGGTGCCGGCACCGCCGAGGGCGCGGAACAGGTCCCCCTTCTCGCGCGCGACCCCCTCCATGGTACGGAACCCTTCCAGATGCGCGGGGGCGATGTTCGTGATCACGGCGATGTCGGGGCAGGCGATGCCGGCCAGCCGGGCGATCTCCCCCGGCGCGTTCGAGCCCATCTCGAGGATCGCCGCGTCGTGCTCCCCGGACAGTTCGAGGAGCGCCAGGGGCATTCCGATCAGGTTGTTGCGGTTTCCGGGATTGCGCAGCACCCGCCGGGACCGCGAGAGGAGGCAGAACAGCATCTCCTTCGTGGTCGTCTTCCCGGAACTCCCGGTGATTCCCACCAGGGGGATGTCCCGATGGCGAAGCCGATGGGCCCGGGCCATGTCGCCCAGGGCTTCCACGGGATCCCGAACGACGAAGACCGGCTTCGTCCGGCCCAGCCCGCCAGGCACCTTCCGCGCGCCCGCCTCCGAGACGATCGCGGCGAGCGCGCCTTTCCCGAACGCATCACCGACGAAGTCCGCGCCGTCGGCGCGCTTCCCCGGAAGCGCGATGAAGACGGAACCCGGCCCGACGAGACGGCTGTCGGCGGTGACCGCCCCGATCGGTTCCGACGGGGAGATCCCCCCAGCCTCCCGCAACGGGTGGATCGCCCCGATCACCTCCGGGAGCGTCATCCTACCCTCCCGCTGCAAGCACGTCCCGGACCGCTTGCCGGTCGTCGAACGGCAGGCGCCGATCCCCGATGATCTGAACATCCTCATGTCCTTTCCCGACGATCGCCACCGTGTCCCCCGGCTCCGCGAGCGAGAGGGCGAGAGCGATCGCCGCTTTCCTGTCGGCTTCCACGCGGAAGAACCCCTCCCGCCAGGTGACCGGTCCATGCGCCTCCACCAGCCCCTCCGACGTCAATCCCGGGACGATCTCCGCGAGGATCACGGCGGGGTCCTCGTCCCGCGGGTTGTCGGAGGTCACCACCACGACGTCGGACCGGATCGCCGCCACCCGGCCCATCGCGGGGCGCTTCCCGCGGTCGCGGTTTCCCCCGCAGCCGAACACGGTGACGAGCCGCCCCCCCGTCAACCCCCGCAGTGTCGAGAGTACCCGGTCCATCCCGTCCGGGGTGTGGGCGTAATCCACGAACACATGGAGCCCGCGCTCGTTGGGGATCGGCTCCAGTCGGCCCGGGATCGTTCCGGCGGCGGCGATGCCGGCGGCAACCGTCGCGGGGGAAACGGAGAGGAGGAGACCCCCGGCGACGGCCGCCATCACGTTGGACACGTTGTGCGCCCCGATCAGGGACGACCGCAGCTCCAGGGGGCCGACCGGCGTGGCGAGGACCATCCGGGTCCCTTCCCACGTCATCTCCATCTCCTCCGGGTGAATGTCCCAGGAGCGGGAGAACCCGAACGTCATCGCGGAGGGACACTCCTGCGCGAGGCGCTCGCCGTACGGATCGTCTCCGTT
>Ga0316603_10002422_pt1 | contig 10235 bp, 9 predicted proteins | sample OWC_soil_day10_n_FD_207649 | JGI IMG/M metagenome (GOLD analysis project Ga0316603, IMG submission 207649) | Wetland soil microbial communities from Old Woman Creek delta, Ohio, United States - OWC_soil_day10_noCT | ecosystem: Environmental > Terrestrial > Soil > Wetlands | place: USA: Ohio...
TCCGCCGCATTTCGCTTGACCTTCTGAATCGCGGTGAGATACAGTGGCGGCCCGTGTGAAATAGTGGGAGACAGTGGGTTAGTTAGCGTTCGCTTTGAATTTTAGCGAGGCGCCAGCTAGCTCCTTGGCATGTCGACGTGTTCCAGGGCGCTTCACAACTGACGCTGGATGGCAAAGGCCGGATTTCGATGCCGGCGCGTCATCGCGATGCGCTCGCGAGCGGCTCGGAAGGCCGCCTGACGTTGACGCGCCATCCTGACGGCTGCTTGCTGGTCTATCCGCGCCCGACCTGGGAGGCGCGACGCCAGCAGATCGCGCAGCTGCCGTACTCGGCCCGCTCGCTGCAGCGCCTGCTGCTCGGCAGCGCGGTCGATGTTGAGCTCGACAGCGCCGGACGCGTGCTGGTCAGTGGCGAGTTGCGGGCGGCTGCCGGGCTGGAGCGCGACGTCATGCTGCTCGGCATGGGAGCGCACCTCGAACTTTGGGACGCGTCGCGACTGGCCGAACACGAGCGCCAGTCGCTGGCCGATGGCCTCCCCGATTCCGCCGCGGACTTCACGTTTTGACGGTGCATGACGCCGTCGCCAGCGCCCGACGCCCGCGGGCATCGAACCGTCCTTGCCGAGCAGGCGATCGACGCTCTGCTGACGGATTCGCAGGGCATCTATGTCGATGCGACCTTCGGACGTGGCGGCCATTCGCGACTGATCCTGCAGCGGCTCGCGCCGGCCGGGCGGCTCATTGCGCTCGACCGGGACCCGGCGGCCGTCACGTCGGCGGCCGCGATCTCCGACTCGCGCTTTCACATCGAGCACACCGCATTTTCACGCGTGGGTGCGACGCTCGCGGCGCTGGGGTTCCTTCAGGTGCATGGCGTGTTGCTGGACATCGGCGTGTCGTCGCCGCAGATCGACGCGGCGGAGCGGGGCTTTTCGTGGCGGGCCGAGGGCCCGCTCGACATGCGCATGGACACGACGCAAGGCGAAACGGCGGCGCAGTGGCTAGCGCATGCATCCATCGATGAACTCACTGGGGTGATCCGCAACTATGGGGAAGAACGGTTTGCTTCATCGATTGCAAAGGCGATTGTGGCTCGCCGCGAGGCTGGGCGGCCGGTTGCAACCACCCGCGACCTTGCCTCGGTCGTGGCAGACGCGATTCCCCGCAAGAGCCGCGCGGACGGGGCACAGCATCCGGCCACGCGGACATTTCAGGCTGTACGGATTCACGTCAATCAAGAGCTTGCGGAATTGGCGCTAGTGCTCGAGCAGTCGGCGCGCGTCCTGCGGGAGGGCGGACGGCTGGTCGTGATCAGCTTCCACTCCCTCGAGGACCGCATCGTCAAGCAGTTCGTCGAGGCGCACGCTCATCCCGAGCGCGCCGATCAGGGTGCGCGTGCGCTGCCGCTGCGCGCGGACCAGCTACCTGTGCCACGCCTCAGGGCGCTGGCACGCGTGCGCGCCGGCGACGCTGAAGTCGCCGCCAATCCGCGCGCGCGATCCGCCGTGATGCGCGTGGCCGAGCGCACGGCGGCGCCTTGGCCGGAGCGCCCCGCATGATCCGCCGCGGCGCAGTCTTGCTTGCGGCGCTGCTGCTCTTCGCGTCCGCGCTCGGTCTCGTCACCGCGCAGCACCGCACGCGTTCGCTCTTCATCGACCTCGAGCGCGCGCAGCAGGAGACCAAGCAGCTCGATGTCGACTACGAGCGGCTGAAAATCGAACTGGCCCGGCTGTCGCAGCCGGCGGCGGTCGAACGTGCGGCACAGCGGCTCGGATTCCGCGCGGCCGGCGCCAGCCAGACCGTGTACCTGAACCTGCCGGAAGCGAGCGCGGCGGCTCCGATCGAGCCTGGAGTGCGCAAATGAAGACCGGCGCGCGCCGTTCGGCAGCAGGAAGCGGTCGGCGGTCGGACGCCTCCGGTGCGCGTCGCGAGCGCCTTGCGTCCGGCGCCCATCCGCTGCTGAGCGTTGCCCTCCCGGCCTGGCGCTCCAAGCTGATGCTCTTCATGCTGTTCGTGGGCTTCGTGGCGCTCGGGGGGCGCGCATTCTTCCTGATGGGCGGTGTCACGACGGAGTTCCTGCAGCGCCAGGGCGAGGCCCGTTATGCAAGAACGCTCGAGATCCCCGCAACGCGTGGACGCATCACCGATCGCAACGGCGTGGTGCTGGCGTCTTCGGTGCCGGCGCGGGCCGTCTGGGCGATTCCGGAGGACGTTAGCGCGACACCCGCGCAGATCGCCGAGCTGGCGCGCCTGCTCGACATGAGCGCGGGCGAGCTGAAGCGGCGGCTCGACAACGAGGATCGCAGCTTCGTCTATCTGCGGCGACAGGTGGATATGCAGGTCGCGGACCGAATCAGCGCGCTGAAGATTGCCGGTATTCACTCGAGTCGCGAGTTCAAGCGTCACTATCCGGAAGGCCCCACCAGCGCGCACATTGTGGGCTTCACCAATGTCGAGGACCGCGGGCAGGAGGGCATCGAGCTCGCTCACGAGAGCCAGCTGGCCGGGCGGTCCGGGAGTCGCCGCGTCATCAAGGACCGGCTGGGACGCGTCGTCGAGGACGACTGGCTGCGCGAGCCGGTCGATGGCCGCGACCTTGCGCTCTCGATCGACAGCCGGGTGCAGTACATCGCCTACTCGGCGCTGAAGAACGCGATCGACAAGCATCAGGCGAAGGCGGGCGCGGCGATCGTTCTCGATGTACGGACCGGCGAGGTGCTCGCACTGGTCAATTCGCCGACATTCGATCCGAATGCGCGTGGCCGGCTGTCGGGTGACGCGATCCGCAACCGTGTGCTGACCGACACGTTCGAGCCGGGCTCGACGATGAAGCCCTTTGCGATCGCTGCCGCCCTCGAACAGGGCAAGGTGCGGCCGGACTCGCGCATCCAGACCGCGCCGGGCCGGCTCACGATTGGCGACCGCACGATCGGTGACGCGCATCCGCACGGCGTGCTGACCGTCGAGGAAGTGGTCGCAAAGTCGAGCAATGTCGGCACCGCGAAAATAGCGCTGGAACTGCCGGCCCAGACGCTGTGGGAAAGCTACACCGCGCTGGGATTCGGGCAGGCGCCACGCATGGGTTTCCCTGGGGCGGTGGCCGGCCGGCTGCGCCCGGCAAAGACCTGGCGGCCGATCGAACAGGCGACGATTTCCTATGGTCACGGCGTATCGGTGTCGCTGGTGCAACTGGCGCGTGCGTATTCCGCACTGGCCCGCGACGGGGAACTGGTACCGCTGAGTCTGATGAAAGTCGAGGACGCGCCGGCCGCCGTGCGCGTGCTCTCGCCACAGACGGCGGCGGCGATGCGCAAGATGCTGGAAATGGCGGTCGGGGATGGCGGTACGGCGCCCGCGGCACGCATAGCCGGATACCGCGTGGCCGGCAAGACCGGCACGGCACAGAAACTCAAGAACGGCCAGTACGTAAAGGAGTACGTCGCGTCCTTTGCGGGTTTCGCTCCAGTTTCGGATCCCCGCCTGGTGATCGCCGTGATGATCGACGAGCCTGGCGGTGGCGCGTACTACGGCGGGCAAGTGGCCGCGCCGGTGTTCGCGCAGATCGCTGGCGCCTCATTGCGCACGCTGCAGGTCGCGCCCGACGGTCCGCTTGAAGCGCCAAAGCAGCTGCTGGCGCTGAGGCAGGGACGATGAGTGCGGCGTCGGTGCAGGGCACTGCGTTGGTCGGATCGCGCGAGGCGCTCGCGTGGTTGCGGCGGACCTCAGGGCCGGGGTCGAGCGCGGCCCGGGACCTGCGGCTCGACAGCCGAGCAGTGCGCGCCGGGGATGTCTTCGTTGCGGTGGCTGGCGAGACGACCGACGGACGGCGCTACCTCGGCGATGCGATCGCCCGCGGCGCGGCGGCCGTCCTCGTCGACGCCGAAGGCTGGAGCGGCGGCAACTTCGCGGTGCCGGTGGCTGCGGTGCGCGGGCTGCGCGAGGACCTGGGCACACTGGCGTCCGAGTACTACGGCCGCCCCAGCAACAGTCTGATTTCGGTCGGCGTGACCGGCACGAACGGCAAGACCTCCTGCAGCCAGTGGATAGCGCAACTGCTGACGCGCGAGGGGCGGCGCTGCGCCGTCGTAGGCACCGTCGGCATTGGTTTCCCGGGAGCGCTGCACGCGAGCGATCTGACGACACCCGACCCGGTGTCGCTGCAGCGCGAACTGCGTCACCTGCTGGACGCCGGCGCGCAGGCGGTGGCGATGGAAGTCTCGTCGATCGGTCTCGCGCAGCGTCGCGTCGACGGCATGCGCTTCGACATCGCGCTGTTCACCAACCTGACGCGCGATCACCTCGATGTGCACAGCACGATGGAGGGCTACGAGGCGGCCAAGGCGATGTTGTTCGACTGGCCCGGCCTGCGCCACGCCGTCATCAACCTGGACGATGCGGCCGGGCAGCGCATGGCCGCGCGGGCGCTGGCGCGAGGTGTCGATGTGATCGGCTACAGCGCGCAAGGCAACGTGATGACGCGACCCGTGGCTCCGCGCCTGATCGCCGAGGACATCCGCGCCACCGCGCACGGCCTGGCCTTCGAACTGCTGATCGACAACCGGCGTTTCAGCAGCGAGGTGTCGCTGGTTGGACACTTCAACGTGGCCAACCTGCTTGGCGTGGTCGGAACCTCGATCGCATGTGGCATCGCGCCCGAGACGGCCGTCGCCGCGCTACCGGCGCTGGTGCCGCCGCCCGGGCGCATGCAGCGCGTTCCATCTTCGACGCAGCCGCTGGTGATCATCGACTACGCGCACACGCCGGATGCGCTGGCGCAGGCACTCGCCGCGGTACGACCCGTTGTACGGGCGCGCGGCGGCAAACTCTGGGCCGTTTTCGGCGCCGGAGGCGATCGCGATCCGGGCAAGCGCGCGCCGATGGGGGCGGCCGCCGCGGCGGCAGCAGATGTCGTGCTCGTCACCAGTGACAACCCGCGCACCGAGGATCCGCACAAGATCATCGAAGACGTAGTGCGCGGAACTGCCGACGCGCGCCGCTTGATGACCGAGCCGGATCGCGCGCGGGCGATCGAGACGGCCGTCGCGCAGGCGGACGCGGCGGACGTCGTGCTGATCGCCGGCAAGGGGCACGAGGACTACCAGATCATCGGCACCGAGAAGCGGCCGTTCTCCGATCTCAAGCAGGCGCAGCGCGCGGTGGAGCGTCGTGCGGAGGGCTCAGCGTGAGCCTGATGAGCGTCGCTGAGCTGGCGGACGCCGTATCGGGCAATGGCGTTCGAGGCAACGGCAGCGTCGTGTTCTCGAGCGTCTCGACGGATACGCGCACGCTGGCGCCGGGCGCGCTGTTCGTCGCGCTAAAGGGCGAGCATTTCGACGGACACGACTACGCGAGCGCCGCCGTCGAGCGTGGCGCTGTCGCGCTGCTGGTGGAGCGACTCATCGAGCTTGACGTGCCGCAGGTCCTCGTCGCCGATGCGAAGCGAGCACTCGGCGTCGGCGCTGCACAGTGGCGCGCGCGTTTCGCGCTGCCGGTCATCGCCGTGGCCGGTAGCAATGGCAAGACCACGGTCACGCAGATGATCGCGTCGATCCTGGCGCAGGCCTACGGCGAGAAGCAGCGCCTTGCGACGCGCGGCAATCTGAACAACGACATCGGCGTGCCGCTGATGCTGTGGCAGCTCACGAAGCAGCACAAGGCCGCGGTCTTTGAACTCGGCATGAACCACCCGGGCGAAATCGCCTACCTCGCTGAGCTGGTGCGACCCACGGTCGCGCTCGTCAATAACGCACAGCGCGAGCATCAGGAGTTCATGCAGTCGATCGAGGCGACGGCGTACGAGAACGGCGAGGTGATCGCCGCCCTGCCGCTTTCCGAGGCGGGGGTCGCGGTCTTCCCTGCAGATGACTCCTGCGCCACCATCTGGCGCGCCCTTGCCGGCACGCGGCGAATCATCGATTTCGCGCTTGAGGCGTACGCGGTCGTCACCGCGACGTACGAGTTGCAGCCCGACGGCGCGCGCGTGTCGATGGCCACGCCGGCCGGCGTGGTGGCCGCCAACCTCGCTGTCACCGGAGTGCACAACGTGCGCAACGCACTGGCGGCGACCGCGTGCGCGCTGGCAATCGGCGTGGCGCCGCGTGCGATCGGCGCCGGACTCGAGGCGTTCCGGCCGGTCGGCGGACGCGGCGCTCGCCTGCGTACCCGGTCCGGCGCCGCGCTGATCGACGATACCTACAACGCGAATCCGGACTCGGTCCGTGCAGCGATCGACCTGCTGGCGGGCTACGGTCATCCGCGCGTGCTCGTGCTCGGCGACATGGGCGAGGTCGGCGACCGCGGCCCCGAATTTCATCGCGAGATCGGCGAGTACGCCCGCACCCGGCAGATCGATGCCTTCTATGCGACCGGCTCCCTGACGCAGGAAGCCGTGGCGGCCTTTGGCGGCGGCACTCACTTCAATGATGTGGATGCGCTGATCGCCGCGTTGTCCTCCCGGCTGGAGCCAACCGCCACCGTGCTCGTCAAGGGCTCGCGCTTCATGCGCATGGAGCGCGTCGTGCACGCGCTGGCAGAACCGTCGACCGACCCGGCTGTCGCGGGAGTTCACTGAATGCTGCTGGAACTGTTCGACTGGCTGGCGCGGGACATTCGGGCGTTCAACGTCTTCTCGTACCTGACCTTGCGCGCCGTGCTCGCCGCGGGCACGGCGCTCGTGATCGGGCTCGCCGCGGGACCGTGGGTGATTCGCAAGCTGACCGAACTGAAGATCGGCCAGGCCGTGCGCAACGACGGTCCGCAGACACACCTCGTCAAGACCGGCACGCCGACGATGGGCGGCGCGCTGATCCTGATCTCGATCGGCGTCACGACGTTGCTCTGGGCCGACCTGTCCAACCGCTTCATCTGGGTCGTGCTGATCGTGACGGTGGGCTTCGGCTGGATCGGCTGGGTCGATGACTACCGCAAGGTCGTGCACCGGAATCCCAAGGGCATGAGCGCCAGGGAAAAGTACTTCTGGCAATCGCTGATCGGGCTGGCGGCCGCGTTCTACCTCGCCTTCGCGATCGCGGCGCCGTCGACCGACCGGATCTGGGACCTGATGCTGCTGTGGGTGCAGCAGGGCTTCTACATCGACCTGCCGCCACGGTCCGACCTGCTGGTGCCGTTCTTCAAGAACGTCGCCTATCCGCTCGGCGTGTTCGGCTTCGTCGTGCTCTCCTACCTCGTCATCGTCGGCACCAGCAATGCGGTCAACCTGACGGACGGACTCGACGGGCTCGCGATCATGCCGACGGTGATGATCGGCGCCGCGCTCGGCGTGTTCGCCTATGTCGTGGGCCGGGCGGATTTCGCGCGTTACCTGCTGTTCCCGTACATCCCCGGTGCGGGCGAACTCGTGATCATCTGCGGCGCGATCGCCGGCGCTGGTCTGGCCTTCCTCTGGTTCAACGCCTACCCGGCCGAAGTCTTCATGGGCGATGTCGGCGCGCTGGCACTCGGCGGAGCGCTCGGCACGATCGCCGTCATCACGCGGCAGGAGATCGTGCTCTTCATCATGGGCGGTGTGTTCGTTGTCGAGACGGTCTCCGTGATGATGCAGGTGGCCTTCTTCAAGTGGACCAAGGGCCGACGCATCTTCCGCATGGCACCGCTGCACCACCACTTCGAACTCTCCGGCTGGAAAGAGACGCAGGTCGTCGTGCGGTTCTGGATCATCAGCATGATGCTGGTGCTCGTAGGTCTTTCCACGCTGAAGATCCGATGAGCGAAGTCAAGCACGACGGGTGCAACTGGACGAGGCTCATGCGCGCAGCGCGTGAAGCGAGCGCTGCGAGCGGCCGAGGCCAGACCTCACCCGTGCGGTTGTGGATCATCAGCATGATGCTGGTGCTCGTAGGTCCTTCCACGCTGAAGATCCGCTGATGGCGCAGGCACTCGTCCTCGGACTCGGCGACAGCGGTCTCGCGATCGCGCGCTGGCTGGCACGACAGGGCTGGTCGCTGCGCGTGGCAGATACGCGCGCCGCACCGCCGCAGCTAGACGCGCTGCACTCCCATGAGCCGGCGGCTGAATTCATCGGCGGTCCGTTCACGGAAGCGTTGCTGGACGGCGTCGAACTCGTGGCCATCTCGCCCGGCCTGTCGCCGACGCACTCCGTGGCGGCTCCGTTGATGAAGGCGGCGAAGGTACGGGGCGTCGAAGTTGTTGGTGAAATCGAACTCCTCGCGCGCGAGCTTGCGCGGCTGAAGCAGGACCAGGGCTATGCCCCGCGCGTGCTCGGCATCACCGGCACCAACGGCAAGACGACGACGACGCGGCTCGTCGGCCTGCTGGTCGAGCGCTGCGGACAGCGTGTCGCCGTCGCCGGCAACATTTCGCCGGCCGCGCTCGATGAACTGGCCGCGCGGCTGGACGCAGGACATCTGCCGGACGTCTGGGTGCTCGAGCTCTCGAGCTTCCAGTTGCAGACGACGACGAGCCTCGCGTGCGACGCGGCGGCAGTGCTGAACCTGACGCAGGACCATCTCGACTGGCACGGCACGATGGAGGCCTATGCCAAGGCGAAGGAGCGCATCTTCGCCGCCGGGACGGTGCGGGTTCTGAACCGCGACGACCCGCGCGTCGCCGCGATGAGCGGCCGCAAGGCGACCGTCGTGACCTTCGGGGCTGACAGTCCGACGCAGCCGGATGACTACGGCCTGGTTCACGAGGGTGGAATGACGTGGCTCGCCTGGGCGGAAGACACGAGCCTGCCGACGCGGCGCCGGAAAGCGGCCGCTGATCTCCCGGGCGTTCCGCCCGAAATCCATGTGCACCGCCTGATGCCCGCGGACGCACTTCGCATCCGTGGCCGCCACAATGCCCTTAACGTCCTGGCCGCGCTGGCGCTGGCGCGCTCGATCGGGCTGCCACTGGCGCCGATGCTGCACGCGCTGCGTGAGTACACCGGTGAACCACACCGCGTGGAACTCATCGCGAGCCTGCGAGGAATCGAGTACTACGACGACAGCAAGGGCACCAACGTCGGTGCGACGGTCGCTGCGCTCGATGGCCTGGGAGCTGAAGGGCGCAGGCTGGTGGTGATCCTGGGTGGCGACGGCAAGGGGCAGGACTTCACGCCACTGGCGGCGCCTGTCGCGCGTCATGCGCGCGCCGCGGTCCTTATCGGACGCGATGCCGCACTCATACGCACGGCGCTGGCACCGGTCGCGAGTCGGGTTCCGGTGCTCGACGCCGAGACGCTTGAAGACGCGGTGCGGAGCGCCGTCGAACTGGCGCAGCCCGGCGATGCTGTGGTCCTGTCGCCCGCCTGCGCGAGCCTGGACATGTTTCGCGATTACCGCCACCGCGCCGAGGTGTTCGTCGATGCGGTGCGCGAGCTTGCCGCCGAAGCGGGGCAGCCGTGCTGAAGCGCTGGCTCGACGGCCTGAAGCCCTCGCGCTCGCGAGGCAGTGGCGCGCCTGCGGCCGGAGGAGCGGTGCTGGCGCTGGCCGGTCTCGGTGGCGCGCCGGCGGCAACCACGGCCCGCCAGCCGACGGGAGTGGACCGCACGCTGATGGCCGTCGTCGCGGCGCTCATCATGATCGGCACGGTGATGGTGTACTCGGCATCAATCTCGCTGGCGGATTCGCCGCGCTTCAATGTCACACCAACGCATTTCCTGATGCGGCACCTGCTGTCGCTGGGCATCGCGTTTTGCGCCGCAGCCCTCGCGTTGCAGGTGCCGATGCAGACCTGGCAACGACTCGCGCCGTGGGTTTTCGGCGGCGCCTTCGCATTGCTGGTGCTGGTGCTGATCCCGGGCATCGGCAAGGGGGTCAACGGCGCCCGGCGCTGGATTCCGCTCGGTGTGCTGAACCTCCAGCCGTCCGAACTGATGAAGGTCGCCTGCGTGCTTTACGCAGCTAACTTCACGGTGCGCAAGCAGGATTTCATGCACCAGTTTGCCAAGGGCTTCCTGCCGATGGCCATCGTGATGGGTGCGATCGGCGTGCTGCTGCTGTTGCAGCCTGACCTGGGCGCGTTCGGCGTCATCGTCGCGATCGCGATGGGGATCCTGTTCCTCGGCGGCGTCAACGGCAAGCTGTTCGCCGGCATCAGTGGCGCACTCGCATTGGTCTTCATGCTGGTGATCTGGCTTTCGCCGTGGCGCCGCGACCGCATCTTTGCCTATCTCGACCCGTGGTCCGAGGCCAACGCGTTGGGCAAGGCGTACCAGCTGTCGCATTCGCTGATCGCGTTCGGCCGCGGCGAGTGGTTCGGCGTCGGGCTTG
>Ga0316603_10002424_pt1 | contig 10234 bp, 9 predicted proteins | sample OWC_soil_day10_n_FD_207649 | JGI IMG/M metagenome (GOLD analysis project Ga0316603, IMG submission 207649) | Wetland soil microbial communities from Old Woman Creek delta, Ohio, United States - OWC_soil_day10_noCT | ecosystem: Environmental > Terrestrial > Soil > Wetlands | place: USA: Ohio...
GTACCCGATGAGAAAAGACTATCAGGTTCCGGAGTATTACAATGGGATGAAGGTGCCGTACTGACCCCCTGCTGTAGGATCGCGTGTCACTGAAGGGGTCCGGTATCGACACCCCCCCCGCAGTGACGTCGCTGGAAAAAGTAGAAATCAAAAGAGTGATCATTGATGGAAGATACGCTCGCAACAACGGAATCTCGTCTGACCCGCCCTGACACCGTCGCCGGCTTCGGCCGCCAAATTCGCTCAGAGGAAATGGTCATCAACATGGGCCCGCAGCACCCCTCGACACACGGTGTGCTGAGGCTTGAGTTGATCGTGAACGGGGAAGTGGTGGTGGATGTCATCCCGCATATCGGCTACTTGCATCGCTGCTTCGAGAAGCATTGCGAGCACATGACCAATTACCAGCAGGTGGTCCCCTACGTCGATCGCATGGATTACGTGGCCGCGATGAGCAACGAGTTCGGCTACGCCATCGCCGTGGAGAAGCTGCTCGGCATCAAGGTGCCCGAGCGGGTGGAATACATCCGGGTCATCATGGCGGAATTGTCAAGGATCGTGAGCCATCTGATCGCCATCGGGACCTACGGGATGGATATCGGCGCGTTCACCCCGTTCCTCTATTGCATGCGTGACCGGGAGCACGTCCTGGATATCTTCGAGCGAGCCTGCGGCGCACGTCTCCTGTACAATTATATGTGGATCGGCGGGCTCTCTCATGACGTGCCGGCGGATTTCGCTGAGAAAGTGAAGGCTTTCTGCAAGTACTTCCGCCCGTATATCAAAGAGCTGAACGACCTGCTTTCGTACAACAAGATCTTCATCGAGAGGACCGCCAACGTAGGCGTGTTGCCCGCCGAGGTGGCCATCAACTACGGAGTTAGCGGCCCCTCGCTCCGCGGCTCCGGGGTGAATTGGGACCTGCGGAAGAACGATCCGTATTCCGTGTACGACAAGCTCGACTTCGAGATCCCTGTGGGGAAGGGACTCAAAGGGACCGTAGGGGATTGCTGGGACCGGTACATGGTGCGCATCCATGAGATGGAACAGAGCGTGAACATTCTCGAACAGGCAGCCGACAAATTGCCTGCCGGTGATGTGCAAGCGGCCATCCCGAAGAGGATTCGCCCGAACGCCGGGGAAGTGTATGTCCGGACCGAGACCCCCAAGGGCGAGCTTGGATACTATGTTATTTCAGACGGTACAGCTAGTCCGTTCCGCATCAAGGTCAAAGGACCCTGTTTTGTGAACCTCTCAGCGCTTCCAGCGATGAGCCGCGGTGCGATGATCGCCGATGTGGTTGCCATTCTTGGCAGCATCGACATCGTGCTGGGAGAGGTGGACCGGTAATCAATGACTCAATGACTTCCTACGCATGAAAGAAACGCTCATAAGCCTGTTACAGAACGAGATCCTCGTCTATGTGCTGATGGCGATCGTGCCTCTGCTCTGGGTGATCCCGTTCGCCCTGTTTGCCGTCTGGTGGGAACGAAAGATCTCCGCGCACATGCAGGACCGCCTCGGTCCCATGCGGACCGGTGGATGGCACGGGTGGTCGCAAACGATCGCGGACATTCTGAAGCTGATCCAGAAGGAAGATATCATCCCTTCGGCGGCCGACAAGAAGCTCTTCGTGCTGGCCCCGTACGTGGTGTTCGCCGGGGCGTACGCGGCGTATGCGGTGATTCCCTTCAGCGCGGCCTATATTGGCAGCGAGATCAACGTCGGCCTCTTCTATTTTCTCTCGATCTCGTCCGTTGTCGTCATCGGGCTGTTGATGGCCGGATGGGCATCCAACAACAAATGGTCTCTCCTCGGCGCTCTCCGCTCGGCCGCGCAGATCGTCAGCTACGAAATTCCCGTGGCAGTTTCGCTGCTGGCGGTGATCATGGTCTCCGGCACGTTCGATCTGCAGCAGATCAACCAGATGCAGAGCGGGTGGTTCTGGAATTGGTTCATGTTCCAGAAGTTCCCTTTTCTGCTGCTTGCCCTGGTGATCTACTTTGTTGCCTCGCTCGCGGAAACGAACAGAACCCCCTTTGACATTCCCGAAGCGGAGTCGGAGCTGGTGGGAGGGTATCATACCGAGTACGGCGGCATGCGTTTCGCGCTCCTCTTCCTCTCCGAGTATGCCAACATGTTCGCGGTCTCCGCGATCGCGACAACGCTCTTTCTGGGTGGGTGGAACAGCCCCTTCGGCGAGTTCCTGTCGGGCCCATGGTGGGGTGCGCTCTGGTTCCTGGGCAAAGGCATGCTGTTCATTTTTGTGCAGATGTGGTTGCGGTGGACGCTGCCCCGGCTGCGCGTGGATCAGCTCATGTACGTGGGATGGAAAGTGCTCATCCCGTTCTCCTTCCTGATCGTGATCGGGGTGGGATTCTGGGTGATGCTGGCGCGATGAGTTCCGTTGTACGGGCTTGGGGGACGGTCGTGTCAAGGTAAATTGGATTTGTACTCGAAGGACTTCTCATGAGTCAATACTTCAAGAACATCTGGGATGGCGTCCTGACCGTGCTGATCGGGATGAAAGTGACCTGGCGGCATCTGTTCACTCCCGCGGTCACGATCCAGTATCCTGATGTCCGTTTGCAGCTCCCCGACCGGGCCCGGAACCGGCTGTACGTGAACATGGATGATTGCATCGGCTGCGATCAGTGCGCCATGGCCTGCCCTGTGGACTGCATCACCATCGAGACGGTCAAGTCCACGCCCGATGTCGACCTCGGGTTGACATCGGTGGGGACGAAGAAGCGTCTGTACGTGCCCCGGTTCGACATCGACATTGCCAAGTGCTGCTACTGCGGGCTGTGCGTGCCGCCTTGCCCCACCGAGTGCATCAAAATGACGGACGTGTACGAGTTCTCCGAATATGACCGTCAGTCTCTCATCTATAATTTCGCGGTCATGACGCCGGATGCCGTTGCCGAGGCAAAGGCGAAGCTGGCTGCGCACGAGAAAGAGCAGGCCGCCAAAAAAGCTGCCGCGGCCGCCGCACCGAAGCCCGCGGCCCCCAGGCCGGCGACTCCGGCTCCCTCCGGAGCCGCGCCACAGCCAGCGGCTCCGGCAGCTGCACCGACGCCCGCTCCCCCTGCAGCGGAGGAAAAGAAAGCTGACCCTACACCAGCAACTGGAACAAACATCTAGCCCTATGCAACTCTTCGATCTGGTCTTCTATGTCTTCGCGGTCATCACGATCGTTTCCGCGTTCATCGTGGTGTTCTCGAAGAATATCATCTACTCGGCCTTCTCCCTGCTCTTCACTTTTTTTGGTGTCGCGGGACTGTACGTGCTCCTCCAGGCGGACTTCCTCGCGGTGACGCAGATCCTGATCTACGTTGGCGGTATCCTGGTGCTCATGCTGTTCGGCGTCATGCTCACCAACAAAGTGATCAACGTGGATATCAAGACCGGGACGATCCAGACCATCCCTGCGCTCATCCTTGTCGCAATTGTCGCCGGGACGCTGGCGGGGCTCTTCTATTCCACCTGGCGCACCGCGGGATCGTCCATGATCACGCTGCCGCCAACCACGACGTCGCTGGGGGAGATGCTCATGACCGGGTATCTGCTTCCGTTCGAAGTTGCCTCGATCATCCTGCTCGTCGCGCTGATCGGCGCCGCCATGACCGCCCGGCGGAACAGGAAGGTGGCACCATGAGCTCGCTGCCGACCTTCTGGAATGAATTCACCGCGTGGCTTCCCCACGTGCAGCTGGCGCATTTCCTCATTGTGAGCGCTATACTCTTCGCGCTTGGACTTTACGGCATCGTCACGCGAAAGAACGCCATCCTCGTGCTCATGGGCGTGGAGCTGGTGCTGAATGCCGCAAACATCAATTTGATCGCCTTCTCCCGCTACAGTACGTTGAGGCTCGACGGCCAGGTGGCGGCGATCTTTGTCATCATCCTGGCTGCCTGCGAAGCGGCGATCGCGCTGGCGATCGTCCTGAATATCTATCACCGGTTCCGCACCATAAACGTGGATGAAGTGAGCAATCTGAAAGAGTAAGAACCCCCTATGCCACAAGACACTTTGATGCTCTTCGCACTGGCTGCCCTGTTGCTGCCGCTGCTCGGGTTCACGCTGATGATCTTCTTCGGCAAGAAGTTGCCAAAGCAGGGAGACTGGCTCGAGACGGCGATGATCACCGCGGCACTGCTCTGTGCTATCATCGTCCTTGCCCAGAAGCTCTTGAATTACCCGCATGAGACTCTGGCACTGAACTTCACCTGGGTGGATTTCAACACCGTGCCGGGCATCGGACCACTGAAGATTGTCCTTGGGTTCTCCATCGACAACCTGGCGGCGATCATGCTGGTCGTGGTCACGCTCATCAGCACGCTGGTGCATTACTTCTCCGTTGGCTATATGCACGGGGATGTGCGGTACTCGCGCTATTTCGCCTACCTGGGGCTTTTCTCCTTCTCGATGCTGATAATCGTGCTTGCCAACAACCTCTTCCTGCTCTACGTAGGATGGGAACTGGTAGGTATCTGCTCCTACCTCCTCATTGGTCACTGGTATGAGAAGAAAAGCGCATCAAACGCCGGAATCAAAGCGTTCGTGGTGAACCGCATCGGGGATTTCGGTTTCCTTGTCGGCATCCTGTTGATCTATGCCACGTTTCACACGTTCGGGCTTCAGGAGATCTTCGACGGCATCAAGGCTGGCCAGTTGCCGAACGGGAGCGAATGGTGGCTGACGGCCGCCGGTGTCCTGATCTTCTGCGGCGCCGTGGGCAAATCCGCCCAATTCCCCCTGCATGTCTGGCTCCCCGATGCGATGGAAGGCCCGACCCCGGTCAGTGCGTTGATCCACGCCGCGACCATGGTCGCCGCGGGCGTCTACCTGGTCGCCAGGACGTTCCCCCTCATGACCGCCGATGCGCTGATGGTGATCGCGTATATCGGCGCCATCACGGCGTTCATCTCCGCGACCATCGCGATCGCCCAGAACGATATCAAGAAAGTGCTCGCGTACTCCACGATCAGCCAGCTTGGCTACATGGTCATGGGCCTGGGCGTCGGGGCGTACACCGCGGGTTTCTTCCACCTGGTCACCCACGCCATGTTCAAAGCGGGGCTCTTCCTTGGATCGGGTTCAGTGATCCACGCGATGCACCAGGCGCTCCACCACCAGGGAGACCACCACACCGACGCGCAGGACATCCGCAACATGGGAGGGCTGCGTGAGAAGATGCCCATCACGTTCTGGACCTTCGTGGTCTATACGCTGGCAATCTCGGGCGTTCCGCTTACATCAGGTTTCCTGAGCAAGGACGAAATTCTCGCAGGGACGCTTGCGTTCGGCGGCCTCACGGGGCATGCACTGATCCCGGTGATCGGATTCCTCGTTGCCGGCATGACGGCGTTCTATATGTTCCGCATCGTGATCCTTGCTTTCATGGGCGAGCACAAGGATGCGCGCCGGTTCGAACATGTCAGGGAGTCGCCGCGTGTTATGACCGTGCCGCTGGTCATCCTCGCGGTCCTTTCCTTCTTCATCTTCTACAGCTTCAACCCGTTCAGCGCGGCCAGCGGTTGGATCGCCCATGCGGTTGAGCGCCCGGAATCGGTGGTGCCGGCCCACATGGCGGCGGCGTCCAGGGGGCTCTTTGAAGACACCCTGCATCACACGCACCTGACGGCCATGCTCTTGTCGCTGCTGGTGGCCGGTTGTGGGATCCTGATCGCCTTCATGACCTACCACTGGAAGCGGGTCAATGCGGACATGATTGCGGAGAAATATAAGGGGCTGCACAGCTTCCTGCTGCACAAGTGGTACTTTGACGAGCTGTACAACGGCGTTGTGGTGGGCGGGACGCTCGCCGTGACGAATGCCATGCGCTGGTTCGACAATACCATCATCGACGGGATCGTCAACGCCATGGGGGGGATCACACGGGTCACATCGTTCGTCAGCGGCAAGTTCGATAACGTGGTCATCGATGGTGCCGTCAACATGACCGCATATCTATCCGGTTTCCTGGGCCTCGTCCTGCGGAAACTGCAGACAGGGAAGGTGCAAACATACATTGTCTTTGCAGTCTTCAGCGTCATGATCTTCTACTTTGTGTTCCGGCTTGTGTAATAACCTGTACTGGAGGAAAGAACGTTAATGGAATTCTCACTCTTCGGAATCGGCATTCTCTCATGGATGACGTTCCTGCCCATCCTCGGCATGGTGATGGTGCTGCTTCTGCCGAAAGAGCAGCGGGATGTGATCCGATGGACCTCGCTGGCGGTCACCGTTGTCCAGGTGGTGCTGGCCGTGCTGATCTTTGCCCGGTTCGACCGGGGGCTGGCAGGCGTCACCTCGCAGGCAGCCATGCAGTTCGTGGAGAAAGCGAACTGGATCGACATCAAGAGCGTGGCCTGGTTCGGCCGCATCCACATCGAATACCTGGTCGGGATTGACGGGATCAGTGTGGTCATGGTGCTCCTGACGGCGCTCATCTCCTGTATTGCCACAATCTCCTCCTGGCCCATCGAAAAGTCGATCAAGGGGTATTTCGCCCTCCTCCTCCTGCTCAACACCGGCATGATGGGCGTCTTCGTCTCGCTGGACTTCTTCCTCTTCTACGTCTTCTGGGAAGTGATGCTGCTTCCGATGTACTTCCTGATCGGCGTCTGGGGAGGCCCGCGGCGCGAATATGCGGCGATCAAGTTCTTCCTCTATACGTTGTTCGGCAGCGTGCTGATGCTCTTGGCGATGCTGGCCCTCTATTTCAGCGTGAATGTGTACATCGACCCGGCCGGGACCACCTATTCGGTGACCGAGGCGGCGAAAATGGGGTATCAGGGGCTGGAGCGGATCTATACCTTCAACATGATGGCGATGATGGATCCGGCGAACTTCGCGCCGGGGTCGCTCCTTGCGGGCTTTGACACGGCATGGCGGTATATCGCGTATGTCGCGCTTTTCATCGGGTTTGCTATCAAAGTGCCTCTTTTCCCGTTCCACACCTGGTTGCCCGACGCGCATGTCGAGGCGCCCACGCCGATCAGCGTTATCCTCGCCGGCGTTCTGTTGAAGATGGGAACGTACGGGATGCTGCGCATCAGCTTCCCGATCTTCCCGGATGCCATGCGGCATTTCTCCTGGGAACTTGCTCTCCTCGGCGTCATCAGCATGGTCTATGGCGCGATGGTGGCCATGGCGCAGACCGACTTCAAGAAGCTTATTGCGTACTCGAGCGTCAGCCATATGGGCATCGTGGTGCTCGGCATGGCGTCGATGAACACGCAGGGAATGACCGGCGCGGTTTTCCAGATGTTCAACCACGGCACGATCACCGCGATGCTCTTCCTCGTGGTGGGCGTCATCTATGACCGTGCCCATACCCGCGGGCTGGACGAGTTTGGCGGCCTGATGAACCAGATGCCGCGTTATGCGGGAGCCATGACCGTGGCCTTCTTCGCCGCGCTCGGATTGCCGGGACTCAGCGGCTTCATCAGCGAGGCGTTCTCGCTGCTCGGAGCATTCCAGACCTTCCAGACTCTGACGATCATCGGCGCCATCACGATCGTCCTGACAGCAGGCTACATGCTCTGGGTATTGCAGAGGGTGTTCCTGGGGACGTTGCCTGACAAATGGAAGAACCTCCCGGACATGAACGGACGCGAGACGCTCATGCTGACGTCGCTTGCGGTGGTGGTGATCTTCTGCGGCATCTATCCGGGGCCGGTGTTGGACCTGATGAATTCGTCGCTGAACTACCTATCCGATATCCTGCAGAACTCGGCGGGTGCCGTCATGGTTGGCATGAAATAGCATTGTGCCAGCCGGCGGCGTTGCCGATGCCTGGACTCCAGGCAGGGCAGCAACCGGCAATTGCTCAATACACTTTGACCCAAGGTTGTTATGGCTGAACTCATCCTTCAAGACCTGACGTTCTTCACCCCCGAGATCGCGCTGACGGTGACGCTGTTGCTGGCGATCATCACCGATCTCATTGCGAAGCGCTCCGCGCAGGTCGTGGCCGCCGTGACCATGGCAGGGTTCCTTGTCACAGGCGCGCTGGTGCTGGGGCAGAGCGACACCAATACGTCGATCTTTTTCAACATGGTGGCGGTCGATCCGTTCGCGTTCTTCTTCAAGATCGTGATCCTGGTCTCTGCCATCCTGATCGTGGTCTTCTCCCTCGGCTCGGCGGAATTGAACTCGGCGGGAAGAAAACTCGGCGAATACTACGCGCTCCTGGTTGCATTGACTCTTGGGATGGTCCTGATGGCAGGAGCCAGCAACCTGTTGATGATGTATCTTGCGTTGGAATTGTCGTCTCTCAGTTCGTACGTCCTGGCGGGATACACCCGGGAGGCGAGTGACTCCAGCGAAGCCTCGCTCAAGTATGTGATCTACGGCGCCTTCTCTTCGGGGCTCATGCTGTATGGCATTTCGATTATCTACGGCCTGACGGGGTCCCTGGACATTTATACGATTAACCAGAACCTTCCTTCAGTCCTTGCGGCGGGAGGGAGCGCGACGTTCATGCTGCTGATCGCGGGGGTCCTCACGCTCGTGGGGTTTGGCTACAAGATCTCGGCGGTGCCGTTCCACTTCTGGGCCCCGGACGTGTATGAAGGCGCGCCGATCACGATCACGGCATTCCTGGCCGTGGCGTCAAAGGCGGGAGGATTCGCGATGCTGATCCGGTTCCTGAAGGTGACGTTCATCGACAACAGCGCGGTGGCTCTCCCCGCAGGCGCCTGGGCGACCTTGCAGGGCTTTGAGTGGACGCAGATCATTGCCGCGCTCTCCGTGCTCACGATGACGCTCGGAAACGTGGTGGCGATCTGGCAGAACAACATGAAAAGGCTCCTCGCCTACTCGAGCATTGCGCATGCGGGCTACCTGCTCATGGGCGTTGTGGTGCTGAACAACGAAGGGATCGCGGCCATTCTGCTCTACTTCGTCATCTACCTGTTCATGAACCTGGGCGCCTTCTACGTGGTAATGTTGATCGCGAACAAGACCGGCAGTGAAGATATCGAGGACTACAAAGGGCTTGGTGCCCGCGCGCCGTTCCTCACGGTGGCGCTCGCCGTGTTCCTTATCTCGCTGACCGGCCTTCCGCCGACCGCAGGCTTTATCGGCAAGCTGTATCTGTTCGCGGCGCTGATCAATGATGGCTGGGTCTGGTTGGCCGTTGTCGGCGCGTTGAACAGCGTGATCGCGTTATACTATTACGTGCGTGTCCTCAGGAACATGTTCCTGCGACAGGGTGCGCTGGAGGTGGCGGAGGCATTGTCCTTCGGCAAAGTCCAGACCGTGACTACGCTCGTTCTTCTTGTTCCCACGTTGCTCCTGGGGATCTACTTCTCGCCGTTGGTGCAGCTCGCGCAGGCGTCGGTGCGGATCTTCGGCACTCCCTGACCAACACGGATCGTCAAACCCGGAACCAGAGCGCTCCTCCCGGCGTTATGCCACAAAATGGAGGAGCGCCATGCACATCCTGCGGATCGAACACTCAATTTCGGATTATGACGGCTGGAAAAAGGCCTTCGACAGCGATCCTGTCGGCCGGGAGAAGTCCGGCGTCCGCCGCTACCGGATCTTACGCCCCGTGGATGACGGGAAGTACATCATGATCGACCTGGAATTCGACACCGAGCACCAGGCGGAAGCACTTCTTGCGGCAATACGGATGGTCTGGGGGCGCGTCCAGGGGACGATCATGACCGAGCCGAGAGCGCGGATAGTGGAAGTGTTGGAGACGAAAGCGTACTGAAGCGACGGTTCCCGTGTTCGCCTACCGGAATGGGCATGACAGCCGACAGTCCCGAACCAGTTCACGAACTCCTCGACGGCATTTACCGTGCTGAATCCCGCCGTATCCTCGCCACCTTGATCCGGTTGCTCGGGGATTTCGATGCCGCGGAAGAGGCGCTGCAGGATGCGTTCAGGGCGGCGCTTGAGCAGTGGCCTCGGAGTGGCATTCCGGAGAACCCTCGCGCATGGCTGATATCGGCCGGGAAGTTCAAGGCGATCGACAGCATGCGAAGAAAATCGCGATTCCAGGTGTTGGATGAACAGGACGAGCACGCGGAAGCGACAAGCGTCCTCGCCACGGAGTGGGAGGAGGAGGTCGAGGACGACCAGCTCCGGCTGATCTTCACCTGCTGCCACCCGGCACTCTCTCCCGAGGCCCGGCTTGCGCTGACTCTGCGCGAAGTGTGCGGCCTCACCACGGAAGCAATTGCCCGCGCGTTTCTCACAACCCCTGCCACGCTGG
>Ga0316603_10002425_pt1 | contig 10230 bp, 11 predicted proteins | sample OWC_soil_day10_n_FD_207649 | JGI IMG/M metagenome (GOLD analysis project Ga0316603, IMG submission 207649) | Wetland soil microbial communities from Old Woman Creek delta, Ohio, United States - OWC_soil_day10_noCT | ecosystem: Environmental > Terrestrial > Soil > Wetlands | place: USA: Ohio...
CGTCGCGCGCGCGGCCCCGTCTTGAGCAGGGCGCTTGACGGTCCAACGGCGCGCTGTTAATGTCGCGCTGCTTGCGTCGCTAACCAAGGCACACACATGATCCCAGGTGATTCCCGCACCGTGAACCCTTCCGCCGTGCCGACGCGGACGATGGCGAGCGGCGCCCGAATGCCAGCGATCGGCCTCGGCACCTTCGGCTCGGACCACGCGAAGGCCGCCGAGGTGGCCGACGCCGTCCGCGGGGCGTTCGACGCCGGCTACCGCCACTTCGACTGCGCGGCCGTCTACGGGAACGAGTCCGCCATCGGCGAGGTCTTCGAGGACCTCTGCCGGTCCGGTACCGCGCGCGAGTCGCTCTGGATCACGTCAAAGCTCTGGAACGACCGCCACGCCGAAGCCGAGGTCGTGCCCGCGTGCCGCCGGTCCCTCGCCGACTTGCGCCTCGACTACCTCGACTTGTACCTCGTCCACTGGCCGTTCCCGAACTGGCACCCGCCCGGCTGCTCGGTGGGTTCGCGCGCCCCCGACGCCCGCCCGTACATCCACGCCGAGTTCATGAAGACCTGGCGCCAGATGGAACGCCTCGTGGACATGGGGCTTGTCCGCCACATCGGCACGTCGAACATGACCGTGCCGAAGCTCCGACTGCTGCTGGGCGACGCGCGGATTGGACCCGCCGTCAACGAGATGGAGCTGCATCCGCACTTCCAGCAGCCGGAGTTGTTCGAGTTCGTCCGCTCGCACGGCATCGTGCCCGTCGGCTACTGCCCGCTGGGATCGCCCAACCGGCCGCAGCGCGACCGGACGGCCGACGACACGGTGGACATGGAGGACCCGGTGATCCTCGAGATCGCCGGCCGCCACGGCGTGCATCCGTCCGCGGTCTGTCTCAAGTGGGCGGTGCAGCGCGGACAGGTGCCGATCCCGATGTCCACCGCGCCGAAGCACTACGTGGCCAACTTGCAGGCGGTCGTCGGCGATTGGCTGACCGGGGACGAGATGCGGCAGATCGCCGCCATCGACCGCGACTGCCGGCTCATCAAGGGCCAGGTGTTCCTCTGGAAGCCCGGCCAGCGCTGGGAAGATCTGTGGGACGTGAACGGCGAGGTCACACACGCATGAGCACCATGGCGCACACGATGAAGGGCGCGTACCTGCCAGGCAACAGCACTGTCGAGCTGCGGGAAGTGCCGATCCCCAGGCCCGGCCACGGAGAAGTGCTGCTGAGGATGAAGGCGTCGACCATCTGCGGGTCGGACATCCGCTGCATCTATCACGAGCACCTGGGGAAGGGGCCCGAGGGCTACCAGGGCGTCGTCGCCGGCCACGAGCCCGCCGGCCAGATCGTGGAGGCCGGCCCCGGCTGCCGCCGGTTCACGCCAGGCGACAGGGTCATCGTCTATCACATTTCCGGGTGCGGCCTCTGCAACGACTGCCGCCGCGGCTACATGATCTCCTGCACAAGCGAGAAGTACCGGCGCGCGTACGGCTGGCAGCGCGACGGCGGCATGGCCGACTACCTGCTCGCGGAAGAGAAGGATCTGATTCACCTGCCCGACGAACTGTCGTTCGCGGACGGCGCGCAGGTGGCCTGTGGATTCGGCACCGTTTACGAGGGGCTCCAGAGGGTGGGTATCTCCGGCGATCAGGACATCCTCATCACGGGACTCGGCCCGGTCGGTCTTGCCGCCGCCGCGCTGTGCCGGAAGATGGGCGCGCAGCGCATCATCGGCAGCGACGTGGTGCCCGAGCGGCTCGACCTGGCGACACGGCTGGGCCTCTGCGATGTGGTCCTGCCCGCCGGCCCGGAGAATGTCGGCCAGGTGCGCGAGCTCACGAATGGTCATGGCGTCGAACGCGCCATCGACTGCTCCGCGAACGACACCGCCCGCGCCACGGCGATCCGCGCCACGCGGAAGTGGGGCCAGATCGTCTTGCTCGGCGAAGGCGGCAGGGTGGAGTTCAACCCGTCGCCCGACATCATCCACGACCAGAAGACGATCCACGGCTCCTGGGTCACCTCCACGTGGCTGATGGAGGAACTGGTGGAGCGCCTGGTCCGGTGGAATCTCCACCCCGCCGATCTCGTGACGCACCGGTTCGCTCTGGACGCCGTCGGCGCGGCGTACGAGTTGATGAGTTCGGGCCGCTGCGGCAAGGTCGCGGTGTGCTTCGACGAGGAGCTGTAAGGACGTGCGAGCGAGCTCGCGCAGCGGACGGCAACGATCCGGTGGGACTGAGGTGCTAGCGAAGTTCCCACCCACACTCTTGGTCACGGGGACTCGCGGCATGGAGCTGAGTTCCGCCCTATGTACACATAATCAGCTTCTTAAGGCGAGAGTGGATGCGCAGATTGCCGGCTTGGGGAACAGGTCTTTGCGGAACACCTCACGTGTAGCGCTGAGTTCCAGGGATTCCCGGATGTAAAGAAACCGTATTGATCAGGAGAAGCGATCATGAAACTCAAGAGAAGTACTGCCATCTGGATCGGTCTTCTCTCCGCCTTGTCCCTGCTGCCCGGCATGGCGCAGGCTCAAGATCCTGCTGGACGACGGGGCCCTGCCGTCCAAGCGAGCGCTGGGACTTCAAGGGTTACGAGCCCGCCGGTAGGCAAGACGGCCGGACAGAGCAGACGCACTGGGATGGATCCAGTCGACGATCGCGTAGAACTGCGCGAGTATTTCTTCGCCGATACGGACGAGTGGCTTCCATATGCCGTTTTCGTTTCCTCGAAGGTCTCCAAAGACAAGAAGGCCCCGCTGGTCCTTGCACTGCATGGATTCAGCGGCAATCACGGCACCTTCATGCGCACTCCGTGCGTGGAAGAGGCGGAAAAGAACGGTTACATCCTCGTGGGTGTGATGGGCTATAGCCCCAGCGGCCCGTTCGGCAGGACCATGGGCGCACGTGGCGCAGCCCCCGGAGCAGTCCCTGGAGCGCCTTCCGTCGGAGCTCCGGGTGCGCCCTCTGCTGCAGCTCCGGGTGCGCCTCCAGTTGCAGCGCGCGGTCCGGCTCCCGGACCATTTCCTGGTAGAAGTGGCCCGCCGGTCGGTGGAACGAAGGAGACTGACAGGGAGAGAGTTTCTGCACTCAGCGAGAAGGACACAATGAACGTTCTGGAGATGGTCCGCAAGGAATTCAACGTTGATGATAACCGCATCTACTTGATGGGCCATTCCATGGGAGGCGCCGGCGCATTGTATCTAGGTGAGAAATATGCACCGTTGTGGACAGCCGTCGCCGCGCTCGCCGGTTTCAGCTCGCTGGACCCGAAGGGGAAGATGAAGGACACGCCGCTGTTCCTCACGGCTGGCAGCCTCGATCGATCATCCGGCACTGGGAAAGCCCTGGCAGAAGAGCTGAAGGCCGGCGGCATGGTCTGCGAGTTCAAGGAAATCCCCGGTCTGGATCACGGTGGAATCATCGGGGGCGCCATGCCCGATGTATTCCAGTTCTTCAACGAGCACATGAAGAAATAGCGCAAATCTCCAGGTCCATTATCGTATCGGAACCGTGAGTTGACCGGGGCGGAGATGAAAGATCCGATGGGGGATCGCTTCCGCCGGCGCCTTGATCCATTCAGGACTTGCGAGAGCCGGGAGCGGACGAGGTCTCGCACGCCGCCAGGTTCGGACAGCATCGTGACGCGGTCCTGCAAGACTGTCGGACCGACCACGCGCTCCCGCAGGAGCACTCGCACGAGGTCCAGGTCCCTCTCCCGGCGGGCGACGAGCTTCGAGACCGCCAGATCGTGCACCTCGAGGCACCAACCCGTCGCGCCGCCGGTGTTGGCGTTGATGTGCTCAAGGGCGGCGCGATTCATAGGCGGCCATGATCGCCCGTCGCTCTTCGGTGGTCAGCAGGCCGGCAAAGGGACTGGTCTGCCGCAACCTCGTGGCCTGCTCGCTCGAGGAGCACAGCAGCGCGACCACCTCCGCGAGCGGCGTCGAGTCGAGTATCCTGCGCCATTCGTGGAGAGCGGTCGCCGGGTTCCGCTGGAGCCAGCGCTCCAAGTTTCGCCGCGCCACGTCGAGCAACTGAGGGTGCGCCTCGAGCGTGGCTGCGACTGCCTCGTGCAGGGCCAGGCTGCGTTGCTTTATCCACTGGTGGCTGCGCACGCCAACAGCATGGTCGCTTTGCTGGCCTTTCCCGCGGAACCGACGTTCGCACCTGGTGAAGGGCCGGCCCAAGGAGCGGCAATCTTGATACGAACTTGATAGACAACGCACGAAACGGGCGCTTTCGCCCCCTCACGCCCCAAGGGTTATCGCCGAAAAGCCCAACAAAACCTAGATCCCCAGAAACCGCCCGAGCCGCCGCCTTCGCCTCTGGACCACGTTATCGGGGTTCGAATCCCTGCCTCCCAGCCAATCACCAGTTTCATTTCCCTTCACGAACAGGTCGAACGGCGAAGTGTAGGTGGGAGAGACTTCCCACCCGTCGGCTTCACGCCACGCCCGGTAGGTTGCCGGCGAGGCCTGCAACGCGGCCCCGAGGCGCGGGTGCAGCTCGCTGACGACCACGAGGCGGTCGGGGTGGGAAACGACAGCGGCCGGAACCACACGACGTTGACGATGCCGAAGGCGGCCGTGGTGAGTGTGATGCCGCCCGCCAGGAGAAGAACGGTGACGGTCGAGAGGAAGGGGGACGTTCGGGCGAGCCGCAGCGCGCGACGAAGATCGGTCGCTTGCATGGCGCCTCCAGCACAGGGGATTTGCCGGGCGAGCCGCCGGTGTATCAATCTCCCCCGGGCTCACCGCCGGCGGGCGGCTCCCGATGCGCTCGTCGTGGACCACGACGTTCGCGCATCGCTTCGAGGCGCCGATGGGGAGGGCGCGACGGCCGCCCCGAGGCCCACCCGCGCCGTGGCCGCGCGGTTGGTGCTATCCTTTGCGTGACTCCGCGACGCCGAGCGGTTCCAGTCATGCGCGTGCTTCTCGTGGAAGACGACCGGGAACTCGCCGACTACGTCAGGCGCGGCCTGGAAGAGGAGGAGTACTCCGTCCATGCGTGCTTCGACGGGTCTTCGGGCCTGCGCGCCGCGGAGCGCTCGGCGTTCGACATCATCGTGCTCGACGTCATGCTGCCGATCGTGGACGGCCTCGAGGTCACGCGCCGCCTGCGGCGCGCCGGCGTCCGCACGCCCGTCCTGCTGCTCACCGCGCGTGACGCCCCCGAGGACATCGTCGGCGGCCTGGACGCTGGCGCGGACGACTACCTCACCAAGCCGTTTGCATTCGACGTTCTCCTCGCCCGGCTCCGCGCCCGCACCCGGACGACGGCTCCCGCCGACGCGCGACGGCGGTTCGCCGACCTGACGATCGACATCGAACGCAACGAGGCCTGGCGCGACAACGCCGCGCTTCGCCTGAGCAGGACCGAGTTCTCCATCCTCGAGTGCCTGATGCGTTCGGCCGGCCGCATCGTTACTCGCGACCAGTTGATCGAGGCGGTCTGGGGAGACCGCGAGGTGAGCAGCAACAACCTGGACGTCTTCATCCGCTTTCTCCGGGTGAAGGTGGACCTCCCGGGGCACCGGAAGCTCATTCACACCGAGCGGGGTGTCGGCTACTGCCTCCGGGACAGCGAATGCTGACCTCGTTGCCCATCCGCTGGAGACTCGCGGCATGGTACTTCTGCACGCTTGCCGCGATTCTCACGTTCGTGGCCGTGGGAAGCTGGCTCACGATGCGTCGGAGCCTGGAGCACGCGCTCGACCTTGGCTTGACCCACCAGTTGAACGGGCTTCGCGACTACATTGCCAAGAGCGGAGCCGCCCAGCCGGAGGACCTGCCGCCGCGGCTGGCGTCAATCTCGGGCCTAAGCGACCTGTTTCGCGTGTACGATTCCGCGGGCCGCTTGATCTGCGAATCGACGGCGCTGACCAGCCGTCACGTGAGGCTGCCGGCGCCGCGCGACGCGGATTCGACGGTGCGCTTCAGGTCTGCCGCCGGCGGCTTCGCGCTGCGCCTGGCGTATCAGCGATACCCGATTGGCCAACACACGGTCACGCTGGAAGTCGGCGATCCGGTACGCAAGTTCGAGACGGCGCTGCGGGAGTTGACGACGGGGCTCTGGCTTTCCCTGCCGGTACTGCTGGCATTGGGCTCCCTGGGCGGATTCTGGTTGAGCGCCCGGGCCCTCCAGCCCGTCGACCAACTGACGAAGGACGCACGCGAGATCACGGTCACCGACCTCTCACGCCGTCTGGCCGTTCCACCCGCCAGGGACGAGTTGCGGCGGCTGTCGGAAACGCTCAACCTGATGCTCGACCGGATCGAGAACTCGTTCCGGCAGGTGCGGAGGTTCACCGCCGACGCGTCCCATGAGTTGCGGGCGCCCGTGACGCTGATCCACGCGGCCGCCGAGTTCTCCCTGAGACGAACGCGGACCGCGCAGGAACTCGAAGACGGCATGCGGAAGATCCTCCGTGAGGCGCAGCGTACGGCGCGCCTCATCGACGAGCTTCTCCTGCTGGCCCGTGCCGATTCCGACCCCACCGCGCTTGCACTGACGCCCATGGACCTCGCGCCCGTCTTCGACGAGGCCGGGGAGCAGGCCGGCGCGCTCGCGGCGCCCCGTGGCATCAGCGTCACGTCCAACCGCGCTCCCGGCGCGCTTCGCGTCAATGGCGACGAGGTATCGCTCCGGCGGCTGCTCCTGATCCTCGTCGACAACGCCGTCAAGTACACTCCTGCCGGCGGGCACCTCACGCTCGACGCCCGGACCGAGGGCAACGAGATCCTGATCGCCGTCGCCGATTCCGGCGCCGGCATCGCCGAAGACGACCTTCCGCTGGTGTTCGAGCGCTTCTGGCGCGCGAACAAGGTGCGGTCCCGGGAGTTGGGCGGGGCCGGCCTCGGATTGTCCATTGCCAAAGACATCGCCGATCGCCACGGCGCCCGGCTGGACGTTGCCAGCCAGGTGGGGCGAGGCTCCACGTTCACGCTGATTCTGCCGGCGCTTTAAGCCTCCTTTAAGGTTCCTGCGGCATCCTTGCTCTCCTGAAGGTGGAGGCCGACCGGCCGGGGGTTCGAGGCCGACTCTCCGGCTGGCGGGCGGTCATTGGAGGGAGAAGAGCATGAATCGAAGGGCGTTTGGGATCTCGCTGGCTGGACTCACCTTGCCAGCCCTGTCGTTCGCGCAGGGAGGGCGGCAGCAGGCAGCCGTGCAGAACCGGCCGCCGGTGGCCAGAACGGAGACGGAGAAGAGGATCCTCGCCGTGCTGGACCAGATGCGGGCGGGGGGCGAACTCTTCCAGGCGGTGCCTGTTGACAACGGGAGGATGCTGCGGCTGCTCGCCGAGACCTCCGGGACGAGGAACGCGATCGAGGTTGGAACCTCGACCGGCTACTCCTCGCTCTGGCTCTGCCTCGCCATGCAGAGTGCCGGCGGCAAGCTGACCACCTTCGAGATCGATGCCGCACGCGCGGCGCAGGCTCGAAGGCACTTCGAGCAGGCGGGCGTGATCAGCATGGTGACGCTCGTCATGGGCAATGCCCACGAGAAGGTCGGGAGCCTGAAGGAGCCGATCGACGTCCTCTTCCTGGACGCGGACAAGGAAGGCTACGTTTCGTACCTGCAGACGCTCCTGCCCCTGCTGCGGCCGGGCGGGCTCATCATGGCCGACAACGTCGCGATGGCCGAGGACTACGTCAACGCCATCACCACCGACCCGCGGCTGGACACGGTGTTCTTCGGCCGGTTCGCCGTCACGTTGAAGAAGCGGTGAGCGGGTCTGAACCATCTCTGAGCGCGAGGTTCGATCGTGAAGATTCTGACCAAGCACTCCCAGGTCGGGCTCGTCCTGTCGGTGACCGCGGGTGCCGCCCTGGCTGTCCTGCTGTTCGCACAGAGCGTGAGAACGTATCTCTACGTCGGCAGGGTCCTCGTTCCTCAGGAAGCCGAGCGGATGGCGGAACGGCAGGGCGGCGCGCTGGTCAGCGCCGCCAGGGCCGCGGGAGTCTTGGACCCGCGCGAACTCGGACCACTGCTGGAGCGTGCGGTCACCGAGGATTCGGACCGGGTCTGCTGGATCCGCCTGCTGAACCAGGACAGCGCGGTTCTCGCGCAGGCAGGCACACCGGAGGGGCCGGCCAACGTTCCACGGCGGTGGAGGGAACTCGTCGAGAAGCATGACACCCTCGGCCGCCTGGTCGCCACACCCGGGAGAAAGACCTGGGTCACCATGCTCGCGTTCCGGATGCCCCGGCTTCAGGGCGCGGAGCGGCCGGCGTGGCAGTCGGCTCCCGCGGCTTCCGCCGAGCGCGCGAGCCCCGGCGACCGCCGGGCGGCGGCTCTGGTGCTGGAGGTGGCCATCCGGCTCGACGCCGTCTCCGGTGTCTTCAGTGAGTTGCGCCAGAACCTGGTCCTCGGCGCGATCGCGTCGCTCGCGCTGCTTGCAGCCATGGTGTTGATCGGCGTCCGGACGCCACGCTACCTTCGCGGGAAGTACCTGGAGAAGGAGCTGGACCTGGCAAGACGGGTACAGAGCGCGCTGCTGCCGAAGGCGGTGTCCGTCTCGCCGCACCTGGAGTTTGCTTCCGCGGCGGTCGCCGCCGATCAGGTCGGTGGCGACTTCCTCGACATCTTCGAAGTCGACAAGGGCAGGCTGTCGCTCGTGCTGGGAGACGTGTCGGGAAAAGGCATGTCATCTGCCCTGCTGGCCAGTGTCGTCCAGGGTGCGATTCGTTCGTCGGCCGGGTCACAGCATGAGACGTCGTGTGAACGGATCAACCGCATGCTGTGCGAGAAGACCGCGTCCGAGAGATTCGTGACCCTGTTCTGGGCCGTGTTCGATCCGCCGACCGCGACACTACGCTACGTGAACGCCGGACATGCTGCTCCACTGCTGCTGAGGGCGAATTCGGCCCCGGGGAGTGCACCGGAGCGTCTGGATGAGGGCGGCCCGGTGCTCGGCGTCCTGCCGAACGCACAGTACCAGTGCGGCAGGAGGCAGATCGCGGCTGGCGATACGCTGATTGTCTACTCGGACGGCATCAACGAGACCGAAGACCAGAAGGAAGAGCCGTTCGGAGACGACCGCGTCCTGGCGATCGCGTCCGAGAGCTCGGCGTGCGCTCCCGAGCGAATCTGCGAGCAAATCATGTCGCGGGTGGCGGGTTTCTCGGTGCCGGGCTCCCCGCAGGACGATCGCACGCTCATGGTCGTTCGGTTCCTGCAGCCGCAACCGGCGATGACGACCTGACGCGGCCGGATGGCGAGCCCGTCTGCTGGGCGGGCCGATCGGCAGAATGCCGCCGTCTGCCCCGCGCTCACCGCCGGCGGGCGGCCGCCTTCCGGCGCGACGGCTGGACGCGGGGTGGTTCGCCCGTCTGCTTGCGGAAGTGCGGCGGCCAGGGCGCGTCGCCCTGCCCCTCACGTTCCTGGCGCGCCGAGAGGTCGAGCAGCGGCTCGAGCGAGCCCGCGAGGTCGTCGATCCCGCGGTGCCGATCGCCGGCCTTCGCAAACCGCTCCGGCATCGTGGCCAGCGTGAAATCGGCCGGGTCGCACTCCTCCACTTCGTCCCACGTCAACGGCGCGGACGCGCGGGCGTCCGGCTTCGGCCGGATTGAGTAGGCACCGGCCACGGTGCGGCCCTTCGCGTTCTGGTTGTAGTCGGTGAGGACGTCGCGCCTGAATGTCAGCGCCGTGTCGCTGTCGAAGCGGATCGCTCCGAGCGCGCTGCCGTCGCCGATCTGCTGGCCGTGGTACCACGGGCCCGCGACGAAGAAGACCATGTCGTTGCCGGCGTCCTTCGGCTCGATCGCACGGTGCACCGCCGGAGCGCCGTAGATGTCCTCCTGGTCCCAGAGCCCGTGAACCAGCATCGTCGGCACCTTGAGCGGCTGCGCGGCGAGGATGCGGTCCATCGCCTGCTGGCCCCAAAACGCTAGGAAGTCGTCGCCGTGCTCCGCCGCCTTGCACCGCCAGATGGCGGCCTGCTCATCGTCGCGCGGCACCCCTCGACCGGCTGCGTACATCTCGCCGAGCCAGCTCGAACGGACCAGCGCGGCTGGCGCAGCGGCCGGATCGGGGTTCCATTCTCAGCACGCGACTCCAGGGTGCCGTTTGCGATGGTGCCCCGGAGTCGCTCCCGTTCCGCGCCCCTCGAGCCGAACCGTGGTGATTCCGTCCTGCGTCAGGAGTCACGAGCGACGCAGTTGGAAGCCACAAGGCATCAGGCCGCCGCCATCACCCAGTTGCGGAAATCGTCCCGAACACCCAGCC
>Ga0316603_10002429_pt1 | contig 10217 bp, 6 predicted proteins | sample OWC_soil_day10_n_FD_207649 | JGI IMG/M metagenome (GOLD analysis project Ga0316603, IMG submission 207649) | Wetland soil microbial communities from Old Woman Creek delta, Ohio, United States - OWC_soil_day10_noCT | ecosystem: Environmental > Terrestrial > Soil > Wetlands | place: USA: Ohio...
AAGGTGATTGATATGATTCCCAAGCAACCGAAATTCGGGCGTCTCGCGATGACACTAGTCATTCTTGTCATAATCGCACTCGTAGTTCTCAATTCCTATACGATAGTTCAAGCCGGTCAACGAGGGATTATGCTACAGTTAGGTGCAGTAAAACCTGTTGTTTATAATGAAGGACTACATTTTAGATTGCCGTTCATTCAAGAAATTATCCCTATTGATGTACGTGTTCTAAAAGCTGAGTCTGACCAGACTGCGGCCTCAAAAGATTTGCAAGTGGTTACGACAACAGTCGCCGTGAATTTTCATTTAAACCCTGAGCAGGTAAATAAACTCTACCAAGATGTAGGTCTATCCTATAAGGAACGAATAGTCGATCCTGCAGTAAGTGAGGCACTAAAAGCCGCGACGGCACAATATACGGCTGAAGAGCTGATTTCCAGACGCTCTGAAGTGAGCACGAAAGTAAAAGAAGTCTTGGCCAGTAAACTTTCAACTTATTTTATGCAGCTTGATGAGATCAACATTACGGAGTTCAAGTTTAGTACCGAGTTCAATAATGCGATTGAGCAAAAGCAAATCGCTGAACAACAAGCACTAAAAGCGAGTCTGGATTTACAAAGGATTGAAATTGAGGCTAAGCAGAAAATCGAACAAGCTAAAGCGGAGGCTGAATCTTTAAGACTCCAAAAGCAAGAGGTTACTCCTGAGCTTATCGAATTGAGAAAAATCGAAGCTCAGCTCGAAGCGATCAAAAAATGGGATGGTAAGATGCCAAACGTCACAGGTGGTGCGATTCCATTTCTCGATGTAAATACTGTTCAGCAATAAGTTAATAACAAAGTATTGTAGAAATTGTTCTGCAAGAATATTGAACCGTATAAGTAATTCAAAATCTAATAGAAGAGAGGTTTTGGAGCACTCTCCAAGGTATTTCTTCTATTAATAATGTTCAGCGTGCAAAAATACCCTGTTTAAGAAAAGAATACAAGATATAATTACCATAAAATGGATTAAGACTTACCAGTGAGTACCTCTGAGTTTGAACTTAAACGAGAGAGCTTGACGATAAATTTATTTTTTTACGCACACTTTTTTTAATTGAGGAGTAGACATGGCGATAGCAAAAAGTTCCGACAAGAAATTCATATATTACTTAAGACGTTGTCGTGGGTTATTCATCTCAATCGGGATACTTACTCTAATAATTTATATCCTTTTTTTTGTCCTTCGACAAAACTGACAGAGGAAGGAATCATTGACCTAGTTTGCAAGCGTAGTCCACCAACCCAATTACTCCTTCCGGGTCAAGTGATTGATGTCGAGCAAACAAAGAATTATAAACAACAGAAGTTTGCTCAGCTAAAACTGGAAATTCACAAGGCGCAGCAAGATGTTCTTTCTGGGCTAGGTATAGGGATGAAGGGTCAGTCCGAGATGAGTACAGAGAACAAGACACTCAGGGTCACGTTCAAGGATAATCTTTCTAGAGTGGAAAATACGTTTTTAGAATTTTGGGCGGTTACCATTGTTAGCTATCCAGGTCAAGAAGTGGAACAGAGCCTTATTGTCGGGGCAGGATCAAAACCTATTAACCTCAATGACCAAGTCCTTCGATGGCAAAAGGAAATTGAAGCCGCGGCGAAGCGCTATGAGCTTGAACCCGCACTTATCGCGGCAGTCATCGAACAGGAATCCGGGGGTAATCCAGAGGCAATTAGCCTCGCGGGAGCAATCGGACTGATGCAGATCATGCCACCGACTGCGGAGCTTATGGGCGTAAATCCTTATGACCCAGTTCAGAACATTAATGGAGGAACTCATTACTTGAAAATTCAACTTGATAGTTTTGGGAATCTTCAGGATGCATTAGCCGCGTATAACGCTGGCCCAGGTTCGGTCCAGAATGGAAACTGGATTAACATCCCTGAAACGATGAACTACATACAAAAGGTGCCACGCCTTCTAGGGAAATACAAAAAAATCTGGAGAGATAGTCAAGGACATTAAAGGGATTCAATTCGCCTTTCAGGCATATTGGATCTCTAATTTTTTTATGCTATATACGGATTCGTAATGCATCTCTTCGAAAGAGGAAAAGGCTTAAGATGCCTCAAAACTTGGAGAAAAAGATATACCATATATTGGAATAGAATGTATGATGTGGTATATTGATAGTAGCAAAGTGGAGTAATAAATACCTTATTTTCAAGATATTTTTTGGGGCGAGGAAGAGTATGAGAAAAATAAAGCTTCTAATCATGTTAAGTTTAGCACTAATTCTGGCAATTAGTGGCTATAAGCTTGTTAATGTCAATGCAGATTATTCTTTGCCAGTTGTCCAGAAAAATTATACATCAAATCCTCCGCATTACATATTTTCAATAGGAGGGGAAGAAAAAAACAAGCAGGAGTCTATGGGAGGTCTTCTTAAGGGACCGATGGCTGTTACCTCCTCACCTGAGGGAAAGATTTATGTTGCAGATTCTGGAAATGCTTTAATCAGAGTTTTTTCCGCAGATGGAGGGTACCTCTCTACTTTTGGTAAGGGAACGTTGAACTATCCCCTAGGGATAAGCTATATTAATTCAAAAATCTATGTGGCCGATCCGAATTTGATGACAGTAGCATTATTTGATGAAGATGGGAAAGAACTCAAGCCGCTTTTTTCTAAGCAGAGGTTGACCCGTTCACAGGGCCGTCTCGGAGAAATGATCCGTCCTTCAGGGGTACAACAAGGATTAGATGGGAAACTCTATATCACGGATATAGCGAACCATTGCCTCGTTGTCTATAATCCTGAGGGAGAGTTCCTTCGTAGTATTGGTGGAGAAGGAAGTGGGGATGGATACTTTAAATATCCTAATGCATTATGGATAACTGGGGATGGCAAAATTTTTGTGTCAGATTCCAATAACCGGAGAATCCAGATTTTCGATGAGCAAGGGCAGTTTATCTATAAGATGAATGGTTCCTTTGGAGCTACTGGGGCATTTTCTCTACCACGGGGTATAACGGTTTCGGATGAAGGGATTATTATCCTTGTAGATGTCTTTTCTCATAAGGTTCGTGCCTTTGATGAGGCTGGGTTTGAATTATGGTCCTTTGGTGGGTTAGGGATAGATAGTGAAAAGTTTAATTTCCCGAATGGGGTTTATCTGGATTCCCTCAAAGCGAGACTCTATGTAACTGATCGAGAAAATAACCGAGTTCAGGTTTTTGCTTTCAAAAATAACTAAATTGAGTACTAAAACACGGAGTAGCCCTGAAAGGTGGAGGTGAAAAGGTGAACTTATTTTTTATGAAAAGAAGAAATCCAAAACGAGTAAATTCGATTTGGTCAAACGTCATAAGTTTTTCGAAACACTCCGCACTCATAAACTCCTTGCTTATACTACTTTTACTTACGGGAATTTCATTGTCGCTTAATCTATTTCTGATAAAGCCAATCGATGCATTAACGGAGGGGCCTAGCGTCGCCTCGACCATTCCTGAGGCTGATTCAGTTGAGGTAGATCTTAATCGGCCCATTTATATCACCTTTGATCGGGAGATTGATCCAAAAACGATTAACGAAAATATGATAATCCTTACAGATAGTAAGAATCCTACAAGTCCAGTAGACTTGCGAAGTATCCATTATGATTCTCTCAATAAGACTGCCGTACTTATTCCATTGACTTCGCTAAAACAAGATGAAACGTATCAGGTAAAGGTGACAACAGGGGTTCAAGATATTAATCAATTCCCGATGCTCCAAGATTTTTTATGGTCCTTTAAAACTACTGTGTCGGGGACAACACCTGTACCCCAAGTCCTCTCAACCATCCCAGGAATTGAGGAACGTGAAGTAGGGACGAAACGGGTAATTTCGGTACGGTTTAATCATGATATGAAACCGGAAACAATCACAAACATGACATTTTTAGTGAAGAATGCTACTACTCAACAGCCTGTGGTTGCCAAGACAGTGACCTATGACACGGCCAGTCGTATAGCTGCTTTTGTTCCTGAAAATACGCTGTCGAGTAATATGACCTATACAGCAACAATAACACAATTCGTAATGGATAGTGAAGGGATTCCGTTATCTAAAGACTACATTTGGTCTTTTACCACGGGAGAAGATAGTTATAATAACCCACATGGGAATTATACGGATAATACGATGGCGTGTAGTTACTGTCACCAAACCCATACCGCACAAGGGACTGCCTTGCTCAAACAAACCACCCAAACCGCACTTTGCTTTACCTGTCATGATGGCACAGGAAGCAATTATAATGTAAAAGGTAATTTAGATAGCACTGATCCATCCGTTAAGACGTTCCATCCTGTGATGGATACGGGAAATCTTGAAATCCCACAGCTTTTACAATGTAGCGACTGTCATAATCCCCATGGGGATAAAGATGCACTAGGGAACGATTATAAGAAATTATTAAGAGTGACAGATGGAACGACGACCGCTTACCAAGGAAATGACGTTTGTCTAAAATGTCATGGTGAGAATGATCGCAAATTCACTGCTACGTATTATTCAGATACAGCTGGCAATCATACAAATGTAAACGCTGCTCATTTCGATACCGCCAAATCTTCACTATTACCTTTATCTGGAACGCTTATAACTTGCTCGAAATGCCATTCGCCTCATAGTGGAAAGTACAATCAATTAACGGTCGAGCAAGAGGAAAATCTTTGTATTACCTGTCATACGAATCCTGCTAACTCGCATAGTGGTACGGGGAATATCAATGAACAGTTTTTTGGTAGTCCCACAGTTACCATTGTTTCAAAACATGACCTTACTTCTGTAGATAATGGGAAGGTGGAATGCTCGAGTTGCCATGGGCCTCACACAGCAGGTGCGGCTTCCTTGAGTGAAGGAAAGGCATATTCAGATTTAGCTGATCCACAGAATACCAAAAATGTTTTTACCACAGTAACAGGAACTCCAAATGCAACAGTGGGCAATATGACCGATTTTTGCCTCAAATGTCATGGTAGTTCGCCTCCCGTCGCTGAACGGTCTTCAACAAAGCTGGTTCCATTTTCGATTATCTTCCCACAGGTAGCCTTTAGTAATGGGAGCGGATGGAATAAATCGGTCTTCACAACAAGTAAGCATTCTCAAAGTGGTTATAGCTGTGAGAAATGTCATGAACCTCATGGGTCTCAATATCCGAGCCTACAAAGTAGGGGAGAAGATACGACCAGTTCTAGTGGCGAATGCTTGACTTGTCATGCAAGCGTTGGAAATGCTTTGAAGCAGACGTCCCATCACCCAACACTCGAAATTAGTGGTAAGCATAAGAATACTGAAACTGCAGCAGACAAATTAGATTCAAGCAAACGTCATGCGGAATGCGTGGACTGTCATGATCCTCATAGTGTTACGGAAACAATGAAAACCGTGAAATTAGGAAATAGTTTGTGCCTAGATTGTCATATAATAGGTGGTACGTCCGGGTTTTCAAAGGCTGATGGGACAAATCTTCATATTAGTAGTTCGCACTCTCAACAAACGTGTAATGCCTGTCATGTCACTGTTCCGCATGGATCGAATTATCCAAAGTTACTGTCTACGACGATAGAAGACCCGAATAGTAAGCTACTCTCATTCACGAGGACAACAAACGACTGGACAGAGCCTTCTTGTGCTACAGTGATAGGTTGTCATAGCAACCAACTCACAGGAACGGCACCTTTAGCTCCAAACTCACTAGAGTCAGCACCAGTGGGCACTCCAACAGATTCCACCCTCACACCTCCCCCACCCGACACTACCCCTTCGGTGCCATCTAAAGATTCTAACTTAACGAGTACAACTATAGTTGGTACTGGACCTGCAACTAGTACAGAACCCACTGTTAGCCCTGAACCTGCTGTTAGTACAGAGTCCTTACCTAGCTCAGCTCCTCCAAGCACAGAACCCTCTAATTCACCCCTTCCATAGGTACTAGAGTAATCCGCTCACGACCAGCATATTCTCAAGCGAAACTCCGTAACCGATGGCTGAATTCGAGGTACTCAGATAGGAGACTGCTCCGATGAGTTTTCCGTCTTGTACGATGGGACTGCCGCTCATTCCGCACACGATACCGCCGGTACTACGGAGGAGGGTTTCGTCTTCAATCACAATTTTAAGATCCATGTTTCCTGTGATCTGTGGGAATACGCCATAGATAGATATCTTAAATTCTTCGATTTGATTGTCTTTGACAACGGTATAGATGGAGGCCTGGCTACGCTTAATTGACTCCTTAGAACCAATGGGGAGGAGACTATCGAAGAAGGGGCTGGAGACCTCACCTCTAATCTGCCCGAAAATCCCAACCTCTGTATTGAGTTCGAGGATACCTGTAAAGTCATTGAACTTGTTTAGATACCCAAGCTTTTTGCCGGGAGTATCGGAGTCTCCCTTTCTAATCGAGCAAACATTCGAGAGAACCATCGTATTTTTGGTTAGGGGCTCTTGGGGAACTCTACAGAGTGGATGCCCGAGGGCCCCAAATTTTTTAGTCAAGGGATCATAAAAGGTAAGGGTTCCTAGTCCATCGTCGAGCGCTTTGATCCTTACCCCAAGTCTGTAATCTTTAGTTTGCGGGTTGAGATAGGGCTTTACTTTTTTATTGAGGGTATGCCCGTGACGGTAGATTTGGAGGTCTATTTCCTCTTTTGTGAGAGCTGCTTCATTAATCAGCCGATGGAGTTCTTGTTCTGAGGAGATCGATTTCCCCTCGACTTCAAGGATATGATCATTTACCTTAAGACCCCATTCCTTAGCTGGATAATAGTAAATGCCGTTCGCCTTCATCACTGGAAGTAAATCAAAGATTTTAAATTCCTTCCTAAGGAGCTTCATACCGATGGAATGCCCACAAGGGAGCAATTTTAGGTTAGAGAGAGTTCGAGAACGTTCAGTGGTCATGGTTCCTCACTCCTAACTCCTTACTCTGGGACTCATTCAATCACGCCAAAAGTTTGGGAACGAAAACGGAGAGTAGGAATGCAAAGAGGGCAATATAGACACAGAGTTCAAGGAGGATGAGAGGGAGGCTATTCGCGTATTTAGAGAGATGCTCTGATTCTTCGATAGCTTCAGAGGCTGAGGCTAATTGCTCATATTCTAAGGGGTGCTCTTCCTTGAGGTGATGCTTTGAGATTTTTCCGTTATACCAGACTGAGCTGGAGGGGAAAACATCGGGATTGAAATGCACCCAGAAAAAGTGTCCGATGGCAACGGCTAACAGGCAGACAACCGCTTCATTACTGTGGGCAACCCGGAAAAGTTCAATAACCCAGCGGGGCATGATGGTAGCGGAGATGTTTGGGAACCATAGGATAAAGCCACTCATTCCCATGAGGAGGATTCCATAGATGACAGCGAAGTATTCGAACTTTTCTAGATAGGTGTAGCGACCGTAGAGTGGGCGTTCCTTACGAATCCCTAAGAGGTACTGAACGTGGTGAAAAGCATCCCGAAAGTCTTTCCAAGCCGGTAGCATACTCCATTTTGGTCCATCCTTCCGAAAGAGCTTGATAAGCCAGATAATATGGTAGACTCCGCTTAAAAGCATAACGACGGCGGCAGTTAAATGGACATAAAGCATGCTGTCAAAGCCACCAAAGAGGGAAACGATATATTTTGCCCCGCTCATCTGAGCGTATTTTATGGGAAATCCCGTCAGGCAGAGGAAGAAGATACTTATGAAAAGAATAAGGTGTTGAAGGCGCTGGCTCTTATTGAATCGTTCGATTTTATCCGGTAAATAACGCTTTAATTCAGTCATCTATGGATTCCTCCTTTCGTTTGGGGCTAGATATCCCAATTGTCATGATGGTCCTTCTTTTCATCTTTGCGATTTCTTAGCTTGCGAATCAATTCAAAGATGGCTATGGTACAATCTTTAAGAATATCGAAGAGTATCAACGCGATAAAGAACTTCCAGACCACCCATAACCAAAAAGCACCATCCATTTCCTTGTCAAAAGGTGTAATGTGTTCCGTCCCTCTCGCAAAATTTGCTTGGGGAGTACTATGGCATTTGGCACAGGTATCTGGTACATTTTCTTTGGCAATACTTGAATCTGGGTTCGTGGGTGGAAGTATCTCATGAGTTCCATGGCAGTCAATGCAAGTTGCAGCTTTGAAGGATCCTAGATCGACTGCTGTCCCATGGAAACTGTAGTGGTAGGCTTCCATAATATCTTGATGACATTTGATACAGGTATCATGAACGTTGAGTTTATAGACACTCGACTTCGGACTATCTATAGGCTGGATGTTGTGGATTCCATGACAATCGGTACAGAGTGCTCCGATTCCACCACTTAAAGAAGGCGAATGAATGCTATCATGTTTAACTGAGGCATGACAACCAGTACACTGATTGTTCATTTCGAGTTTAAGATTGGGAGTTTCTTTATGAACGTAGAGATGGCAATCTGAGCACATCAGGGATTTGTGAGCGGATTGCTCCAAGGATCCGGGGTCGACGTCGACCTCGCAATCTTCCTTGCCATGGCAGGACATGCAGAGATCATCGCTTTGACTTTGAGCGGGTTCGATGACGGGAGCGGGTTTTTCGACAAGTTGAGTTAAGGAAATTGTGAGTAAGACGAGAACTGTGAGAAAGAGAAGTTTTAACCCTAATCTTTTTTTCTTCATCGAGAAGCCTCCTCTCTTGTGCGTAGTCACCCAATTGAAGATTGCTTCCTAGAAATGATTCTGAAACTGCTCAGATAAGTTTCAAAATCGTGCTACCATTGAGGTTCGAAAGGGTAACTATTCAGGCAAATTTAGTTTTAATTCTGGAGTTCCCTTCATAAGAATAATCGTTGAGGCATCGGCCCCACCCCCCAACCTTAAATGAATTGCCTAATGCTTGCTGTCATGTCTCTATGGCAGGTTTAAAAGCGTAGGTTTCATATGTAATGAAATATGAGAGGATTAGTGTGGACATGCATATGGAAGTTATTGCACATTGAGAAAGTTATCCTATTCACAATCGAGCGAAGAATAAAGGTGCATTTCCCCAAGACTGGAAAGATCTTGTGGGAGGGTCATCTGGTCGGACCGTTAAAAAACTTGCGGAGAGGTTTGTCTAATATAATTAAGAGAGGTTCATTTTGTATACAATGCTCAATACATGATATGCACATAGACCTTGTCCATTACACAAATGCAAAAAAAAATATAGGGAACGACCTCGATGTCGATCCCTACGATTACTTCTGTAAATTTTCAATTCTTATTACCTCTCGGGTAAGTGACTTACTTTAATTTTGTAATTTCGATTTCGGCTCTCTCAAGAAGTGCTTTTGCTAAGGAGTAGTTATGAGCACCTTTCGAGGCATCGGAGGTTACATACATGTAGTAGGTACGAACGTTATTGAATTGGACGACTTTAGGGTCCTTTGGATCGACGGTCTTAAGTTTCTTCTCCCAGCTCTCAAATTGAGGTTTGAGTGTCTCTAGTTTCTTAGAGATTTCATCTTGGCGCTGTTGAATTTTAGTGATCGTGTTAGAGGGATCATAGTGGCAGGTAATGCATTTGTCTTGTTTGAACAGAGTGGTCAATTCTTTATAGTTCATCTGCGTCGTGAGTCGTGTGGTTCCTAGGGCATCGTAGGTTGCTGTAACACCAGGGACCATAAAATCGTGTTTCAGGCCATTGGTGACATGACAGTCAGTACAAGAGAAAGTATCCTTCATCGAGGCCCATTTATAGGAAGGCTTGGAAGGAACATCACCAACCCCAATTCCTTCAATCATTTGTTTTTGGGAGTGGTGAACTTCTTTCCCTAGTGTAACCGCACCAGCCGTGTGACATGTCGCACAGGACTCCCATCCACTATTACGCACGGTAATCATTTTATCTCCGCCCATGTTATGGCATACCAAACAGGTGATTCCTTCGCGATCTTTGGCGTATTTGCCACCTAAATAGAAATCGGTGAGTTTAGCATTGGAATCTCGTAGGATGGCTGTTTCAGAATGGCAGCGGATACAAGCGTCTTCATAATCAAAGGATGAGTCATTTTCCTTTTCAGCAAGCAGAGTAGGGAACATCTTAAAATGTTGGCTTTGTCTGACTTGATCAATGATACTGACTGCTTTAATGGCTTGCGTCGTGGTTTGCTGAGCACTGGGTTCGGGTTTTGAGGGTTCAGTAGTTGTCAGGGTCGACTTGCCACAGCCGATTAGAGTGAGC
>Ga0316603_10002430_pt1 | contig 10216 bp, 9 predicted proteins | sample OWC_soil_day10_n_FD_207649 | JGI IMG/M metagenome (GOLD analysis project Ga0316603, IMG submission 207649) | Wetland soil microbial communities from Old Woman Creek delta, Ohio, United States - OWC_soil_day10_noCT | ecosystem: Environmental > Terrestrial > Soil > Wetlands | place: USA: Ohio...
TAAATGATGCACTTTTAATAAGTGTCGGTTTAAAAATATAATTTTTTACAATGATTTTTTCAGGTTGGAGGTGCAAATGTGCTTCCAATCTGATTTTTTATTCTATAGAATAAAAAATCAAGGGTGCAGGGAAAGAATGTCCCTGCCGTTTTAAGGAGGGTGCTCAGACGCGTAAGCGTCGTCGAAGGGGTTAAAGGTCTTAATGACCTTTAACGGGCTTTGCCCAGGCCGTAAGGCATAGGGTTCCCTAGCGAAACTGCCAAAGGCAGTTTTTTTTTATGAAAGTATTATATTAATAAGGATTTTGTGGTAAAATAGTTAAGGTAATTCTTCGTACAAAATATTTCTGTTAGGAGGAACAAGTATGGGTAAAAACATAGCAGAACTTAAAAATGTTGCTAAACAAATAAGAAAAGACATAGTAACTATGCTTACAGAATCAAATTCAGGACACCCAGGTGGATCTTTATCAGCAGTTGAAATTATGACAACTTTATACTTCCACGAGATGAGGGTTGATGTAAATAATCCAAAGGATATAAATAGAGACAGATTTGTACTTTCTAAAGGTCATGCTGCTCCAGTGCTATACAGTGCACTAGCTAGAAAAGGCTTCTTTAACGTAGATGAGTTAAAGAACTTAAGAAAGTTTAAGTCAATGCTTCAAGGTCATCCAAACATGCATTATGTTCCAGGAGTTGATATGTCCACTGGTTCATTAGGACAGGGAATTTCAACAGCAGTTGGAATGGCTTTAGCAGGAAAATTAGATAATAAAGATTATAGAACATATGCATTATTAGGTGATGGAGAGCTAGAAGAAGGTCAAGTTTGGGAAGCAGCTATGTCAGCAGCTCACTATAAATTAGACAATTTAACAGCTTTCGTTGACTATAATGGTCTTCAAATAGATGGAAAAATTAGCGACGTTATGTCACCAGAACCAATCAGCAACAAGTTTGAAGCTTTTAATTGGCATGTTATTAATGTAGATGGACATGATTTCGAGCAATTAATAAATGCTATAGAAGAAGCTAAAAATACAAAAGGCAAGCCAACAATGGTGGTTTGTAAGACAGTTAAAGGAAAAGGAGTTTCATTTATGGAAAATGAAGCTAGCTGGCATGGAACAGCTCCTACAAAAGAGCAATGTGAAATTGCTTGTAAAGAAATTGGGGGTGAAGAATAATGGCTAAAATAGCAACAAGAGAAGCTTATGGTAAGGCATTAGCTACTATAGGTACAGAAAACAAAAATATCGTTGTTCTTGACGCTGACCTTTCAAAATCTACAAAGACTGCAGATTTTAAGAAGGTTTGCCCTGAAAGATTTATAAACATGGGTATAGCAGAAGGAAACATGATGTGTGTTGCAGCAGGTCTTGCTAGTTGTGGTAAAATTCCTTTTGTAAGTACATTTGCAATGTTTGCTGCAGGCCGTGCTTTTGAGCAAATTAGAAACTCAATAGGCTACCCACACTTAAATGTAAAGGTATGTGCAACTCACGCAGGTATCACTGTTGGTGAGGATGGAGCATCACACCAATCAGTAGAAGATATCGCTTTAATGAGAAGTATTCCAGGAATGACAGTAATAAGCCCAAGTGATGGAATAGAAGCTGAAGCTGCTATCAGAGCAGTTGCTGAGTATAATGGACCTTGCTACGTAAGACTTGGAAGATCAGCAGTTAATGATATAAACACTGCTCCAGACTACAAGTTTGAAATTGGTAAAGGTGTTACAATAAGAGAAGGTAAGGAAGCTACTATAATTGCTTCAGGAATAATGGTTGAAGCTGCTCTAGAAGCTTACAACACACTTGCTGAAGAAGGAATAAAGGTTAGAGTTGTAAACTTACATACTATTAAACCAATAGATGAAAAGATAATTGTGGATGCTGCTAGACAAACTGGTTTAATAATAACTGCTGAAGAGCACAGCATAATCGGTGGATTAGGTTCAGCTGTTGCTGAGGTAGTAGGAGAAAATCATCCTGTACCAGTATTAAGAGTAGGAATAAAAGATACTTTTGGTGAAAGTGGAAAGCCAGCTGAATTATTAGAAGCTTACGGACTTACAGCAAAAGATATAGTTGCAGCAGTTAAAAAAGGTTTAGCTTTAAAATAGTTTTATGAAGTGGGGATTATCCCCACTTTTTTTTATATTCTAAATTAGTAATTCTATGTTATAATGTAATATGTATTATTATATATTTAAAAAAGCAATTAATATTTCTGTTCTCGAATAATATTAACTTAATCATAGATATTATATAAATTAGTAAGGAGTGAATTTATTGAAAAAGATAATAATAGCAATAGGAACAAGCTATGTTATACTTATGGCAGGAGTAGTGGGATATAAGTTAATTAATGACAGCAGCTGTTATTTTAATTATAAAAAAGCAGTGACTAAGGCAGAAGGACAAATTAAGACAGCTGGGGATTCTAAGTCTTCTGAAGAAACTGTCAGTAATAAGGATAGTAAGCCTGCTCCTAATGAGGTGCAACCCGTTCCAGTAAATAACAATCCAGCAGCTAATAGTAATGTAAACCCTGCGCCGGTGCAAGAAAATAAATATGCAAATATTAAATTTACAAGAGCATTAAGTGAAGGCAGCACTGGAGATGATGTTAGAAAGCTGCAGGAAATATTAAAAAACAAACAATATTATAATGGTGAGATAAGTGGTGCTTTCAATGGCGATACTAAAAAGGCGTTAATGAGTTATCAAAAGGATAAGAAGCTTTGGGCGGACGGAATTTTAGGGCCTGGAACTTGGAAGACTTTTGAACAATAGGCTGCAGTAAGCTAAAGAAGAACCTTTCATCTAGAAAAGAGGATATCATGGTAAATTTTTTTGGAAATGTAAAGAAAGATTTTAAATCTTATGTATTAATAACTTTAGGTGCGTTATTAGTTGCCCTATCTATAGTATGTTTTTTTGACCCTAACAATCTAGCTGCAGGGGGAGTTATGGGTATATCAATTATAATTAATCATTTTTTCCCTATTCTTTCTGTAGGTATATTAATGCTTGTTATGAACGTAGTGTTGTTTATTATAGCATTTATAGTTATAGGTGGGAATTTTGGTGGAAAATCAATTTATTCTGCAGTAATGTTATCTGCAATGACTGAGGTTATATCACGAATTTTTGGAAAGAGCTTAATGATAACTAATGATTTAATGCTGGCTTCAATTTTTGGTACACTGCTTGGAGGTATTGGATTAGCTATAGTATTTAATCAAAATGCTTCCACTGGTGGAACAGATATATTAGCTAAGATATTAAATAAGTTCTTCCACCTTGATATGGGTAAATCACTGCTAGCAGTTGATTTCATAGTAACCTTAGGCTGTGCGGCAACCTTTGGAGCTAATGTAGGTATGTTTGCTTTACTATGCGTTATTATGAATGGTTTTGTTATTGATGGATTTATTGATGGAATGAACCTGTGTAAGCAAATTATGGTTGTTAGCACAAAGAATAATGAAATCAGCAAATTTATTATGGACGAGCTTGATAGAGGATGTACACTGCTTGAAGGAAAAGGTGCCTTCAGCGGTAAGAATACATATATACTATACACAGTGCTTAATAGAAAAGAATTCATTAAACTTAAGAACTTTATAAAGTCAGTGGACAAGAGGGCCTTTATAACTGTAACAGACAGCCACGAGGTGCTTGGAGAAGGCTTTAAGGATATGTTTGAAAATTAAATAATGTAAAGTTAGAATAAAAACTACCATTGGGGAACTGATGGTGGTTTTTTTATTTTGCGTTGAAATTGTTGTATTATAAGTTAATTTGATTTGTTTACATATATTTACAATTGGGCAATTAGAAGGTAGAATGTTATATATATTTATCACTGAGTAAATTTAATATATTACCTTAAAAGGGGAAAGGTAGTAGTTCAACATGAAGATGGTGGTGGTTCTGGTAAAAAGTAATAAATCTTACTGATTTTAATATTTATGTCCCATATTAAAGAGAAGAAAATTTAATGGTTAGGAAGGAGATGTTTATGAACAAAAAAACAATAATGATGTTAGGTGGGCTATTTCTGATAATGGTTACAGTAGGTGCTTGCAGCGCAATTAAGGGGAAGTTAACAGATAAGCAAAAATGGGACTACCACAGGAGTAACTGGAACCAATTGTTAATTGCCGCCTATGATGGAAACTCCGAGAAGATAAAGACTCTTATAAAGGAAGGCGAACAGGTTAATAATAGGAGTAATGATGGTTATACTGCATTAGAAGTGGCTGTTAGAGCTAAAAAAATCAGATCCGTTGAAGCTCTTTTGAATTGTAACGCAGGTGTTAATTTAAAGGATGATGAAGGTATGACGCCATTAATAACTGCTTGTTTATTTGATGATACTGAAATAGTGGTAGCATTGCTTAAATATAAAGCCAATGTAAATGAAAGTAATAATGCTGGATGGACAGCGATAATGTCAGCAGCAACTTCAGGCTCTAGGGAAGTGTTAAAACTATTAATAAAATACAATGCAGATGTTAATTGTAAACGTCCTTCGGATGGTTATACTCCATTAATGTTTGCAGTGAGCAAAGGGGATTATGAAAAAGTAAAGATTTTAATCGATGCAGGTGCAAATAAATCTAGTTGCTCAACTGATGGAAAGACAATAAGTGAAATTAACAAAGATAATAATTTCGATAATAAAAAATTATATGCAGATATAGAAACGTTATTAAATTAATGTTATTATCAACTATGGCTTATCACAAGTAAAAAGTGTAGGATATAGTTCAACAGGAGATAAAGGAACCCAGACACTTATGATGGATACTTTAAAAAAAATGATCACTATGAGATTATCTCTGAAGGTAAGAACTATAAGGTTATAGGTAATCACCATAAGTTAAATTAAAGATGTAGAATTTTCATTACTTATAAGTCAAATATAACAATTTCACAAAGGCAAGGGGAACACCCTTGTCTTTTTTTCAATGAGATACAGTTCTATGATTTGAATTCTCGTTACTATAATCCAGAGTTTGGTAGACTTATTAATACTGATGCATTAGGTGGAAGTGTGAGAGAGCTATTATCACATAATGTATTTGCGTATTGCATGAATGACAGTGTGCCTAGAATAAAGCACTCGTAACTAGCTGGTGAAGGACCAGCAGTAATAGAAGGTAGAAGTTACTTAGCTTGGATGAAAATATTTGAAAAAATTTAACTTAAATTAATTTTTAATTTAATGTCTTATTATGCTATAATAAAAATAATGATTTGGAAAAAACAGTAGAACGCTGAATAATAGGAGAGATGCTGTCGTGATAGAATTCAAAAATGTGACTAAAATTTATGATAATAAAGTATATGCTTTGTCAGATGTTAGTGTAAATATAAACCGTGGAGAGTTTGTTTTTTTGGTTGGTGCAAGTGGAGCAGGAAAATCAACCTTTATAAAGATGCTGCTTAAGGAAGTAGATCCTACAAAGGGAAAGATAATTGTAGCTGGAACTGATCTGGCAAATATAAAAAGAAAAAATGTTCCTTATTATAGGAGAAAAATAGGAATGGTATTTCAGGATTTTAGGCTGATACCAACTATGAATGTGTACGAAAATGTAGCTTTTGCTATGAGAGTGGTAGAGGCATCACATAGAGACATAAGAAAGAGAGTTCCAATAGTTTTGGGACTAGTTGGATTGTCTAATAAGTATAAGGCATTTCCAAATGAACTTTCTGGAGGAGAACAGCAAAGGGTTTCATTAGCAAGAGCAATAGTCAATAATCCATCAATTCTTATAGCAGATGAGCCTACAGGGAATCTTGACCCTGAAACAGCTCAAGGAATAATGGAGCTTTTAAATGATATAAATAGAGCAGGAACTACTATACTTATGGCAACACATGCTAAGGATATAGTAGATAATATGAGAAAGAGAGTTATTGCTATAGAAAAAGGCGAGATTATAAGAGATGAGCAAAGAGGTGGATACGGGTATGAAGATTAGTACAACAAAACATTTTTTAGCAGATGCAGTAAAGAGTTTAAGAAGAAATAGAACAATAAGCACCGCTGCTGTAGCCACTGTAGCTACCACCCTTTTTATTTTAGGTATATTTTTACTTGCTTTAATAAATGCAAACAAGGGTGTTTTGCAATTGCAATCAAAGGTTGAGGCACAGGTGTTTTTAAAGGATAGTATTACAATTGATGAGCAGAAGGAAATCGAAAATAAGCTAAATACTATTGAAGGAGTTACTGATGTAACTTATGAAAGTAAAGCTGAAGCCTTAGAGAAGGTTAAAGAGTCCTTTGGGGAAGAGAATAAAGGCTTAGTGGAGGGACTGGAAAAATCCAATCCTTTTCCAAGTTCATATATCGTCAAGGTAAGTAAGCCTGAATTTGTTTCAAAGGTAAGAAATACTATTAAGGATATGGCTGGAGTTGAAGAAATAAAGGATGCTGGGAAGTTAATTGATAAGATTACTGCCATTACTAAAACTATTAAAATTTTTGGCCTAGCATTATTTATTGTTTTACTTGGCGTGTGCTTATTCTTGATTGGTAATACTATCAAGCTTACTGTTTATTCAAGAAGAAGAGAAATAGGAATAATGAAATTTATTGGAGCAACAGATTGGTTTATAAGATGGCCTTTTGTGTTTGAAGGTATGATTATAGGATTAACTGGAGCTATTATTGCCGTTGGATTGTTATATGGGGCATATAAATATACATTTACTAAGCTTCCAGTAGAGGTTATACTTGTTAAATTGGTTACACCTAGCTACGTATTAGCTTATATATCCTGGGAGTTTTTGCTTTTAGGAATGTTTATAGGTGCATTAGGAAGTATATGGGCAATTAGAAAATTCCTTACGGTTTAAGGTTTTATTGTTTTTATCGGAGGTTGGAGATGGGGAAGAAGAAGATAAGTATATTCCTGGCTGTTATTATTAGCTTTAGCATATTTGTTGGAGCTAGTGCAGATGAATTAAGTGATGCGGAAAAGCTTAAGAAGTCAATATCAGATAATACACAAAAGTTAAAAGAGGTTAATGGTAAGAAATTGGAGCTAGATGGCGAAGTTCAAAAGCTGGATAGCCAGATAAATGATATTTCTAAGAAAATGGCAAGCTTAAATACTCAAATTGCTAGTTTAGATAAAGAAATTAGTGCCGCTGAAAAAAACATAAAAGAGTATGAAGAAAAACTACAAGTAGAAAATGAGCTTTTAAGAAAAAGGTTAAGAGCTCTTTATACTACAGGTGGAACTGGATATATGGAGATATTGTTTGATTCAAAAAGCTTTAGTGATTTCTTTAGGAAGGTTGACAGCATAAAAAGAATTGTTGATTATGATAAGGAATTAGAAGAAAGCATTATTAATAGTAAAAAGATAATTGAAAGTAACAAGAGTGAGGCCGAAAAGAAAAAGAGCAAAATAGTGGTGTTGAAGAACCAAGCTGAAGCTCAGCGTAAGGACATAGAGAAAAATTCCAATGAGAAGAAAAAGCTTATGGCTTCCTTAGAAAAAGATAAGGTTGCCTATGAGAAGATGATTGCTAAAGAAGAGAGTGAAGCTAAAAGGCTTCAGGATATAATACAGAAAAAACTTGAAGAGGGTAATAAGAAGGGAACTACAGGCTCTGGAGGGGGAACGGTGGTAAATAGAAATGATTTGCATTGTGTAACCGGCAGAGGATATACCATAACTTCACCTTATGGATGGAGAGTACATCCAGTCCTTGGATATAGGAGATTTCATGCAGGGCTAGATATAGGCGTACCTTACGGAACACCTCTATACTCTCTAAAGGATGGAGTGGTTATCTATTCAGGGGTTATGGATGGGTATGGTAATGTAGTTATGATAAACCATGGAGATATAACTAGTCTTTATGCTCATAACTCAACACTATTAGTAAGTGAAGGCCAAAGTGTAAAAGGTGGACAAATGATTACTTATTCCGGTAACAGTGGTCTATCTAGTGGGCCTCATCTTCATTTTGAAATTAGGACAAGCAGTGGCACAGTTAATCCAGAACCTTATTATATAAGATAAGAAAAGATAAATTTAAAAAAATTTTCTTAAGGTGTTATAATTATTTAGTAATTACATAAATAATATAAGTAAGATATAAATAAAGAGGTGGAACGAGTGAATAAAAAGAGATGGATAGGTTTTACTGTTGCAATTATTCTTTTAACTAATGTGATGACATTTTATGTTAGTTATAAATTCTCATTAGCACTTCCTAACGGAAAAGTTAATATAACAAGAGCAGATTATAATGAGTTTAAAAAATTAGATAAATTGTTTATTGTTAAGAATAATTTGTATGAGTATTACGATGGTAAAATTGATGAATCAGTATTAATAGAGGGAGCAGTTAAAGGAATGACAGATTCCTTAAAGGACCCATATACTGTTTACATGAACCAAAAGGAATGGAAAGATTTTAACGAGCAAACAACTGGGGAATATGTAGGCTTAGGGCTTCAAGTAGGTGTTAGAGATAACAAAATTACAGTAATAGCTCCATTTGAGGATAGTCCTGCTCAAAAGGCCGGTATTTTGCCAGAGGATATCATAGAAAAGGTAAATGGAACAGATGTTACTGGACAGGATTTAGAAAAAGCTGTGAACATAATGAAAAAGGGCAAAGAGGGCGAGAAGGTTACTCTTACAATTGAAAGAACAGGAAAAGAGCCTTTTAATGTGGATGTAAAAAGAGCTAAGATTGTTATGATTACAGTTAAGGGTGAAATGTTAGAACCAGGTATTGGATATATTAGATTAACAATGTTTGATGAAAATACAGCGAAGAACTTTAATGCAAAATTAAAGGAGCTTCAAGGTAAAGGTATGAAGAAGCTTGTATTAGATTTAAGAGGAAATCCAGGTGGACTATTAGACCAATGTGTTGAGGTGGTTTCAAACTTCGTTCCAAAGGATAAGCTTATAGTATCTACTATTGATAAAAACAAGAAAGAAGAAAGACTTGATTCTAATGGTGGTTTAGCTATAGGTATGCCGCTTGTAGTATTAGTTGATGAAGGAAGTGCTAGTGCTTCAGAGATTGTTTCAGGTGCTATAAGAGACTACAAAGTAGGTACTTTAGTAGGAAAGAAGACTTTTGGTAAGGGCGTTGTTCAGACTATGCTATATCAGAAGAAGTATGGCTTTGGAGACGGAACTGCATTAAAGGTTACTATTGCTAGATATTACACTCCAAAAGGAGAAAATATTCAGGGTACAGGTATAAATCCAGATGTAGTTGTGGAATATCCTACTGCATTGAAGGAAAAGGGATATAGTAGAAGTGAGGATCCGCAATTTAAGAAGGCATTAGACATAATTAAGGGATTGCAGCCTTAGAAAGCTTGGAGAGGAGAATTAGACTTACATGGATATTGCATTTTATTCAATTAAGGCAGTTGCTTTTGCCATAACTAATCCTTACTTGGCTGTATTGTTAGTTTTCTTAGCATTTATTTTATACAGGCAAAATAAAAAAACTGCAGTAATGCAAAAAATGATTATAGGGGAGAGAATAGACTCTCCCTTAGAACTTACAGTTTCGCAAGTTGTTATAGGTATTTTTGCAGGAGTTATAGGAGCGGTTATATTATCTTACTTAGGAGTTGTATTTGATGAGAACTCCTCTGTAGATTTAATATTTTTAATTTCTGTTGTTCTTATGTTTTGGAATCCTAGATTTATGTGTTTTTCTTATTCAGCAGCTATATTAGGCGCTATTAGCTTATTATTAAGTGCTGCTAGCAAAATATTTGGTGGTAACGTAATAAATCTATTCGGAAATCAGCTCAATTTAGCTAACTTAGATTTTCTTAAAATAGATATAGTTGCTATTATGACTACTGTTGCAGTGCTTCATTTTATTGAGGGTATTCTAGTTCTAATTGACGGAAGAAGAGGCGCTATACCTGTATTTACTAGCAGAGATAATAAGATTATAGGTGGATTTGCTATGCAGAGGTATTGGGTTATACCTATAGCTCTTCTTATAATGACTAAGGATAAGGATGTGGCATTATTAGGAGAAAAGGTTATGACTCCGGATTGGTGGCCTTTAATACATACTTCTATACCAATGGAAGTACTAAAGGCAGCAGTTATTATATTCTACCCTATATATGGAGTAATCGGGTATAACAGTGTTACCTTTACTAAGAGTAAGGCTGAAAAAACTGCA
>Ga0316603_10002431_pt1 | contig 10216 bp, 6 predicted proteins | sample OWC_soil_day10_n_FD_207649 | JGI IMG/M metagenome (GOLD analysis project Ga0316603, IMG submission 207649) | Wetland soil microbial communities from Old Woman Creek delta, Ohio, United States - OWC_soil_day10_noCT | ecosystem: Environmental > Terrestrial > Soil > Wetlands | place: USA: Ohio...
CTGGGGCATACAAATCTCAGGACGCATACCCACGATTCGAGATCTATTGCCACGAATTACTCGTTGCTGCGCTAAACGGGAATGCTCGAGCAAGGCAATACCTGCTGAACTACTTAGATGGCGAAGTCGATGGGATAGTTGCTGAAGCTCGTACCGAAGCCATTCGCTTTCTCGGTCGTATAGAAGCGGAGAGCGTTCCAGCGGGATGACTGCTATGCATTCCACTGCAGGCAGACGACTGTAGGAAATGGAATGGCTGTTTCAGCCGAGGTGCTGCCTGTTGTCGCCGTCATGAAGCCGGGTATCCGCCATTGTTGCCGTTGGCGCCGGGGCAGATGAATGGCTGGTGTCGCATGGGTTACCGCCCTAGAGGCGAAAAGCCACCATTGACATCGCGCCACAGCTAACAGCCTTGACGCCGACCAGCCCGGCTTCGTTCCCGCCATCATCGTCGGCCCGGCTGATGGCCAGCTGAATTGACGCCTGCTGGTCTTGCACGACTTGCTTGGACATCTCGCGTCGGCAGGATGGCCTCACCACTTTTTTGCCCTCGCCTCCTTGAGAATTGCGGCTTTCAGCCGCTCCCCAGCGTACAGCTTCTTGGGCCAGGCGTTCTCCTGCTCCAGTTCCTTCATGCGCGCAGTCATGGACGTATCCATGCCGCCGAACTCGGCCCGCCACTTGTAGATAGACGCCGAGCTGATGCCAAGCTCCCGGCAGACCTCCGATACTGCCGGTCCCGATTCCGCCCGTTTGAGCGCATCCATGATCTGGCCGTCCATGAATCTCGACTTCATCATGTAGAACTCGCTCTCTCGAGAAGATTCTAGTTCTGCCTACCTTCAATTTACGGGGAGGATTACCCTAATAGTCGCCAAACTGAGCTTTGCCATAATTGGTGTGTTTGAGAGGCCGTCTGGCACTAGGCTCGTAATTGCCCTGGTAATTCATGTAGGTACGATTCGTTCGTAGCTCAAAAGGCATACATCGTTCGTTAAATTGCGGCAAATTCCGCTATTGCTTAGCATTCGAGCATGCATGCGATTCACCTAGGCATTACGAATCGCCCCTGCCGATAGCAGTCCAACAGCTGGGAGTGATATGGCGAGCAAACGGCATCCTGTCGGACAATCAGATCTGCCTCTAGATGATTCCACGGCAGCACGAAAGGCTCCTCCGCCTTCGAAGCTTCGCCTTCAAAACGAGACTATTCAAGTCCCAATCCATTTGCGTGATGACGAATGGTCGTCTGGCATTGGGTCACTTCAGCGCTCAATAGACAACTGGTCGTCGGCTTCTAAGCGGCTAGTTTTTGACTTTCGGCAATGCCGATGGATTGATCCGCTGCCAGCCATCTCGCTCTTGCTCGAAATGGCAACCGCTAAGCAACGCGGTTTTCATGTGAAGGCGATATTTCCCGCGATCGCCAATGACGAACTGCAGGACGAGACGATTTCAGCGGAAAATATCGAGATCTATCCCCAGAGTCCGAACAAGTTCTTACGATTTTTTGCTGGGGAAGGCTATTTCTCCTGCCTTCACCTACATTCGATCGAGGTAGAACTTGCAGGGCAGGCGCTTACCGACGCGCTCATCGAAAAATGCGGTGCGCTTAACGTTACTCCCGCATATGCCGACGCTTCCTTTATCAGATTTCACCTGCTGGATGTTCCGCGCCTAGAACAGATTACCGGCAAGGTCGACGACCCTGCTGAGTTTGCGGCCCGCACAACAGCAAATTTGCTTTCCGACGTCGATCGACTACTTCACACGAGATGCTCGCCATCGGAACGCCATCATCTGCTCTATACGCTACGAGCGGTAATACAGGAGTTTCTCCATAACGCACAAGAACATGCATATACCAACGATGGTTTCCGCCCCGTAGGGCTGTATGTCCGTTACCGTAAAGGTGGTGTCGGCTTATCGAGCACGCAGGAGCAGCACTTCCATGATGAATGTATCAATCAAGAGCAGAAGCACTGCCAAGCCATTAGCGGAGATTGGATAAGGTCCAGAAAGGGTTGTCTGGAGGTCTTCTTCATAGATAGGGGCATTGGAATTTCGAAAACGTTACCGGCGCAAGATCGAGTCGATCGTCAGTTTGATAGAGTAATGCGCAAGACATTTCAGAACGGCGAGAGTTCGAAGGCGAAGGAGACTCGAACCACTCAACACGGGGGGCTGCACCTGTTGCATATCTTGTTGAGCCGACGCAATGACTACATACGCGCAATTGAAGACACAACTTGGTTTGGATCGTCAGTGCCATTTGGTCGACCGTCCGCGCAGGTAACACAACGCATCGATGGGGTAGCTGTTGGCGAGGGACTGATCGGCCTTGCATATCACATCCGACTCAGTTGGAAGGCCTCAACAGACGAAAGTGGGAAGTGGCTTCCGTTTTCGGAGGACGAGGGGCAAGCAATGCAGGCATCACTTGCACTGTCTTTTGATCCCAAGGTAAATCCGTTAGGAGACGCTGGACTCGTTATCGATGATCGCTTTGAATCGCAGCAACTTGCGACATTGAAGGGCCTAAGCGGGGCCTATCTACTCTGGCTACCGAAGCGCAATTTGATGAAATGGGATGTCCTATCACGGCTCTCGGAAATTGCAGGCCAGATAGCTGAACCATGCCGTCTCGTAATTGCCGACATTCCGAGCATCGAAGCCGCCGTATACGAAGCAGCTATCTCGAAATCGAACTTCGATCGACGCACGGAGTGGCCAAAGAAGTTTGAGTGGCTTGTGTTGGCGACAAATCGCTGGTCATTCGCATACGCGACCCATATTTCCCAGCAGAGCGGCTTCCACGGGTTTTCGCCACTGTCCGCGAGCGAGATTCCAGATCAATTTACCTCAGGGCTGCGACGACTGGGCAAGACCGCCTCGTTTCGACAACTCGTTGTAACTTGGCTGAAACTTCACGATTCCAAATGTTTCTGGGCTCAAACGAAGAAGTCGGGGCGCTTGTTTTTGCCAGAAAGAGTCATTTGGAGCGAGGATGAGAACCACAATGCGACGCTTACTATTGACGGATATCTAGACTTTCCTGCAGCCACCCACGACCGCTATTGCGCACAACTTTTTCGAAATGCCCTGGCCAGGGTATTCGGGTTGTATCCGAGAAAGGCCATCGAGTTCATGCCAGTCGATAGCTTGGCGGCCCCCGTCATTCACGAAGTGTACGCGCATGAGTCCTTCGATACCCCAATGCATGAGGATGAGCCCGCCGTCAAATTAGCCGTGGGCTCGGTCTTGGTATCGGGAGCCACGCTAGGAGCGACCGGTTTGCAGGATAGCAGCATCCATTTCTTCGTTCACCCAATGAGTCCGCTTGCAGATAAGAGCACCTCATTGTTCTACTGGATGCCGGAGGACAAGGTTCATGATGCCAAGGAGCCGCAACGCCGTATAGGAAAGACCTCGGCTATCGCTCCAGAGGGGTGGCTTAGCATTGAGATGCCAAGATATGACGGCACTGGGAACGTTGTCGGCGGCCGGTCGCCCGCAGATTCCTACGATGATTGGCAAAGCCCTGGCCCGGTCATAGTAAAGGCGGGACACTGGTGCTACGAGAACCATCACGATTTTCTGACTATCAATATTCCGGACGCAGTAGATGACGCCTTTGCTCGGAATGGTCCACTCGCTCAATTTCTGGTCCGAAAAGTTCTCCATCACCTTGGTGTCCGGCAAAGCGATATCAAGGCCGGCCGTTTTGATCTGCCTGCAGCTTCCGATGCCACGCCGGGCATTCTCGTCTATAGGTCCCATCCAAGCATTGAACGGATTTTGGAGAGAATTCTCGGCGTGTTGGAAGAAAGAGTGCTTCGGGATGTGATGCGATGGATATTCCCGGTTCTTCCCCTCCGAATGCGCTGGGGAGGTTCTACGTTATTGCTTCCGCCGAGAACCAATCAGGAAATTCGTGAGGCACTGAGGGCGCGCAAGCGTGTTTTGGTCATTGATGATGCGGCGATTTCTGGAAGGACTATCCAGGACCTGATGACCTCATTGAGAGATTTTGGTGCAGCGCCTCCTGTCTCAATTCTTGCGATCGTTAATCGACTGCGCCTTCCTGCGGAGACTCCCGGAGTTGACTATTACTGGCGTCTAGACGTTCCGACGATGGGACGAGAAGGCAGTTGCCCCCTATGTCAGGCACTGAGTATCGGAAAGTCGTTCTCGACAGCGCTCATCAAACCTTCTGCTGCATATGGAACATTTACGCAATGGCTATATGCTTGGCAACCAGTTTCTCCACTGAACAAGTGGCACGCCGGCCTTGATCCGCTGCCGTTGGCTACCCGTGAACAGAAGAACTATTGCTATTCGCCAAAGGAGAAACGTCATAGGACAAAGGTCAGCATTTATAGATCGACGGGCCTGATGGTCCATGCGGCAGAGCTTCATGCGATGACCGCAACGGACGACTATGGATTAAAGAAACTGCGCAAACAAGACGATCCGGCAATTAAGATCGGAATTGCGGCCAGTCAGTTATTGCTGTTTGGGGACGAGTTTGACCACGATATTTTGCGAGATCTCGTTATCGAAGGGCTACTCGATCCAATGGCTGGGGTCCCAAGCAACTCTCCGTATGGTCCGCTTGCTCTTCTGATGATTATGAAGACACTGGCCGGACTTCCTCACATTCACCACGCCATCGCTCACTACGCCAGGCAAGAGATTGACCGACTGTCAGTATCTCAGCATGGCCAATTGTTCTTGGCCTTCTTGGTGAGTCAAGACATTGTGAATTGGACGGAGGATGCATTCCATTCCGGTAGGCGCCTTCTTTCGACACGGCATCGCAATGTTGCTGACAAATTGCGATCACTTTTTCGCGAGACGCTTACCCCAATGGGACGCCATCATTCCGAACCGATTCCCCGTCTCGGAACTGCCCTTCGGGATGGCGGTTCTCCGTCCTCAGACCAAATTTGGGCTGCGTTGAATAGCATTGCCAGCCTGAAAGGCACTCTTTCTGATCTTGGAACGGATCTCGTTATGGCTCGCGAAGAAGATGGCGGTCCGAGCTACGAAGACCGAAGAATGGCGTTAGTCACAGCCCTTGATAAGGCGACAGACCAGCTTATCAAGTTACGGGATAATATTGACGGGAATAGAGCGGTGGCAGGATCTGTTCTTGCGGAGGTAGAGAAGCATTTGACGTCCGTGTTGGACTGCTATTTCTACAAGATCGATACTGTTGCCGAAACAGGTCAGGCGAAATTTGCCACCGACGTGGTCGCATATCTGAATGGGATGTCCGATTGGGACGAGTTTATTGCGACGAAAGAGATATCGCTGGGGCAGCCTCAATTACGACTTAGCATCGACTCCTGTTCTAAGTCCGACTTCGGCAGTGCAACATCAGTTTGGGTTGCGTGGACGAGACCCGTGGTCCATATCATCCGTGATCTGGCGCTAAATTGCGCCTATCGCCCGTCTGGAATTGCGGATCCGTGGTCTCCTACAGGTGAAACTACGGATGCTTGGGTTCATGTGAGGTTCTACCCTGAGCGCGTGGAAATTTCATTTGCTAACTCGTGCCCAGGAAGTAATAGGCGAGATCCGATATTTGAGGAAGTACGAAGGAACACTCGAAACAAAACCCGCTGGGACCATATTCGTCAACTTGGTGGAGACGTCTTTCCTACTAAGAATTTGTCGGGGGGGAATTTGTTTGGCGTAACCATAATGCTGCCCTATGCCGCATTTATTGCACAGGCAGACGGTGGAAGGGGTGAGGTATGAAGTTCAAGCTAATGCTTATCGATGACACTATCCACCAACGGGAAGCAACTTACCGCAAAGTATTTCCGGCTACCGATTTTGATCTCGTCATCGTCAACAATGCTTCTGAGTTTGAAGAGGTCTTCAGCAAGACGCCGGTCGACGGCTATATCGTCGATGTCGTTCTTGATACCGGAAGTTGGCAGCATATTGGGAACGCGGGCAGCCTTCTTTCCAAGTTCAAATCGCCCCCGCGCAGGGCTCCGGTCTTTCTTGTCAGTATGAACTGGGGGCAGAAGGAAACCATTGATGCGCTGAATGTCATAAAGCAGATTCGCGATTTGGATGTTCTACGATATCTAACTTGGCAGGAGTTCGATCGATCCATTTCTGCCGGACATGAGCCCGACTTACATGCTCTTCGGCAAAAGATTCTCGACGATCTTCTTATCTGGCATGAAAAGAGTACGTTTAGGCCAAAGGATGACGAAGATATTCGGATTCTCGTGCTCGCCGACCTTCAGTACAAGGACCCGCACACCTCGACCTATGCCAGCTTTAGTGAGCAATGGATTGCCCGGACACTTCGGCGTTACGAGAAACTGCCGAATTTTGTCGTTCTCGCGGGGGACATTGCCTACTCTGGCGACACGAGCGAGTATGAGCAAGCAAAGCAACGGCTAGAAGATGGGTTGCTAAAGGAACTGTGGTCGGTTTCCACGCTCGATAATATGCGTGAAAGGGTTTTGCCGGTTCCCGGCAATCACGACGTCAATTTGCGATTCCTTGCTTGTCGCCAGTTTGGCTGGAAGCGAGACGAGAAGACGTGGGAACGGATATCAAATGCTGATGTCAGCACAAAAGACGAGTCCTTCGCGCTGGAACCGTTTCGCCAATTTTCCGTTGAACTAACCGGCTCGCGAAAATGGGAAGCTCGCCTCGCGTCATCGTATGTTGACCGAAGGTTTGAAGCATGCGGCCTTCGTTTCTTCCTTCTGAATACTACGCTCGGTTCATCAATCAGCAGCCCGAAAAATGTTGAGTTTCCCGTTGCTGAGCTTCAATCGATCAATACTTGTCTGGGAAGTGGGGATCGACCAGAAGAATTTTTCAATATTGTGGTGTCTCACCATGGAGTCCAAATGGGGGGAGCAACAACCGAACAAGTCAGCAATTGGGATACTGTCGGTAAGCAATTCTTTTCTATGCATCATGTTGGGATGTGGATTTTCGGCCACTATCACAAAGAAAAGGTTGGTACCGACGATGTAGGTACTGGAACCGTAAATCTGGTCCAAGCACCGACATTACGGATCGTCCCGGGCGAAAACTCCGTGCGCGGCTTCTCACTAATTGAGTTGAACCGTAACGCCGGCAAGGTCATTGGCGGTAGAGTTCACTTTTATCACCTAAGTGAAGAAGGGGCACCTGATGGGAACCCCATATGTAAGGAACTGAGTTTCCCCAAGCATCAGGAGAAGTCGAAAACTAGCTGATTGCCTCGGTGAGGAACGGGAAATTGCTGAGCCGCGAAAGATTTTCGATCGCCAACAACGCACTAGTCGGGTCCTCCTGAGTTTTGGTTTTGAAGAAAATCCTTTGTCCGGTATGTACGCCGTATTGAACTGAATTCCTTACAGCCCCGCCTTTTCCAACGCGGGTAATCGGTAGCGCGCTCAGTGCACGACGGTGCGTGGCTTGGTAGTTCGACACTCCGTACTCGCTACTAAGTGGCCGGTAATAGTCCTTGATCCGACGCTTGCCAATCACTAGGCCACCAACTAGCCATTTCTAGAAATTATTTTATAGATTATTCCTTTTACGCGAAAGTTTTATTGATATAATTCCTGACATTGGAAATAACGGGAGGAATTCTTTCATGAGCACCGTATCCGCCACTGAGAACAAAGAGCTCGAAAAGCTCATCATAGAGCACGTCCCACGTGACGCCCTAATGGCTTGTGAGGATGCGTATTACAGTGGGGACTTGAAAGGTCGCCAACACTCAGCAATCTTCCTCTCTGGTCACAAACCGTCGGCGGCAGGGCAAAACAAGCATTTTTTTATAAACGAATCATTCCATGAAGCTTTGCAGGTGAATGGCGCTGATCCAACTCCGCTCCGCGGCACCCGCTTGGTCTTAGGTCGATTCGGCATTTTCAACATCGCCAGACTCAATGTCCCTGGACACAAATGGGTGAACCTGCGGCGTAGCGCCACGCGCAAGAAGCTGGCCGAACTGAATACCCATATCGAGAGGAAATACGTCCAAGGCGATTTTTTTTCAGCCCCACGCGATGTGGCTCAAGGCACTATCTTTATCGTTGGTGTAATGGATAGCACGGATGAAAATGGCATTGCTCGGCTGACGCAGGTTCTGATCGCGCTACCTGCTCCTAACTTGAAGTCTTGGCTGTATATCAGCGCAATTACGGACTTCATTCGCCTCTACGATCAACTCGACGAGAAGGGGCAGCCTGATAACGCCGTCCCCACACTTAAGGTTCAACCAAAGAAGCAAACTGGCGATGACCAAAGGAATTAACGATCTCCAGCCTGCACGACTTGAACAAGCGCTTTCAGCACGTGGCCTTACAAAAGGACAACTTGCGAGCCTTGTCGGCGTAGCAGCATCTACCGTCACGAAATGGTGCAAAGGTGACCAATCTCCCGAATCGGAGACGTTTGATCGCCTTGCGTCTGTCCTTAACTTGCAACCGGAATGGCTTACCCGTCCCATGTTGCAACCGGTAACTCCCCCGCTCTACCGGAGTAATGCGTCAGCACTGAAATCAGCTCGAGCAAAGTTAGAAGCGCATACAGAATGGGCACAAGAAACCGCGCTACTACTAAGCGACTACGTGGATTTCCCGAAGCTAAACTTACCCGAGCGCAACTTCACCGACCCAGAGCAAATCAGTAATGAGGACATTGAGTCGGCTGCCGAAGAGTGCCGAGCAATGTGGCAGTTGGGGAAAGGGCCTATTCAGAATTTAGCGCTAGCGGCCGAAAGTGCGGGAATCATCGTCGTCCGACAGGAAACCGAAATCTCGGTTATTGAAGGGTTGTCCGCGTGGAGCGATCCTTTACACCGTCCCGTGGTGCTTCTGTCAGCAGACAAGGCCAACGCATTCCGCAGTCGTTTCGATCTGGCTCATGAGATAGGCCATCTCATTCTTCACAAACACATACCAAGAACAGACGAACGAGACAGATACAATCAAATGGAAAAACAAGCGCACCGCTTTGCTGGTGCGCTATTACTTCCGGCCGAAACTTTCGCAATCGAGGTACGTATCCCACCTAACCTCGACAATTTGCTTATTTTGAAGCAACGATGGGGAGCTTCTGTGGCAGCTATGATGATGCGCCTTCACGCGCTTGGCCTGCTCAGCGATGATGAAAAACTAGCGCTTTTCAAGCGCCGCTCCGCTCGCTGGGGTTCTAAGGCAGAGCCTGGGGACGAAAAGTGGGAACCAGAAGTACCCCGTCTCCTGCGTCGAACGGTGGAGCTTCTGATTGGTGAAGGTATCTTGGTAGCAGATGGAATGGCACGCTATCTCGGCTTATCCCCTCGTGACATCGAAAAACTATGCCATCTTCGTGAGAACTACTTTTCCACCCCTGCGCAAGTAGTTGAGTTGGCGACCTTGCGTGGAAGCAGAGCAACAGATCAGGCGACTCCCGTATCCGTCAATGGTAAGGCTGACGTATTTGCCTTTTCAAGGTTTAAAAGTAATCCTCAATGAACTGATTAGGATGCCCAGGCAGCATCCTGATCACCCTGCTCGTAGCTGGCGGCTATGAACTTGGCACGTCGACGAAATGACAGATACAGGCGGCCCTTGGAGCGCGCGACTGCAACGAAGCAATTACGAGTCTCCTCAAACCATTTCTTTTTTCGTTCCAACTGCTGTAATTCGGGAACGCACTGTCAGCTATCCTTGCAACAAACACAACATCAAATTCCAAATCCTTGGAAAGTGCACTGTCAGACAGCGCAACGCCGTCGCGTGAAGGGCAGCTCAACAACACATTGCTGACTTAGTTGGCCAGCATTGCTAACCAATGGGTGGCGTGTGTGGCTGTGTTGCTCCGAACTCAGTTACGTCGGGCGGATTATCTGCCGCTGAAAAGGCTCACGCCACAGTGAATAACTCGTCGAGGCAAGAAACTTTGGGATAGGGGTCTCTAGCGGGTGTGGAAAAAGGCGTCACCGGTGACGGCTGAGTGAGGTTATTGGGAGGTATCTATTTGCTCTCATTGGTCCAGGGTGGTTGTGGTTGTTTTTGTCTATGTATAACAATGTGTTGTGTAATGCCTTTGTGGTGACTCGGGCTAAAGTCTCGGTAATGGAATGGTTGTGATTTGTACCTAAGTCACGGGAGAAGGTGATTATGTGATTCGGACTCATCAGAGTCCAGCCCGGCCAGCGGAGAAATTATCTCGGTGCGCTTTTTACAATGCTGTG
>Ga0316603_10002432_pt1 | contig 10216 bp, 6 predicted proteins | sample OWC_soil_day10_n_FD_207649 | JGI IMG/M metagenome (GOLD analysis project Ga0316603, IMG submission 207649) | Wetland soil microbial communities from Old Woman Creek delta, Ohio, United States - OWC_soil_day10_noCT | ecosystem: Environmental > Terrestrial > Soil > Wetlands | place: USA: Ohio...
TTTCCGGCAGTATCTGGGCCGTTCCAGGTTCCGTCGCAAGCAACGCAACTTTTGGGAACGTTCCCGCCAGGGCTCCGGACGTAACCTTCGACGTCGACAACACTCTGTTCTTTGACAGTCGCACCTGCGCCGGCTGCTACTCGCTGGGGGGCTTTTTGACCAGCGTCCCGGGTCACGAAGCATTCAACATTGTGGAGAACACGCCCGGTCAGCTGGCGGGCACCTCCAACGACCACCTCTATCTGTTTGAGGGCTTGGTCACTGTGACAACGGGGCAAACCTTTACCGTCACGCATGACGACGGACTCCAACTCGACATTGGGGGCCTGATGGTGATCGACGAACCCTTTGGCACGCCGCCTATCACGACCACGAGAACATATACGGGACCCACGGGGAACTTCGCGTTCCGGCTCGTGTACGGAGAGTGCTGCGGGGCGCCGGGCGTGCTGCAAATCGACCTGCCGTTCCGGAATGTCCCGGAGCCCGGCACGCTCGCTATCCTTGGCCTCGGCCTCGCCGGTCTAGCAGCAACGCGTCGGCGCAAGCAATAGACAACCGATTCTCAGAAGGAACCCGCCCATGTGGCGGGTTTTGTTTTTCTGTGAGAGGCAGGTGCGCGTTGATCCGGTCCTTGCGGGAGAGTCGAGTGCTGCGCCTCGCACGCAACGCGGCATCGCGTGCCTCAGCGGCGGCTGCAACGTTCGGGAGGCCGGCGGGAGACCCGAACCCCGTGGGATCGGCTAAGCCTCGGTCTTCACCGACTCGACGAGTCCACCGTCCGCATCGCGCCGGTGGCGCCAGACGGTTCGCCGCGGACGGTCGTCCCACGACGCCTATATGAAATCGACCGCAAACCAACGCCCGCGCGAACGGCACGCGGTTGCCAGTTCGGCGGATAACTCGACGGGCTAAGCGGCCACGCATTGCCCGGTGACTAATGCCCCATGACTGGCGCGAGCTCCGCTACGTCACCTCACCAGCCGATTTTTTGCCACCTTCCTGTGTCGGCAACACTTACATGGTGCGTTGAAGCACGGTCCGGAAAGGAATAAAGAGCTTATTTATCAAAGCGTTATTCATTTTGGCATGCATAATGCATACCAAGTTTGCGGGACCGTGAACTTCGTAGGGATCTGATGAAGACAAACATCAAACGGGCGATCGTCGCAGCGATCTTCGCGACCGCGGCGGCTGCGGCAGGTGCGGCCGAGTTCTGGACGTATGTACCAGGCAACGGCCAGCTCTCTGTGAACAACCCGGGTGGCGGCGCCGGCTTTGCGCCAGTTACCGTGACCGGTTACAGCGGTTCGGGCGGACAGTTCAACGGCAACTTCTGGAACGCGGGAGCGAAGCCGGCCGACTCGTTCTTCCGGTTCTTCTGCATCGAGCTGGGACAGGTGGCCAATGCCGGTCCCAATCTCTACACCTCGAGCTTCCTCAACGACGACGAGCTTCGCAAGCTCTACGACGTTGCCTACCCCAATAAGGCCGCGGGCGACTTCTGGAACGGCGCACAGACCAACTTCGGCGTATTCGCCGACGCGACTTCAGCTGCCGCCTTCCAGGTTGCGCTGTGGAATATTGCTTTTGACACAGACCTGGATCTCTCGGCGGGCTCGTTCCAATGGACCGGAGCTGCTACCGCCGTGAGTACTGCCGCGCAGACACTGCTCAACCAGGTCGCGGCATACGGCGGGACGGGCTACACGAATTGGACGCTGTACAAATTCGTAAGCCCGGCCGTCGGCACCACATCACCCCGCTACCAGGATTACGTCTCTGCAACGTACAGCGTTCCCGAGCCAGGATCGCTTGCGTTGGTGGGGCTCACGATGGTCGGGCTGGCTGTCGCCAGAGCGCGTAGGCGGCGCGAGTAGAAGACGGCAGTTCTCCTGGCAGCAAGGCCCGCGCAAGCGGGCCTTTTTTGTTGGCTGCGCCATGCCTACATTTCCCCCACCTCGCTTGGCGCTCGACAGCCTTTCTTTCCTGGGTGGTCCCGCGAGGCGACTCAAACTCGTTGCGGAGATAGACTGAAACCTTCAATCGAACGTTGATCTGCGCTTTCTGCACACACGCTTTCTGCTCATGCAGTTGCTCAAACGAGTGCCGTCGGCGTTCTTTGTTGTAGTCGTCGGACTCACTTCCCATGGCGACACAAGCGCCAAGGCAACGACGCCGGCCCCAGTCCCCGCACGTTCCAAAGTGCCCGGTCCTGCCGCGGCACCAGCGACCGTCGGTCAGATCGTCAACGCCACGCCGACTGACTACCTCTCGAAGGTCCGCGCACTGAAAGCCGGCGACACGCTGGTGCTGGCCGCAGGGACCTACGACGATTTGGGCGATGTACCAGGTCTGCCGGTCTTCAACCTGAATGGCACGGCGCGTGCGCCGATCACGATCACCGGAGCAGGCGATTCCAGCCAGACCGTGCTGCTCGGCCGCTCCACTCACAACACCATCCGCTTCAGCGGTAGCTCTTACGTGATCGTGAAGAACCTGACTGTCGATGGCCGTGATCTCGGCGGCGACGCCGTGAACGCCCAAGGGGTCTCACACCACATCACCCTTGAGAACCTGAGCATTCGCGGAGTGGGCAGCAATCAGCAGGTCGTTGGCATCTCGACCAACGGCGCCACCACCTGGAACTGGACCATCCGCGGTAACACGATCATCGGTGCCGGCACTGGCATGTACCTCGGCAACTCGGATGGCGCAAATCCGTTTGTTGCCGGGCTGATCGAGCGAAACGTCATCCGCGACACGATCGGCTACAACCTACAAATCAAGCACCAGGCGCCGTGGCCCACCATCGCCGGGCTGCCGACAGGTAAGACCAACACAGTGATCCGCCACAACGTGTTCTCCAAGGGAAGCAATAGCTCAACCAAGGCCGACGCTCGTCCCAACCTGCTGATTGGCGACGTGCCGGCCCGCGGGCCGGGGGCCGACAACGGCTATGAGGTCTACGGAAACTTCTTCTACCAGAACCCCACCGAGGCGCTGTTCCAGGCTGAAGGCAACGTCGCCTTCTACGCCAACCTCCTGGTCAGCAGCACCGGTTCGGCGGTGCACGTCCAACGCCACAATGGAGCCGTGCGCGCGATCCACATTTTTGGCAACACTGTCGTCGCGGCCGGCGGCGGTATCTCGGTCAGCGGCGGACATGCGGCCTATACGCAGCAGGTGGTGGCCAATGCGGTTTTCGCCGCAACGCCGATCAGTGCTGACAATGCTTCGGCCAACTTCACGGATACCTACGCCAACGCCGCTCGCAATCTGAACAATCCGACCGCACCCATCGGCCAGCTCGATCTTTTTCCCAAGACCCGCAGCGCCGTCCGTGGGGCGACCGCCATAAACACCGCGGGCCTGGCGTCCTTCACCGACTGGGCGCTGGATTTCAACGGCAAACGCCGCGACTGGTCCTTTCGCGGCGCCTACTCAGGCGAAGGCGTTAACGATGGATGGCGACCGAAAATCGAGATCAAGGCCAGGTAGTAACTAGCTGCTTCCGACAGAACCAGCACGGCTACGCGACCCGCGATTCCTACTTGCTATCGAAAAACGACAGTCTTTTCGCCGTTGAGAAGAATGCGGTGCTCGCAATGCCAGCGAACCGCGCGCGCCAAGGCGACGCACTCAACATCGCGACCGATCGCGGCGAGTTCGTCCGGATCCAAAGTGTGATCGACTCGCTCGACTTCCTGCTCGATGATCGGCCCACCGTCGAGGTCCGCGCTGACGTAGTGGGCAGTAGCCCCGATGAGCTTCACACCCCGCTCAAACGCCTGGCGGTATGGATGGGACCCCTTGAAGCTGGGGAGAAAACTGTGGTGAATGTTGATTGCCCGACCGCGCAGACGCTCGCATAACGCCGGCGAAAGGATCTGCATGTAGCGGGCCAGCACGACAAGATCTATCGAATCTCGTGTCACGATCTCATAGAGCCGTTCCTCTTGCTCTCGGCGATTGCTGTCACCGATACCAGGTCCAATGGGCAAGTGATGAAAGGGAACCGCGTAACTCGCTGCGAGAGCCTGGAAATCCGTGTGATTGGAGGCGACGCCCGCGACATCTACCGGCAGTTGACCGCTTTTCCAACGGAACAGCAGATCGTTCAGGCAGTGCCCGTGTCGACTGACCATGAGAAGCAGCCGCGGACGCGCTGCCAGATCCTCGAAGCGCGCGGCCATTTCGAATTTGGCGCGCGTGCTTTCGAGATTGCCGAAAGTGCCGGCGCCAGCGCCTAGCGAGGGGCCGTGGATCCCTGCGACCGGCAATCGCCCCTCGCAGTGGGCAGGCGGGCTCCACTGATGTTGTTCCCCAGCGAGGCGCTGCGATCGAGCGATGGCAGGGCGGCGCCTCGAATCGGCTACGGTTCGCTCAGCCGAGAGACACCATGCCGTCGCACCGCGGATCGTCGTGCGGCTCGCAAAATCCTCCTGGCCGCGGGTGGAAATCAACGACGACCGCAACGGCCGACCTGGGCGCCCGGAGGCGCAACGGGCTCGGGGTCGGTCCTTTTCAAGCTGCGAGGTCAGAGATGCAAGTAGTCAGCAAACAACGTTTTGACTTTAAGGCCACTGAAACTGCGGCCGGTGGAGCGGCTTCGCTACCAGCGCCAGAGGCGAGCGTCACCACAGAAATCATGAAGAGGGACGGCGCTCTTACGGACAATCGCATTACCGGTGATAAGGGTGAATTGCATCTGAGCGTATCACCGTGATTGCTCCACATCGCAGTTCGAGCGCGGAGACAAACGGCAATTCGGCCGGGCAGTCGTCGAGGCTGCACCTCCACGACTGGCTGTACATTGCTCGGGGCGAAGCCGCCTGCGCCGCGCTGTGAGCATGTCAACCTCATGCGACGGCGCTTCCGAGCGGGATGGGACCGCGGTAGTTGACGTCTTCGTGTGGGCCGATTGCATGTTCAGGGCGAGTTGAAGTTGGCGCACGTTGAAGCTCCGGAAGCCTGATCGCCATGTCCGATACGCGCGCCGCATGTTGAGCCGCCCAGTCGTCCTACTGCTCGCCTATCTGGCTTTCGTGGTCTACGGAAGCCTCGTCCCGCTCGACTTCCACCCGCTGCCGCCCTCCGACGCCTGGGCCCGCTTCCAGCGCATTCCCTTTTTCCAGCTCGGTGTCGAGTCACGTGCCGACTGGATCGCCAACGGCGTGCTTTACGCGCCGCTTAGCTTTCTCGGCACGCTGGTGCTGCTGCAGCGCGGGTGGTCGCGGTTCGTGGCCGGGGCCGTCGCGATCATTGCCGCGCTTGGACTGGCGGTCGCGGTCGAGTACGCACAGTTGTTCTTTCCGCCTCGCACGGTATCGCTGAACGATCTCTTTGCAGAGGGTATCGGCAGCGTCTTCGGCGTCGTCGTCGCCATCGCCGCGTGGTCGACGCGAGCGCGCTGGCAGCCGCTGCCGCAGGCCGGCGCGGGCTGGCTCCTTGACCGTGCGCTGTCGATGTATGTGCTGGCCTATCTCGCTTACAGCCTGTTTCCCTATGACCTACTGGTCACCGGGGCCGAGTTCTCCGCAAAGCTCGCGTCCAACAGCTGGGGGGGGTGGTTCGCGGGAGGCGACGGTCGCCCGATCGTCAGCGTCGTACGGCTCGGGGCCGAAGTCCTGCTGGCGGCACCAGTCGGCGCGTGGCTGGCGTCAAGGCGCCCCGGCCGGCTGCGGCTGCCGGCCTCATTCGGCGCCGGGCTCGCGATCGGAATTGCCATTGAGCTGGCGCAGCTGCTGCTCGCCTCCGGCGTGACGCAGGGCGCCTCGGTCCTGGCGCGTGCCGCCGGCGTGGCTGTCGGGGCTGAACTCTGGGCGCGGCGCGCTTCCTGGTCACCGGCGCGCGTTCGCACGGCCGTGTTGCGTGCGGCGCCGTGGGTGCTGCCGCTCTACCTGCTCCTGCTGCTGGGCGTCAACGGCTGGTTCTCGCGCGGCTGGGGCGGCCCGTCCCAAGCCGCCGACACCCTCGCCGGTCTGCGCTGGCAGCCCTTCTACTACCACTACTACACCACCGAGGCGCAGGCTCTGCTCAGCCTGACGAGCGTGGCGCTCGCCTATGCGCCACTCGGCGTGTGGGCGTGGGCCCGCCGCTCCTCGGTAGTCACTGCGGCGCTGACGGCGGGCTTCCTGTCGGCGCTCGTGGAGGCGGGCAAGCTGTTCCTCCCGGGGCTACGGCCCGATCCAACGAACCTCGGCATCGCCGCGGCCGCCGCGGCGGGCGTCGTCTGGGCTGCGCGGCGCTGGGGAAGCGACGCCGCGCGGGCGGCACCCGCTTCTTGGCTCGGCGATGCGATTGCTGCCGATCCCCGGCGCGGGCAACCTGGCCATCGACAGTTGCCCGCCAGTTTGGCGCCGCTCGCCGAAAGCGGTGACCGGTACGACGCCGGGGACTCCAGGCCGGCGCCCCTCGCCTCGCCAACCACCAGCAGCCCACGCTTTCTCTCCCACGGATCACCGGGCCTTTGGCTCCTCGCGGCCGCCGCGCTGCTCTGGCAGTTCTTCAGTGCGCCGCCCGCCATGCCGGCGTCGATGCTCGTCGTCCTCGTTGCGGCGGCCGCGATCGGGTTCCGCCCCGCAACGGCCCCCGTGATCTTCGCGGCGGCACTGCCGCTCTTGGACCTGGCACCTTGGACCGGACGCGCACTGTGGGACGAGTTCGACCTGCTGCTCGCGGTCGGGCTGGCCGTGGCCTGGGCGCGCACCCCGGCTCCCACTCGATCGCTGTCCGCTCTCTGGAAGCTCGGCTTCACGCTGCTCGCCGCCAGCCTGCTCGTCAGCGCGGGTATCGGCTTCTGGCCCGGCGCGGCGCTCGATGCCAACGCGCTAGCTAGCTACCACGGCCCCTACAACGCGCTGCGCATCGTGAAGGGGCTGCTCTGGGCCGCGCTGCTCGTCGGTCTCTGCCGACGCCTCGACGCCGGCGGCCACGACCCGGCCGCGCTGTTCGGGCGGGGGATGGTGCTCGGCCTGGCCGGTGTCGTCGCCTGGGTGCTGTGGGAACGCTGGGCCTTCGTCGGCTTCGTCGACTGGGCAGTCCAGTACCGGGTCACCGGCCCGTTCTCGGCCATGCACCGGGGCGGCGCTTTCATCGAGTGCTACATCGCGGTGGCCATGCCCTTCGCGGCGCACGCGGTGCTCTCCGCCAGGCGACTTTGGGCGAAGGCCGCCGCCGGCGTGCTGATCGTGGCGGGCAGCGTCGCCATGATGCTGACCTTCTCGCGCAACGGTTATGCGGCCCTGGCGGTCGGGATGACGGCGTGGGCCGTGCTCTCCCTGCGCGCACGCGTCCGCCAAGGGCCGGCGCGGGCCGTGGCCGCCCTGGCCGTGCTCGCCACCGTCGTCATCGCCGCGTGGCCGGTGTTGAGTGGAAGCTTTGCACAGGAGCGCCTCGCGCGATGGGAGCACGACCTCGACGTGCGGGTCGCTCACTGGGGCGACGCGCTCGCGCTGCGCGACGATTCTGTCGGCGAGACGCTCTTCGGCGCCGGCCTCGGCCGCTTCCCCTCGCTGCACTACTGGCGCAGCCGCGAAACCCAGCGTGCCGCCACCCTGCGCATCGAACTACCCGAGCGTCCCGGCCCGGGCGAGCCGACGTCCTTTCTGCGCCTCGGCAGCGGAGCGCCGACCTACCTCGACCAGTTCGTCCGGCTCGGCGGGGCCGAGCGCGCCGACCTTGCGCTGAAGCTGCGCGCGCGCACGCCGGGCCAGCGCCTGACGGTCAGTCTCTGCGAAAAGTGGATGCTGACCTCGGCGACCTGCGTCGCCACGACGGTGGTGGCCGGCGCGCGGCCGGACACCTGGGCGGGCGTGACAGTGGTGCTCGACCTGCGGCCGCTTGCGAAGTCGTCGCGCTGGCGACCTGTCAAGTTGGCCCTGCACGCTCCGACGTCCGGGGCGGCCATCGACGTCGCCGAGCTGTCGTTGACGGCTTCCTACGGGCGAGCCATTGTAACCAACGGCGACTTCTCGCACGGCTTCGACGGGTGGTGGATGTCTGCCGACGTGAAGACTCCGTACCAGGTGGATAGCCTGCCCGTCGCCGTGCTGCTAGAGCAGGGGTGGTTCGGCGTGCTGGCGTGGGGGCTCGTCCTGGTGCTGGCGTTGTCAGCCGGCGTGGCGGCCGCATGGCGGGGCGTCCCGACGGCGGCAGTGGCGACGGCAGCGCTGGTCGCATTCAGCGCATCGGCGATGCTGAACACGCTGATCGACGATCAGCGCTTCCTGCTGCTGGTGCTGATGCTGGCGTGGGGCTGTGCCGCAGTCCATGCGGACGGCGGGCCTGTGAAGGCCAACGGTTAACGCGGCCAGCGGCGCGCTTTCGGGCGGTTGTGCCCAGCACTGCATCAACCCACCAAAGAATCGAAAAACGTTCGCACCCCGGACTTGCCGACGACTCTTGGCGTTGCCGCCAACCGCCCATCACCGGAAGATGATGGTCTTGTGGCCGTTCCGCAAAACCCGGTGCTCGCAGTGCCACCGAACCGCACGGGCCAACGTCACGCACTCCACATCGCGCCCTACAGCGGCCAGTTCGGCGGGATCGAGCGAGTGGTCAACCCGCTGGACCTCCTGTTCGATGATCGGTCCGTCATCCAACTCTTCGCTGACGTAGTGTGCCGTGGCGCCGATCAGTTTCACGCCCCGTTCGAACGCCTGGCGATAGGGCTGCGACCCCTTGAAGCTGGGCAGGAAGCTGTGGTGGATGTTGATTGCGCGCCCGCGCAACGCTTCACACAGCGAGGGAGACAGGATCTGCATGTACCGGGCAAGCACGACCAAGTCCGCCCGCTCGGAGAGCGCGTCATACAGAGTCCGGCTGGTACTCCTGCAACGCTGAGCGGCCGCAACTCCTGGATCGAGCTGCTGATGCGTAAAGCCACGCCTCCGGAAAAGTCGCGGTCATGCGGAAGTTGCGTTGTGCGGGTCCGGCAGCGGCCAAGGCCCCCCTTGCAGGACGAGTTCAACGGTTGCGATCCGATTCAACACATCGAGGTCGGAAATGCGTTCGACGTGGAAGTACTCCCTCATCCTCGGGAGGCGGGGATCGAGGTTTGCCGCCTCGAGCGCTTCGGTGAACCAGCCAGGCACCTGGGCGGGGCCGCGGATTCGCGACTGAATTCGATAGCTGAACTGCCGCAGGAAGGGCGGCCGCCACAAAGTGAACCCCATCTTCAGCCGGTACTTCAACGGCGGATCGGACGCCAGCGAAAAGCCATAGCTGCTCTCGTACGCTGCGAGCTTCGGCGCGATGCGCGTCAGGATCCGCGCTTCGAACCGTCCGTGGTCCTTTTCGTGGATCGGAATCCGTTCGGTTCCCGCGAAGACCGAAGGCTCCACGAAGGGAAACAGCAGCGGGCCGAACCGCTGGTTCAGTCCGACGTCGCGGCCGGTCCAGTAGCGCACCCGAAACAGCGGATAGAGGGCTTCGACCTGATCGCGCCCCAACCGCCTTTCCCTCGGGTTGCCAGGCAGCGAACGGCGCATGTCCTCGGCCAGTTCCGCCACGTGGGCATCACGGCGAAACCGATCGGTGACGTGGCTCGGATCGAACCGGTAGTAGAAGCTCCACACGATCTCCTCGGGGCTGTAGGAGCGATCCCGCAGGTAGAAGAAGTTGCGAAAGCACTCTCCACCCGATCCGTTCAGGATGTCGACGCCTCCGCTCGCTCTTTCGCAGCGATCGCGCTCGTCGACTCCAGTGTCGAACAGCCCGTCCACCTTCCAGGAATCGAACCGGATCCAGGCCATCTCTGGAGAGACCGCGCCTTTCGGCGCTAGCGCATCCTTGTGGATGTGTCGCAAGGGCAGCCCTTCGCCTTCTGCGATGGCCTTCGCGACGAGGACGTCAGGATCATCGTCATTACCGTAGACGAAGAGGTCCGGGCGTATGCCCGTGTCCAGCAGCAGCGCGAGGATCAGTCGCGAGTCGTATCCCCCCGAAAGAGCGGTGCGGAAACCCATGCTTCCGCTTCCATAGACCCGGAAGAGCGCGCGAAGTCGCTCCGCGTAGTCATCGACGGCCTCGTCGATGGATCCGTAGCCGTTGCTCTCGTGGCGGACGGGCGGCGCGGACATCGTCGCGGGTCCCGACGGGCCAAAGCTATAGAGGCACCCTGCTCGCTGCTGCTTGATGTGGCGAAGGAGTGTCTTTTCGCCGAACGTCGCCCCGTTGAACACGTACTCGTAGATCCCCTGTTCGTCGGGAA